>Ga0316225_1003111_pt1 | contig 12993 bp, 12 predicted proteins | sample TBH18015metaG_FD_206010 | JGI IMG/M metagenome (GOLD analysis project Ga0316225, IMG submission 206010) | Freshwater microbial communities from Trout Bog Lake, Wisconsin, USA - TBH18015 | ecosystem: Environmental > Aquatic > Freshwater > Lake > Hypolimnion/Profundal zone | place: USA: Wisconsin... | reverse complement strand
TTGTCGATGCTCTCCCCTCCTTCGCAATTGAGTTGACTGAGTTGCTAGTTAAGGCGAATGAATCAGTACTCGCAGAGCATGTAAAGGCGCTTCGAATTGTAGATCGGTGCCGCTGCGAGGATGACTTTTGCGCCACTTTCTATACCGAGCCAAAGCCTAGCGGACGCTACGGCTCTGACCACAGGTGCATCGAACTCGAGCCGAAAGAAGGAATGGTCATTCTCGACGTAGTTGGTTCGCGAATTGCAAGGGTTGAAGTGCTTTACCGAGACGAAGTGCAAAAGGTGCTTCGAGCTTTTGGGCCGTAGGGGTATAACGCCGCACCAATTCTCTTACTCCTAGTAAACTAGAGTGTCGCCTAATTTCCCCGGCAAATGAAGCAGGAGTCTCGCATGGCATCGGTCATTCTTCCCTCAACTCCCTCTGAGTCGCATGCGGGGCGCTTTGGCGTCTACGGCGGGCGGTATGTGCCCGAGACGCTGATGGCGGCGCTGCTCGAACTGGAGCACGAGTACGACGTGGCCAAGGCAGACCCTGCCTTTCAGGCCGAACTCTCGCTGCTGCTGCATGACTACGCGGGACGGCCCACGCCGCTGTATTTTTGCAAGCGGCTGACCGCGCAACTGGGCGGGGCCAAGATTTATTTGAAGCGCGAAGACCTGCTGCACACGGGCGCGCACAAGATCAACAACGCCCTGGGGCAGGGACTGCTGGCCAAACGCATGGGCAAGCAGCGGATTATTGCCGAGACCGGCGCGGGACAGCATGGAGTAGCTACGGCCACGGTTTGCGCGCTGCTGGGGCTGGAGTGCGTGATCTACATGGGCGAAGTGGACATGGCGCGGCAGGAGCTGAACGTGCTGCGGATGCGGCTGCTGGGCGCTGAGGTGCGGGGGGTTGCCTCGGGCTCAAAGACGCTGAAGGACGCCATCAGCGAGGCCATGCGGGACTGGGTTACGAATGTCCGCACGACTTATTACCTGCTGGGCAGCGCGCTGGGCGCGCATCCCTATCCGACGATGGTGCGGGACTTCCATCGCTGCATCAGCATTGAGATGAAGGAACAGATTCTGGAGAAGGAGGGCCGCCTGCCCTCGGCCGTGATTGCCTGCGTTGGCGGGGGTTCAAACGCGATTGGGGCCTTCTACGAGTTCATTCCCGACCGGCAGGTACGGCTTATCGGCGTGGAAGCGGGCGGACGCGGCACGGCTCTGGGAGAGCACGCAGCGCGCTTCAAGGGCGGAGTCCCAGGGGTGCTGCAGGGAACCTACTCTTATGTACTGCAGGACGAAAACGGGCAGATTGCGCTGACTCATTCTGTTTCCGCGGGTCTTGATTACGCATCGATTGGGCCGGAGCATGCCGCGCTTCACGACTCGGGGCGGGCCGAATATGTTTCACAAGACGATACGGCCGCTCTGGACGCGGTGGTGAAGCTGGCGCGGACCGAGGGGATTTTGCCGGCGATTGAGAGCGCGCATGCCGTAGCGGAGGCACTGCGCCTCGCTCCGACGCTGCCTGCTCATGAAATACTGGTGGTGAACCTTTCTGGGCGCGGCGACAAGGATATGGGTATTCTGGCCCAGGAATTGAAGTTGTAGAGTGTCTTATTCCCAGGTCTATTATGCCGATAGTTTTTGAACGCAAACCCGGGCTGGTTGTGTACCTGACGGCAGGCGATCCCTCGCTGGATGCCACGCGCGCCATTGCAATTGCCGCTATTGACGCGGGCGCGGACGTGATCGAGCTGGGCGTACCGTTCAGCGATCCGCTGGCGGATGGGCCGGTGATTCAGCGCGCCATGGACAGGGCGGTTGCGCAGGGCACGAGTCTTGCGGACGTGATTCAACTGGCGGGTGAGATTCGCGCCGAGCGGCCCCTGGCAGGCCTGGTAATCTTCAGCTATCTGAATCCGATTCTTCGCTATGGAATGCACAGGTTTGCCGACGACGCGGCCGCGGCAGGCGTGGACGGGGTGCTGGCCACCGACATGATTGTGGAAGAGGCCGGCGAGTACCTTGCGGAGATGGCGCGGGTGGGTTTGGCGCCGGTTTTTCTGGCAGCGCCGACCAGTCCCGACGAGCGGCTTGAGGCCATAGCCACACATTCAAAGGGTTTTGTATACGCAATCTCGCGCACAGGCATTACCGGCAAGCAGCAGAGCATGACGTCTGACGCAGAGGCGCTGGTAGCCCGCATCCGGCGATGGACCAAGCTGCCGGTAGCCGTGGGATTCGGCATCTCGAATGCGGAACATGTGGCCCAAGTGGGGCAGTTCGCGGATGCAGCGGTGATTGGCAGCGCCATTGTCGAGCTGATTGAACGGTCAACGTCGGAGAGTGGTCCCGATGCGGCACCGGGCGCAGTGGCTCGATTTATCAAGGGCCTGCAGCTGCCTGAGGCGGCGCCGGCCCGGTAAGAAGAACAAGCTCCTAGCTCCTGGCTGTTTTGCCGCGCCGCACAGGCTCGTTGAAGGCGCAGGAACAGACCGAGGCAAGAGTCGCTAGAGGCTGAAAGCCAGTATCGAACAGCTAGCTTTTTATCACGAGGATGAAATGACGCTGGAAGAATTGCGAAATCGGATTGATGCACTGGACCGCCAGCTTGTAGAGCTGCTCAGCGAACGGGCCCGCGCGGCGCAGATGGTTGGTTACCTGAAGGCTGCCACTTCGTTGCCGGTATATGAGCCGGCGCGCGAAAAGGTTGTCTATGCCAACGTGCGCGCAGCCAACAAAGGGCCGCTGCCAGACATTGAACTGACGCATATCTACGAGCGCATCATCGACGTGATGCGGTCCCTGCAGAGGGACGAGTTGGCATCTCAGAGGAACGCCCAGGCCGCCGCGCCGGGCCAGGCCGCAGGCGCACAAGCGCCCGAGACAGGGAACAAGCAATGATTGTAGCCATGCAGGAAAATGCCACCGAAGAGCAGATCGATGTTGTCATCGATGCCATGGTGGATGTGGGAGTGAACGTACATCGCACGACAGGCGCAACTCAAACCATCCTTGCCGGAGTAGGACCGACGGCGGGAGTGGACCTGAACAAGTTTGAGGTGTTTCCGGGCGTGCTGTATGTCCACCGGATCACTGCGCCGTACAAGCTGGCGGGACGGGCTTTTCGCCCCGAGGGCACGGTGATTGAGTTTAGCAATGGAGTGACGGTGGGCGGCAACCAGGTGCAGGTGATGGCCGGACCGTGCTCGATTGAAAACCGCGAGGGGCTGGTAGAGACGGCCCGGCGGGTGAAGGCCGCAGGGGGTAGCTTTTTGCGCGGAGGCGCCTTCAAACCGCGCAGTTCGCCTTACGCATTCCAAGGGCTCGGCATACCGGGCCTGCAACTGATGCATGAGGTTGCGGAGGCTCACGGCCTGCTGACGGTAAGCGAAGTGATGGAGATTTCGCAGATTGAGCCGATGCTGCCTTACGTGGACCTTTTCCAGGTGGGCGCGCGCAACATGCAGAACTTTAACCTGCTGCGGGAGCTGGGGCAGGTACGGAAGCCGGTGCTGCTGAAGCGCGGGATTGCGGCGACGATTGAGGAGCTGCTGCTTTCAAGCGAGTACATCATGTCCGGCGGCAACTACGAGGTGATTCTGTGCGAGCGCGGGATACGGACGTATGAAACATCGACGCGGAACACGATGGACATCTCTGCGATTCCGGTGCTGAAGAAGCTTTCGCATCTGCCGGTGGTGGCCGACCCCTCGCACGGAACTGGACGCCGCGACATGGTTGCTCCGATGGCCAAAGCCTCAGTGGCTGCGGGCGCGGACGCGATTCTGGTCGAAGTGCATCCCAACGCCGACAAGGCAGCCAGCGACGCCGCGCAGACGCTTTATCTGGAGCAGTTCGAACGACTGATGGTGGATCTGCGAGTGATAGCCACGGCGGTGGGGCGGACGTTGTAATCTGACGAAGCAACGAAAGGCTGCATGATCGAGCGCATCGCCATTTTGGGTACGGGCCTGCTGGGCACATCCGCAGGCCTGGCGCTGCGCGCGGCGGGCTTTCGCGGGAGCATCACGGGCTGGAATCGCGGCGCGGAGGGTGCTCAGGCTGCGCTACAGATGGGGGCGATTGATCAGATTGCGTCCGACCCGATTGAAGCCGCGCGGGCGAGCCAGGTGGTACTGCTTGCGGTGCCTATTTATGCCACGCTGGACTTTATGGAAAAGCTCTCTGGCGTGCTGGGGTCAGAGCATCTGGTTACGGACGTGGGCAGCACAAAGCGCATGATCTCAGAGGCTGGAACAAGACTTTACAACACACCCGAGCGGGCTGCATTTCTTCCCGGCCACCCGATGGCAGGCAAGGAACGCGGTGGCGCAGTTTTAGGCGACGCCGACCTGTTTCGCGGGGCGGTGTGGCTGTTTACCGACGACCCGGCGGCGCAGCGATCCCCTCACTCCGCCGAACTGGTGAAGGGGTGGCGGGAGTGGGTTGCCGCCATGGGCTCGAAGACGCTGGACCTGGACCCGGTGCGCCACGACGAGCTGGTGGCGTGGGTGAGCCACCTGCCGCAGTTTGTGGCCACTGCTTTGAGCGCTCTGCTTGAAGATGAGGTGGGCACCGCACCGGAGCTGAAAGACGTGGGCGGACGCGCGCTGCGCGAGATGACGCGGCTGGGCGCAAGCCCCTTCAGCATGTGGCGCGATATTGCGTATACCAACACCGAAGCTGTGGAGGCCGCGCTGTTTGCTTTGGAGCAGCGGCTGGCGCACTTGCGCGAGAATCTGCGCACGCCAGCGTTGCGCGACGAGTTTGAGCAGGCCAACCGGTTTCGCCGGGAGTAACTGCGCTTTAATTTTCCTTCCATTTCAGGCGTTTATAGCTTAAGCGTGGAGAGCTGGGCGGCGGGATTGCTGCATGCCGACTGCTGAAAGCAAACCAGTTTGCTCAGGGACAACGTTGCGGGCGTTGGAATGGAGTCCTATGATTCCCACATGATTGAGCGCGACGATGAACTGTCAAAGCTTGTGGACCAACTTAACCGCTCGGCGAGTGGCGCCAAGGCGGGGGAGAAGCGCTCCATAGACCAGCTTTTAACCGCAGCGCTGCATAGCCATGCTTCAGACCTCATCCTGGTTGCGGGTTCCCCTGCCACGCTGCGGGTAAATGGCTCCCTGGCTGCGGACTCAGGTCCAGCTTTGTCCGCGGAGGGGATTCGGGGGATGCTGCTGCCTCTGCTGACGGCCAGCCAGGTTGAGGATTTGCAGGAACGGAAGTGCATGGACTTTTGCTTTGTGCGCGGCACGATGGGAAGATTCCGGGCCAACTTTCACTTTCAGCGCGGGACGCTTGCAGCCTCGATCCGGCTTTTGCCGGCGCAGATTCCATCCCTGGAGACGCTTCATCTGCCGGCGTCGCTTGCCATGCTGACGGAGCGGCGGCAGGGGCTGATTCTGCTGACTGGAGCGACTGGGTGCGGAAAGACTTCAACGATGGCCGCATTGATTGACCGGATTAATGGCAGCCGACGCGATCACATTATCACGATTGAAGATCCGGTGGAGTACCAGCACGCGAACCGCAAGTCGCTGGTGGAGCAGATTGAGCTGGGCGAGGACACACCCAGTTTTGCCCAAGCGGTTCGCGCGGTATTGCGGCAGGACCCGGATGTGATTCTGGTAGGGGAGATGCGGGACAGCGAGACGATGGCGGCGGCGCTGACGGCGGCCGAGACAGGGCACCTGGTTTTGACGTCCTTGCATACGAACGATGCCGCCCAGACGGTTTCGCGGATTCTGGACACTTTTCCAAGCGGGTATCAGTCCCAGATACGCCAGCAGCTTTCACTGGCGCTGCTGGCGGTGATCTCACAGCAACTGATGCCTGCGGCAAATGGAGTTGGGCGTTATCCGGCTGTGGAGATACTGGTGGCGACGAGCGGAATGCGGAACCTGATTCGGCGCGGAGACGACCATCAGCTATGGGCGAACATCGAGACGGGACGCGCCGACGGCATGCTGACGATGGAGCAGTCTCTGGCTGAACTGGTTCGTGCGGGGCGGGTGTCCAGAGAGACCGCGTTTGCACATTGCAACCACCCGGAGGATCTGCGCCGGCATTTGGCTGGCTAGATGGCGATTCCCCAGGGTGGGGCTGGTTGGAAACGGGGATGAAGGCTATTCCATGCGGAGCCAATACTCTGTGCGGCCGAGCAGGGCGAAGCCGATGTAGCCACGGAGCTTGAGCTTTTTGCCGCCTTCCTCTACCGAGATATAGCAGCGATATACCTTTCCGTTGTGCGGATCGAGAATCTGACCGCCGGACCACTGGGCGCCATCTTTCTTGAGATCCCACATGATCTGCATGCCGGTCTCTGGCTTGTTTTTCAGGTCGCCCTCGCACTTGAGGCAGAGCGGATTTGGGCCGGGCTGGTCAGAATCGAGGACCTTCTCGACCTTTCCAAAGAGCTTGCCGTTTTCTTCGCGGATGACGACGATGGACTTTGCCTTGCCGGTTACATCATCGATGGTCTTCCAGCGACCCACTGGGGAGGTGAGATCAGGGGCGGTTTGCGCGGGCAGGGCAGCCGAAGCAAAGAGAGGCAGCAGGAGCACGGAGACCCACGAGCAGGTGAGAAGCTTTGAACGCATGATTTTTCCTTTTTTTTTGCGGGGATGGCCCACATGCCGCTGAGGCGATGCGGGCCTGATCTACTGTTGCAGCACTGACTTGCCTGGCTGCGCTGGTTAGGCTTTCACTGATCCCATGGGGGAGATGAGCAGGAGAGTGACGCTGCCCGCGGTGCTGCGCTTGTGGAGGGTGCCGCGCGGAATGGTGAGCATGTCACCTTTTTTGAGGGTGAGCGTGGTAGCTCCCTCAGCCTCTGGCGCCAACCACTCACCGGGCCTGATGCTGCGGCCGTTTTTGGGCTTGCCGCCGACTTCGTAGATGGTTGTGCCTTCCAGAATCTGCAGGATGTGGTCGCGGCCTTCGTGCCACTCGAACTCCTTGGCGCTTTTTTCTGTCTCGGTGGTGAGAACAACCGCGAATTCCTTTTGGGTGACCAGGTTGTTGTTGCCGGGGGCAGCCTGCAAGGCCTTGGCGTCATCCTGGAGGGTTTGCGCGGTGAACAACTGGAATGTGCCGGGAGCGCCTGGCGTGGCACCCTGGGCCTGGGCATGCGAGGAAAGCAACGATGAGTCGGCGAGTGCGAGGCTGGCGGCGGCGACCGGCGCTGTGAGCAGAAAACTGCGCCTGCCGGGGTTCTTGACTGCGAGGTTATCCATAAGATTTCTCCCGCTCAAGTAAATCATCCAGCGCTGCACTCTGTCAGCCAGCTCGTTGACAGAGCTGGCGGCTCGGGGGCCGCGCCTGGGCTGGATCACGGGAGGATGCCGGGCTAGCTAACCGGATTGCGGACGGCGAACCCCTCGTTTTTGGCCGCCTCGAGCATCTGGGCGGAGGCCGATACAAACTCGATTTGAGTGCCTTGAAACATATCGTGGGCAGTGAGCGCAGCGCTGAGTTGCAAAGCGTCTGGCCAGCGCAGCGTGCTGCGGTCAAGGAGTTGCCGCGCAGCCTCAAGGACGGCGGGGTTGAGCGGCTGCTGCACCATGCGGGCCGATTCAATGCGGAGGCTGTCGAGGGCGCTGGCCGCATCCTCGGAGGTAATGTCGCCGTCCCGCTCGCGGCGGCGAATTACCGCATAGACCTCAAGGGGGGTTGAGGCCGAGATGAGCTTGCAATTGTCTTCGACGCCATCGAGGAGGCGAATGAGCGCGTCGCTACCAGCGTCTTGAACAAACAACTTTGCAAAGGCCGTTGCCTCAAGAAAGTAAAAGGTCATTCGTCGCCCCGTTCTCCGTCAATGGTGTCGGCAATGGAGTCGCCTTGCACAGCGACGGGATGGAATCGCTGTGCCTCCTCCGGGATGCCTGCTTCAGCCCGGTTGAGGCGAATGGTAGTGGTGGGATAGGCAGGGGTTTTGGGATTGGCGATTTTGCTGGTGGCCACAACGCCGCGCTGAATAGCCTCAGCGAGCACGGCCTGGCGGGTCTCCGGGTTTTGATTCCAGCGAAATGCCTTGCGGGGAAGGAAGGAATCTCTGAACCACTTGAGAGCGATGAAGGCATGACCGCCGCGCTCGGCCTCAGCCAGGGCCGCACAGAGTTCCTTAACACGGGCGTCAATGTCAGCAGGAAGCACTGCCTCTTGCGTATCGTCGTCTTCGTCGTAGGCGAGGGGAGCGGAAGCACGAGGGCTACGCGCAGGGCGCGGAGGCGGCTCTTCACCGTCAGTACGCTCAAAGTAGATTCGCACCTCGTCCTCTTCAGGCGACCAAGAGTCGGCGGAGCCATTGCGGCGCTTGCTGCGGCCATTTTCACTGCATAACTCGACAATGGCCTGATATCCGGGAGGCGCCAGAAAGTGGAGAGCGCGCATCATGCCGGGGTCTTGTGAAAATGCAAACTCATTCAAAGCATCTTCAATAATCTCTTCCGCGTCGGGAATACTGAGGTTACTAACGTCTATGTTGTCCTGTGCAGCTTTTGGGTCTTTCATCATTTTCTCCGTATGCTGAGCCGCGCGACCAACGCGCAAGCCGTCAGCTGTAGTATTTAGCCCTGCATAAACCCCGACAGGCCCACTCCAAAATTGGAATGGGCCCAGCAGGCGATTTCATATCCTGTTATTAACTGGTTCTGCGGGCTGATGCCTCTATTCAGCCGGTAGAATGGGGCCCCCGGCGTCTCTTGAATGGAGGAAGATCGGTAAAAGGAAACCATAGGGCCTTTACCTTGCAAAAGCCGTTGTTCGCTTCATTTCTACTTCAAATAGGATCGAGAAATACTCTCGTTAAAGTCAGAGCTATACAACAGGAAGTGTACCCGATATTACCGTCCCGCGCACTGGCCAATGGTCGAATATTTTCAAATATATCCTGAATTGGAGTAGAAAGCTGCGCAGAGGCGGCGCTAACCTAGTTTGCCCAAGTTCGTACAATAGAGATATGCGCCGATGTTTATTGCTCCTGTTGCTTTATTCGCTGGTTTCAACCGGACTGCACGCGGAGAGCCCGGCATTCGATTTATCTGGTCCGAAGGTTGATGTGCATGTGAAGCGCGGGACGGTGACTTTGCCGATCGCGGAGACACCGAATTTGATGCCGGGGGACCGGCTGTGGATCCATCCCGACCTGCCTGAGAGCCAATCTGCCCATTTTGTTCTGGTGGTTGCATTTTTGCGGGGCGCAACCAACCCGCCTCCCTCAGAGTGGTTTACCCGCGTGGAGACCTGGACCTCGTCAGCGCGCGACGAGGGGGTGTTTGTGACCGTCCCCGAAGAGGCGCAGCAGGCGCTTCTGTTTCTGGTTCCAGAGACGGGTGGCGACTTTAATACGCTGCGCAAGGCTGTGCATGACCGGCCTGGAACTTTTGTGCGGGCCGCACAGGATCTGCAGGCCGCCAGTTTGGAGCGGATGCGAGTGGAAGCCTACCTGGCGCAGGTGAAGGTGACATCGCAGACGGATTTGAAGTCGCTGAAAGAGCGCACCGAGATGGTGACGCGGAGTCTCGGGATCAAGCTGGAACAGCACTGCTTTGACAAGCCGATTGACCAGCAGGCGCCATGCCTGGCGCAGAACGCCGAGGGGTTGGTGCTGGACGACGCCAATGTTGAGTCGCAGGTGGCGCAGTTGACGAGCGGCTCAACCGGGGACCTGATGAACCAACTGAGCCACTCGACGATGGGAGGCGGTGGGGCATACAGCGCTTACGTAGGCGCCATTGTGGACACAGCCCGCATTCTTTCGTCGCTGCATACGGCACACTTCCAGTACATTCCAGCGCTGGCGCTGCCCTCGGCAGACACGCTTAACCTGCGGTTGAATATGCCGCCGTCCTTTCGCAATCCCAAGTCCGTGGTTGTGGTTGCGCTGCCCCCGCTGGGACCGGCGAAGCCGCAGCCTCTGCATCCTGTGAACTCGGCGGATAGTTTTTGCGCGCAGAAGCCGGGGCTGGTGCTGCCTGCCGAGGGCGCGCCGCTGGTGTTTGCCACGCAAATGGCTCATCACCTTTCGTTGCACATTGAAGGACCTTTGGGCGTAAAGGGCACAGCAGTGGATTTGCCTGTAACGGCTGACCCCTCAAAAGGCGGACTTGTTCTGGAGCACCCATCTCCCCTGCTGGCTGGGGGTGAACTGACCGGTGAGTTGCGCGGCAAGTGGGGGTTTGACGACTGGACAGGACCGCGTTACCACCTGCGATCGGCGCAACCGGGTATTTGGACATTGGCGGCAGGCGACCAGTCTGCCCTTGTAGTTGGCCGCGAGGACACGTTGCACCTTGAGGGGCAAAACACGCTCTGCGTGGACAGGGTGGAGGAGAAGGCCGAAGGTGGCAGCCCGCTGAAGCTGAGCTGGAAGTCTCCAAGACCGGAGGCGCTGGAGCTGACCGTCCCGATGAAGAACGCGTCGCCGGGACCGGTGACGCTCTCGATCTACCAGTTTGGATTGGAGAAGCCGGAGACACTGGCGGCGAAGGCTTATGCGGACGCTGCCTCACTGGAGCGGCTGACGCTGAGCGCCGGAGACGGCGATGCGCTGCTGAAGGGCACGCGCCTGGACGAGGTGGCGAAGGCGGATCTGGACGGTATCCCGATGACCCCTGGCACGCTGGGCCGCGCTGGCGATTTGGACCAGTTGGTATTGAAGGCTTCAAGCTCTACGGCGCGCCTGGAACCGGGAAAGCACTATGTTGCCCACGTGGAACTGAAGGACGGACGGCAGCTAAGGACGCCGGTTACGGTAGACCCGCCGCGTCCGCAGGTGACGTTGCTGAGCAGAGGCGTACAGGACGGAGCCAACGCCGCGCCTGCGCCAGTGCAGTTTGGCAGCCAGGACGACCTGCCTCTTGATGGACGGCTGGTCTTCTTTTTGAAGAGTGCCGTGCCCGCGCATTTTCCCAGGAGCGAAAAGGTGGAGGTGGCAGCGACGGACGGCAGCTTTGACACGCTGCTCTCACTGTCTGACGGCGGCTTGATGCTGGAAGACTCCCGAACCGCGGTGGGAACAGTGGACCCCCTGGCCCGGTTTGGCTCGTCTGCCTTTGGGCCCTTGCATGTGCGGGTGGTTGCCGCCAACGGGGAGACGGGAGACTGGCTACCCCTGGGAACGCTGGTCCGGGTGCCCGGCTTCAAGGAGTTGCGCTGCCCGCGGGCGCAGGCCAAGCCCTGTATTTTGACTGGCTCAAACCTGTTTCTGGCGTCATCGTTCGCCGCAACGCCGGCGTTCGACACTCCGACGGAGGTGCCGCCGGAGTTTACCGGAACCCAAATGACGGTGCCTCATCCAGCCAACGGGGTGCTCTACCTAAAGCTGCGGGATGACCCGGCCACGGTGCAGACGCTGACGTTGCCGGTGACACCTGTGGGTCCAGCGGAGTCAAAGGCAGCCGCCGCGCAGCAGCCCGCGCAGGCTGCAGACGCGACTCCGTTGACTGGGCCCACGTCAACGACGACAAATGCGGGGCCGTAGCCAGAGCTTTCAAGCCGTTCAAGCAACGTCTCTGATCAGACTTCAGACGCAGGCTACCCCATACCGCGGCGCAGGTTTTGCCGTGGGGATGGGGTAACAGGCTTCGGCCGCATTTTGCGACTGGTGTAGCTGGTCTAGTTGAAGTACGCGGCGTTCTTCTCGGCAAACTCCGCCTTGTCGGCCGGCAGTTCGTCCAACGCGAAGATCGCGCCCGAGGGGCAAACTGAGGCGCAGTTGCCGCAGTCGATGCACTCGTCGGGGTTGATGTACACCTGGGAGACGGTGCCAGCGGCCTCATCGGCTGCCATGGGTGCAATTGCGGCTGTGGAACACTCGTCTACACAGAGGAAATCCTTGGTACAGGCATCAGTAACAACGTAAGCCATTAAAAAGTCACTCCTTGATCTCCGGGCGCTCGCTTGTGCGAGGCGTCCCTCGAATTCAGGCTACCGAGCCCTCGGCGCGCTCACCGTGACCTGAATCACGCAGGGGGAGAAAATCTACCTGATTACGGTACGGGAGGGTTCTGAATTCCCAAGGATGCGCCTCTGTTCGGCGGGCGCTATGCTGAATGGATGTTCAGATTGCGTGCTTTGCCGCCCATGATTGTTCTGGCGCTGGCGGCGCTGGCGGCGCTGGCGCCCGCGGGCGCAGCCCCAAAATCGGCCGACTCCACGTGGAGTTTCGCGGTCTCTGGCGACAGCCGCAATTGCGGCGACTTTGTTGTGCCAGCGATCGCCGCCAAGGTGAAGGCGGAAAAAGACGCTTTCTATTGGCACCTGGGCGACTTTCGCTGGATATCCGAGACGGACCAGGACATGGAGGCGCTGAAGCCCCGAGGGACGCATCTGTTTTACTTCCGCTATCTGGGAAAGGCGTGGGATGATTTTCTGACGCACCAGATGGCTGCGTTCGGGGCTTTGCCGGTATTTTTGGGACGCGGAAACCACGAGACTGCGCCGCCGATGAGCCGTGAAGGGTACATTACTAAGTTTTCTGCTTTTCTCGACCGGCCCGAGATTGCCGCGCAGCGCAAGGCGGACGGCCCGCACGGAGCGCCGGTGGGACCGTGGTATCACTGGACCCGGGACGGTGTGGACTTCATCATGCTGGATAATGCCAGCCACGACGAGTTCTCCGACGAGCAACTCCACTGGCTGCGAGAGGTGCTTGACCGGGACATGGCAGCGAACTCCGGCATTCGCGCCATCGTGGCGGGAATGCATGAGGCACTGCCCCACTCCACCGGTTCCAGTCACGCCATGGATGCGTGGTCGCGCGGCGAGACTACCGGCGAGCAGGTCTACAACTGGTTTTACTCGGCGCAGGCCGCAGGGAAGCATGTTTACCTGATCGCAAGCCACTCCCATTACTACGCTCCGAATATTTATTCGACCCCATACTTGATGCAACGTGGCAAGGTGGTGCCGGGTTGGATTATCGGCCTGGCGGGGGCGCATCGCTACCGGCTACCGGCCGACACGGACAAGGATTCGCGAACCAGTATCT
>Ga0316225_1003101_pt1 | contig 13028 bp, 7 predicted proteins | sample TBH18015metaG_FD_206010 | JGI IMG/M metagenome (GOLD analysis project Ga0316225, IMG submission 206010) | Freshwater microbial communities from Trout Bog Lake, Wisconsin, USA - TBH18015 | ecosystem: Environmental > Aquatic > Freshwater > Lake > Hypolimnion/Profundal zone | place: USA: Wisconsin... | reverse complement strand
CTGTAATGTGGGAATATCGCCACAAAGGGAGTTCATCGTCCTCTGCTTCACATGCTGTTATAGCTCAAAGGAAGAGCGCTTGGTTGTCAGCCAAGAGGTTGGGGTATCGTGATCCCCTAGCGGCGCGGAGGAGTATGCACGTTCGAATCGTGTGCTGCGGGCTTGCCTGCGGTTAGCTCAATTGGCAGAGCACCTCGCATCGGGTGGTAATATCAGAGGCAGATTGCCGGTTTTGGAAACCGGAGGACGGGATTTCGACATTCCCTCACCCGACCAGTAGTAGGTCCAAGTCCATACTTGGTCTCCCAGAAGCGAATACGTCTTGGTCTCCCAGAAGCGAATACGTAACGCGGGGAGGTGGTGTAACATGGGGTAAGCACGGCTATTGATTATTGGCTTCTGGCAGATCGGCAGATGCACCGGATTCTTACTCCGGCAAGGTGAGTTCAACTCTCACGGGGCCAACGAAGTAGGGAACCTCATTCGTGAGAATGTTGTCATACACTGGTCGCTTCGACGGCAAAGAACCTACCTCACATGCCCTTGTAACTCAGTGGTCTAGAGTCTCCGGCTTTTAACCGGGTGGTCGGGAGTTCGAGTCTCTCCGGGGGTACCAGTTGTAAAATCATTCCAGAGTAACTCAACAGCAGAGTGCCTGACCGTTAATCAGGAAGTTGTAGGATCATACCCTACCTTTGGAGCGATGTCGAAGACGAGGTAACTCTAGGAATCGACAGCAAACGTCAGCTAAAGGCGTGACACTTCCGGAGAGACGGGTACATGGGTGCTTAGTTCAAGCGGCAACGACATCTGACTGTAAATCAGATCTCTTTTGAGTTCGGAGGTTCGAGTCCTTCAGTGCCCACCATAGGGAAGTGTTCAAGGTGAACAAGCGGTCTCCAAAACCGCCAAGGTGGATTCGATTTCTGCCTTCCCTGCAAAAAGACTTGACAGGGAGTGTATGATTAGTAAGTTTCTGCCTTCCTAAAATTGGAGACCCATGAATGCTAACCGATGACCTTTTCTCTCCAAGTCTTCAGAGATTGCTTAGTGATATTGGTGGCGCTCAAGGGATCGCCACCCGCGTGCCTTCAAACTTTCCGTCGCTGAAGTAGCACCGTGCCAATCGTCTCGGTATTCACGCCCAGTCACCGGTCTGACTACTTGGATGATTGTTTGACTTCGCTACTCTCTCAGACCTTTGAGGATTGGGAGTGGATCGTTCTACTCAATGGTGGCTGTGAGTGGACGTCACCCGTCGACGATCCGCGAGTGAAGATCAGTACGACTCCAGAGTCACTTGGGGTAGGGGCGGCGAAGAAGCGAGTGTGTGCGAAGGCGGTGGGGGAGTACTTGGTCGAGTTGGACCATGACGACATCTTGGCGAGCACCGCGCTCGAGGAGATTGTTGAGGCGTTGGACAATCATCCGTACGTCGGCTTCGTCTACAGCAACACCGCGCAAATCAATGAAGACGGTTGTCGTAACGACGTCATGTTCAACACTGACATGGGTTGGCGATATCGAGAGGTTGAGGTCGACGGGAAGCTCGTACTTCAATGCGACGCGATGAAGCCATTTCCGAGCAACGTGAGCTATATATGGTTCGCGCCCAATCACGTACGAGCATTCAGACGAGATGTGTATGAAGCGGTTGGAGGTTACGACGAAGACCTGAAGGTTCTCGACGACCAGGACATTATTTGTCGCCTGTACCAGCACACGGACTTCTTGCACATTGATAAGTGTCTCTACCTCCAACGTGTACATCCTGACAACACGCAAAGTGAACCCGAGACGAACGCGCATATCCAACGTGAGACTGTCTTGATCTACGACAGGAACGTTCAGGCGAATGCCCTTTCGTGGGCGAAGCGTCGTGGCTTGCTCGCCCTTGATATGGGTGCGGCACACAACAAAGCCGAAGGCTTCATGGGTGTCGATCAGTACGTTCATCCCGACGTCGACATCGTGAGTGACGTGAGCAAGGGAATCGACCTACCGGATAATTCGGTGGGAGTGATACGCGCCTCTGACTTCATTGAGCACATCGCCGACAAGGTTGCACTCTTTAATGAATTCCATCGTCTCCTCGCGCACGGAGGGATGCTTCTCACTTTGACGCCGAGTACTGATGGGCGAGGTGCGTACCAAGATCCGACACACGTTGCGTTCTACAACGAGAACTCTTTCTGGTATTTCACTTCGAAGGACTACGCCGCGTTTGTCCCTGATATCAAGTGCAAGTTCCAAGTGTCGCGTCTCTACACATTCTTCCCAACTCAGTTTCATGAGGAGCACAACATTTCGTATGTTGCAGCGAACCTTGTGGCGGTAAAGAATGACGATGGCCCTTGCATCGCGGGTTATCCCTTCGAGCCCCGTAACTACTGATCGTTTTTCTTCTGACTCGGCTTTCTCTAGAGGCTTGCTTGCAAGGCAAAACAGTTCAAAAAATCCATTCCATTTTCTCAACATTTACAAGTCAAGAGCTCATGGAATAGCATCAAAGATCGGTGGAGAAGCGATTAGTGCTGGGATGCTCCCTGGTGAGGTCGGCCCTATTGAAGGTTTGAGTGCTGGTGAGAACGTACTCAACTCAACTCTCAACAAAGATGTAGCGTATAATCAGCAGACTGCTCGAAACACTCAGATCATGGCTGATGCCATGGGAAATGGCGGTCTAGGCGGTGGTGGTGGTTTGCGTGCTGCTGAACGAGAGGGGGGAGCAGCTTATGCACCTCAATTTAGGGACCCAGTAACAGGAAAGTTTCTTTCTTATGCAGAATCTGCTCCTCTTGCCGCACGCATGGCAGAAGAAGAAAGCGCTGCTCAAACTGCTGCAATGTACTATGGAGCAACTGGCCGTGGTCGTGGAATAAAGTCATTCAGAACAAAGATGATGGGTGGCGCTGAAACTGCTGCTGAAAACGTAGAGTCCACATATGCCTCAAGAGGAGAAGCATCTCTTTCATCCCTGGACAATAGTGCAGCAAGCATCGCTGCGCGTGGAGCTGCCGCTGATGCTTCACTCGTTAGTAGTGGACTTGGGGAATTAGCCACTTCTGGAGTTGCCAGCACTGGAATCATGTCCGGTCTTGGGGAAACTCTTGGAGGACTCGCTGGAGGTCCCGTAGGTATGATGGCGATGATGGCTGCTCCAATGCTCATGGGTCCGCTTATGCAACTCGGCGGAAAGCTTGGTGGTCTCATTAGTGACTGGTTCGGTGGCGGAAAGTCAAAGCCATATAACCCACGTATCAATAACCCACTTGATGTAACAAATGCAGCCGCAAAAGCTGCTGCTGCTCTAAAAGTTCTTCGTACTTTTGAAACAGAAACCAAAAACAAAGCAGGGAAAGAAGTATGGTCGGTTAACCAAGCGGCTAGGCGTGCAAACTTGCCTGGTTACCTGGCCGCTGTAAGCAAGTATGACAAAATCATGGGTATTTACCAGGGTTCGATAAAGAACGCCAATGCTACTGATCTTTCTGCTCTTAGTTACCTCTATGGACCGAGTGGAAAAAATCTTAGCAGCCTCATGAAGGAAGTTCATCGAAACGAAAAGCGTTTTGCTGAAGCGAATGATCGTTCTCTTGATGGGTTGATGCCTGCTGGTGAAATGCGACAGCTGCAAGATCTAAGTCTTAAAATGCCGTATCAGATGCAAAAGACTTTCTGGAAAAGAGTCATCCAGAATGGTAGTGGAACCGGCGCTCTTAACGCAGACTGGTCAGATGCTGAAAAAGTAATAAGAGCTCAGAAAAAGTGGGCAAAAGGCGTTTTCACAGACGCTTCTTCGGAGTCTATCCAAGATCTTTCAAAGCATTCACCGGCATTTGCGGCGATGGTGAAGGGTGGTTACTTTGGCATCAGAGGAAACTTGGCCAGCAACCTTTCGGAAATGGAAAGTACTCTTGGGAACAAGCGCTTCACAGTTTCTGAAGCAGCCAAAAACCTTCCTATCTATTCTCAGTACATTCGTCAGCAAATTGCTTCTGATAATACTGCTCTGGCAACTAAAAATCTTCCACGCGCTGCCAAAGAAGCTTTTAAAGCACAAAAGGAAGAAGCCGATGAAAGTCTGAAAAAGATTGATGCTATGATCCGTGAAATACGAGAAGCATCTAAGAACACAAAACTTTCTGGTGAAAGTGTTGACAAATTAGCGAGAGAAAGCGCTACTCAATTAACGAATAGCGGTCTTCCAAAGGCTATCGCTGAAGCGCTGGGGCCTGTCATTGCTCATTACATGAAGATGCCAAAGGTAACTGGGACTAGCTCTGCATCTACTCGAACTTCTATCAACCCTGTGCCGTAGGAGAATCTGCATAATGGCTACACCTGCACCTAATCCTCAGCTCCCTCCATTCTCACCGGCTAACAACAATACCAGGGCTCATGCCAATCAGCTGACTGTCATTACTCCTCACCCTCTTTCAGGGGGAACCTACAGCGCCGTGACTATCATGGTCATGGGAGAAGCGGAAATGGACCAGGTTTCTGGAAGCGGTGGCGTACAGGTCATTGAGCGTCCTCGCCGCGTCGGGGCTATTCAATGGTACGACCGATCACCTTTCCAGTTGACGCTGAACTTCATCATGGATGCTACGATCACGTCTCTCACTCCGATCAGCGATATGGAGCAGATGCAAACGTGGTTAGATGCTCCTACAACGTCAGGGCTGATCATTCAGCCTCCGTTCTTGACACTTAACGGTCCTACCCCTGGAACCGGAATGCCATGGATGCTTTCTACTCTCAAGGAAAAGTCGCGCCTCTACACCCCGTCTGGAGGAGAGCTACAGGTCATAGGAACAGCCGTTCTTTATGAGTTCCAGCCGCCTTATCCTTATCAGGCGACAAGTCCGGCGAAGAACCAGCAGCAGACGACTTCGAGCAAGACGACCAAGACGTACACCATCAAGGCCGGTGACACCATAATGAAGATCGCGGCATCTCAAATGGGGAAGGCAACCACTGCCAACGAACAGGCGATTAAAAACCTGAACCCCACGATACTTGGGTCACAGAAGATAACTACTAACCTTTCCTCATCAGCAGGAAAAGTTATAAGGATACCTTCAGCGTAAATGGCAACCAAAAAGACTACGCTTCCTGCCAACACAGGAGCAGTATCCTCTTCGTCGCTTAGCGGAACAAAGCAAGGGACCTCAAATCTCAATATGAACCCAGGTGTTTCTACCTCAGGAATATTAGGGACACCTGGGTTCGGCCCACTAGGACTCCAGCAGCTTGAGGTTTGGGACTTCTCTACCAACACAGGGGCACCCCTGAAGAACTGGTATTCAGAGGCCATTACTCAGGTTCTTTACGAGAAGAACATGACTGGTTCAACCACACTGACATTGACGCTGACAGATCCCACGCGCCACCTTCTCGACACGTTTTTAGTTCCTCTAGAGACATCTGAATTGAGTCAGGAAAGCGCTTCAATCGGTGCTCGAAGTCAGCAGTTCTCTCAGGGAGTCTGTATCGCCATTAACGATCAGGGGCGCATTCTCCATTACGTCCTCTCCCAGACCGCGAAGGCGGGGGATCAACTCCAGTTGGTGTTCGAGTCGTTGGCGGTCTATCGTCTTCGTCAGCAAGTATCTCGCGTTGCATCCACCACCTCTACTTCATCAACGGCTGTTACCCAGTTCGTTCAGGGCCTCATTCTGGCTTTGAACTACGCCGGATCTCCTTACCCTGATGTGAGTTTCGTTGGTCCTGACTACGCTACCGTGTGGTCACAGCTTGCGGGGAATTCAGGCGTTCCAATTGTTGCTCAATCACTTTCTCGTGGTACGACAACTGACCCATACGAAGATTCATGGACCTGCATTCAACGACTTGCCTCCACTGTGGGATGGCGTCTATGGGAAAACAACGGAGCTTTCTACTTCGGGCCTGATGAGTATTGGCTTGGTCTATTGACTAAAGATTCTCAGGGCAACGCTGTGCCACCAATCAATGAGTCGATGGGAACACTGGGGAGCAAGCTTCCAGCAATTCAAGAGTTCACTCCTCAGACTCTTGACATTGACTTTGACTGGGATGTTGAGTCTCCTTTTGGTCAGGCTACTTGCACGGTACTTTGGGCTCAAGGTTTCCCCTACGAGATTGGGGAGATAGTGCAGATCAAGAATCTTGGTCCGGCAAACGGAAACTGGATGGTGTATGACATGCAGAGAGACGGTTTCGCTCCCATGGCTACCCTCACCTTACAAGTGCCAACCCCCTACGCACAGCTTTACGAACCATCGTCATTGCCATACGCTGGCATCCCGCTCAAAGCAAAACTGGCTTCCTAGGAGAATAGATGTCGCAGGACGCGAATACATTACTCCAAGTTCACTTGAAGAATCAGGGTCTTCGTGCAACGCGCCCGCAGTTTTTCAACATCCTCTATGGACAAGTAGTTCAGACTGACGTTTCCATCGCTTCGAAAATACCTATCGGGGCAACGAGTCCGATCCCTAATGGGATGATGACTGTCTCTATCTCTTCTCTGGGTAGTAACTACGTCACTGATCCGATTCCTTACCCCACATCTACGGCCCCTGATGTAGGCGCAACGGTGGCAATGGGATTCAGCACGAATGGCATCCCTATCTGTGTAGCTGTTTACTCTTCGTCAGGTGGTGAAGGACCACAAGGACCACAAGGACCGCAGGGGTACCAGGGCGCTCAGGGATCACAGGGTTTTCAAGGGGCTGTGGGTTCTTCTGGTGCCCAGGGAACACAGGGGGCAACCGGCTCTCAGGGTGTCCAAGGGTATCAAGGAGCAGCTGGCGCTACCGGCGCACAGGGATCTCAGGGCTATCAAGGTTCACAGGGTTCCACTGGCGCTCAGGGCGCGCAAGGGTCGGGCTATTCGTCCACCACATCAACCACGTCGCTCACTATCGGCACCGGCTCGCAGACCTTCGCCTCGATAGCAAACACGGGCGCGTATCAAGTCGGCATGAGGGTGCGAGTGATCGACAGCGCCGCGACGACGAACTGGATGGCGGGCACGATCACCGCGCTCACCGTCAACACGTCGATAACGGTCAACGTGGACACCGTCGCAGGGTCGGGCACCATCGCAACATGGACGTTCGCCGTTGATGGCTTGACCGGCTCACAGGGAATCCAAGGTTCACAGGGTTCCCAGGGAACACAGGGTTCCACTGGCGCTCAGGGCGCGCAGGGTGTACAAGGTTCTACTGGATCTCAAGGCAACCAAGGATACCAAGGGGTTCAGGGTTCCACTGGCGCTCAAGGGGCGCAGGGTTACCAGGGAAACGCTGGGACAAATGGATCTCAGGGTGCCCAGGGAACACAGGGGGCAACCGGCTCTCAGGGTGTCCAAGGGTATCAAGGAGCAGCTGGCGCTACCGGCGCACAGGGATCTCAGGGCTATCAAGGTTCACAGGGTTCCACTGGCGCTCAGGGCGCGCAAGGGTCGGGCTATTCGTCCACCACATCAACCACGTCATGGACGCTTGCTACTGGATATGCAGCATTTAATGTTTCTCAAATTGGTGCCTACCAAATAGGACAATATGTAATTGTAGGCATTACATCTTCGTTCGCCACGAACTATGGTTATGGACAGATAATTAACATTTACACGGGAACTCCTTTTATAACCGTCAACATCACCAACATTGTCGGTTCTGGTTCTGGAACGGCATGGACTTTTGCTCTAGTTGGACAAACTGGCCCTCAGGGTTCTCAGGGGTCTCAAGGTTCACAGGGTTCCCAGGGTACTGGTTATAATTTGACCACATCAACCACGTCGCTCAATATCAGCACCGGCACGCAGACCTTCGCCTCGATAGCAAACACGGGCGCGTATCAAGTCGGCATGAGGGTGCGAGTGATCGACAGCGTGTTGACGACGAACTGGATGGCGGGCACGATCACCGCGCTCACCGTCAACACGTCGATAACGGTCAACGTGGACACCGTCGCAGGGTCGGGCGCCATCGCAACATGGGCGTTCGCCGTTGATGGCTTGACAGGCTCACAAGGCCCGCAAGGTGTGCCCGCCCTCATCACTTACGCGGCGGCGACCGCCTCGGCGGGCGTCAACACCACTGAAACTGTGCTTGAAACGCTGACCATTACGGCGGGCGCGTTGGCGGTGGTTGGCACGCACGTTCGAATCACGCTGCTCGGCGCTTGCTCATCGACGGCGGCGAACGCCAGCACGTTCACGATAAGAGCGGGCACGCTTGGCACCACTGGCGACGCTTCGCTCGCCGCACCAACCGTCACTTCGGCATGGTCAGCGTATGCCCCTGCGTTTCGCGTCGTCATTGAATTCACGGTGCGCTCGTCAACGACACTGGCGGGAACGCTCAGCGTCTACAACTCCGACATCACCGGCATTGCGGCGGCTTCAGTCTCAGTTGTTCCTTTCACTTACTCTGGCCTCCCGCTGAACACGTCGACCAAACTGAGCATCACCTACAAGACGGCGGCGTCCACCACGACAAGCGTTTTTCAAAATGCCGTCATCGAGCTTTTGTAAACACTTGATTTTAATCAACTCACTGATAAAATAGTTACTAGGATTGGTTCATTTTGCCTAACCCAATTTCAAACCTCACGGCCACATGGGTAGCCGGAACAGGAATAGAGCTTAGTTGGACCGCTGCCCCAGACGCGACGAATGATTCCTTTTACTTGGTTTACGTTCTAGTAAACGTAAATTCAGCAACTCCCACATGGAGTCTAGTAACGACGCTTGGTTCTCAGATAGTTGACGGACCTTTAGGCATAGTGGCTTTACCTCCCGGAACTTCGTATCAGTATCCATGGGCATCAGCAGTGATCCTATGGTCATCAAACACAGTAGCGCCTAACTCTCTAGCTTTTCAAGTTGTTCAATCAGATCAGAATGGCAACACAAGCATTGGCGTGACAGTCTCCACTATGTCTCCACCGCAGACGTCCCCTACAGCCCCGCCTCACTTGCAAAATCTCCCAGCGCTAGATCCGTTCGGTCAGTTCCTCGTCAATAATCAAGACTCATATCAAGAGATCGCTGAATCTGTGGAAATGATTGTAGGGACACAAATGGGTCAGCGTCCTGCCGTACCCAACTTTGGAATTTTTGATCCTACATTCACCTACCCAGTGGACACAGTAGCGATGAGAAATTCAATTGTAACTTGGGATGAAAGAGCAGTACCTACCATAACGGTTAGTTATGAAGACGTGATAGGTGGAGGAAATACCAACGTGAGCATTGAACTTGCCACCACCACAGCCAACTCGGGAGCCGGAGCGACAAATGGTTGATAGCTACATTCAACTTCCTGTCACAGTAGACGCTGACGCGCTTACTCAACAGATACTTTCTAACCTTGCCGCTAACTTTCCAGGGTGGGTACCACGTGAGGGGAACCTTGAAGTTGCATTGGCGGAACAAGTAGCGCTCTTGGTGGCTGAAGCAGCTACCGCAGCAAGCGACGTTCCCGCAAGCATCTTTGAGTACTTTGGACCGTTGGTGAACATCAATCCTATTGCTGGAAGCTATGAGCAAATCCAGGTAACATGGACGTTGGGATCTCCCGCCACTGGTGCGGGGTACCAGATACCTTCGGGAACGATTGCGGGTTTTTACTGGCAGGGAGCTGCCTATCAGTTCGAAACTGTTCAGGACTACACAATCCCCAATGGAAGCGTATCCATGAACCTCATTATGCAGTCTGTCGCTGTAGGGGCTGTCTACGACCTTGACGCTTTAGCCACCAACTCCTCTTTCAACGTAAACCAGTACCTAACGTTGTCGCAGCAAGATCCTCTGGTCTCGAATATCCTCATCATTTCCACTCCATCTACGTTGTCAACCCTCACCAGGGCCACTGACGCCGAGACCACGACTGCGTATCTAAACCGCTTGGCTAATGAGCTTCAGTTGCTTGCTCCTCGCCCTATCACACCTTCAGACTACTCCGTGTTTTCACAAAATGTCGGCGGGGTATACAGGGCAACAACTTATGACGGGATCAACCCCCTGACAAACCAAGCAACTGTTGCAAACGCTAACCTGACGGATCTAGCGGTAACCCCAAGTGGCTGGACTGGAATTGGTGACGGAACGCATAACGACACCTTTGCCCTCGCAGGAACGGCTCCGACTGCGTATGGTCAAGTGACTCGAACATCATCTTCGTTAGTGAGCGGGGCGCTCCTTCACGCCAATGCTTCTGTTGGCGCATCCAGCATTCAAGTCGCCATAACTTCTCCTACATTCTCGACCTCTCTTTCTGCATCAAACCCAGCTCTTGTGAAGATCACTGACGCAACCAATGGGAATGAAGTCGTCGTGGTAGTGGGTGCAACTGCACTTTCTGGTGGATACCAGACACTTACTCTGGCCTCACCATTGAGGATCTCCCACACCACTAGCGCAACAGTGACAATCTATGACGGGGTAATGCTACCAACAGTAGGCGCAACGCCTGGGTCGTTAGGAATAACTCCGTCAAATACACCAAACTACATCGCTTCTGTTATAACGACTCCTGGCTCTGACTCTGGAGCAACTCTTGTTGCAGCGGCTTTGGTGGAGTACATCGACGGATCATACGTCACGTACTGGAGTGCTTTCTCAGCTGCTACTCCCGCTAGTGGAACTCCTCTCACTACAAACGTGTTCATTAGCAGCAACAATAATTATACGACAACCAATGACCTTGCTCCAAGCAATCCATCGACTATTTACAATGGGATTGAGCCGACAATATGTTCGGTAACAATGCTCGTAGGTTGGGCTGGAGGAACCGCAGGAGACACTGAAAGAATTTACGGATCAAACGTCTGCCAATCGCCACTCTTCCTTGTTAGCGGAGACGATGAACCGGACGTTTCAACTTCTTTCTATAACTTCGTTCCAGATCCTTTCTTCGAAACGTATTGGTACCCGAACTGCAATGGAATGTCTTGGACACTTCCTATCTCTGGCGTCATTGCTCTTCCAGGTTATGGGATTCAATACTCAGGAACTGGTTCGGCGCTCGGAAGCCCACTAACAGTTTCGTCTCAGGCGTTCATGCTGAGCAACACTTCTACAGATTTGGGCACTGCTACAAGCAGAACTTACTCGATAGTAGCGACAGTGGATGCTTCCTACACTGGTGCAACCTACGGCGACATAACGGTTGAAGTCTATAGTCTCACTGACAGTTCTGTTCTGGCGTCCGTCTCTCCTACGGCAAACGGCGTACAAAGTCTTGTTAAATCTTTCACCATTTCAGCACAGAAAGCGGTACAAGTAAGGATCATCTTTGCATCGGGTCTGACCGTTCCCGTCAACTCTTCAGTTATCGTTTCAGAGATTGGGGTTCTCAACGGGGCACAAAACGCTGCTTACTACGCCAGCAATAATGACGGTGGTTACTCGTACACTCCTGGCGGCTATTACTCAACGCAGAACTTTGTGTTGCCACGAACAGTGAGCGTCATTCCTATTGATGTCAATGGTCTCGCTCTTTCTGATGTCGAGTCAGACGATCTTGAGGAATATCTTCAGGGACGTCGCGAGATCAACTTTACGACGAACATCCTTGAACCACAATATGCACCTATTGACGTGCAGTGGAGCGCCTATCTTGCATCAGGTTATTCTGCAAGTTCTGTGCAGTCAGATGTCACGGCAGCAATATATGCTTTCCTTTCTCCTGCAACTTGGGCGGGTGGTGCTTCGTCGCCTCCGTACTGGTCGCCTTCCCAGAACACCATTAGAATCTTTGATATAGGCTCAATCATCGCTCAGGTTCCTGGAGTAAGCTCTGTGGTCTCCGTGGAAACGCGAGTTAGTTGGCCTACTTCTGGATCATACGGGACATCTGACATTGTTTTCCAGGGCGTCGCAGTGTTGCCTATAGGAAACGTTGTCACGGGAACCATTTTGACCAACGCCTTGGAGCAATTGACCTAAAATGTCATTCCCCTCAAATTCTTACTATGCCGAACAGGTATATCAGATTTTGCCAGAATCCCTGCAAGAGCAGGATGCTGGGTCCGGCTACAAGCTTTGGTATTTCATTGAGTCATTGGTGAGCGGTCTCGACAACTTGTCGATTTTGTTCTTCGACTCAATGGGCACGGGTTCTTCGGTGTTCCCAGTGAACCCAGGAAAGGTCGCATTCAATCCGGCAATGCTTAAGTCAAACTTGACCTACAATGCCACTACTTTCACGGTATTCAATACCGACTCGACGTGGGACCAGATCAATACAAGTTCACCTTTCCCGGTTTCTATAGAGGGAGAACGCATTCTCATTCCATCTGGTACTTACAATTGGAGTGCTACTGAGGTAACATTCAGCGGAGTGACGCGAGGATGGGACTCAACTATTCCAGCCGCCCATGCAGCAAGTTCTGGGGCAACTGGTGAGTTGGACTTTGACCACTACTTTGGTGCTCCCGGATGGTCACAGATTCTGGACATCAACCGTTGCCCGTCTTACGCGCTCCCATGGCTCGGACAATTCGTAGGGGTAAACCTTTCCAAGACTCCAAACCTCAGCTATGAGCAGTCTGTGCAGAAAATTCTTTCTCGCCCAGGTTTCAGTCGAGGTACCGTTAGCGCACTTCAGAGTTCGTTGGCGGCATTCATCAACTACTCTCTTTCTTCTAGTGCTACTCCGATCAACGCATCTCAGATAATTTGTCTGGAGAACACGGCCCCAATCGGGAACGCGGGTAACACCACTTTGTTCGCTGCAATAGCAGGGACGGGATCTACGACGCTTGAGCTGATAGGAGTAGGGCAGTCGTGGCTAAACGCTGCCGCTAACTCTCCCCTCGTGATTTCGGTGGGGTCCGAAGAGATACTTGTTCCCCAGGGGGTTTACTCTTTCGTCAATGGACCCGTTTCCATTTCGATACCTTCCGGGAACAGAGGACACAACGGTACCACAGCGGCGACCCACTCGGCTGGGGCAGTAGTAACAGTTGATGCTTCTCCATCCATGTATCAGTACAACCAGTACGGGATAACACTTCTTATCCCTGCAACC
>Ga0316225_1003079_pt1 | contig 13097 bp, 5 predicted proteins | sample TBH18015metaG_FD_206010 | JGI IMG/M metagenome (GOLD analysis project Ga0316225, IMG submission 206010) | Freshwater microbial communities from Trout Bog Lake, Wisconsin, USA - TBH18015 | ecosystem: Environmental > Aquatic > Freshwater > Lake > Hypolimnion/Profundal zone | place: USA: Wisconsin... | reverse complement strand
TATGGCCCCGCCAGCCCTTATGCCATCACCCCAGTCCTCGCGGATCCGGCTGGGCGACTGATTAATTACACCGTGCTGAGCACCAACGGGACGCTGACCATCGCCAAGGCGACCTTGCCGCTCATTGCCACGGGGCTGAGCACCAATCGTCCCTACGCCGGGACCAACCCTCCGTTCCAAGGCACACTCCAGAATTTGCTCAATGGGGACGCCATCTCGGTTGCCTGGGTGTGCGCTGCTACGCCCGGCAGTCCGGTCGGCAATTATCCAATCCTTCCAGCATGGAACGACCCCGGCGGGCTCCTGCCCAGCTATAACCTTGTCACCAATGCCGGCGTGCTCGGCGTATTGCCCGTCCCACTGAGCGTGACCGCCACCGATGCCAGCCGGCCTTACGGGGCGACCAACCCGGCGTTTTCCGGGTTGCTGGTCGGGTTGATGAACGGCGATCCGATTACGGCGAGTTTTCAAACGGCGGCGACGCTCACAACCCCCGTCGGGGTTTACGGCCCCGCCAACCCGTTGGCGATCACCCCGGTCCTGGCCGATCCGTCTGGGCGGTTGGGCAACTACACCGTGCTGAGTACCAACGGCACCCTGACGATCACCAACGCAGCCCTACCGCTGATTGCCACGGGGCTGAGCACCAATCGCCTTTATGCCGGGACCAATCCCCCGTTCCAGGGCACTCTCCAGAATCTGCTCAACGGGGACGCGATTTCCGCCACGTGGGTGTGCGCTGCGACGCCGGCCAGCCCGGTCGGAGGTTATCCGATTCGCCCCGTATGGAGCGACCCAGCCGGCCGATTGGCCAACTATAACCTGGTCACCAACGCGGGCAATCTCGCCGTTCTGCCGGTCCCACTGAACGTCACCGCCGCCGATGCCAGCCGCCCCTATGGCGCGGCCAACCTGGTATTTTCCGGGACCCTGACGGGACTGCTGAACGGCGACCCCATCACCGCGGCGTTCAGGTCAACGGCGGTGAAGACCACACCCCCGGGCATCTATGGTCCGAACAGCCCCTACGCCATCCAACCAATGCTGATCGATCCAGCCGGGCGGCTGGGGAACTACACCGTTACGACCAATAACGGGACGTTGACCATCACCAAGGCCACCCAGCCGTTGACGGTCATGGCGCTGAGCACGAACCGGCTTTACGGCACAACTAACCTCGCTTGGCCGGTGGTCATCACGGGCATACTCAATGGCGACCCGATCTCAGCCGCGTGGGTCTCACCGGCGACACCCGGCAGCGCCATCGGTCTTTATCCCATGATGCCCGCCTGGAATGACCCCGAGGGCTTGTTGGCCAACTACGTTGTCATGACCAACACCGGATCGCTGACCGTCACGCCGGCCTCGTTGGTGGCGGTGGCCGCCGATGGGTCGCGCGGCTACGGCATCACCAACCCTACCTTCACCGGCACACTGACCGGCGTGGTGAACCGGGATCCCATCACGGTGCGTTTTCTCTCGCCGGCGACACCCGCGACTCCTCCCGGCGTTTACGGCCCCGGCAGTGCTTTGGCCATCACTCCCAGCCTCGTGGACCCGGCCAATCGCGCGGGCAACTACATCACTACCTTGGTGCAAGGCACCTTGACCATCCTCGCGATTCCCACAGTTTCGATCCTCGAGCCGACTAACGGCGCTCTCTACTTCACTGGCATGGATGTTCCTGCCGAAGCGGCGGTGACCAATATCACTTCGCCTATCCAGTCGGCCGTGTTCCTTTTCTCCACTAACCAATTGCCGGGCCTGACCACCAATGGAACGGATTTTACCACCACCCTGACCAATGTCGCGTGGGGCCCCTACTCCATGCAGGCTATCGTGACCAACGCCTTGGGCCTGGCCTTCCTGTCGGCCCCCGTCTCCTTCACCGTGGTGGACCTCACGGCCACTCTCGGTCCGGTGGACACCAATAGCCTGGAAGTGTTGCAGACCGGCCTCTACTTCCAGGACCTGTGGATCACCAACATCGCCTCGCTCCCGATACCGGCGGTACTGGTCGAGGTGACGGGCTTGCGACCAGGCGTGCAGGTTTACAACGCGGTCGAGACCACCAACGGCGCCAGTTTCCTCCGCTATGATTACCCCACCCCGCCCGGCCAGGTGTTACGACTCAGGACCGAGTATTACGTGCCCGATGGCGTCTGTCCGGTTGCCAGTTTCGCCGTCCATTTGGCCAAGCCGGCGGCCGCATTCCTTCCCGCCGGCACGTTCGTGCCCATCAACTATTTTGCCTATCCGTTCGGAAACGGCGCCGCTTTGTGCGAATTCAGGACCGTCGCGGGCAAGGCCTACTACGTACAATACAGCGCCGACTTGACAACGTGGACCACCGCGCTGCCCGCGGTCATGGGCAACGCCAACTGGATCGAGTGGTTGGATAATGGGCCGCCCAAGACCATAAGCCTGCCGGCGAACGCTCTGGGTGGCCATCGCTTTTATCGCGTGTTGCGGGCTCCATGAACACGACTCAACCTCGAACAACTATGTACCACCAGCGACCTGGCGGGCCGGGCTCCTTGCGAGCGGAGCTGTCGGGGTATACGCGCGGCCTCATCCTGGTTTGGGCTTTGGCGCTCTCAGCGAGCCCCCTTCCAGCACCCGGATCCAGCCACCCGGCCGTCGTTACAGGCGATAGCGTCAATGTGCGGAGCCGCCCTTCCTTGGACGGGGAAGTGCTTGCCCAGGTCAACCTCGGGACGGTTTTGTCCTTGCTAGAGCCGGCTCCGGGCCAATCGGTTTCCTGGGCCCGGATCCAGTTGCCTGCCACCGTCCCCGTCTGGGTTTATTCGGCGCATGTCCAGACCGATACCGTGCAGGTCGATCACCTCAATCTCCGGAGTGGCCCTGGGGCGAACTACGGCATCCTGGGGCAACTCGGGTTTGGTGAAAAAATCACGATCCGTGCCCGGAAAGGCAACTGGCTCAAGGTGGCCGCCCCGGCTCAAGCCGAGGGGTTCGTGGCTGCAAATTACGTGGCACCCGTGCTGCCTCGCGCGGTTGCTGCCGTCACGCCGGTAACGCTCCCTGCGGAACCGGCCATGACCCGGGCCCAAGTTCCGATCCCGGCAAGCGTACCACCAGCACCGGCAGCACCGCCTGTTTCGAATGGACCCGCAGTCCTCGTTAGCCCGAGCCCGTCCGCACCGCTCGCTCCCGAAACCAACCGATCGGTGGCGAAATTCGCGCTGCTCACCGACACCCGACGCTCCGCTTCCAGTTCGCAAGCCAGCATCGGAGCCGCCGTGGTTGGCACGAACCAAGGATCAGCCATCGTCCCAAGCTTCACGCGGCCAATATTGGCCGGGCCAGCCATGCCCCCCGACGACGTAACCCCGGTAAACACCCGGCTTCGCTCCGCATTGGAACCGGCAACCCCGGTGACGCCACGCTCGACCACTGCAGGCTTTCGTCGCCATCCCGACGTCACCGTCGAGGTCCGCTCCATCCGCCGGGGCAATGAGCCAACCGTCATTCCCAACTCCCCGCCGCCAACCTCGGCCGGACCGGCGATCCTGCCTGCCAACGAGTGGTTGACCACGCCTGCAGTTCGCTCGAGCATGCAACCCGCAACGCCCCTTGCGCCACCGCTTGCCAAACCTCCAACTCCCGGTTCGGAAGCCGCGTTGCCGCCAACCCCTTCGATCGTAGCCGGTGGTCCCCAGGCTCCAATGGCCCGAGGGTCAGGCGACCCGGAGACAATTCCGGAGGTTGTCCCCGATCCGACACCAGCCCCTGCCCGCCCACCGACGCTCGGGTTGGCTCAGGCAATTGGAGGGGCTCCGCCTGAGGTGGCGGGCTCTCAGGCGGTGCCGGGGCTCTATTCTTCCCCGCCGAGCTCGACCATGCCCTCTTTCCCCGACCCAATCATCGAAGAGCGAGGCGGGTGGGAACCTGCACCGTCGACGCCAAAGAACGAGTTCAGCGTGGGGTATTTCTTTACCTGGAACATGTCGGCGCAGTTTAAGAACTCCGGAGGTTCACTCTTCCCGGTGCCCTCCCAATACAAGGACGGCTATGTCCTCCAGAGTTCGCGCGGCAACACGGATGGCTACACCTGGAACTGGGGTTACCAGAGCGCCTCCCAATTTGATGCGGTAAATGACCGCCTCATCATGAGCCATCCCTCGGTGCTGCCGGGCTCCGGCTTCGCCAGTCAGAACACTCCAGCCAACGACGTCAACCAAGGCGTGGAATTCGGCTACCACCGGCGCCTGTGGGATCTGCCGGGCGAGCGCGTACAGTTGGGCCTCGAAGCCAGCTTCAGCTACGCCTCGATGGAGTTTCGTGAGGCGCGAACCGACTCGGCGAACTTGGTCATCAGCCAAGACGCCTATGCGCTCAATGGCATCCATCTTCCGCCGGCGCCCTATAATGGGACCTACTCGGGGCCGGGGCCCCTCATCAATAACAACCCGCAGGCCCTCCCGCCGGTCGTGAACGGTGCGATGATTATCTCCGAACGCACGCTGGATTTGGACCTGTTCAATCTGCGGTTGGGCCCCCGCCTGACCGTGAGACTGGCTCCGCGCCTGTTCGGGACGGCCAGTCTAGGGCTGGCGCTCATCATGGTGAATGGGGATTTCTTTTATCACGATACTGTCCCGCAGTTGGGCCTGAGCTTATCCGGGCATCAAGAGCAGTTCAGCGTCCTGCCCGGCGGGTATATCGGTTTGGGCCTGGGGTATCAAATCAGCGACCATTGGGCGGTGTTTTACCGGATCCAGTTCCAGTACAATGAGGCCTACCAGCAGGGCATCGGCGGCCGAAACGTGGAGCTGAATCTCAATCACAGCTTGTTCCAGACCATCGGCCTCAGTTTCTCGTTTTGACCCGGCTCAGAGCTTCGTCACCCGGTAACAGCGGAAGCGACAAGTAGAGTCCACTGGCACGATCATGCTTCCGTAATTCGACTCGGTAACGATTCTCGGTCCCAGCGGTTGCCAGAGCGCCCCACCCATTGCGCTGGCGTATTCGACCTGGAAGGTGCCTCCGGTCCGGGACCTCCAGCTGAAGCGAAGGCCGCCAGGATCCGTCGCGATGCTGAGCGTGATTGTCTCCGGCTGGCGGACCATCCGGTAGTTAAAGGTGGCGCCCCACTGCGAGACCTCGCTCCAGGCTACCAAAAGCGACCCGGTGGCCGTCTCGGTAATGGCCGGGTAGTAAGGGGTCCCTTCGGTCGTGAAGGCCTGCGGCGTAGACCCGGTGGTATAATCGGTCCAGACCGGCACCACGCCGTCACCCTGATCCGTTTCCCAGGCGAGGATCACCTCATCGCTCTTGGTCACGGTGATGACGGGCCAGAAGCTGTTGGTGGCGACCGTCTGGGGCTGGCTCCAGCCGGTTTGGCCGCCCTTGCGATACCTGATGGTGCCGCGGACCACCTGCCACAACTCCTCCGGCATGCACTCCGAGTAGCAATCGAAAGCCGGATACCAGGAGTTGGCATACACCAGGTGGATGGTCCCCGTGCTGTCCTGCGCCACGCCCAGCGTGGAGATGAACCCGTCAACCACCCCCACGGTTTGGGGCGTCTGCCACCCTTGGTCGCGCCGCGCCTCGAAAATGGTGGTCTGGTACGGGCCATCCTGCGTAGTTTCATCGGCCCAAATCACTCGCGCTTTCCCATTCGGATCGCGGGTGACAGCGAAACACGGTGTGCCGGTCTTGAAGGGGAGCGTCGTCCATTGCAGCACCGTTTCCGCCGGCTCCCATTGGGTGCCCTGCTTGTGGACGCAAGTGAGTCCATCTTCGGTCGGGTAAAACACGAACGCCTCGTTAGTGTTGATGCTCAGGAGGCACGCCTCAAGGACATTGGTCGCCACCACCCACGTGTCGCTGAGTAAGCCCGTTTGGGTGGCGAGTTGACCATACATCAACTGCGGTTGCCGGTTGGTATGGCAGACCCAGAGCAAATGGTACCGCCCCGGCGACGCTTGGGCGGTGGCGACCAAACGGTTGAACCCTCCCGGCGGCAGCAGCGCCAGAGCGCCGTTCGGATCACCACCCGGGCTTGCCGACAAATGCACGTTCATGGACCGTAGCAAATCATCGCGGTCTTTGTTGAACAGGACCATCCCATTCCCCTCGGGGAGGAGGACGGGGTGCCAGATGTTGGGGTTGTTATGAACGGGCTCGGAGCCGGGCACGGGCCGTTTCAACAGCAGGTCAGGATCGTTCGTCAGAGTAAGCACCTTGAGTTGGGCCAGTTGGAAGCTCACCAGGCTCACCACCGACTGGTAGGGGGCGTTTAGGCCTTCGGGCTGTTGAATGTGGGCCTCCGCGCCCCAGGGTAAGTCCCAGTCGCCAGGTTGTGCTTGCGCCCCCGTTTCTGGCTCCAGGAAGAACCAGTTGGTGAACACCGTGGGGTCATCGCCGATAAGACTGGCGTTCAGCGTATGTCCAAAACCGGGAGCTGTAACGGTGGCGACATACACGGGCAGGTTGAACGTGTTCTGGGCGACACCGTACCTCTCGTAAAGGGGATTGGAGGGATCGAGCAGTTGCGGGGTAAACCGGAGCAAGCACCGGGTGGCGAAGTCATCGCAGCCCCAGTCGCTGTCGGCTTCCTGGTTCTGGATCAACTGGTTGAAATCGATGGCCACAACCCGGCGCAACCAGTCGGTGCGCGCGCCGGGCCCGGCGAGAGAATTCCACCAACCGGGCAGCGTTCCTCCCTTGAGGGCTGCTTCCAGTAAAGCGAGATCCGCGCTGTCAATCACGCCATTGCCGTCCACGTCCGCCCGCACGTTGGGCGGGCGGGTGCCCGCGATCATCTCCCTGACCAAATCCAGGTCTTTGGGGGTGATGTTCCCGTCCAGATCGATGTCGCCACTCCCATAGTAATCTGTGGTCTGGCTGGGGGCCTCAAAGGGATTGAGCCCATTCCAGTGGCGATCGGTCTGCGGCACAGTTGACAGACCTTGCTGCCCTCGGCCAGTCAGCACCGGAAGGACCGTTAGGAGGCACATCCATACGCCGAAGCGGCGCGCCTTTGAGGCGGCGGAGGCAATTAAACGCCAAAGCCTGGCGCCGAGGTTGAGCGGGCCGACTACCCGCCGCCTGGGGCGACGATCGCGGCAGCGATCACTCCTCGGTTCGCGATCGCTTTGAGGATGGCGGGAGACGCCAGCCACCCCCACTGCCAAATAGGTTTGTGCCTGCACCCGTGTTGCGTCGTGGCTCTTGCCCGCCAAGACCTGACCGGCGATGTTGGCTAGACCTATGCCAATTGCCTCACCAGGGGTCGGGCAAGCGCCATTGGAGTCTCCAGGTGCTCGAGCTCCAGCATCAATCGTGTTCTTAGGGTTATCATGGGGTATGTTGGCCAGACAGCAAATGCCTCTGCAACTGTTATTTTCACGTTCTGATCCCACCATGACCGTGCTTGTGGCAGGTCGTATCCCAATCCCCACGATATGGGAGGATTACCCCACATGACGGGGATGCGAGACCGTGGCACGTTGGACGAGAGCTTCAGCACCCTGAGCCTTGGACGGTATCAATAAACGTGAAGAAATGCAGAAACGGTCAGGCGTGTTCCTGCCGTGGACGTAAGAACGTGGACCCAGCCGGTCGCTACTACGAGTGCGGCAGCCTGATTCCTATGGTTCACCTTCTATCCCCACATCGATGTACTGCCCGCCGATAGTCTGGTGGCAATGGACGGCCAGGAGATGTTTGCCGGGCTTCAGCAGCGCCGCGGCCTCGGCGGCGATCGGATACGACTCGTAGGCGGCGATGAAACCGGGGAGTTTGGCGGCGAGCACGCCATCCACATAGATCTCGGGATCCTCGTCGTAATGGATCGTGAGGGCGAGATGCTGAAAAGTGCCGGAGGGCATCTCGAATTCGCGACGCAACCAGAGGTCCGGCGTGGCCCAGGGCGTGCGGGGACGGCGGCCGATATTCGGTTCGGTACTGCCGAAGGGCGCCGGCGCTGATCTCCAAGCCGAGTCGTCGAAGCCGGGCTTGAACCAATCGGCGGCGGGACGCTCGGTGGTGCAGCGCCAGAGGATGGCCTCGCGCTCCGCCGTGGGGACGAGCACCACGGGCGCGGCGGGCGGCACTTTGCTCACGCCGGTCGAGTAGCGAATCACGGCGACCTCCCGGTCCTTGAAGGGGGTGCCGTCGCGGCGCAGCACATCATGGAACCACACGGGCGGCTCAGTCGCCGCAGTCCCCGGCGGGCTGCCCCAGGGGAAATAGGTCTGGGTGCGGCCGGCGACCAATCCCCAGTTCCAGCAGGCAATCTGCCCGGCCTTGAAAAACGGCAGGTGTGTCTCGAAGCGACTGCCCAGCGAACGGGCCATCCATTCCGTGACGATCACCGGCCGGCCCGATTTCTTCCCCTCAGCCACCGACTGTCGGAGACTGTCGAAGGACCCATAGTGGTGCAGGTTGACGAGGTCGGAAAACGGCTCCGCGATCCAGCAACTCGCTAGCGGCTGGGTCGGGCTGGTTTCCCGCGCCCAGCGGAACGTGGCCTGCACCAACGGCAGGCTGGTCTTGGCTGGTTCATTGTAAAGGTCCCAGATCACGATCCGCCGGTCTTGCCCAAAGGCGCCGACCAGGTCCTTCACGTAGGACTCCAGCTTCGGCCAACTCGATGGATCCGCGACTCGCTTCACGCCGGGGCTGCATACCCACTGGCTGTTGTGTACCCCCGGCACCGGGTCGTCCTGTTTACCGACCCGCGGTTCGGGTTTGAAACAGTCGTCGAAGAGGATCGGCATCACGCGAATGTCATGGCGCCTGGCGATGGTGAGGAACTGCTGGCACCGTTGTTTCAGCCCCGCCGCGCCCGCCTCCCAGACGACATAGTTCAGGAATACGCGCACCGTGTTGAAGCCCAGATCGTGCGCCCAACCCAATTCCCGGTCGATCGTCGCCGGGTCGAAAGTCTCGGTCTGCCACATCTCGACGTCATTGACCGCGGTGCTGGGGAGGAAGTTGCACCCGACCAGCCACGGTTGCTGGTGATACCAGTTCCAGGCCCGGTCGGCGGGCCACGGGCCTGTGGTGGCCGGCGCGTCGGCGGCGCGAGCGGCGAGGGTGATGCACAGAGCCAGGCACAAAACCGAGAGCCCTGCCACCCAGGTCGGCGGGAAACTCAGCGGGCTTGGGGCCAAAACCGGCACCCTGCCGACGGGAAAGCCTGCGCTCCGGAGTTGCGACCCGTCACGCGGTACCAATCGGGAAGGACTCATGGGCACGGGAGCTCCAGGGTGGACTTGAGGACCTCGACGATCCGCTCGTTCGTGACGGCGTCTTTCACCGCAATGCGCAGCGCGTGCCGCCCCATCCGCGACCCCATCACGCTGGCGTCGCGCAGAAACACCCCCTGCTCCCGGCAGCGCCGCACCACCGTCGCCGCGTCGGGACCGCTCTCCGGCAAATGGCACAGCAGAAAATTCGTCACGCTCGGCACGATTTCCCAACCCAGCGGGCCGAGTAATTCCTGCAATCGCCCCCGTAACCGATGGGTTTCCGCGTAGCGGTCGGCGTAGTAGCCGGGATCCTCCAACGCTTTCACGGCCGCCACCTGCGCCGGGAGGCTCACCGCCCACGGCGGGGTGATCGGGCGCAGGGGTTCGAGTTGATGCGGACCCGCGCACAAGTAGGCCACCCGCACCCCGCTCAGCGCATAGACCTTGGACATGGATTTGCAGACGATCACATTCTCCGAGGCCGCCGCAAAGGCCTCCAGCGACTGGTCGGCGCCCGCATATTCCACGTAGGTCTCATCCACCCAAACCCGCGTCGCCGGCGGCGCGTGGCGCAACACCGCCATGAGTTCCTCGCGCGGCAGGTGCCGCCCCGTGGGGCTGTTGGGGTTCACCAGCACCACCAGGTCGTAACCCTCCGCCAGGCACGTGGCCAACCGGACCGGGTCCAGCCCGTAGCCGTCCGCGCGCTCCAGTGCCAGCCGCTCGGCCCGGCAGCCGATCACGCATTCCAGCACGTGCGGATATTCGCCGTAGGTCGGGTCCAGAATCAGCACGCGGGATTCCGGTCTCAGCCAGTGCCGCAGGGCCAGGAAGATCAGGTCCGACGACCCCGCGCCGGGCAGGATGGCATCGGGCCGCACGCCGCGGGCGCGAGCGATGGCACGCACCAGGCCCTCACACCGGGTCGGAGGCGAGGTGCGCAGCAGCCAGGGCAGGTGCGCTTCCAAACAGGCCAGCGCCTTGGGCGAAGGGGGGAACCAGGCATCGAGCACGTCCGCGTTGATAATCCGCTCCCGGCGCTCCAGCGACCCGAACTCGTCGCCCACCGCCGAGAAAAACGCGCCCCCATGGAAACAGGCCGCGGGTGTCCGATAGGGAAAACTCAGTTGCCACTCCACCTCCGCTTCCGCTCGGCGGAGCATCTCGCGAATGCCGTGGAGAGCTTCGTGAATATCCCGCATGGTGGCCTGCAGCAAATGGTAGGTCACGGCCCCGGCTTGCACCGTGGGGCCTGCGTCTTTGAGTCCCACGCGGTGGTACATGCTCAACACCTCGTGCCGGCCGATGGCCATGATGCGCGTCCCCCCGTGCGACTCGACCCAGCGGAACGACGCATACATCAACAACAGCGCCAGCATCCGCCGTCGGGCCGTCTCAGGAATCGTTAGAATCCGCACCTCGTACAGCGCGTCGTCCACCGCGAACGGCAATTGCTCCCGCGTGAGATACTTGTCCACCGAGTACAGCCCGTGGCCCGGCGGGGTAATGGACACGAACCCGACGATGTCCTTCCCGTCCAAGGCCACCAGGTAGAGGTTGAACGCGTCCAGGGCGTCGGTGAGCCGTCCGTCTGGGCGCACCCCATACTGGCCCAGTTCGCGGGCATAGACCTCGTGGCGCAGCCGGTAAATGGCCTCGCGTTCCTCGCTGGTGGCCAGGCGGACCACTAACCCGCGGGTCCGGCCCAACGGCCCGGCCGGCCTGGCTTTGGCGTCTGGATCCAGCGGCTCTTCCCGGAGGCGGAAACGGCCTGGATCCACCTGGTACCAGAACTGCATCCGATCGTTGCCGGCAGTGTGTGCGAGGTTCATTCCGGCTATATTACCTGGACCGCTACGCCGGGACAAGCCGCTTGCCATCCGCTTGCCTTCTGTCAAAAGGAAGGAAGGAATGCTTGGGCAACGGGTTAGCCCTCAGGCCGCTCCCCGGGTCGTCCGCCAGACTCCCCGCCGCGGAAGTCCCGGCCGGTTTTCCACGCTTGTCTTTGCCCTGCCCGTACCCTACCTTTGAAGTGTTGATCATGATGCTGGAAACCACCATGCCCTGTGGATCAAAACGGGGAATGATCCCGGGATGTGACGGGTTGCCAGCGGTACATGCTTCAATTCAAGTGCGTCCGTAGCTCAATTGGATAGAGCTTCTGACTTCGGATAGTAGGGACTAAGCCAAACCGCCTGATTTTCTACGGATCCAATTAACACAACAAAATCACGCTTTTTGCGGGCATTTTTATGTAATATTGCTAGGGAATTACAGCGGGCGTGAACCGTTTTGACGTGAGCTTGGACAACTTTCAAAAGTAGGCAACAAAGTAGATTATAGCTAAGAAATACCCCATTTCGCCCCTCTTTCCAGTCCCGCCTCGCCACAACGCAGCGAAGCGCAACTGGCGGCGATTGGAGGCCCTTCCTCGCCGGGGTCAGAATGTCCGCTTGATCCGTTCGCCCCAAGAGACGCACCATTCCCCCATGCTGCTAATCGAAAGAATCGTCAGCGGGGGCCGGATCGGCGCAGACCGGGCCGCACTGGATTGGGCGATTGAAAAAAGCATCCCGCACGGTGGCTGGAGCCCTGCGGGCCGATGGCCTGGATCCGCCCCTCGGAAGCGCCGGAGAACCGGCATCCTTGCTCCAATTGGGCCCTGGGCGAGATACGGTGGGTTCGGCATGGCTCGTGACGGCGGCCCCGCCTGCCCGGCTTGGAAGGGTTGAAAAGTACTTGAGTGCATCGAGGTGATGCAGCATGATGCAGCCATGCCGCAAACACCGAAGAATTTGGCTGGAAAGCAGAAGACCCCACGTCTGACCGTGAGCCTTTCTCGTCCGATCTACAAATCTGTGCTTCAGATCGCAAAGGCCAAGAAGGTGTCTTGCTCTTGGGTGGTGAGGGACGCCGTTGAGGCGTACGCCGCTTTGCATGGAAAAGACCAACCAGTTTGAATTATGCAATGGGTTGCCCCTGCTGAAAAAGACACCGCCACGAATGCGCTGGAAAAACGGCTGTGGGATGCGGCAGACCAGTTCCGTGCCAATTCCGGCCTCAATGCTGCCCAATACTCTCAACCCGTTCTCGGGCTGATTTTCCTGCGGTTCGCCGAAGTGCGGTTCTCGCAACAACATACCAAGCTGGAAAAGACCAGTGCCTCGTCCCGCCGTGGTTCACGGGTGGATGACCCAACCGCCTACCATTCCGATGGCATTCTTTACCTGCCCCCCAACAGCCGTTTTGACTACCTGCTGAACCTTCCCGAAGCGTCGGACATCGGGGCCAAGCTCAACGACGCCATGCGGGACATCGAAAAAAACAACACGCAACTTTCAGGAGTGCTGCCCAAGACGTACAACATCTTCACGAGCACCCTGCTCAAGGGGTTGTTGAAAATGGTGTCCGAGATTCCAGCCACGCTGGATTACGATGCATTCGGGCGGATTTACGAGTACTTCCTGGGCGAGTTCGCCATGACCGAAGGCCAGGGTGGGGGCGAGTTTTACACCCCCGCCAGCATCGTCAAATTGCTGGCCGAAGTGATTGAACCGTTTCACGGTCGCATCCTTGACCCTGCCTGTGGTTCGGGCGGCATGTTCGTACAGTCCGCACGGTTCGTCTCGGAGCACCAAAAGAATCCATCCTCGGAACTCAGCGTCTTTGGCGTGGAGAAGACCGACGAGACGGGGCGATTGTGCCGCATGAACCTTGCGGTGCATGGGCTGGAGGGCGACATCAAGCACGGCGGCCAGACCAACAGCTACTACGATGACCCCCATGAAGCCGTTGGCAAGTTTGACTTTGTGCTTGCCAATCCACCGTTCAACGTCAACGCCGTGGACAAGGACAGGTTGAAAGAAATGG
>Ga0316225_1003073_pt1 | contig 13123 bp, 17 predicted proteins | sample TBH18015metaG_FD_206010 | JGI IMG/M metagenome (GOLD analysis project Ga0316225, IMG submission 206010) | Freshwater microbial communities from Trout Bog Lake, Wisconsin, USA - TBH18015 | ecosystem: Environmental > Aquatic > Freshwater > Lake > Hypolimnion/Profundal zone | place: USA: Wisconsin... | reverse complement strand
TACCTTTAACTACTTTATTATCTACTGATAGAATAGTTATACAAGTGTATGCTGCAAATGCAGGTTCAAGTACAACGACATTATATACACAAAATACTTATTTAAGTACCGTATTAACTACTTTCAATGCAGGTATTTCTTCATTGAATGGTCTTACTTGTAATATACAAACATTTGCAGTAGGTACAGCAGGAACGTCATTTAATATTTGTTCTTTAAGTAGTACGCATACATTTAATATTCCTTATGCGAATGCAACTTGTTGTGGTTTGCTCTTATCATGCGATTGGACTAATTTCAATAATAAAGGAAGTGTATGTAGCGTTTGTGCAGTAGGTTGTAATGGCATTACCGTTACTGGTTCTCCAATAACTACATCAGGTACTTTAACTATATGCAATACTGCACCATACACAGGTCAAGCGGTTGAAGTATTAGCAAGTGGTACTTGTTCAACTTATCGTTGTTGTGTAGCAAATATTGCTTCGGGTAATTATAGTGCTTCTTTAAGTGGTTGTTGTAATACATCAAGCTCTGCATATTCGGTAGTCGTTGGTGGTTCTAACAACTTCGCTTGCGGGGGATGCTACAATAGTATATCAGGCGGTTTTTCTAATATAGCGGCAGGATGCTATTCGGTTATTACGGGCGGTCTTTGTAATTTATCATGCGGTGTTGCATCTACTGTAAACGCAGGAACTTGTAATACATCGGCAGGCACTAATAGTAGTGTAGCAGGAGGATGCTTAAACTCTTCTTCGGGCGGTAATTCATTCGTTGGTGGTGGTCAATTCAACACTTCAACAGGATGCAATTCAGCTATTGCAGGAGGATGTTGTAACGTATCAATAGGCTCTTTCTCATCTATAATAGGAGGTTTTTGTAATACAGTATGCGGCTCTGCAATCTATGGTGCTATCGCAGGGGGTCAATTAAATACTATAACAAGTTCAATTTCATTCATTGGCGGTGGTTGTAATAACTGCTCTACGGGTGCAGGCTCTACAATTACAGGAGGTCAATCAAATATAAATAGTGGTGGATGCTCTTTCGTTGGTAGCGGTTGTGCTAACTGTACTACTCAATTTTTGAGTGTAGTAGTAGCAGGCGGAAATAATAAAGCTATCGCACCATATACAACTATTGTTGCGGGAAAATCAAATACATCAAGTGGGTCTTATGGTTCTATTGTAGCAGGTGTTTGTAACTGCACTTCGGGTTCTGCTTCTTTCATAGGTGCAGGATGCTGCAATTTAGCATCAGGTGCTAATTCATTCATTGGTGCAGGTCAATTTAATACAGCTTCGGGTATAAGGTCGTCTATTGTAGCAGGTGGTAATAATTGTGTACAAGGTTTGGGGGGTTTCATAGGCGTAGGTGTTTGCAATATTATATGTAACTCTACTGCATCATGTTGTGCGATAGGTTCTACTATCGTTAATGGAGTTGGTAACAATACCTGCGGTGGTGTTTGGTCTTTACCTTTGACTTGTTTCACTACTCCGCCTACGATATTACCTACAAGTGTATTTACTTTTATAGGCACAGGTTTTCAAAATACAATAAGTGGTTGTTATAGTGCTATTGTAACAGGATATTGTAATAATGTATCAGGCTGTTATTCAAAAATAGGTAGTGGATGTTGTAACTCAATGAGTGGTAATTTCTCATCTATTATTAGTGGTTTTAGTAATAATATTAGTGGAGCATTTTCTTTCATAGGTAGTGGATGTTGTAATACTGCAAGTAATTGCTACTCTGCTATTATTGGTGGTTATTGTAACACAGCGAGTGGTGCTGCATCAATCGCTTCAGGTGGCTTTAAAAACAATGCTTCTGCGTCTTGTTCTGCAATCGTAGGCGGTCAATGTAACACTGCTTCTGGTGCTTATGGCACTATCGTAGGTAGTGGTGTAAGTTGTGCAAGTACACTTGCAACAGTCATCGGTGGTCAAGTAAATTGTGCGTGTGGTCAATGGAGTACAATCATCGGTGGTAGTGGTAATTTAATTTGTTCTACTTCATGTTGGTCTGTAATCACAGGAGGTAATGATAATAACTTATGCAATGCTTGTTACTCAACTATAAGTGGTGGTTATAACAATACTATATGTGGTAATCACTCATGGGCAATGGGAAGGCAAAACACTGTAATAGGTGGTTGTAGCGGTGCTATTGGTTATGGATTGAATGCAACTGCATCATGCACATTATATGTCAATAATCTTTGTGCTTGTACAAATATTTATGATGCAAGTATAGCAAGTGGTTGTGCTGTTTGTGCAACAACTAATGGTCAATTAATTGGCTATACTGCTTTGAATTGTACAGGAACAGTAACTTGTGTAGCTGCTGTTGGCTCTAATTTAACGATTACAGGTTCACCAATCACAACAAGTGGAACTTTATGTATATGTTTAACAGGTGCAGGTGTTTGTTCTGCTTTAGGGTATTCTCCTTTAAATACGACTTGTGTAAGTGGTACAACAAATTATGTATCTAAATTCACAGCTACTAATTCTATTGGAAATAGTACAATAACAGATAACGGTACAAATGTTATCGTTGGTGGCTTTTGTTGTTATGGTTCTGCTATCGGTTCTCAAACATTATTAACTTGTCAATTATTAGCAAACAATGTTACAATAGTTGGAGTTGGTTGTGCTAATGCTGATGCAGGATTGAATTATGCTTTATCAACAGGAGGAGCTAATGCTACTTATGCTCAAGTGCTTCAACTTGGTGCAAGTGGTGAATTAATTAATTTTAATTATAATTCTACGAGAGGTTGTTGGTGCATCGGTTATTGTACTAATCAAAATGGAAACTTTTTTATACCTTCTTTAACGACAGGATGTTCTATATGTGTAGGTTCAAGTGGTCAGTTAGTTGGTTATACCCCACCTGCTGGATGTACGGGTACTGTAACGAGTGTTTGTGTAGGTGGTTCAAATGTAAATATTACGGGTACTAACCCAATTACTACAAGTGGTACTGTTTGTGTTTCAATACCTCAATCTGTATGTACAAGTGCGTGTCCTCAATTTGCAGGTGCTTGTCTGACTTCTACATTGAATGGTACAATAGATTGTATGTCTTGTTGTGTATCTTCACCTATATTGTGTGGTACAACTTGTGTAATCACTCCAATTTCATGTGCTTCTACTTGTGTCGTATCGCCAATCGTATGTGGTACAACTTGTGTAATCACTCCAATAGGTTGTGCATCAAATTGTATAGTTTATAATAATTTATTAAGAACTACTACATCTCTTTCTTTTACACCTGCTAACTATTATGTAGGATTAGCAAGTTGTGTAAACTGTTATAATCAATTAGTAACTCAAAATTTATGTGCAGGTACTGCTGCATCAAATGATATAATTGTAAACAATAATTGTTCTACTGACACTACTTATTATGGTGATTTCGGTATGAATAGTAGTGCTTTCACTGGTAGTGGTGCTTTAAATGCACCTAATATGGTGTATTTGACTTCTACATCAGGTGATTTAGCTTTAGGTAGTACAACTGCTAACCCAATTCACTTTGTTATCAATAGTGGTAGTAGTGATGCTGCAACTATAAAGACTACTTGTCAATTACAATTACCTGCTTATTCATCAACAAGTGCATTTACGGGTACTGCGATAGGATATTTAGCTTACGATGCAAGTGGTAATGTTCTTACTTGTGGCTTGACTCCATCAAGTGAAATTATAACTCTTGGTTCTGGTACTTGTTCTACACTTCGTTGTGGTGTTGGTAATGGTGCAAGTGGTAATTATTCTTCTTCTTTGTCAGGATGTTATAATAATGCTGCACAGCCTTTTGCTTCAATCGTAGGAGGTTTATGCAATACAGCAAATGGTAGTTTTACTTTTATAGGCAATGGTATTTGTAATTATATAACTAATTCAGCATCTTCTTGTTGTGCAACAGGTGCGGTAGTTGTAGGTGGTATTGGAAATAACACTTGCGGTGGTACATTTAGTTTAGCTACTTGCAATTTTACTGTTGCACCTACTATTTGTAATGCAGGATTGTATTCATTTATAGGTGGTGGATTTCAAAATATTGCATCGAGTTGTTATAGTAGTGTATTGGGTGGTTTTTGTAATACTGTTACAGGTGCTTATAGTGGAGCATTTGGTTGTAATTTGACAGCAAGTGCAACTTGTACTTTCTATGTAAATAATTTATGTTCTTGTGGTATAGGTTCATTCTCTAATAGTGTAACAGCTTCATCTTTAATAAAATCAGGCGGCACATCATCACAATTTTTAAAAGCGGATGGCAGCGTTGATAGTAATACTTATTTAACAACATCAAGTGCTGCATCTACCTATTTGCCTTTGAGTGGTGGAACGCTTACGGGTGCATTAAGTGGTACAAGTGCAACATTTACTCAATCATCTAATAATACGCTATTAATTAAATCAACATCAAATAGCCCACAATTACTTTTAGATGCGACAGGAGTAACCAGCGGATATATAAATGAAGATAGAAGTACATCACAAATGCAATTTTATCATTATGGCAATACAGTAGCTTATTTTGCAAGTTCGGGTTCATTAAATTTGAATTACTCACTTAGTGGTACAAGTGCTACGTTTACAAGTAATATTGGATGGGGTGGAGTTACTCCAACAGGAGATGGTTCAAATTCATATACATTAGAAAGTACACAAGGTTCTCAAATAGCATCAAGAGCAGGATTTCCTCAATTATACATATCAAGCAATGTAAGCGGTACTCCTTATTCACCAACAAGAAAAGTATCAGGATATGCTCAACAAATGTATTTAGATGCATTCGGTGGAAATATGGGATTTAATTATGCAGCTACAGGTTCTGCTGGCTCTTCAATAACTTGGTTATCTGCTTTGAATTTTACTAACACAGGTACAGCTACATTCTCAAGTAGTGTAAATATAAACACTACAGGAACACCTCTTGTATTAGGAGAACAAACAAGTACAGGTAAGCAATTATTATTTGGTATAAGTAGCTCTGATGGTCATAGTGAAATACAATCTGTATGGCAAAATACTAGCTATACCAATTTAGCTTTACAACCTAATGGGGGTAATGTATTAATAGGAACAACAACAGATAATGGTCAAAAATTACAAGTAAATGGTGCAGCAACATTTGCGAGTACGATAGCAACAGCAGCACCAGCAGGATATACATCAAAAACATGGAAATTGGGTGATGTTCAAAACACAACAGTAACTTCAAATAGAGTAGTAACAGTTGAAATAAATGGTACTACTTATTCATTATTAGCAAGTACAACTTTACCGTAAACAATAATTTAAAATAAAAAAAACAATTACAATGGAAAAAGAACTACAAATTATCAAACAAATATTAAACGCAGCATTACAATTAGGTGTATTTAAACAATTAGAAGATACAATTATTGCAACACAAGCATTTAATAAAATAGCAGAAGCTATTATGTCAAAAGAATCTAATTCTACATTAACAGAAAATTAAATTTTAAAAATATGAAAGAGATTAATCCCGTATCAATTTGGTACAACGGTTCAGCACAAAATGCTACATTATTACAATCATATTGTATTAATGATAATTTAAGTACACAAGCAATCTTCTATTATTCTTTATACTCTGCAAATAGTGATGGTACTCCTAATAATCAATTAACAAGTGGCAACTTAACAATGACAGGTGCTGATTATACTGCATACGAAACAAATCAATATGCTTATACATGGATAGCGACACAGTTGAACATTAGTTATGTAACACCACCAACAAAATAAAATTATCGTAAATAAAAAAAAATACTTAATTTTAAAAACTTTAAATTATACTTATGTTAGTAGGTGCAATCAACCCCGTAGCCAATTTTGTTAATCAACAAAATCCTTTTGGCACTCCCGTAACAACAACAGCTAATTTAATATCTATCAAAGCAAGACCTTATGTAGCAGGTGGTTCATCTATTAATTTTGAAGTAAATTTTATTTCAGCAACAGTAGATGCAAGTGGAAATGTAAGCAATATGCAAAACGTATCTTCTTCAACTGTAACTTTAACTTCTACTGAACTTGCAACATGGGGTGTAGATGATACTGTATTATTCAACTTAGTCGCTGCTAAATTAGGTACAGGCGTTACTGTAACAGCTACTTACACAGTACAAGACCAATTATTTTAAAACAATATAAATAAATAATCATGGAAATCAATCAAGCATTAACATCAATTAAACAAGTTTGTGATAAATCTGTATCTCAATTACAATCATTAGATGATGCTGCTCATTTAATTGATGCTTTTAATACATTAGTAGGTTTAGTTAATTTTGTTCAACAATCACAATCTGATACACAGCCTACAACTACTGAAGCTGCACAACCTACAACTACTGAAGCTGCATCAAGCGAAGAAGCACAGCCTGTTGCTGAAACAACTACTGCAACAGAAGAAGCTGCACCCGTAGAGTCTGCTCAACAGTAGTATAATAATTAGAATTAATAAGGCTTTTAAAAATAAATAGATGGAATACACGATTTTACAAGTCAATGGTGGTGCAGGTAAATGCGTAATGGCTACTGCTCTATGTAAAGTGATAAAAAAACAATACCCCGATAGTAAACTAATCGTTTTATCAGGACATTCTGAAATATTTATCAATAATCCAAACGTATATAAAAGCCTTCAATTTGGTACTATATCCTATTTCTATCAAGATTACATAAAAGATAAAAAAGCTAAAATATTCATGCACGACCCGTATGTGGATGATTCTTTTAGAACACAAGACAAGCATTTAATTCAAGTATGGTGCGAAATGTACAATTTGCCATATAATAATGAAATGCCAGAACTATATCTCAATCAGAGAGAAATAGACTTTTATCAACGCAATGTTAATTTAGATAAGCCAATATTTCTTTTACAAACAAATGGTGGTGGTGATGCTAATTTAAAGTATTCTTGGGCAAGAGATTTACCAAGTACAACAGCAATAGACATCATCAATCACTATAAAAATGATTATGCTATTTGTCATGTAAGACGACAAGACCAATTACAATATTCTAATACTTATTCGATAACAGCTTCTTATCGTGAATTAATGGCTTTTACTTTGCTTTCAAAGAAAAGACTACTTATAGATAGCATGATTCAACACTTTGCTGCTGCTTTCAATTTGCCTTCAGTAGTGTGTTGGATTGCAAATAGACCTACTGTATTCGGTTATGACATACATACTAATATACAAGCTAATTCGTTCACAGCAAAACCTGAATTAAGAAATGCTGTTATAACAGAATTTAATATTTCAGGTGCGGCTGAAGAATTTGCATACAATAGTGAAGATGAAATATTTGATACTCAAAAAATTATTACAGCAATAGATAATCAGAAATAAATATGGTAGAACAAATATTTTTTCAAAGCTCAATGCCAAGAGCAGGTTCAACAATGTTTCAGAATGTACTTGCACAAAATCCAGACTTTTATGTTACACCAACATCAGGCGTTTTAGAACTTGTGTATGCTGCAAGAGAAAACTATACTAACTCTCCCGAATTTAAAGCACAAGACCCAGAAGAAATGCGTAAAGGCTTTATTGGCTTTTGTAATGCAGCTATAAACGGGTTCTTCAATGCAATAACAGATAAGCGTTATGTATTAGACAAGTCAAGAGGATGGGGCATACATCGTGATTTCTTAAATGCTTTTTATCCTAATCCTAAAATTGTTTGTGTTGTTCGTGACTTGAGAGATATAATAGCTTCTATGGAGAAGAACTTTAGAAAAGGACAACTTAAAAGCGACCCTACTCGTGACCATTCTAAAGCACAAGGTACAAGTTTAGCAAAACGTATTGATATGTGGATGACTATGGGTAGTGTACCCGTTGGGATGGGTTTAGAAAGATTAAAAGATATTATAGACCAACATTATGATGATAAAATTCACTTTATCAAATATGAAGATTTGTGTTTGTACCCAGAAGCAACAATGATACAATTATATCAATATTTAGAAGTGCCTTATTTTAAGCATGATTTTGATAACATAGAACAAGTAACAAAAGAAGATGATGAAGTTTATGGTGCGTATGGAGACCATGCAATAAGAAAAAAACTTGAAATGAAGCCAAGTGATGCAAAGTATATATTAACAAAAGAATTTTGTGACATTATATACAATAATCATAGATGGTATTTCGATAAGTTTAATTATAGAAAATAATTTTTAATCAATAAAAACAAAAACTATGCAATTTTTTGAAGTAGTAGTAGAAGTAAAAACAGAAGTAGCTGATTCTAAAGGAAACACAAGAATCAAAAAAAACAAAGAAAATTATTTAGTAGATGCAATGACTGTGACTGAAGCAGAAGCAAGAACAGTAGGTGCTTTTTTAAAAAATGGGTTTTCACAAGAATTTAATGTTATAAGCGTTAGAGAAAGCAACATTATTGAAGTTATTTTTCAAGAAGAAGAAAAAAAATAAATAAATGATTTTACTATTTTTTGGTCAACCTGCATCAGGAAAAACTACGTTAGCAGACAAATATATGGGTAGATTACTCTACGATTTAATGTTAAAAAATGATGCTGCATTTAAAAAATCAGTTCGTATTGACGGTGATAAATGGCGTGACATCACAAAAAACAAAGATTACTCAAAAGAAGGTAGATATGCTAATTTAAAGGGTGCATTCGATATGGCTTTATATTTAGAACGTGAAGGATTTACACCTATTTTAAGTTTCGTTACACCTTATGAAGAACTTAGGAGATATTTGTATGATAACTGTAAGTGTTTAGTGTTGATATACTTAACGTATGATGAAGATAGGGGTAGAAATAGCAACTTTGCCAAAGATTTTGAAGAACCGATAATGAACTGTTTGAAAATTGATACATCAAAAGAAAATATTGAAGATTGTTTAAACAAAATTAGTATTTATGTGGCAGAAAAAAACACACATCCATAGTTCTTTAGAAAAAAAAGAAAAACAATATGACTTGTTTATTGGTAGATTTCAGCCGCTTCATTTTGGACATCAACAAATGTTTCAACAAGTATTAGACAAAGGTGGCAATGTATGTATTGCTATTCGTGATAGTGAAGTGAACGAAAAAAATCCATTTACGACTACTCAAGTATATGCTAATATATCAGACCATTATAAAGATTTAATTGAAGAAGGTCGTGTAAAAGTGATTAAAATACCCGATATATGTAGTGTATCTTTTGGTCGTGGCGTTGGTTACGACATTGTAGAATATATGCCACCTACTGAAATAGCTGAAATATCTGCTACTAAAATTCGTGAACAAATGAAATAATAGTATATCGTAGATGAAATATAGTAGTTCATTTTATTATGACTTAGATTTTGCTGAAAACGCAGAAAAATGGGTGAAAGATTTATTTAGTAATGGTTTTAAAGTAGAAGTTAAGTCAGATAGGATGGCTTCTAAAACGGGTAATATATATATAGAAGTATATTCAAGAGGGCAAAAATCAGGAATTAGTACAACACAAGCAGATTATTGGATATATAGATTAGATGATTTAGATATAGCAATTATCATATCTACTAAAAAATTAAAAGAAATAATCAAATTTCAATTTAATGGTAAATTTGTTGCTGGTGGTGATAATGATACTTCTAAAGGAGTATTAATACCAATTAATTTACTAATGAATAAATGATATTATGGAACAAAAAGATTTTCAAAAAGAAATATCTAATTGTAAAAATAAAGCTATTGAGTTATTTCTTTATCACTACGAATTAATATTTGATGGCTTTAGGTCAAGCGAATCTGCTAAAGAGGATGCTAAAAAAGCTGCATTATTCACTGTGGATGAAATGTACTTTACTCTTTACAATTATTTAAAATCAAAGAATGAATTACATCATGCGTATCAAGAATTTGCTGATTTAGAAGAATTGAAAATACAAATTAAATCTTTATAAAATGCCATTGATAAAAAGACATTTTGCCAAAACAATTAGTTATCGACTCACCAGCACAACAATAGGTTTTTTAACAATGTGGTTCATAACAGGTAGTATTACAGTAGGTGCTGCTTTTGGCGGTATTGAGTTGCTTTTCAAACCATTTATTTACTTTTGTCATGAAAGAATATGGTACAAATACATAAAATATGGTCTAAAAGATGAAAAAGAATAACAAAAAACTAATAAAATATACCATTTTTGCAATACTATCTTTACTTACATTTTTATATTCATGCAGTAAAGAACTGCTCATTCCCGCTATTTTTGCTATTGTCATGTTTAATGTTTTTATAAAAGAACTTGCCGAAGTAAGCTATAATGACATAGAAGAATAAAATAATTCTACTTTTTGCGTATCTTTTGCTAAAGAAATAATTAGCACATCTACTCTTTTTATCGTTATTGTCTAATTTTATCGTAATTTTTATTATGTACAATAATCGAGGGCGTAATCATGACTGATATTGAAAGCGTAAAAATTGAACTAAAGGACTTATCAAGTGAAATGAAAGACCTTAGTTCAAGATTTAACAAGTTGGAAACTAAGATTAATGAGTTATATAACTCTATTGTGGGTAATCAAAAACTTGGCTTTTACGGTTTAGTTGAAAGAGTAGAAGATTTAGAAACATTGACTAAGAAATTAACTACTCTAATACAGAATTTGAAGAATAGAGCCATAGGCTTTTCTTTAGGTTTTGCTTCGATATTCACTATATTATATGAAGTAGTAAAATATAAATTTTTTAAATAATGTCAATAGATAAAAAAAAGGTTTTAATGATAGCCGCAATAGGAGTTCCATTAATAATTGGTGGTTATCTTATTTACAAATCGTTATTTGCTCAAAAAGCGGGTAATGGTAAGACTGACATACCTAAACCTAAGCCAAATCCTACACCTACGCCTACACAATCTGACTATCCTATTCAACAAGGTAGCAAAGGTGATTTAGTGAAAAATTTACAAGTATTGTTAAACGCAGCCGGTGCTTCACCTGCATTAGTCGTTGATGGCATATTTGGCTCTAAAACATTAGCAGCTTTACAACAAATAGGTAATAGAACAAAAGTTACTGATGAAAGTGATTTCAATAGTTTAAAAAATGATATTAAATCTCAAAACGCAGCAGCTAATTTGCAACAAAATAATTTAGATTATGGTTGGGACTTGTTAGATGATTATAATAATACTAACAATACAGCATCAAGTCAAGTTAATTTTTATGACAATGTTGTATTAACTCAAATTACTCAAAATCTTGATGGTACTTGGAAATTAACATCAAATACAATAACAGTACCTTATGGTAATTACCCGATGAGTCAATATATTTATGAATCTATGTTAGCTGATGGTTCTTTGAGAATACAAGTCATAGACCCGATAACGGGTGCTAATCAAGGTATGTATTCAACTAATGCTAATTTATCTTTAGCAAATATTGTTGGCTTTACTCAATAAAATTTAAACAATGGCAGACGAAAAATCAACATCAACGACAACTAAAGTAATTATAGGCGTAGCATTATTGTTAGGTGCATATTGGTTATATAGAAAATTATTTGTGCATCAACCATCAACAGTTGTAACACCTTCAGATGCAACAAGTGGCACACCCACAACGTCAAATACGACAAGTGGTAGTTCATCTATTACGACATCGCCATCAACTTCCGTAGTTCCTCCTGTTGCATCAAGTAGTTCAGCAGGTTCAGCAGCATCACAAAATACGATGCCTGTGCCTGTTTTACCTTCAGGTCAACCTGCTACACCCGTAAGTACAACGTCATCAGGGTATGTTGCTCCTATCGTACCTGTTGCACCCGTAGCACCAATTACATTACCGCAACCTTCAACACAACCTATTACTTTTCCAAGCAATCCGCCTGTTGAAACATTCCCTGCTGTTGCAGCTCCGCCTGTTACTTTTCCTACTACGGATGTTGCTGCACAAAATAATGTATCTTATAGTGAAAGGCAGATGAATATAAATAATATTGTGTGTACTACTGATAGTAATGGGATTATACAAAATACTTATTCAAGCTTTAATCAAACTTTATTATCAGATTATATAAATCAATTTGATGTTACTTCAGATGAATTATCAACTGCTAGAGATTATTGTTTATCTAGTGGTATGACACCAATAGTTTCAAGCCCTGCATCACAACCTGTTGTTATGCCTGCACCTATTTTGCCTTCTTCTGATGTTACAAATATTCAGTATGATAGCATGGGTCAACAAATTCAATCTTTCATTTAATATTTTAAAAAAATGTTATGTATAAAGAAAGTTTATATAAATTAGGATTGATGCTTGGTGGTGGTTTCTTAGCTTTTTTGATAATTAAGTCTATAATGCCTTTATCTACACCTGCTTCTGCTTCATCTACTTCAACGACTACAAAGTCTTATAGTGGCGATGGTATTGCTATTACAGATAAAGACAAAGAAAATGCAGAAATTGTAATGATGGCTTATGTAATGGCTATGCAAAATGGCGAAGATGCAAACACATTAGCAACTCTTAACAAAGAAACAATGAATGAGTTTGGTCTTAGATGCTATCAAACTAAAAGTGGTGAATTTGTAGTTGCCAACAAAACAGGTGCAGAAGTATTAAAAGCATAGTAATAAATGTCTGTTATCAATGCACAAGTTATCAATCATAGTCAACCTGCTGTATCTGTTGGTATAGATAACGGTGGGAGTGGCAGCGTTGTGCCTGTAACATACAATCAATTACGAAATTCATTAGGTAATCATAACTATAATGTAGATAATATTTACATATACGCACAAGACTACAATCAATTATCGGGTTCTATTTATTACAATATTTTCGATGGTAATGGCAATGTTACAAACTATTCAGTAATATCTGCTTTAGACCCTTATCAGAATACAACAGCAATAAACATAGATACAACAAAAATGCCTGTACCTGTTGTTTTTAACGGTAATTCAAGCGTTTCTGCTATTATTCAAGCAAATGAGTATTTACAAATAACATTTTCAACAAAAAGAGTTACACAATCATTTGGGATGAATTTGATTAACTTTGCTGACATGAATAAACTTAC
>Ga0316225_1003055_pt1 | contig 13173 bp, 30 predicted proteins | sample TBH18015metaG_FD_206010 | JGI IMG/M metagenome (GOLD analysis project Ga0316225, IMG submission 206010) | Freshwater microbial communities from Trout Bog Lake, Wisconsin, USA - TBH18015 | ecosystem: Environmental > Aquatic > Freshwater > Lake > Hypolimnion/Profundal zone | place: USA: Wisconsin... | reverse complement strand
TCATCGGCTTTCTTGCTGACTCTGGTCTGATGTAGAGGGGGATAAAATCATCTCTCTGTTTAGGTTCAACTCGGCACAAGAACGGCATAAATTGCGCTTTTTCTAAATGTGTTGGTTGAATCCACGCCACAGGCTCATCTTCTTCTGTTATAGCTATCATTTCGTGTTCTTTGTCTTGCATACATGTAACCTTTTATTTCCGAATAATCGCCAACCAAAAACGGTTTCTTTCCAATATAGGTTTTGAGTTCCACAGCGCTTGCACGAGACATACTTACGATAATAAGTGCCATCCATTCTTTGTGCGTCAAACTCATCCGCTCCTGTCGGCGGGTTAAATAAATGTGAATCCCAAGATTCTTTCATTGGTATAGCTTTTGTTCTGCCCACCTAACACCAGAATGAAACCCGATTTCATACTCAGCATCACATTGAGGGACGTTTTCCCTTAAAGCATCATCAATCTCTATTGTCGTTAATGATTTTCTTGCCACAGGCTCCGCTTCTGGCTCGGCGGGTTTTGCAATTCCGTTTTGCGCTTGGTTTGCGTCTCTTAAAGCCTTTAATATCTCTTGATGAAGCAAATGTGTTTGTTCTTCACTCATCACCCCCCCTATCCCGTGGTGTTTTTCTGCATAGCGGATGCCAGCGACAAATGTTAAATACTCTGGGGTTCCCATGTTAGGCAGTTCCTCCTCCGTCATCGGCTTCCTCGCTGGCGAGGGTCTAAAGCTAAGTTCCTCAGCCGCCTCGTCTTCTGCATCTTGCCAGTTACTCATCGGCTAACCCACCATGCTGAAAGTAAGAAAGACACAATGTAACCCACAAAAAAGGCTATCAACGCCAAATCATATTCACTCATTACTGCCCCCTAAAATACCGTGGTGCTTTTCTGCAAAACGGACACCCGCAATAAATGTTGAATTGTCTGTGAATCCATACATCATTTTCGCCACTTCCCATCTTTTCAAACACTCATCTAGGCTCATCGGCTTTCTTTCTGGCTCAGGTCTGGTGTAGAGGGGTATCCATCCAGTCCACGGATTTCCGGTGCATGCCTTAACGACTTCGTGATCTCTAAAATTAGAGTCATACCCATCTCCGCTTGGGTGATACCACGCCACAGGTTCATCGGATTCTGGCTCGGTGGGATTGCCAAATCTTTCAGGATACTCGGCCTTGTATTCTTTGATGGCTTCGGCCATTGGCGATGCGTTCTCAGTTCTACCGCACGAAATAACCTTGTCCCTTGTAGTCAGCCATCCAGCAAATAGATAAACCGCGCCTTCGTTCGATTGCCAATCAATATCTTGACGCTCTGCCTCTATCTTTATTTTTGTCGGCTCCGCTTCTGACTCAGCGGCGAGGAAAGCTCGGATTTCTATTTTTAAATTGGTAGAAAGGATTTCTGTTTTATCCTCATTCAAATTGGTAGCTTTGTATTCACTCCAGATATCCAAAGCCTCAAGCGCCCGTCTCAACAGTTCGCGTTCTTTACTCATTTCATCCCCCCCGCAATCATGTTCATTTCCGCATTCCATAGCTGCAGACTCGCAAGCACTCGCATTGCGACTAGCTCACTGATTTCATTGTTCAGTGTCGTGACCCTCGGATCGTCTATGGGCATGGTGTTTATTTCTTTCCCGGCCTCTCTGATGCAGTCATCCAAGCGGTCAGGTATGGGTTCCATGCCAGTTTCCAACCTCCGTCTAACACCGTCAAGAAACTGACGCCTTGGGATTCCGGCAGGGATAGATCCTCGCTCAACATCAAGATCATCAAGGGCTTTTATTAAGACGTTGAATTGCATTGCGACGACTAGGCACATTGTTTCTAGCATTTCTCACCTCTGGCTTTGATTAGGGCGGCTCTCATTACTTCAATCCATGAATCTCCTATGATTGCGTCATCAGTAAATCCCGGAAAACAATCTAACGCCTCGTAAAGCTCAGGCGCGGCGGCGATTAGGTGGGCGTTTGCTGTTTCCAGCTCCCTGTTCCCTCTAAGCCATATTTCTGCAATAGCTACAGCGTCAGAACCGCAAACCTCAATACCGTTTCCAATACGTGCTACCCAAGGCCCCGGCGTGAATCCCGCAGCTTTCGCCGCCAAGGTCAATAACTCTTTGTCTTCGTTCATTCTTCCTCCATCGCTTTCAGCGCGGCTCGGGCTTTCCACATTCCCTCTGCATCCTCAACAGGTATGTGATGCAAATTTACTTTCAACGCCTCAACCAATCCATCAACAAGATCGGCGCGGATGTATTTAGTCTTAAATCTGTAGTCTGTATATTCGGCGTGTAACTGTGCGCTTAACCCGGCTTTAACCCAAACCTTCTTCGGCGCGTTCATTCTTCCTCCTCAGTCTATTGGGTGACACTGTTCCGTTGCCGTCGCCGTAGCCGTTGCCGTTGCCGTTGCCGTAGCCGTCGCCGTAGCCGTTGCCGTTGCCGTAGCCGTTGCCGTTGCCGTTGCCGTAGCCGTTGCCGTCGCCGTAGCCGTAGCCGTTGCCGTCGCCGTTGCCGTCGCCGTTGCCGTTGCCGTAGCCGTTGCCGTCGCCGTCGCCGTCGCCGTTGCCGTCGCCGATTGGCTTAAAGACAGGGGCCATTACAGCCCCCACCCATCTTCGACAGGAACTAAGAAAATTTCAGCGCCTTCGGGAATATCAACCCCGTTCGGCATAGGCTTAATGGTTACACTGCTTGATTTCGGATTGGCAATAACACCATCGAAACCCACGGACTCCCACCGGAAAACCCACACGGCATTATCTAGGCGAATCCTGCCATTGCTGCGGGTAACGTCACCTGCAAAGATCCATCCACGATCCACAACTACAACTGCACGAGTTCCGACGATGCGATTTACAGGCGCGTACTCAATACCATTGATCGTTACATTTTCCATTTTCATCTCCTTAGTTTTACTCTTCATTGTCGAACCAATCCGCATAGGCCAGTAGCGCGAAACTAGCAACCACAATCACCGCGAATACAATCATCAACCAATCATTGTTTTCCATTGTCGTCTCCTAAAGAGTGGCCCCCGGTACTCCTACCGACACATTGTTAAAAAATGTAAGGGGCCATAATTTTTAAACTCCGGTTTTCTCCCATACCCTGTAACTCAGGCATTCGCGGCGGCACACAGCCCCGTCACGGCAAGAATCACAGGGCGGCGGGTGATTTACCGGCTTATTCGCCCTGTCGTTCCTGTTGCGCTTTGTGAACCTGTCCCCGTGGCTTGCCATCAGTCCAAGTCCTCGGGTTCTGTTGGAAGATCAATTACGGATTCGATCAAAACAAGAACAAACGCAATCACGAGAATGATGATGGCGGCCTTACTCATTCCGCTTTGTCCGCTCGGGCAATGGCTGCTTCATTGGTGAATTTTTCCGGATAACGCTTTTCCAGTTTGGAAATGCAATGGATTGCCGGAACTTCAAGAGATACGCCAAGCGATCTACAGGCCAATGCGCAGAACCAAAATAAATCCCCGATTTCCTCGATCAGATTGGTTTTGTCTAACTCTTTGTCGTAAGCAAAAAACTTTTTGATTGCATCGGAAAATTCCCCGGCCTCACTGGTTATGCCTAGCGTGGCATGGAGCAGGTCTTTTTCTGGGCCCATATCTTTGGCGGTTCGCATGGCTTGTTCCTGAAAGGCAGCAAAGGAGTATTGATTGTTCATTGTTCTCTCAAAAGTGGCTGGGGGACTAGGGATCGAACCTAGGAATGACGGGATCAAAACCCGTTGCCTTACCACTTGGCTATCCCCCAATGTTAAAAAATGCCATGCCCACACCTTGCGAGCTAGAAAGGAGGAGAGACTCGCCGCTCTGTCATGGCTCTGGTGATAATTGACCGCTCTACCAGCTTACGGTTTTTTCAAAAGCCTATTCATCCGCGCTGCCAGTCTGTCGATTTGCCAGTAAAGGATGCTCATTCTGATAGCGCGGAGTGATTTCATTTGTTAATAGCCTCAACCATTTGTTGATCTTCGTAATCCTGATTGCTGACGTAGGCGTAACCTGCGATCAATGCCATAACCAGCAGAACCTTCAGAATTCTATACATCGTCATCACCCCTGTAGCTGTAAATGTAGTCATACAACCCCTCAACATCCTCTTCGTTGATGATCGGGTAAACGTCCACGTCTTTATAAAAAACCGCAGTGATCTCGGCTTCGTCATCACATCCGGGATCGTCCCATGTTGCGGGATAGCCCTTGGTAAAAGCAAAATGCACTTCGACCTGTTCCCCGTTCAAAGGGATAGTGAGAATGTTCATTTAACCCTCGCGTAAGCCGTACAGCGCGTCGAAATGCCCCAAGGCTCGGCCTGCACACAGATAAAGTCCGAAGCGGTCAGGGTGACGCTCTTAGGCGCTGTCCATGCCTTGTAGCCAAGTATTCCGGCTCCTGTCAAAACAATGATGATTCCGAAAATCATTCCGGCGCGGGTGTCGAGAATCCAGCCGCCAAATTTATCTAATGCTTTCATGTTGTCTCTCCAGTTGGGGCCAAGGCCGAATTGCCTTGGCATGGTGTAATTGTAAAATAAACTTTAAGGCGAAGTAAACCCTTTTTGTAAAAAAAATTTACACAGCCCAAGATGGCAGGGACAGCGTTACCACTTCCTCCGGGTATCCCGGCCATTCGTCCATTTCCATGCAGTGCTTGTAAGTAGCAAGATCCCTACGGTACAAGGCTCGGCCAAGATCGAGTGCATCTTGATCCAGCTTGTAAATGGCTGAGGCATAGGGATAGGTCTTCTCCACGGCAATGAAGATGAACTCGGGCACGAACAGCCCATTTGCCTCCAGAAGATCCGTGTATATGGCTGCTTGGACGTGGTAGCGATATTCGGCAATGGATTTTGCAAACCCTCGCTTGCTGGCTGACTTGGTGGTTTTGAGGTCAATTACCACGCCATCGGAGCGCAGATAATCGCAACGGCCACGGGTGGGCACGTCCTCAAGGATCGAGTCAAAGGAAACCTCTGCATGGCCTCCTGAGATTAAATCCAACGCAACGGGGTTGCTTCTTACGGACAGGGCCATACCGCTGACCAGTTCGTATTGAGAGGCGCTCAGGATTTGCTTTCCTGAATCCTCCAGTTGAGCAAAAGCGGCTCTGCCTTCCTTGGTGCGCCGATCCATGCCGGCAGGGGCCACAATGAATTCCTGCTCGAACTTTTCGGGCTCCAGAATCAGAGTGTGCGTTGCTGACCCGATAACCAGCTCCTCCGCTGGCTGCGGAGGACGGTTCTTGTGGGCAAGGTAAAGGGCTGGAAATTGAGCGATCTTGTCCAGACCGCTCTTGGAAATTTCAGGGCGAGCATGGTACTCGGCTGCTGGTAGATCGTAATAAATAGTCATGATTGGTACCCGTTAAAATGGGATATCGTCGTTGAAATCAGCGCCTGAATTGTCCTGCGGGGCTTGCTGAGGGTATGCCGGACCCCTTGCCTGTTGAGGAGCCCTTGATTGCTGCTGAAATTGCGCGTTCCTGTCCCGTGGTTCGTAGAAGTTCACAAAGAAAGATGACCTATCACTGGGAACCCCGGCAGGATTGAAGGTCTTCTTCATGATGGCGTACATCCCGTTTTGACCTTGGAACACAGCGCCAATGTTCTCGTACTCGCGCTTTTCGTTGCCTTCTCGATCCACATATTGACCCGTGGTTACTACGAGGTCATACAACTTTTGATCGGCCATTTCTTAATCCTCTGTTTTGAGCGCGGATGCGCGGGTTTTTGCCAGTTCGACAATTTCGTTATTGAACTTCGGAAGTCCGTACAGTTTTGCCCACTCCCGAGCAGGATCCAGAACCTTGCGAAGTTCGTCGGTGTTTTTTGCTGCATCAATCGCCTGAGAGATCTCAAAGCGCTTTGCTTCAATATCTTGTTCAGATGGTGGCGGTGGCCTTTTCGGAGCGCTTGCCGTTGCCGCGTTCCCGTCATCATCTTCCGGGGCAATTCCACAAGCCGCCAAAAGGCTGTACCGACGAGCGTAGGTCAAAGCCGACCCGTAGCCTTGAGCGTCATGCTTAGAAGCAGGAACGTGCAGGATTCCCCCTGAAAGCTGTTCTCCGGATTCATGAATAAAAATGGTTTCGACAGTGACGCCATCGGAGCATTCGTGCGTTTTCTGCAAAAGAAAGATCCCTTCATTGTTCAGGGCTTCCTTGACAGCATCAACGCACACATCCAGCGCGGCGTATTTGCTTCGGAAATGCGGATTGTTGCTGGTCTTCGATGCCGCCTCGAAATTCTTCTGAGCGGCTACAAGAGCCTGAAAGATGGTCTTAGATGTCGTGGACATTGATAGCCTCCTGAGCCTTTGCGTAATTGCGTCCCTCGATGGATTCCAGAACTGCAAATATCTGGTCGAGGTCTTCTTGTTGCTGTTCGTGTTCAGCCCTGATTGCCTTCAGCTTGTGCTGAATGTCATTGATTTGACGGGACAGAACAGGTGAAGCCCTGAGCAATGAATCAGACAATGCGTCAAGCATCTCCATCGGTTCGTCCCATGGCGAAAATTCAGCCATTTTTTGTCTCTCCTGTTGTGTTAAAAGCAGGGACATTATAAAACAATTTTACAAGACAGGTAAACTTATTTTATAATTCGCTGGACTTTTTAAGGAGACACTATGGAACAGAACGAATTGATCGATCAGGCCGTTGAAATCATTGGAGGCCGGAGGCTTGCAGCGGAAAAGCTGGGATGCTCTCGGGTCTTGATTGGTTTGATGGCGAATGGAAAAACCCGCGTCACTGCTGAGACAGCAATGGCGATTCAGCTTGCAACCAAGCATCGAGTCACGGCTGAGGAATTACGGCCTGACTTGCCATGGCGAGAAATCAGGAGGGCCAAACGGAAGTAAAAAAAAAGGGCCGCAGGAGGAGTGCGACCCGGAGAGACAACACAGGATACCCCATGCACTATTACAAACTCAACATTCCGGATTGGAATTTGTCCACTTCTCATCTCACATTGGAAGAGGAGGCGATCTATTTCCGTCTGGTCAATCACTACTATGACACCGAGCAACCATTTTCGGATCTTGAGATGGTCTTTCGGAGGTTGCGTATCGTGAAGCAATCAGCACAAGCAATGCTGATTCTCAGGGAATTTTTCGTTGAGACAGATGGCGAATGGCATCACATGAGATGCGACAAGGAGTTAAGGCTTTACCGGGAAACGAGAGAACAACAAAGCGAGGCCGGAAAAGCATCGGCTGTTAAACGAGCGTTGAACGTAAAACCAACGACCGTTGAACGACCGTTGAACGAAGCCTCAACGGAAAGCCAACGGACAGGCAACCAAATAGAAACCATTAACCAAGAACCATTAACCAAGAACCAAGAACCATTAACCAAAAGAAAAAACGCAAAGGTTTTTTCTATCGATTCAATGCTTGAAATCGGGCCAGAACTGGCAATGGAATTCATCAAACACAGGAAAGCAGTCAAGGCTCCTCTATCCGCAGTGGCTTGGGATCAATTCGTCAAGGAAGCGCTAAAAGCTGGTTGGACCGTTGAGGATGCGGTTCGGGAATGTATCGGGCGCGGCTGGAGGTCATTTAAGGCCGAATGGGTAACGTCCAAGGCGATAGTCACACACGAATACCAACACAATCCGTTCTCTGACTTTGATGGTGAAATTTATGAACACGAATGAATTCAAGGCATTTTCTGAAACATTTTCCGGGGCGTGGTCATTCCACAAACCGATTGGGCCGCAACAGGTAGCGATGGCGTTTGAATTGCTCAAACCCTATCCACTGGCAATTGTTGTCGAAGGCATCAAGGCGCATTGCGTCGATCCAGTACGAGGTCAGTTTCCTCCAAAGCCCGCGGACATTGTGGCCCAAATTGAAAAATGGGCTCCGCAGCGGATATCGGCTGATGAGGCTTGGACGATGATTCCGAAGGATGAATCGGACACCGTTGTCTGGACTGATGAGATTGCCGAGGCTCATGCCATTGCAGACCGGGAGGATGACCGCATAGCCAGTCGAATGGCATTCAAAGCTGCATATGATCGAATCGTTGAAAGAAACAAATCGCAAAACATATTCCCAAAGTGGATCATCTCGGAGGGATGGTGCGCTGAAAAACGCTCTAAGGCCGTATCAGACGCATTAAAGCTAGGGAGACTGAAAGAGCAAGACATACCGTCAAGGCTTCTGGAATCGCCGCAGGGAAGCATTGCCGGCCTATTGGAATCACATTCAACATTTGACCCTGAAAAAGCGAAGGAAAATTTATGCAAACTGAAAGAAATACTACAGAAAAGCCAGCCTGCACCTGTCGAATCGAACAGGATGGAATGAATGGATGGCGGCGAATAGGGGAGCCTTGTGAATTCTGCAAGGCATGGCATTTGAGCATCATCACCAGATCAGTCGAACCATTGCGAGGTTTAGGTTATGGATTTGATGGAGAAAGTGGAGCAACTGAGGCAAAAAGTAGCCCAAGCAACGATTAGGAAAAATGAAGAAGCAGAACGCCAAAGGCTGATTGCGCGAGCGGAAAAGGCGCGGGATTGGAATCGAATTTTAGAAACGCAACCCGAAGCAGCCGAATTTATCACCGAAGTCTCTAAGGAGCTCGGAAAGCCTGAGCGCGTTCTGATTTGGGACGAAAACAAGGAACTCATTTTGGATAGCAGAAAATATGATCCACTACATGATTCAAATAAACGGAGAGGATAAGCGTACAAGGGCGCTGGAAGCCGTCTCTAAGGCTCCTGACGGGTTGATTCTGATATTGAAGGATTGCACCCGAACCTTGGATCAGAACGCCAAATTCCACGCCCTTTGCAGCGATGCAGCCAAAACCATGACTTATATGGGGCGAGTGTTAAAGCCTGACCAATGGAAGGTGCTATTCATTTCTGGTCATGCCATAGCAACCAAGATTGGCGCAGACATGATTCCGGGCCTAGAAGGCGAATTTGTGAACCTCCGGGAATCCTCGGCTCAAATGGGCGTCAAGCGCATGACAAGCCTCATTGAATACACTCAAGCGTATATTGATAGCCATGAAGAGTAAGAAATATCTAGATTGGGTTGCCCAGCAGAATTGCGTATTGTGCGGGGCTTATGGGGTTCACTGCCATCACATCCGAGAAGGGCAGGGAATGTCGCAACGAGCATCGGATTATTTGGCTATTCCGTTATGCCCGGACTGCCATACTGGTGGAATGGGTATCCACGGGGATAGGTCATTGCTTAGAATCTACAAAGTCACTGAATTGGATCTACTAGCAACGACCATCAAATTACTTCATGAGAGCAGCAAGAATCGACGCTAACCAACCCATCATCGTCAAGGCTTTTCGTGACCTTGGATGGACGGTGGCGCACACACACACGGTTGGGGCTGGTTTTCCTGACATCGTATGCTCGAAATCTGGAACGACGATACTGGTCGAAATCAAGGATGGATCAAAACCGCCATCAGCGCGGAAGCTGACCAAGCCGGAACAGGATTTTCACCAACTCTGGCAAGGCGCGTTGTATATCATCGAAAGCGTCGAGCAAGTCTATGAGCTTCATCGGTCATTGTTCGTTACCCATGACCGCAAAATAGAAAGCCCCGATAGAATCAGCATTGATGATGCTACCGAGGCCGAGTGGGACAATGCCGCTAGGGCATTCAGGAAAAATAGCGCGAAATCCAAAGTTCCTCGTAGTTCTCCATGATTACTTTGAAGCTGCCGACCACTTTGGCCATTTCAAGCCGTATCTCAAATGGAATCTCTTGATTTTCGGTCAAGGCGTTCAAAGTTTCCAAATGTTCCTTTGCAGATTCGATGTGTAGGAATTTCATTTTTCTTTCCAGTCATATAGTGCGTGACATTGCCCATCAGCAAAATAATAGGCGGCAAGTGAAGCTGGTTTTTCCGCGATAGGGTAATCCCTAAAAAACTTGTCCCGAGCTAACTGATAGCCCATTTTTTCGATTTCCTTCATTTTGGCATCGTAGCCAGCATCAAAGTCTTTCTGATGTTTGGCGTGAAATGTTTCTCTCATGGTTCCTCCTTAAGCCGCAATGCGCGGCTTGTTGGCTTTCCAAAACGCTGAATCCTTGCTGTTAAGCTGATTCGAGACCAATCGATCAAAGTCATAGCCGACACCCGGATGAGCGTAGTAGCTATTCACAAAGGCTTGGGCGTTGGCCCTGAGTTCGTCGCTGATTTCATTTTTGACGAAAATGTATGACACCGTAGGGCCTGTGCGGTCTTTGTTGTAGACGTACATATCCTGCATTCCGTCAAAGTAACCAGCCCGAAACTGAGAACAAAAATCATTGATACGTTCGATGGTTGCCGGTAGCTGATCTTGCACATAGATGTAAATGCTGTTTCCTCCCGAATAGGTGCTGGACTTGATGCGATGCTTGATGCCGTGCTTCTTGAGTTCCTTGCGGATGATGGCGGCGGCGATTGCGGCGTCAGTTTTCATGGTGTCTCTCCAAAAAGGTTCGCCGTCCTTGGCGCTAAAGTGTTAGTAAATTGGCTTGATACAGTCCAGAGAAAGAGCAATGTGTCCCGGAGCAGTTTGAGTAAAGTTGGCAGGATTCACTTCCTTAAGGATTGCGCGTTGTTCGCCGCCAATCTTTTTGAACGCAAGGATCACGAAAGTGCCAGCGTGTTTGCCTTTAACAATTTGATTTACTGAAAAACCGTTCATCTTGTCTCTCCTTCAAAACCCTTGGCGGGACTGCCTTGGTACGGTGTTATTGTAAAAGAAACTTTCAAGACTTGTAAAGTAATTTGGTAAATTTTTTTATATGGTTTACAAGTGCCTGTTCTGTAAATAGAATTTTCTTGTCAGCGTGAGAACTGATAAGAAAGGCTTGGACTGTTCCCGCCCCCAGAGACGCTTTGAAGTCGGACAAGGGGTTCTCACCGGGGGCAGTACCAAGCCTTTTTTTGTGTCCATACGTTGTCCAGCCCGATACGCTGGAAGTCCGAGAGGGTAGTGGCCCCTGCCTATCAGAAAAGTCACTTTGGTCGTAAGACTGCCGCGCTGAGTTGACCCGTTCCCGGCGCGTTATGTGTAGCCCTCTCAGCGCACATAGGAAAACAGGTAGCCCGATTTGAAGATTTGCCGGTGACACCAGCCGTAAGCGTGGGAAGCGCAGGTGACCTGATAGACCGCGAGATGAGATGCCCTAACCCGAGTTCATGCTACACATGGACAATTACCAAGGTTAGATCAGCAGTAGGTAACTTCAAAAGGGATGGGATGGGCTATTGTCCAAAGGAAAGATTGATTGCCTGACAAATTGCAGTTCGGTATCCTGCTCAGCAATCGGTCAGTTATTCCTTTCGCTGACGCTGGAGCCGTAACCAGACCCTTCGGGGTCAAGTCAAAAGGAAAAAAAAGGAAAAAAGGAAAACCACAATGAAAAACGTCAAGAATGGGGTAAAAGTCCCATGATTACTATCGAATATAAATCTTTAGAAAGTCTTATCCCTTACGCTCGAAATTCACGTACACATTCTGACGAGCAAGTTGCTCAAATCGCTGCAAGCATCCGCGAGTTTGGCTGGACAAATCCTGTCTTAATCGATGGAAATAATGGGCTCATAGCGGGCCACGGGCGCGTCATGGCTGCGCGCAAGTTGGGAATACAAGAAATCCCTACCATACAACTTGCTCATCTAACTGAAGCCCAAAAACGGGCGCTTGTATTAGCTGACAATCAGCTTGCCCTCAATTCTGGTTGGGACTTGGAAATGCTCAAGCTAGAACTTGAGGACTTAAAGGCTGAGGATTTTAATCTCGATTTGATGGGCTTTGACGTTGATTTCATTGACGGATTGCTCAATGAAATAGAGCCAACAGAAGGGCTGATGGACGAGGATGCTGTTCCAGAAATTCCAGAGGAACCAAAAACCAAACTTGGTGATGTTTGGATTCTTGGAAACCATCGGTTGATGTGTGGTGACAGCACCAGCATTGATGCGGTTGAGGCTTTGATGAATGGGCAGAAGGCCGATATGGTTTTTACTGACCCGCCTTATGGGTACAAGTACGAAAGCAATCATCAAGACAAACACGCCATGTTGCTTAACGATGATGTGATGCTTGACTTTGCGCCATCCGCATACGCGGCCATGTTTGAAAATTCAAGCATTTTTGTATGTGGGTCATTTCAGACAATAAGTCGATGGATTGACTATGTAAGCCAGCACTTCTCTTACAAAAACTTGATTGTTTGGAAAAAGAACAACTGGTCAATGGGTGATCTAAAGGGTGCGTTTGCCGGTCAGCATGAATTGATAATTTTCGCCCACAAAGGACGGGTTGAACTACTTGGTAAACGGGATACCGATATTTGGTCATTTGATCGTGTGCCACCAGATATGCACCCAACACAAAAACCAGTTGATCTGGTTGAGTATGCGATGAGTAAAGTTTCTAGCGGATGTGTTTTAGACCTTTTCGGCGGCTCAGGATCAACCCTCATCGCCTGTGAAAAAACCAATCGTCACGCCCGCCTCATGGAGCTCGACCCCAAATACTGCGATGTCATCATTAAGCGCTGGCAGGATTTCACGGGACAAAAGGCTATCCACTCCGAAACGGGGGAAAGTTTTGATGAGGTGGTCTAAATGGCATACACAAGACAAGACTGGGAAATTGTCAGAGCCTTCTTTGAGAGCGGCCTTTCACTAAAGGAAATCGTAGAAAGGGATGAGGTAGCAATCAAGGACAGGAGTTCCATCAGCAAGAAAGCAAAGCAAGAAGGGTGGATAAAGGGTAAAATTCAACCCCTTGTTGAAAAAAGTGTTGAAGTAAAACAAAGGATTGCAGAAATAAACGAGGAAAAATCAACACTAAATTCCACGCAAAAGGAAATTCACGACACTTTAGTCAACGAAAAAAGTAAGTGGCTGGACTATCTGAACAAGGCTGCATTGAAGAATGTGAAGGAAAGCATGACTGCCCCATGCGAGACTCAGCAAGACTACAGGAGCCGGGCTCAAACAATCGGAATAGCCAAAGAAGTGCTTGTGGGGAAAAATCCTGATGTGGCTGTTCAGGTGAACACGCAAGTCACAAGTGAAACGACCAGAAGTGAATTTGAAGAGATAGCTCTCCGCTTATTAAACCGATGAATCAATACTCTGAAAAAGAGAGATTGGTTGCCAAC
>Ga0316225_1003051_pt1 | contig 13189 bp, 14 predicted proteins | sample TBH18015metaG_FD_206010 | JGI IMG/M metagenome (GOLD analysis project Ga0316225, IMG submission 206010) | Freshwater microbial communities from Trout Bog Lake, Wisconsin, USA - TBH18015 | ecosystem: Environmental > Aquatic > Freshwater > Lake > Hypolimnion/Profundal zone | place: USA: Wisconsin... | reverse complement strand
AGCGGCCCCTCTGTCTCGATTGGTGCACCCGACTGGAATCGAACCAGCGACCTTTGGCTTCGGAGGCCAACGCTCTATCCAACTGAGCTACGGGTACTAGCTGAAAACACTTGATTTACTTCACTTGCTTCTTCCGGTTTTGGGCTATGCCAGGGTTTGTGCCAGGTTTCGCTTTTCGGGAGACCGCCGATTTCTTGGCGGACTTCAATGATACCCCGAGGCCCATGGCCTCCGCTACCCGCGCTTGGGCCTCGCGAAGGCCATCCGTCGAATCCTCCACGTACCTCATAGTTGTCGTGATTTCGGAGTGGCCGAGCATTTTCTGGACCTTCGCCAGCGGCGTTCCGCTTTCGACGTGGAGGGTGGCGAAAGTTGCCCTAAGTCGATGGGGCGTAAGGTTTACTAACCCAACCTTCGTCCCAGCCCTCAGAATTGCCTTCTTCGTGTAACCCGTCCTGTGGGGCTGCCCATCCTTCGATGGGAACATCCAGCCCAAGGTCTTCTTTCCTTGGAGCTTTTTCAGGACAATGACCAGCCAATCTGGCACTGGGAGGACGGGGGCTTTGCCACTTTTGGTCTTCGCTGGCTGATAGGTGTTCCGGCGAAGATCCAGGTTCTCCCAGCGTGCGTTCAAGGCCTCGTTTTCGCGCAACCCGAGGCCCAACATTACGCGGATGATCCCGCTCACGTTGGGGTTCCTGGAGCGGTCAATTTCGGACAGGAATTTCCCCACTGCCTGGGCAGGCAGAACGGGGCGTGGTATCCGCTGAACTTGTAGCCTCGAAATGTCGTACGGACGTGTCGCCAGAATCCGGCGCCGAATTGCGAAACCGAACAACGAATTGACCGTCTTGATCAGGTTGTTCGCGCCGCCCGAAGAGCCTCCATTTTCGAGGTACGCCGACCGCGTTTCTTCGACCCTTTCAGTGCTGATTTTGTCCAGCGGCAGATGGCCTAATCTGGGATCAATGTGGAGCGTCCAATAGGACTTGACCGACTTCAAATGGCGCACTGAGAACTGGGTCTTTGCAATCTTCAGCCAGTCATCGTAAATACTTGATAAAATTGGCAATGATAGCCGTGAATGCTTTCCTCGTTTTGCCTTATCGCGCAGGTCTGTTTTCAGCGCTTCGAGAAACTTGGTGGCCTCGCGTTCAGTGGATTCTTCCGTGGAGCCGTGATAGCCCTCACCTCGGAACTCAAATTTGTAGTAATAAACGATACTCCCATCGGCCAGAAGTACTGGCGCCAACCCGCGCACATAGCGTCGTGCCGGTGAGTCGTGATTCTTAACCATTCTTCTTGGGCTTCGGTGTGCGTCGATTCAGAGTTTTTCCGGTCCATAGTGCCGTGCCCCAAATACGACCGCGAACGTAACCCTCATCCTCGATTTTGAATATCCGCAGCTTGCCATTGTCTTCTTGAAGGAGAACGATTTCGCCAACGTCACCCGCCCCTCTTGGAGAGTCTTCGCCATGTTCCAAAAGGAACAAGACAGGCTCTTCTGGGTCGATTTCGCCGGGAATGGCGTCCTCTGAGGTTGCGTGCAGGACTCCGACACTTTGGTTGGGTCGGACTCCAAACCGCCACTCTAGCCACGCTTGGGAGACAGTGTTGATACTCTCACGGCCGTCCTGGGAATAAACCTTGGTGGTTGAGGACTGCCCGGGAAGTAGGGCTCGACTGGTGATCACACCGTCATCAGGATCGTCCGTACCGTGGAGGAGCCAGTTCGGGAGGATCTCTGCTTTCTCGCAGAATTTCTTGATGGTCGAAGCGTGAGGGACGCGTACGCCGCGCAGCCATTCCGAGATGGTTTTTGGGGCCTGCCCGGTCACATCGGCCGTGGCCTGGATGGAACCATACCGGTCCACCACGGCCTGGAGTCGAGAAGGGAATCCTTCGGGTCTTGGGGCTGAACGTCGCATGGACCGAAATTAGCTGGTATTTGCGGCATTGACCAGTGACCAGATTTTGTAATGTCTTGTGTAGTCAATACGAATCTAAAATGAATTGAAAATAATTAAAATGTATCGAATATGTATTGCTAACGAACCGACAAAGGTTATGCTGGACCTATCAGGAGGCCTCCGTGACCCAAGACGTGATCCAAGGGCTAGAGCCCTTCCTCTCGGCAAAGCAGCTTCGCCCCAAGATTCAGCCCTACTTGCCCGGTGCTTCCGGAACATCCCTGTTTCCAAAGCTTCTGCCTTATTTCCCCTACACTTTGCTGCCGGGGTGCAGGCGGAAGGTATTTTTGTTTTCCGTGGTCATGCGATGGCTTCACCAACAGGTGACGGAGCCTCCGCCCCCTGAGGCAGGTGAGTCCCCCCTACATCGCCGTCGAGGGAAGAGGGCCTCCTAGCTAACACAGCAAAACCCCCACACCAGAAGGCGTGGGGGCTTCGAATTTCTTAGAACCAGCGGGCCAAGAGATTAGCCGTCTCCCAGCCCGGTCACTGCACCCACCTTCCTTTTCCGGGGAAAAAATGAACACAACGACCACGGGGCAAGCCCGCAAGAATATTATACAGCCTAATCGGCACTCCCGCAAACCTGACCGGACCAGTAAAGATTCCGTCCGCTCAGCACATCCGAAGGGGAGAGCGCCCGGCGCTCGTCTTGCCGACAGGCTTGGCGAACGTCGCGAGGAGGCCTACACGGATTGGTTAGAGGAAGCGCAGGCATGTGGTTACCTGGGGGTGGAGCGGCCCGTGCGGGCGATGCTCCGCTGGGCCACTCACCAGGGGAGCATCCGGGGTCTCCACACAGTCGAGGTCAACCCGTACGCGTTGGGGCCACAACTCGGGTACAGTCCGGTATACCTTCGGGACGTCCTCACTTTGGTATCCAGGTACGTCGGTGGGATCGACCCTGGAACACAGGGGAGTCGCGGAACGGGGAAGGCCTCGACTTTCTTCTTGCCCGTTTTGGGGCCGAGCTTGGCAGACCTCCAGGCGGAGGCGCAGGTGGCGAAGGTGGCGGCCAAGGCGAAAGCCACGGGTAAATATCGGCATTACCCTGGGGCTGACGACATCGCTCGAAATGCAGATTTTCTGCCCCTTCCCCCTCTTGGATCCTTCGGATCTACAGAGGAAGAATCCATCGACCATCAGCGCATCATCACCAAACCGGGAGCCTCCGAATCCACAAAGGAAGAATTCTTCGACCATCAGCACAGCATCACCAAACAAGGTCGCTCCCGGCAGGGGGCTGCGTTGGCTGCTGTGCCTGCCAGGTGGGCTGGGGTCTATGGGGACTTGCAGGTCCTGGTCGAGGGGATGAGCGCTCCTGACCGCTTTTCGGAGGCTGCACTTCGCTCCGTCCTGGAGCAGAGCCAGGTGGACCCGGCCGAAGGGGTCGAGCTTCTCCGGGCGGCCGCCCAGGACGCTTCCTCCCGTCCCGGAACCCGCTCGATCAGAGCTTATGCCCTGGCCGTCCTGCGACCGGGCTCGAAGCTCGCCCAGACCCTCCGGGAGCGGATCTTGCGGCGTACGGTCCAGCAGCAGGAGGTGCCCACCCAGTCTGCGGTCCGGATTGATGCAGAGGCCGTGGAGACTCTGATCGCCGCCGAGGTTTCCCCCAGTCAGGCGGATCGGATCGTGACGGAGATCGCCGCCGCCGCGCCGGACCTTCAACCTCGCTACCTGGTAGCGGCGGCAATCGAGACCTTGGGTAGTCGCCGGGGCGTCAACAACCGGGGCGGCTATCTCAGGAGCATTTTGACCCGTCGGGATGCGGTCCTGCTTAAGCGGGCCAGGACCCGCCAGAAGGAAGACCTAACGGCTAGTAGCTCCCCCTGGGACAAGAGTCTCTCCCCCAGGCTCCAGTCGGTGCCTGGAGCCCGGAAGGCCTTCGATGAATGGCAGCGACTGCGAGCCTCCGCGCCGTCCCCGGAATCGGCGGGCTACCTCGCCCATCACGATCAGGAACGAGAGGCCCGTGCCGCCCTGCTGGCCAAGGCCGAGGCGGCTCTCGGACCGGACGCCGAGACACTTCAGCAGGAATTGCGCCAACGCCTGGAGGCCGCAGACATGAAGGAGGGCAGCCTCGTGTGGAAGCGGGCCTGGAACCACCACTGGGCCGAGTCCGTCGCCACGGCCTACAGCCTGGACCTCGGGAACTGAGACTTCTTAACTTTGCCTATTGATAAAGGGGAACTCCGATGAAAACGAACCTGAAAATGAAGCCAACCATTGTGGGCGTCGATGTCTCCGCCGAGCAGATCGTCCAAATTCTCGGGCGCCGGTACACAATCTGCCTCTGGGTGGCGCTGGACACTTGGTTGCCCTGGCACCTTTGGGCGAAGGCGAACAGAGGGGACGAGGAGGCCGCCGCTCTTCTGATGGGCCTAAAAATGGACGTTCAGTTTTGGTTGGGAGCGGGACGACTTTCGACGAAGGGCGGAGCCCGAACTTGGACCCATCTCCACGCGAAGCTTGGCCAGAAGCTCCGGGATTTGGAACCGTCCGAAGATTGAGGCCGTGGAGGGGTGGAGATCCACCCGGAACTGCGTGAGGGGCGATAGAGCCACTTCCGCACTCGCCCAGGGCGCCGGGGGCTCCTGGGGAGCGCAAGGCGCCCTGGCGAGCACAGGGGCGACCCACAGTCGCCCCTGTGCGGAGGGAAGAGATGCCTGGTCGAAGCACAGAACGCGACAGGCCAGGGCTTCTGGGGGCGCCAGCCTCTAACCCCCATTCCCCTCCGATGGGAATGGCTTTGGCGCCGGAGGCGCTGCCCTAGGGGCCGGGACCGCCGAAATGAAAAGCCCCCGCAAGGCGGGGGCGGAAGTGGCCCCTGTGCGCGGACCAGCCCAACCAGGAATTCTATCGAGTCACTTGGCCTGGCCGCGTGGGAACCCGTGGAAGGGGAACTTGGTCGGGTCTGTCCGCCTCCATGATGGTTTTGCCTGGCGCCGTGGCTTCGACTCGTCCATTCGACAGACTTCCTGCCGAACCCTCCTGGCTGAGGCAAGACGCTCTTCCTCGGGCAGAGCAGCCCAGGCAGTGAGAAGTTCGGTCGCATTGGTGAGGTCCTGACTGATCAACGTCTGGGCTTTGCGGCTCTCGTCTGGATCAGGCACGATTGGCATCACGATGAGAAAGCCTTCATCACTTATTTCTATGAGTGCTTCCTTGACGGTTGCAGGAACCCGCAGATCCCGGGGAATCCGAACGCATTGGCTGTTGCCGCTCTTGAAAACAGTGGTCTTCACGGTTTCTCCTCCCAGATGAAGGGGACTGCCGTGGTGACGATCTCTCTATAGATGCATAGGGAGGCGGGTTTCCCCCCCATTCCAATCACCTCCATGTGACGCCGCATGGAGGAATCGTGTTCTGGGTCTTGAAGCTTGGATTGGGCTGTTGAAGCCAAATCGGATTTATAGGGACGCACCAAATGCGGCCAGATGCCCGGCACAAACCACGTAGACTCCAGGATGACCTCCTGCCCCTGCTGGTCCACCCCGACCAGGAATAGGTCGCCGATGCTTATTTGGATTCGGATTTTCTTGACGCCATGGGTGTCCCGGAGCCCGAGGCGGTAGGCAGCCCAACGGCGGATGACTTGCAGGCGTGTTTTCATCGCAGAATATCCTTTTCGAAATTGCCGAGGATTAGCTCCCGACAAAATGGCAGAGACGCGGGAGGAGGCCATGCTTAGGCCTTTCGTTTCCGCGCAGGTTTGGGCTGAGGTTCCACTGCCGAGGTGAAGGCAAACCGGATCGCCTGCCCAAGGACGGCTTCGCGGGTGGATTCATTGGTAGCTGCGATCTCGTCCGCCCAGGCGAGGACCTCGCTTGGAATGGTCAGCTTCACCTTTCCGGCGGTGAGAGAGGAGGGGGGGGTGAACTCGAATTTCATAGGACTCCTTTCAGAAAAGTCACACTCAACGCATCGGGTGCAAATACTCGTATCATTACCCGATTTTCAGAAATTATTCAGTGAATTCAACGAAGGATTATCTAGGACAATAAAGACTAAAATGATCTAACTTGTAAAAATTTTAAGGGCCGACAACCTAGAGTCGTCTGGAAGGAAAACCCGAATAAATTCAAAGGAAAATGGGGAAGGGAATTCACGGAAATCAGGACGAAATGGCGGAGGATTCCTTGAGGTGCCTGACTACGAAATCGTAAATTGAGTTATGCCTGGGAATCCCGAGGAAGCGGCGATGAGGCTGGAACGGCGGGGAGAAGGGCCACCCTTTGGGTGGCCAGATAGCCCTTCGGGCCAATGGGCTAACGCCCAGATAGATCAGCACATCCGAAATAGGTGCTCATGACATGAATATTAATCGCACACTAAAGATGAATCAAAATAATGAATACGATTCATGAAATATTTAATGAACCATTAAAGTGAGCAAGGAATACTACCGATAAAGAATATGCAGGCGGGGCCGTCTGTTTGGAGGACAGGGAGATGAAGCCACAGAAACCCGCGCCGAAGCCCGTTTCGCTCCAGGTTTACCTGGAGCCGGACCTCCATAAGAAACTGAAATTGACCGTGCTGAAGGACGGTCGAACTGTATCGGAATTCGCGAGAAAGGCACTGTCGGTGGCGCTTGAGCAGGGCCAGGAACAGCCGTTCGAGGCTCGCCTCGAAAAAATTCTCAAGCGAATTGATGGTGTGATCGGCGTGGTCAAGTCCATCGAGGACGATGAGATCGAACGAAGGAAGGCGGATCGCAAGGGCTTCCAAGAAATCGCTGCACAGAACATGGCTCAGATTGGCGAGGTAATCGCTGCCAATACCGCCGCAATCCAGGAACTTGCCGCCCGCCAGGATGCCCTCAGGACCTCCCTTGAGGCCGAACTGGAGAAGGCGCAGAACCGTCTCCAGATCCTCCTGAAACTCGTTCTGGCACAGGTGCGAGGCACGGACGAACGCGGTGTCCGCGAGAGCTACCGAGAGATTGAGCGGGGCATGACCGACGGCAAGAAGTTGGTCGATTTCCAAATGGAAACACTGAAGAGGGCCTGACATGACGATTCAGCGAGTCATTTCCGCACCTTCCACCAAATCCGTCAGCCGGGGCCTCAAGTCCATGCCCTCACTTGCTCGCCGCCTTCACTACCAGGAGGCTTCGCAAGACCGGGAAAGCGTCCAGGTGATCGGCTCCGACGGAAAGGACCTGTCCATCTCGGAGGCGCTCGACCGCATGGGTGGAGGGGATCATGCCTACACGGAACTGCTTTCAGACGCCTCGGTGTTGGAGACCCAGTGTCTCCTGGAACGCCACCCTGAGATGGAACCCGACGAGGTGATGCGCGAGCATTTTGCTGCGCAGGCCCGCCATCTGGAGGCTCGGTATTTCGACGGCGAGGAGAGAATCGTCACCGCCATCCACAAGGAGGTGGATCATAGCTATCATGCTCATTTTGAGTTGCCAGACACCCTGGAGGGCCTCAAGGCCCGCCAGGTCGGCAAGCGTCGCGAACTTGATGGGCGCAATGGCGCGGCTCAGGAAGCCTGGGATAAGGCATGGCGCGAGGACCGGAAACTGAAGCCCATTCGCAACGCGACAGAGCGCGAGGACGCCAAGGTTCGCCAGCAGGAGTACGGTGCCGAACTTGAGAAGCTGAGAGAGGAACGGGCCGAACTTAACCGGACGCTCAAGGCATCTTCCCGCACCGAGGACGCAGTGGCTCGGTGGGATGCTCGGAAGGAATTCGTAACCCGAGCTTCCTACCTGGAGGAGAAGCGCCACAACCTTCAGGGCGCCAAGATTGACCATTTTTTCGCAGCAAGGGGGATGGAAGGTAGCCTTGAACATCTTGTCGAACGCGACCGGGTCGAAATGCGCCACCGGGGGGATGTTCGGCAGTTAGAGAACATTCGCCACGGGATATTCCAGGCCAATGTGCGGGAACAGAATAGGCGGGACCGGGAACCATTCAAACACATGAATGCCGCCGAAAGAGCAGTGGTCCGGGATAACGGGCTTGCGCGGGAACTGGAGGTTCTCAGCACCAAGCACGCCTATCAATTGACGGAGATGGAGCCAGGTTCGGCGGCATACGATGCCAAGATTCAGCGCCAATCCAGAGAAATCGAGGGCATCCTGCTTGGTCATGAAGCAGGAAAACTCCGAGACCAAGAGAACGACCTGTCCCAGGCTTCTGGCCTGCATCACAACTGGTCCGACCGAGTGCGAGATACTGTCGGTCTGGACCGAAAGACCCGCCCTAAGACCGTCGCGAACTGGGCGGCAACCTACCAAACCCGCAAGGAATTGATGGGCGAGCGCCACGGCCTGGAGGTACGGGCGCTGCACGCGCAGGCGGAAGGGTCGGGCCGCGAACCGAGCCCCGAAGCTCTGCAAAAGCTGGCCGAACGCCATGCCAAGGAGCGCAGAGACCTGGCACAGGAGCCTCTTCGAATGGGAGTCCAGAGGGTTGGCGGGAAGATCCAATCGAAAGCCAAGGCCGTGGCCCGAGGTATGGCAAAACTGCCAGGGAAGGCTCTGGCGAAGCTCCAGGAGGCCCAAAGAAAGGCCTCCAAGACCCGCCAGCATCCCTCCATGAAGCACGCTGAGGCCGTGGAAGGCGCCGTCACTCAGACCGCCAGCGCCACCGTCCAGGGGGCCGTGAAGGTTGCCACGACTGTCGCCGTGGAGACAGCGAAGGCCGCGCTTCATCAGGCGAAGAACGCGGCCCAGGCGGTGCAAGTGACGGCCAAAGCCATTGCCACGGGCATCATCAACCCGCTCGCTGGAGCGAAAGAAGCGGGCGCGGGCTACGCGAAAGTAGGTGCCGAGGCCGTGCAGACCGGCGCCCGCGACCTCAAGGGCGGGCTCAAAAGCACCGTGAAAGACGCCGCTACCGCCACAAAGGACATAGCACAACAGGGCCTAGGCGCCCTGACGAGTGCAGGCATGAATACCGCCCCAAAAGAGGTCCAGATTCTCGCCAAAACCGGCAAGGAAGCCCTACTGGCTAGCATCAGAGCGACCCGGCAGTTTGTTCAGGGGGCAATCACATTGAACCCACTTCAGGCCATTGGGGGAACGGCCTCGGAAGTGGCAAAAGGGGGTTTGGCCATGAGCAAGGCAGTCACCGGCATGGTAGCGGCGAAACTACCTGCTCCTGCGGCGAAGGTCTTGGATTTGGCTTCCAAGATCCCAGTCGTGGGACTGGCGGCGAAGGCACTGCATCATGCCGCCGAGCTTGGTCATGGCGTCGCCAAGGGCGGCGGGGAAATTGAACGATGAAGCGCGCAGACACCCGACAACGTTCCGTATGGGAGCAGTGGAAGAAACTGGGCCTAGGTTGAAGGGGCACTATCTGATTCACCAGCGAAAACGTGACGAAACGTGAACGAACCTAAACTGGCTTTCACTGGTGAGGTGTTACAAATCTTTAACATGGCATGCAACCACCCTAACACCAGCGCCGAAGATGGAACCCCGTCCCCGCGTTTGCTCTGTGATGAATGCGGAGCCGTGCTGATGGAACCGCCGGGGTGGTGGCCAGCAAATCCACCAAGGGTCTGTTGGATCCGCAGGGAGATCTCCATCACCTCTCCTAGCAAGTAGACTGTTCTCCCCTTCCAGGTCGTGAGCAGCACTTGGAGAAGGTATGTTCATTCGGCGAAGACAGCACAAGGTGGGGGACCTCAGATGTCTTCGTGACCCGTGGGAATCTGTGGCAAGTAAGTGCTGCCAAGAATCTTCGAGGCGGCGCGAAGCGCCTCGTCTGCGGTCATGTTGTAGATGGCCTTGGCGGTGAGGATTTGTTCAGGAGCGAGGGGTTCGTCGGGAGAAGGGTAGTCGTCACACAGGCCCTCAGACGTATCGTCTTCGGAGACCACAGGAGCGGCGGGCGTGAGGTTCTTAGGCGGGAGAGGAATCGAAATCGGAGTCTGCAATTCCTCGTTCAGTTCTTCCACGGTGGGACGGCGAATAAAATTGTTCCTCCCTCCGAGAAACTTACCAATGACAGGTTCTCCGCGCTTAGTGAACCCAGGACCGTCGATGATCGCCCAGAAGACGGGAACCTTCCGAAGTTTGCCGTTCACCCGCATATATCTCGTCTCATTAGCCCGGCGATTGAGTTCCGCCAGCGTCAGCAGGGGCACAACAACGGGAACAATGTCCTTGCCCTGTTTTCTCGGCATGGTGCGCTTGCCGAGCACCTTGGAGATGTGTTCACGGTCCCGCTCGTCGAGGCCCGACAGCAGCCAAATGCGGGCGCTGAAGGAGGCAATGAGACTCTCGCTCTCTGCGTTGCCGTAGACCTCCCTGAGACCGCTGAGGTGCTGAGTGCCGAAGACGATGGACACCTCCCTGTCGCGGAGTGTAACCAAGGCGTCTCGCACGGAGGGGATCTTGCCAGCCGCAAGCGCCTCATCGAAAAGCATTGTGAGCGGGACTGGCTTGGATGACTGAAGGAGCTTTCTGAACAACATCCGCCAGAACACGACGAGAGGAGTCCGCTGTGAGACGGTGGGCTCGGCTGACAGCACGTAGCACCCTCGCTTGCACACATCGTCCAGGGAGAATTCGTGCCCCCTGGTTACGTCGCGTCCCCAGCCATCCCGGAAGCAGGCCAGGGCTGAGAAGATCGTGGTTCCCATGTACTCTTTTACGTTTTTCCCCTCTAAGGCCTGCATCAAGCCCTTGGGGACACCCGCCTTCATGACGACGCTTTCCACGCCCTCACGCACGTTTGCATCCTGGAGTTCCGAAAGGGTGTTGTACCCACCATGCTGGAGGACCCAGGCTAGGATAGGCCGCGTGAGTTGGGCCACCCAGTCATGGTCTCCATTGCTGGGGATCAGGGCCTCTGCCAGAGCCGCGTAGGCGTCGGCAGGGTGGGGATCGTTTCGGCACTCCTCCAGGGCGTTCCAGCACATGGAGGACCATCCATCAGCAGCGGCGCATCCGAAGCGGATCATCTCGACTCCGAACCGCTTTTCGAGGTGATCCTTTCCGGGGCATTGTCCCTTAACATCCTGATAACAGATTGGATGCTGTGTGCTTTCAATGATCGGATTGAACACGCAATGACCCTTGCCAGATCCGGTCTGGCCCACCAGTAGGATGTGACGATGGGTATCTGTTGCTTCAGGTGCGATAACAGTATTTCCGGCGTCTCGGGAGCTCCAGTACCTGGTCGTTCCCCGGTAATGGATCTGCATGGGGATGCACCAGGACCAGTTCGGCGAAATCGCCACGTCGCGCCAGCGTGCCCACCGACTGTCCTCGAAATCCGGTCCCATGGATTTCTCAGCCCGCGTATACCGACGGACGACGGAGGTCACCCCTGCTACCACAGCGCCGAATGCGATCCCCGTCGCCGTGAGGGCCACGGAAGGCTGGAGTGTTCCCCAGTCCCACCAGGTCTGGGGGCGAATAGTGGCAGCCAAGGGCATGTAGTACGGCAGCGAGAGGCACAGCCCGTAACCCATCGTGATGAGGCCGAGCGGTCCGACCCACGGCTCATAGAGAGCGCGATAGGTCCGTGGACTTGTGCTGACCAACTCGGAGCCACGGAAGGCGCGGTACGCCACGGTGGCCCCGATCACCAGGCCGAGAACCAGGGTGGTCCCTACGGTGCCCCCAAGTCGGTAGGTCGATACCAGTGGGCTTGAGACGTGCGTGGCGACTTGGAAGCCGAACGTGGCCACGGGATTGAAGTTAGTCGGAAGCATGTTCACTCCATGCGAATTCATCGGTCTCGAAAAGGTAGTACTTGATAGGAATACTCACAAACATTTCGAAACCGCGAGGATCTTCCTGCCCCGAATTTTGAGCAGGCGGCAATGTCCTTTTGTCTTGAGGATTTTTAGGTCTCCGTCTTGCAGATATCCACAGGGATTGCGGATTAGGCCTCCATGCCCCTCTGGCACTGGCCTGAGACGCTGGTGCGCCACGGCGTCCCTACCCGCTCTCTGCCCGGTTCTCTGCGTTGCCCGGTGCGTTCCCGGTCTAGTCCTGGGGAGCTTGGCGTTCGGCCTCTTCGTGCCCAAAGCGGCACACGGAGGTCCTCATGAAACGCAACCTGTTCTCAGACATTCTCAGTGCAGCCGAGACGGTGGCCGTCTACGGACCCGAGGCCCTTCTGGACGAGCAAATCATTGAGGCGATGCTTGACACGCCCTCACTCCCCCGAGCCGCCGAATTCATGGCCATCGTGGGAGGATTCCGAGCCCTCCTGGGCATGGGCCCAGCCGAATTAATCGAGATCGGCCTAACCGAATCGGAAGCAGCCAGGATCGCCGTCCTTCAGGAGGTGCAGCGTCGCAGCACTCGCAAGCCTGGGGAGAAGATTTGCTCCCCCCGAGCCGCTGGGGCCTACCTCATCCCTAAGGCTCACGGCCTAACCGAGGAAGTGTTTGGCCTGGTCTGCCTGAACGCCAAGGGTGAAGTGTTGGCGGATCGCATTCTCAGCAAGGGCACGGCCACGGCCTGCCTCATCAGCCCACGGGAATTCTACCGAGAGGCTCTTCGTTATGGAGCCACTTCCGCACTGGCCTGGCATAACCACCCCAGCGGCGATCCGACGCCATCTCGTGAGGATATGGCCCTGACCAAAAGGCTCCGTTCCGCAGGTGAGAGCCTGGGAGTGCCCCTGGCGGACCACATCGTAGTGGGGGAGAACCGGTGGCACAGCTTCCGGGCGGCGGAGGGCTGGGATTGTTAAATCAGACCCTGAGTCACCCTTCTACTTCTGCTTCCATTCGCCCTGCTCGGTAGGCACGGAGATGGCCTTTAACCAGCCCGGCGTAGCCTGGATCGTCCTGGTTCAGGAGGGGAAAGGTGCCAAGGATGTGGGCCACGGATCCTTCGTCATCGGATTGGTCGAAGCCGTAAGCGAGGAAGTATAGGGCGTCAAGTTGGGCGCGCAAGACGCGGCGGCGGGCCGGGTTCCATTCAAAAGGCGGGCCTTCGCGGCCACAGGCTTCGGCCAGCGGCTTCAGGGCAAGGCATGTGTAGCTCAGCTGCCTCCTCACGGCCCCAGTGTATAGCGGCCGTCGAGGGCTCATGACCTGCGCCCGCAGGTTGGCTCAATTTCAAAGGACCTTCCTATCCTCAAGACCCCCCTGCGGGGGCCGATCAGAGGTTTACCCCCGGGCCCGAGGCCCGGCTGAATCCCTGGAGGTCCCGTGAAGGCTGCTCTCGCACTGCCCGTCCTCACCCTGCTGCTCAGAGCCCTGCTGCCGCTGCACGCCGGCGAATTCGCGGT
>Ga0316225_1003047_pt1 | contig 13199 bp, 15 predicted proteins | sample TBH18015metaG_FD_206010 | JGI IMG/M metagenome (GOLD analysis project Ga0316225, IMG submission 206010) | Freshwater microbial communities from Trout Bog Lake, Wisconsin, USA - TBH18015 | ecosystem: Environmental > Aquatic > Freshwater > Lake > Hypolimnion/Profundal zone | place: USA: Wisconsin... | reverse complement strand
GACGTAAGGATTCGATCAGCTCCTGAGGCGATAACTTCTTACCATCCATGGTTTAATGCTCCTTTACCGGCTCCGCCGGCTCTGCAACTATACCTCCTCCCTAAAAAATTGGCAGACCCGGTCAGCACGCGGCCTCTGATTCTTCTGAATTGCTTGCGATAAACAACAAAATGCGCCGTAGTGCTACGCTGGGCATTCCGCCAACACGCGGCGCTGGTATGCCTCATGCAAACGACGCCCAACAGGTCCGCGTACGTCTGACAGCAGTCGATCATCCCATCGCACCGCCCACGCCACTTCGCGCGTCGTGCTGGTGATGAACACCTCCTGCGCCGTCATGGCCTCCTCGACGCGAAGCCGTCGCTCCTGAAAACTGATTCCCAATTCGCCGGCCAATTGACCCAGAATAAGCCGCGTGACGCCTCCCAGCACCTTGACTCCCACCGGGTGCGTAACCACTGCACCATCGATCACCGCAAACACATTCGTCTGCGATCCCTCGGTGACAATGCCATCGTTGACCAACACCGCCTCGTCGGCTCCGGCGGCAACGGCGAGATTCTTGGCCAACACGTTAGGCAGGAGGGCGATGGACTTGATCCAGCAGCGATTCCAGCGATCGTCCGGAACCGTCAGAAGCTTGACGGGCGCCGCCGCGTCGGGCGGCGTCATGGCCCCAAGCCGCCGCACGAACATCAGCAATGTGGGCGGGCACTGGTTCGCGTCGGGAAACACATGGTTGCGCGGGGCGTGTCCGCGCGTGAGTTGGAGGTACAGCATGCCGTCGCGCGTCGATCCGCGTTCAATCAGCTTACCTATGTTCGACGCCAGATCATCAAGCGACAGGGGCACTTTCAGAAGTATTCCCGCGGCTGACCGCCCCAGTCTCTGGAGATGCTCGGCCAGCGCGAACGGCTTTCCGTTGTAGATACGAACCACCTCGTAAACGCCATCGGCAAATACAAAACCCCGGTCTTCCGGGTTAATGCCGATCTGGGCCAGTGGCTGGATTACACCATTGAGCCATGCCCATTCCACCGAACCGCTGGTTAAATCAGTTTTCATATCTGACCATCCTTGTTAAATACGCCGGACCCGCCCGGTATTGCCGGGGCTGGGCCATTTACTAAGCAGCATCCAAGCATCAATAAGACGGTGATCACGCCGCCAGCGCTGGCCATGGCACCGTATTTAAACATACGCGGCCGGTATTCCATCGTCACTTCCATGGGGCCGGCTCCAATATCCCCTGCCCGGATCGAAACTGCACGCCCCACCCCGCAAGCCGGAACGATCGGCCGCCCCACCTTGCGCGGCGGGCTGTAACCGTAGCCCCCGGCACTGACGCTCGCCTGCCAACCTTCAGCGTAAGCGTCGCTTAACGCCAACCAGCCGCCCCGAGCCTTTTCTATATGCAAACGCAGCCGGTTGGGAGAATCCTCCAAAAACGTCACCAAGGCTCCGGCGTTGCCAGTGCCAGATTTGGCGAGGTATTGTTCGGGAGTTATGGAACCATCTTGCCCTGATTGCGTCAACCACTCCATCGCCGCGCCGGACACTTCCAAGTCCACCAGCACCTTCACGGTTGGATCAAATTTACCTGGAGTGGAGCTGAATTCCGACTCCAGTCGCCGAAGCACTTCCACCGATGTCGCCGGACTGGCCAGTTCCGCGCGTCTGGCCACCCAGGCGCGTGGTAGGACAGATGAGTTTTCGTATACCGCCATGCCCTCCATCTCGGCTGATGCGGACGGCCCGGTGGTTGGGAAAACACGCTGCCAGCCTCCACCGGGAACTTCACCGGTCTCATTGGCAACCAGATAACGCACCCCGAGCAAGCGCAAGGCGGCTCCGACCGCCGGCGACAACGAACCCGCCAATGCCTGCGGGCACAACCGGCTCAGATACGCAGCCAACCGCCCACTACCCGACCGGCCCATGCCCACCTCCGCAATGCGCCAGGCCGTCGCCGTACCCGGAGGCAGAATCGCCCCAAGGGTCGCGATGCGCACCGGCTGCGTGGCGCAAGCTGGAGCATCCCGATGGCCCTGAAAAAAATCCGTCACCGCAGTGGGTGGAAACAAACCCACCGTCGTTCCGCCGCAGTTGTAACGCAAGGCGAAAGCCAATAACTCCGCCACGGCCAGAACGGCCAGGAAGATTATGCCCGCCTTGTCAGCCATGCGCACCCAGGCGTGCAAGACTTTGGTTCTCCGGCTCAGGCGCAAGGTCAGATCCTCCATGCCGCCTCCGGCAAGTAAGGCCATGGCCAAGGCGGTCCCTGCCATCCACCCGGCGGAATTTGTGTCGGTTACACCAGGAATGCGCCTGATCCAATGCTCTGCCAACTCCATCGCCAAGATCGTCAAACCACCCACGATGGCCCAATCCCGTCGCCAAGCGGTGCGCCAGCCGCCAATCAGTCCGAGCAGAGCCAATGCCAGTCCCAATGAGCCAATCCAGCCCGAAGGGTTGCCTCCGACGTAAGGAAACACCATCCCCGCCAGGGTGCCCAGGCGCATACCCCTCGCCTGCGCTACGCCATACCCGATCGACTGCCGGGCGTTATCAATCATTGGCAACCACTGCACTGCGGCGATTGCCAGGCCCATCAGCAGCGACAGCAATACAACAAGCAGGACGATGAGAGGTCGGACGCTGCGGCGATGGATGCCGCCAACACAACAAACCAGCAAACTCACGACCACGAGTTGAACCGATGAAGCGGCATGCGCGCCCAGGAATTGCAGGGCGAACGCCATCGCCGCGAATATAATGCGCGCCAGCGACTGCCGGTCCGCCAGACGTTCGATCGCCAACACGCTCCACGGCAGAAACGGCATGACGTTCATCGGCACATCGTTAAGATTGATTACCGAGAAGCCGCAGAGCATGAACGCCGCCCCGCTCAGCAGGCACGGCGCAGTCCCCAAACCATATCTCCTTGCCATAAGCCAGACCCCGATCCCGGCCAACCACAGACGCAACACGGCACTGAGAGTCCACGACCATGATGGGGGCAGATACGCATGCAGCAGGATGGTCGGATAAAAAACCGCCGTCGGCTCATTGCCCAGCAATGGCTCGCCCAAGCCGGCATACGGGTTCCACAATGGTAGCTGACGCTTCCTTATCTGCTCGGCGGCAAACATCGTCGCCGAAACCGTACCGACGGCCCGTTCTAGCAGCCGCGGATTGGCGCCGCCATCCGTGAGAACGGTATCGTTCCATACCCGGGCGATTGACAGCGTGCCGATTGACGCAAACGTACGGCCCCTTCCCCATCCATGCCATGTTGCCATGATCGCCAGCAGCAGCAGGCACAAAATACCTACGGACGCAGTCCAGATTTGCCCACCTGGCCTGACTGCTGATATGTCCGGCGAAGGAGACATCCTTGTTGACGCTTTTTCCGATTCCATGGCAACCGCGATAGTCTATCTCTATAATCGATCCTTCAATGCCTGCCAACTGTTCAGAACCTCCGCAATGGAACGATGCGCTTTTGCGCAACCCCCACGCTGTCGCCGATAAGCCCACCAGAGTCCGCGCCATGTTTGCCGCCATCGCCGACAGCTACGACCTCAACAACCGCCTACACAGCTTTTTTCTCGATCAGCGCTGGCGCAAAGCCGCGGTCGGAATCGCCGCCGTAAAAGAGACCGACCAAGTAGTCGATGTGGCCTGCGGCACCGGCGATCTTACCCTGGCATTCGCCCACTCCTTGCCGCTACTTCAGCGTACTGGGGCATCGGCAAAGTGCCGCCGGCAACATTCTGCGCCCATCGGCATCGATTTCACCTTTCCTATGCTCCCATTGGCCATTGCCAAGACCCTGCGACGAGACAAGATGCTCCCAAGCCCCTCTTGCGTATTTCTTCAAGGAGACGCTCAGGCCCTACCACTTGCCAATAGCTCGGCGGACGTGGTCTCCATCGCCTTCGGCATCCGCAATGTCGCCGACCCGGCGGCAGCCATACGCGAGTTCTTCCGAATACTCAGGCCAGGCGGACGCTTGATAATCCTGGAGTTTTCCGTCCCATCCCACGCCCTGCTCAGAACCCTGTACAACTTCTACTTCCGTAATATCCTGCCACGGACCGCAACCCTCATCAGCGGCGACAAGACCGGCGCCTACCGATACCTGCCCCAATCCGTCAACACCTTCACAACTCCCGAGAATTTGCAGGGCATGATGGAAGACTCTGGCTTCCAGGCAATCGAGCGACACCCTCTTACGTTCGGCGTGTGCACATGCTATCGCGGCGTGCGGACGTGATAAGTACCGCCGTTCTCTTGGCAGTGCGTCGTGTCTTGCCCAGTCCTTCTCAGTTGATAGAACCCTCCGCGTCGCCATCCTCTCCCTTCTCGTCGCCGATCTGTTCTAAGGCAAGAATTGTCTGGGCGTCCGCTGTCGGAAGCTCTTCAACATCCCTTAACTTCCTTCCAATGACCCTGGTCCTGGTCTGAGCTTTGTCCAACGTGTTCGATGCCTCGTGCAGTTTCTTTTGCACCGCCCCTAACACCTCGCCATACTTGGCCCATTCAGTCTTTATAGCCGCCAGCAGGTTCCATACCTCGCTCGAACGCTTTTGGATAGCCAGAGTACGAAAGCCCATTTGCAGACTGTTGAGAATGGCCCATAAGGTCGTCGGCCCGGCGACAATCACCCGATATTCTCTCTGCAACAACTCGGTCAATCCCGCACGCCGCACGACTTCGGCGAACAACCCTTCTATTGGAAGAAAGAGAATGCCAAAATCCGTCGTTTTCGGAGGGTTAAGATATTTCTCGCAAATGTCATTTGCGCAGGATTTCACGCGGCTCTCAAGCTGTTTCCCGGCAGTTTCGGCACTTGGAGCATCACCGGCGTCCTGAGCCACCTGCAACCGCTGATAGTCCTCAATAGGAAATTTGGAATCAATTGGCAGCCACACACACCCGCCGGGTTCGTCCTGCCTCCCTGGCAACTTCAAGGCGAATTCCACATTCTCACGCCCTTCTTTGGTCACCACATTCCTGGCGTACTGCTCCGGATGCAACACCTGTTCCAGCATCGCCCCAAGTTGCACTTCTCCCCAAGTTCCACGGCTCCTCACGTTCGAAAGTACCTTCTTCAGATCTCCCACTCCCGTTGCCAAGGCCTGCATCTCCCCCAGACCTTTGTGTACCTGTTCCAACCTATCGCTAACCTGTTTGAACGATTCTCCAAGCCTCTTTTCCAAAGTGCCCTGAAGCTTCTCATCCACCGTCTGCCGCATCTGGTCAAGCTGTTTGGCATTATCCGCCTGAATGCCCTTCAGACGCTCCTCCACCGCGTTCTTCAATGTCTCCAGATGTTGCCGATTCGCATCCGTCAGCCTGTTCAACTGCAGCGAAAATGCTTCCATCTGTTTTTGCTGCGTCTCGGCCATCCCCGTCATGCCCCTCAGCACCGAGTCGTTGAACGCTTTCAGCGATGCATTCACCTCTTCCCGCATTTGTTTATCGCTCGCCGCGCCGTCCGTTTGAATCAAACGCAGTCGCTCGTCAATTATGGCGCGATTGGCCTCCAGCTTCTTCTCGGTGGCCTCGGTCAGTTTCAGCAACTGCTCAACGACGTTGACAAGTTGCAGCCGCTGACTGCCGCCAAGATCCCTTAGTTCATTAGCCAGCGTTTCGCCAAACACTTTCAGTGACGCGGCTACCTCCTCCCTCACACTCTTCTGGGCATCGAATGATTCCTGGCGGATCTGGTCCAGCTTCGTGCTGTTGTTCTCCTGCATCGCGCTCAGTCGCTGCTCGACAACCTCGCGCATCCGTTCCAGCTTCTGATCATTATCCCCGGCGAAGACCGCAAGCCGGCTAACCAGCGTTTGTCCGACCGCATTCAATGAATTTGTCAATTCCTCTCTGCTCTGCTTGGACGACCCCGCCACTTCTTCCCGATTCCTGGATATCTCGTCCCTGACCGCCCTCTCCGTTCGCTCATACGATGCGTTAACCGTTTCGAGCGTTTGTTGGACAGGAGACAGATCAAAAATCGTTTTTCGCAGCAGCAACCTGAATTGCAAGGCGATAACTGCAACCAGCAATAAGGCGATCACGATCAGTGTTGCCTGTATCATGGCTCACTTATTCCAATCGTCATTCCATCCCTTATACATACGCGGACGCCGTTGACCCCAAGCTTTCGGCAGTCTCTCCACGAAATTAAGCCAGTGGTAATTGCGAATGAGTATGTACCCCAGCATCGCTCCACCGAGGTGCGCCGCTTCGCCACCGGCGTTGCCTCTGCCGCTAGGCCCATAGGTGAAGACGGTATACGCCGCAATGGCAAGCATGACCCACGCCAGGGTCTTGAGCTTCATGGGTATGGGCGGGAAGAGCAACGTGACAGTCGTATTAGGTGCCAGACGTGCGGCGGCAATCAGCACGCCAAACACGCCGGCCGAGGCTCCTATCATCTGGCTGTCGAGACTGCTGCCCAGTATTCCCCACCCCGACATGCATGTGAACGACAGCGCTCCCGCCATGCCACAGGCCAGGTAGAAAACCAGGTAGCGCCTCGGTCCTAGGATTTCTTCGACCATCTGCCCGAAGAAATACAGCCCCAGCATGTTGCCAAAGATATGGGGAAGGTTGGCGTGGAGAAACTGGAAAGATATCAACCGCCATAACTGAAGATGGGCTATCCCCTGGCGGACCGTGAAAGCGCCCCATGCAACGAGTGGTTCGCGCCCGCGAATGATGCCGACAGGCTGGCCATGAACGAAAATTTCTCGGGCCGGCTGGGTGAGAACACCGTCCAGCACGAAGACTATGCAGTTGATGACTATCAGCCAAGTCGTCACCGACAAGGCGCTGAAACTGCCAAATCTGCGCTGAGGTGAATTACGAAAATAGTCTCGATCGTAAATTCCCATGGTTTGGTTTTATCACAGCTTCGCGGCGGCATCCATGCGCCAACTCCCACCGCCCCGCGTGTTGAGCTTGCATCCGTACACAAAACAACACCTTCTCGGCTATTCGCCGCGTAACTGACGCTCGGCACGCACCCAGTTATCGAAATCCGAACCGCCGGTGCCAGACTGGGAGATTTCATAGGCCAGTTTGGCAATCTGCTCCTGGGTAACTTCCTTTCGGTTCCGCGAAGGCGTCGTCTGCGGGGCCGTCTTTATCGCCGCCTTGGAAGGTTGAATCCCAGACACGGCGACGGGCGTCGCCACCGGAACCGACTTGATAGCCGATGCAGCCAGTTTCTTCGCCGGCGTAACCAACTTGGCCACAGACTTACTCTTCGGATTAGATTTGTTTGCCATTCTGCTTACTCCTTATAGCATTTAATTATTTATTAACAAACACTTACGATCATCAGTTGATGTATCAAAAACATCCTGGTGGACGTGGATGTGTATCCTATAAATACTAATTTATCAAGTTATGGGACCGATGTTTTATGTTAAGACGTGAACGAAGAAAATTTTATGCAGAGTGGATCAATGCGGTGGTTCTGATCAAGTCACCTGGTCGGCACTCCGCATGAAGTTTTCTTGGTTTTTATCTGCTCAACTCAACGTTTTGAGTACTTCCTTCTCATGCCCATCCGGTTTGACCTTCTCGAACACACGCTCGATCCTACCGTCCACGTCGATAACGAAGGTAGTTCGCACCACCCCCATGTACGCCCGCCCCATCATGCGCTTCTCCTGCCATACGCCGTATTTTTCGGCGATGGCATGGTCGCCATCAGCCAGCAATGGAAAATTTAACCCTAGTTTTTCGGCAAAATTGTTCACATCCTCGATCGGGTCCGGACTTATGCCCAACACGGCAATCTTGGCCCTATCGTATTCGCTCAGCATATCGCGAAAACCGCAAGCCTCCACTGTGCAGCCGGGCGTATCCGCCTTGGGATAGAAATACAGCACCACCTTCCGGCCGGCCAATTCGTGCAGACCTATGGTCTCTCCAGTGCTGGACGGAAGCGAAAAATCCGGTGCGATATCTCCGACTGCGGGAATGCCTTTGCCTTCTGCCATGTAGTGCTCCTTGCACATGCACATAGCTCATTATCCTCAGATCGGTCAATGCCAGAAACACATCCCTAACGGCATATCCCGCGTAAACAATCCGGGCAATACCGGACACAGTTGATTTGCTTACCCAAGGGACAACGCTGTTGCATTGCCCACAAACCAAACCTGTCATTATCGCCAAACTTATCGCAAGTTATTTTCCGACAAGTTTTTGCCGCAATAACACACTAACTGTTGCGGCGTCCACCTGCGATCCGTGCGCTTTTATGAATGTGCCCATAGCCCGGCCCGCTTCCTTTTCCGTGAACTTGTTGGCCGCCAAGAACTCATCCACCAATTTTTCGGTCTCCTGAGACGTGGCCTTCTTAGGCAGATACTCGTCGGCGACAGCAATCTCGAACTGGAGTTTCTTGATCTGCTCGGTGATGCCCAGTTTTTGATACTCCTCCAGACCCTTGCGGAGTTTCTTGGCGTAGGCGGCGACGGCCTCCTCGGCGGTGGTCGGCTTGGCGGCCAAATCGATGTTCTTGACATCGCTCAGCAGCATGCGGATGACATCAAGCCGATCCTTCTGGCCGGACTTCATCGCGACCTTCATGTCTTCCTGTAATCGAGTTCGTAAATCCATATGGTTGCACTCCTGAGTTATTTCGGTTATCTTATCTTTTCAAGCGAGGGAAACCAGCCTCCGCACCACGCTCTGTCCTGAAACCGAACAGATTTTGGATTTTACGACAGAGCCTAATCAGTGGTTAACGATTGGGCAGCAACATGAATCTTCCGGTGTACCTTGTCGTCAACCCATGATTGGTGGGGTGCCTTCGGATTCCGCGGGCCTACCCGTCTGAACATTTGCCTGCGACCGTAATTCTCGAGCGAACGGACTGTTAATGAACAACGCCACCCTTGAAGGGATACTGCACATCGCTGACGAGCGCCGCGACGGCCAACTCCGCGATCCCCTACACCTGCTGCGCCCCGTGCATGGCAATATTCTTGTCCCTCGCCGGCTCATTCGCGACCTGAACCTGCGGCCAGGACTGAAGCTATCCGGCAACCCGCGCGGCCACATGCTCGACCGCATCGACTCCATCGAGGGCTACAGCCCTGAAGAGTACAACCAGAAGACCACCCTTTACGAATCCACGGCCCTGGACCCCGAGCCCATGCTCAAACTCGAGCACAATCCCGCCGAGTTGACCACTCGCGTCATCGACATCCTTGCGCCTATCGGATTCGGGCAGCGCGGTCTGATCGTCGCCGCACCCCGCACCGGCAAGACCATCCTCATGCAGAACATCGCCCGCGGCATCCACGCCAACTACCCCGAGGTGGAACTTTGCCTGCTGCTGGTCGATGAACGGCCCGAAGAAGTCACCGATATGAAGCGCAACGTACCCGGCACGGTCTACGCCTCATCCAATGACAACAGTGTCGAAAAACACCTGGATTTGGCCACGCTGGTTATCGAAAGATGCAAGCGGAAGGTCGAGTTCGGCAAGAACATCGTCGTGCTGATGGACTCGCTGACCCGCCTGGGACGGGCCTTCAACACCGGGGGACCCAGCGGCGGCCGGACCCTCTCCGGCGGCCTGGACAACCGGGCATTGGAGATCCCCAAACGCCTTTTCGGCGCCGCTCGCAAAATCGAAAACGGCGGCAGCCTCACTATCATCGCCACCTGTCTGGTCGATACCGGCAGTCGTATGGACCAGGTTATATTCGAAGAGTTCAAGGGCACCGGCAACATGGAACTTACTTTGGACCGGAAAATCTCCGACATGCGCATCTTCCCCGCCTTGAACATCGCCGAATCCGGCACTCGCAAGGAAGAAAAACTCCTCAGCGAGCGCAACCTCGCCGCCGCTCGGAATCTCCGCCGGCACCTGATGAACCTCCCTCCCCTGGGAGCCATGAAGACGCTACTGGAAGTCTTAGGTAAGCACAAGACCAATCAAGCCATGTTTGATTCAATGAAAGTGTGAGAGAATACACCGCTGCGGCGCCTCTGAGGCATGGTCACGTGGTTCTTGCGACTCGGGAGTTTTTTCGGTGAGTAAACCATCGTCTGCTGACGCCCTCCCGCCATCATTGCGCTTCGTTGTACTGCGCCACAAAGGAGTCGCCTCGCCACATTTCGACCTTATGATCGAAACGGCTCCCGCCCTTCCGCTGGCCACATGGCGTTGCTCTGACTGGCCGCCAAAGGCAGACACACAATTCGAGCGGCTACCCGACCATCGCCGTCCTTATCTGGACTATGAAGGACCGATAAGCAGGGGCCGCGGCTCGGTCAAGCGCATCGCCGCCGGCGACTGCACTATCAATGGCCAAACCGAAGCCGCCATTGACGTCAGCCTGAGACAGCCCAACACAGTAGCGATACGTTTGCGCCTTCCGTGACAAAGTGGCCGCCTAAATGCGCCCGTTCCAGCGCTATCCTCGCGTCACCGCGTCGGTTTTTCGCTGGTCACTGGCCACTCACTGGTCCACTTTCTCCGCGACCATCTCCCCAGCAACTCGTGCGCCGTAAGATCGAACTGGAGCGGCGTGATGGTGATATAGCCCTTGCGGAGGGCCGAAACATCGGTGTCCTCATCGCTGTCGCCAAGAGTAAAGACACTACTGTTCCAGAAGTAATCGCGCCCGCGCGGATCCTTGCGCCGTTCGTACCGATCTAGCCAGGGACGCGTACACTGGCGGACGATCTTGACTCCCGCAGGCGTCTGAGTTGGTTCTAAGGCAGGTAGATTAATGCTGGCCACTTGCCCTGTGGACAAACCGGCATCCAGACATTGACGAATAGCCACCATGGCATATTCGGCGGCCCGGGCATAGTCCACAGGCAGCTCTTTGCGTATGAAAAGCGACACGGCAACCGCCGGCAGCCCCAGGAAAGCCGCCTCGACAGCCGCCGCCACAGTGCCGCTGTACATGACGTTTATGCCGACGTTGGCCCCGGAATTGATCCCGCTGACAACCAAATCCGGCTGCCACGGCAAAAGCTCGGCCACTGCCAACTTAACGCAATCAGCCGGTCGCCCCTCCACCGAAATGCCTTCAAAGGCATTGTCAACCCTGACTCGTTGCGTCAGTAATGGGGCGGACAAAGTCACGCCGTGCCCGGCAGCGCTCTGAACAGTTTCCGGCGCCACTACCTGCACCTCGCCCAGCCCGCACAGTTGGCGGTACAATGCCACCAGCCCCGGAGCGCGAATTCCATCGTCGTTGGTCAGCAGGATCAACATAGCCCCGTAGTATATCGCAAAGCCACAGGAGCACCCAATGACCAAATCCCCGATCCATCTCACCCGCGAGCAAGTACGCAATCTGGACCGCCTGGCCATCGAGCAATACCACATCCCCGGCATTATCCTCATGGAAAACGCCGCCCGAGCTGTCGCCGATGCCGCTTGCGCACTACTCCGCCTCCCCCTTTACGCTGGAGAAAGATTGGGCAGATGGCCGTTCGCATCTCCTTGCCCCCGCTCCGTACCCGAGGAAGGGGTAGTGGTGAATGGTACGCCAAAAAATGCAGGGCTCCTTACGGAGAACCCGCTTCCTCCGCCGGCAAACCCTCAGGCTCTGATTCTCTGTGGCGGCGGCAACAACGGCGGCGATGGCCTTGCCGCCGCTCGCCATCTGCACAATCGCGGCGTCAATGTCTCCATTGCCCTGGCCAGCGACCCCGCCAAATATCAAGACGATGCCCTGACAAACTGGAATATCGTAATTGCCATGGGCCTCAAAATCGTCGATGCCACCACCTCGGCAATCGCCGATTCACAGGCTCATCTGCTCATCGACGCCATCTTTGGCACTGGTTTAACCCAGGTCCCGCGCGATCCCTTTCCCGCCTTGGCCGCTGCCGTAGAAGATCATCGCGGACCTATCCTGGCCATCGATCTCCCCAGCGGCATGGACTGCGACACCGGTAAGCCCCTCGGCGCCTGTATACGCGCCACCCACACCATCACCCTCGTCGCTCTCAAAGCCGGCTTCCAAAACCCGGACGCCAATCGCTATACCGGTGCCGTCGCCATCGGCGACATCGGATGCCCGCACGAATTGATTAGCAGAATGGCAAAGAGGTGAACCATGGATGAACACGCCTTGGCGCATCACGCTACTGGCCGAACTTCCGGAACTGGGAGCGATGAACCGGCAGAAGATCGCCGCCCTGGTTGGCGTGGCCCCCTTCGACCACCAGTCGGGAACATGGCGTGGGCGCTCCATGATCTATGGCGGTCGCGCGGCAGTGCGAAGCTCACTCTACATGGCTACGCTCGTGGCCAGGACACACAACGCTCAGATTCGCGCCTTGGCCCAGCCCCTCAAAACCGCGGGCAAAGCCGCAAAAGTAGTCATCGTCGCCAGCATGCGAAAGCTGCTCACGATCCTCAACGTCTTGGTCAAAAACGGAGAAACCTGGAATGTCGAAAAAATCTTCACAACCCCTTGAAAATCAAGACAGCCGCTGACACCTTATCTCGGCCCCCGTACAACTGTTGCGGCCCGCCGTAAGACGCTGGCTGCGTCCAGTTATGGTTCTCCAGGGCGATGTAGAACACGTGGGCGACCTGCTGGGCTCTGGCGGCGCTGACCAGCAACGGGCATCCGACTACGGCGAGGACCAGGCATCGGCAAGACATTCAGGTCTTGGTTGTGATGAACGTGGCGGTTCCTCCTCCGTTCGCCGGCCCGGTGCCCTTGAAGACCTCCTTATGATGCACAACGACGGCCGTTCCGTTCAGAGTCTTGCCGCTGCTGCTAAGGGTAACGCGGTTGCCTTTGATGCTGCCCTGGAACGAAAGTGTCTGAGTATCCGAAACGCCAAAGTTGTAGGTGAGCTGGCCCTTCAGCACGCCGCGTTTGCTTTCGCTGGCGAAGACGAACGTAATGGTGCCGTTTCCATTGGGGGTATCAATGGGACCGGTAAACGTGCCAAGGACGTCGACGCTGGAGAGCAATCGGCGCGATTCCAGATCTTCAACCCAAGGGGCGCGATTGTAGCGAAGCATCTTCTTCTCCTTTCAGTGGGGCCATGAGGGATCGCTCAAGCTGTCTGCCACGGCAGGCAAGTTTAAAGTATGCTACCGCAACCCGATTGCCCGTCAAGTAGTGATAGGACATTTGATCGCATCGGGTAGTGAGGGGTTAGCCCGGATATTTCATACGCCT
>Ga0316225_1002982_pt1 | contig 13406 bp, 18 predicted proteins | sample TBH18015metaG_FD_206010 | JGI IMG/M metagenome (GOLD analysis project Ga0316225, IMG submission 206010) | Freshwater microbial communities from Trout Bog Lake, Wisconsin, USA - TBH18015 | ecosystem: Environmental > Aquatic > Freshwater > Lake > Hypolimnion/Profundal zone | place: USA: Wisconsin... | reverse complement strand
TTGCAAGACGAAGTGAAGTCTTGGACCCCTAACAAGAAGGAGAAGTAAGATGACTAATCGTAATATTACCTGCATCGCTAGCCGAGCAGGAAATACTATATTGGGCGCAATTTGTTTGTGTCTACTATACTCTGTCGCAATCATTATAGTATAAGGATCAAGAGATGTCTAACGATAAGATTCCGGGATTTCCCGAATTTAAGGCGAATAAGAATGGATATGAGATCAGGACTGATATCCTTGGAATGGCTAAGGACCTTGTACAGTCTGAATACTCAGCTAAGTTTATGGGCTGGGAACGCACTGTGACAAAGGACGAGAAGACAGGTGAGATCGTGACTACTGTCTCTATGCCAGAGTTTCCCGGACTTGAAAAGGTTCTTGAGACCGCTCAGAGAATGTATGACTTCGTTAATCAGGTGAAGAAATAATCTCCTGGACAGACTAAGAAAAATGCCTGATTCTTCAGGCATTTTTTTTGATTAAAACGGTTGACATCGGTCGCCCTTTTTGCTATATTTAATTGTTAAACAGGAGTTCTCGTGTCACAGAAACCAAAACCACTTGAATACGCAGATGGCACCAAAACATGGTATCTGAATGGCGAACTTCACCGGAAAGATGGGCCGGTATATGAAGGTGCAGATGGCTCCAAACAATGGTATCTGAATGGCGAACTTCACCGGAAAGATGGACCGGCAATTGAAGGGGCAGATGGCACCGAAGAATGGTGGCTGAATGGCGAACGTCACCGGAAAGATGGGCCGGCATATGAAGGGGCAGATGGCTCCAAATTATGGTATCTGAATGGCGAACTTCACCGGAAAGATGGGCCGGCAATTGAAGGGACAGATGGCACCAAAACATGGTATCTGAATGGCGAACTTCACCGGAAAGATGGGCCGGCATATGAAGAGGCAGCTGGCACCAAAGAATGGTATCTGAATGGCGAACTTCACCGAGAAGATGGACCGGCAATTGAAGGGGCAGATGGCTCCAAGCGTTGGTTTCTGAATGGCGAACTTCACCGAGAAGATGGACCGGCAATTGAAGGGGCAGATGGCACCAAGCGTTGGTTTCTGAATGGCAAAGAAATAGATCAACTCGTCCATTGGGTGACTACAAAAGAAAGACAGATGGCATAAAAAGGTTGACATCGGTCGCCCTTTTTGCTATATTGAATCATAGACAGCGAGAGGGATCGGCACATGGATATCACGATCACTGGAACTAAGAATCGTTATCTCAACGCTATCATACGCGAAGCGGCTGAGTTCTACGCAGATATTCTTATTGATCCCCGAATGTCAGCAAATATCACGCTTGACATCGACCTTCATAAAAAGATGGATGTCCAAGGTGATTGCGTGAATGAGGATGGCACGAAAAATCCCCGGTGGTTCACGATAAATCTGCGGAATTGTAAGGAAGACGATATCATTGAGACCCTCGCACATGAGATGGTCCATGTGAAGCAATATGCGAAGAACGAACTGGGTTATCGTTCGGTCGCGACCAAAGGTAAGGGTCGTACTTTTGCGACTCACTGGATGGGTGAAGAATGGAAGCCCCGCGGTAAGGAAGATCCTTACTTTGACAGCCCCTGGGAAGTTGAGGCTTTCGGTCGTGGTGTCGGCTTGTATGATCGCTTCCTTCGCCGGAATGAAAAATAATTTCATAATAAAGGACACGCATGATGCTTGAATACCAGACTGATGTGTGGGCGGTTCTCTGCGAACCGCCGGAGCAACTACACAAGTTGGTGAATGATCTCGGTGTATCTCCGGAATTGAGTAAGAAGTTCAATACCACTTCTTTTACCTGGAATGTCATTGATTCCGATGAAGTGATCCGTAGGTTTCGCATCGCATGTGTTGAATATGCGATGGTCGCTGCAGGGCGACTTCAACCGACACCAGCACCCGATTACTGGCTGAAAGTAGAGAATTCCTGCCAACAGGTCATCAATGCATTGAATGGCACCGGTGATCTTGATGCTGCTTATGCTGCTGCTGGTGCTGCTCGTGCTGCTGCTGATGCTGCTGGTGCTGCTCGTGCTGCTGCTGATGCTGCTCGTGCTGCTGCTCGTGCTGCTCGTGCTGCTGCTGATGCTGCTCGTGCTGCTGCTCGTGCTGATTATGCTGATTATGCTGCTGCTGATGCTGCTCGTGCTGCTGCTCGTGCTGCTTATGCTGATTATGCTGCTCGTGCTGCTGCTCGTGAAGACCTATTTGAGACTTTAATCCAAATTATTTTTGAGGAATACGAAAATAGGGGTTGACATCGGTCGCCCGTTTTGCTATATTGAATCATAGACAGACACACACAAACGGAGTTACTCAGATGGCTTATATGAATTCCGAAAAGAAGGCAATCATCGCTTCTAACTTGAAGCCTGTCCTCAAGAAGTTCGGTGTTAAAGGCACCCTTTCTGTCCGCGATCATTCTACTATCGTGCTTACTCTGAAAGAGGGTAAGATTGATTTTGGTTCCGGTCGCACTCAAGTGAACCCCTACTGGTTTCAGGATCACTACGAGGGCGTTGCTAAGAAGTTTCTGACCGAAGCGTTTGCTGCTCTCAAGAGCGCAGGTTGGTACAACAACACCCGCTCTGAGATTGACTATTTTGATATCGCTTACTATGTTGATATCAACATCGGTAAGTGGGACAAGCCCTATCAACTGGTTTAATTAAAAGGAACATAAAATGGGACTAGATAAAGACTATCTCAATGCTGACCCTCTCTATCGTCGGGCGCGGGCACATGGTAACAGGCACGATCACTCTCCCTTTGAAGTCGTCGGAGGAGGTGGCTGGCATCCTCTTGTCACTGTTGCTGTTTGGGCGACAGTATTTTTAGGGGGTGTTGTCGGTTTTGTGCTATTTTCCTCAAGGATTTAATTTTTAGGTTGACTTCGGTTGCCCGTTGTGTTACATTCAATAAATAGAGTGCTTCAACGGAGAACGAAGATGTCTAAGAAGGGTCTTGTCAAGCATAACGCAATCGCTAAGGACCTTCGCACACCTAAGTACAAGATGCGTGTGATCTGCTCCAAGAAAGTCTACTCTCGTAAGAACTTTTCTTTAAAAAACGCTTGACATCCACGCAAAGAACTAGTATATTAATAACATAGTTTGAAGCAAGGGATTTAGCAAATGGCTCGTTATCAGCGTCCTGAACTTAATTACAATGCTGACGATGTGTGGGCTGCGGCTTGTGCTGCACAGCGTATCAATGGTTCTTACATCAAGATCCTTGATCAGGGCGCTCCTGAAGGTATGCAAACCAATCGCAGCATCGTTATTGGCCTTCTTGCTGATCCTTCCGTGATCGCTGATGAGGATCGTGAGCAAGGTGAGAAGGTCCGCTCCTACTACAAGGGATTCACTTTCAAGATCCTGCAGGGGATCAAAATGAATGACTTTGACAACACTGCGATGGTCATCGCTAACCGTGACGAGATCACGGAACTTTATGATCTCGCTGTCATCACTTCGCTACCTTCTTGCTATCTTCGCGCTAAGGCTCGTGACGACGGTGATCGCCGGTTGCGTGATGCTGACGGTGGCTTCATTGGTCAGCCCGGTGATAAGGTCACGCTGAGTCTTGAAGTCATTCGTTGCATTTATTCACAGAACTTTGGTGTTCATTTTGTCACTGGACTGACTACGAATAATCAATCAGTGTTCTTCAGTTATCGTGATAAGATTGCTGATGGTACTAACATCCTCGTGCAGGGCAAGGTGAAGGCTCATCGTGCTGATGCTACACAACTGACACGAACAAAGGTGTTCTAAGTTACGAGAAGCGGGCAAGTCCCGAATGGCAGGTCGTATATTGGGTCTCCCTTAAATGGGTTGTAAATTCCCTCAGTGTGCTGGCTCGCCCGCTTCTTGTATTTTTTAAGGGTATAAAAATGACAGGTTGGAATACAATTCAAGAAATCCGTAGACTTGAGGAAGCATTTGATGCGGTTGGTCTCAAGATGGTACAGGCTAAAAATTCTACCTGGATACAGGTGGAAAATTCTACCTGGACGAATAGCCACGACACAATAGCATTGGTTCCTAAGGATGCGGATAGCCTTCCTATCTATAGCCGTGATGCTGAAGTGTTTGCGGGCACGATTGAAGATGCCCGTCAGTGGCTTCGGGGCTTGACATGGGCTAGGGAATATGATATGTTGCTAAGACTGAGTGACGATAAGAAGCGATCTCGCAAAGAGCAAGATGAGCGTAATCGTCAGTTGGTCCGGCTGTTGAAGAATGAGAAAGTGGACTTAAAATGAGTGCTTCTTGGATCGCGAAAATTAATGAAGATAATGGTAGGCTCCATAAAGAAGATGTTATTCTTCAAGCATTGACTGCTGCTAAGTTAGGCAATGAAGTCTCTGCTCGCTTTCTTTTGATGCTCAAGGCTTGTTACAATCCTTATTTGGTATTTGGTGTTAGGCAGATTCCCGATACCACAGGAATCACTGAGGCTGAGAATCCTTGGGATGAATTTCAATCCTTATTGGAAATGTTGTATTATCGTGAACTGACCGGTAACGCTGCTCGTGATGCTATCGCAGACATGTCTGTGCGTTTTGATAGTCAAGAGTGGAATACATTCTGTGCTCCGGTCTTGCGTAGGGATATGCGTTGCGGCGTAAGCACAACTACCATCAACAAGATCGTTAAGAAGACTGAATATGAGATTCCTGTGTTTAGTTGCCAGCTTGCGACTAACTCTGAGGGTCGCCCTGAGATGAAGGGCACAAAGCGTCTTGAGCCCAAGTTGGATGGTGTCCGTGTACTTCTAACTATCGTTCCTAAGCTTAATGGATTTACTGCGACTTGCTACAGCCGTAACGGAAAAGTTTTTGAGAACTTCACTCACATTGAAGACCAAATACTAGCCGCGTTTGAAGCGATGTGCCAGGCTGCGTCTACAGTTGATCAAGGTCGTTTCATGGCCGAAGGCTGCGTCTTTGACGGCGAAGTGATCGGTAATACATTCCAAGAACTCATGCGCCAGGCTCGCCGCAAGGAAGATGTGCAGGCAGCCGATTCGGTATTCAATATCTTTGATGTCATTCCTTTGAGCGACTTTCAGAATGGCAAGTGGAATCACCCGTTGGGTAAGCGAGTGGATATCCTAGAGTCTCTGCGGGCAGTGATAGAAACCATGCCTAATGTTGAACTATTGCCCCATCTGATGGTTGATCTTGATACCTACGAAGGCAAAAACCAGCTTGAGCGTTATGCTAAGGATCAGGTGAATGCAGGGTTTGAGGGCATCATGATCAAGGATCTGGATTCCCCCTATGAGTGTAAGCGTAGCACGGCGTGGATGAAATGTAAACCTACTTTGACTGTGGATCTAGAAGTAATCGGTGTCGAAGAAGGTACCGGTCGCAATAAGGGCCGTCTAGGGGCACTCGTATGCGAAGGTGAGGATGACGGTAAACACATCACTGTCAATGTCGGTTCAGGGTTCTCAGATATTGAACGAGACAGTATATGGATGGATCGTAATCTCGTCATTGGTCGGACCGTAGAAATCCTCTGTGATGTGATTACCATGAATATGGACGGAACCTACTCACTAAGGTTTCCTCGCTTCGTGCGATTCAGGGATGATAAGTAATATTGACCAACAAGGAAGAAACACATGAGTGACGAACCAGAACCATTTCCTGAGGCCACTCAAGAAGAGATTGACCGATTTGTAGGTAAACAGTATGTCTTTGAGGATGGTGATCGTATTGAAGTCATTCAGATCAAGCGTAGATACAATGGTCCTTGGGTGACCTATCATGTGACGCAAGGGCGTGGTATTCCAAGGAAGTTGGTGATGATGTTAGAAGAGTTTACCATCACATACGGACACCTTTTTAAATAAGATAACAGATTTATATGCAAAGGTAACGCTAAATACTTAATGACTTTAGCATATGTATATAAATGGACTCACATACCTACTGGAAAATGTTATATAGGATCTCGGACTAAATCCGGATGTCATCCTAATGATGGATATTGCTGTTCTAGTAGGGAAGTCAAGCCTATGATTGTATCTTCACCTGAAGAATGGAGAAGAGACATTATTTCTACTGGAAATCCGTTAGAAATGATTGCACTAGAAACAAAATACTTAGTTGATCTAGATGCAAAAAATGATCCCATGAGTTTCAATCGTCATAACGGGGATGGTAAATTCACCACCTCTGGTAGGATTGAACCAAATGATCTAAAGCAAAAGCGTATTGCAAAACTCAAAGGTATTAAAAGAAGTGAAGAAGGATTAAAAAATCTTCGTCTATCGAACCAAAAAAAAACCAAGGATCCAGAAATACTTAAAAAGTTGCGAAGGCCAAAGCCAGAAGGATTCGGTGAAAAAATATCTATTGCACTTACTGGGGTACCTAAAAGTACTAAGCATCGAACCTCTATGAGTGCTGTTAGATTGGGAGTCTCTACTGGTCCATGTTCAGAACAAAAAAGAGAAAAAATAAGAATGTCTCAAAAAGGTAGACCTTGTAATAATCCATCAGTACAGTGTCCGCATTGTAATAAAATCGGACCGTCCGGAGCAATGAATAGATGGCACTTTAGCAACTGCTGGAGGAAGCCAGATGTTTTTTAATATATTGGTTTTTATGGTAGCATTTTTAATCTCCGGAGTTAGTGCATTCTATTCTGTTACCGGCCTTATAAATATTTTTTCGGCTGCATCTTGGTCAGTTATGGTTATGGGAGGGGCACTAGAATTAGGCAAAGTTACTGCCGTTGTTTGGTTACATAAATATTGGAATAGAGCAGGATGGCAACTAAAAGTATATCTGGTTCCTGCTGTTATTATCCTAATGTTGATTACAGCAATGGGCACATATGGATATTTGGCAAAAGCGCACAGTGATCAGGCATTAGTGAGCGGCGATGTTACAGCAAAGGTCGCTGTATATGACACAAAGATACAGACAGCGAAAGAGAATATAACCGAAGACCGCAAGTCACTACAGCAATTAGATACCGCAGTTGATCAGGTGATGGGCCGCTCAACCGATGTCAACGGTGCTGAGAAGTCTGCTTCTATCCGCAAATCACAAGCAAAAGAACGGGCCAGACTCAGCAAAGAGATTGAACTTAACCAGACATCAATCAGCCAACTCAATGAGCAGGCCGGACCTATCCGTGCCCAGATTCGCAAGGTAGAAGCAGATGTTGGACCGATCAAATATATAGCAGCGTTGATCTATGGTGACAACCCTAGTGCTGATCTACTGGAACGGGCGGTAAGATGGGTCATCATTCTTATCGTGTTCGTGTTTGATCCACTGGCACTCACGCTCGTCATTGCGGCTACGACCACATATGGTTGGATGGATGAAGACGAGAAAGCAGAAAAAACTATTGAGGCTACAGCAGAAAAAACTATTGAGGATACGGAAAACCTAGACGGTTTCAAAGAGGAATTGTCTACAGCCTTCGCACCTTATCCTGACGAAAAATTTGAAGGTGATAATCAGATATGGTCTGAATATTTTGAGAAAAATGATTTCTCAAAAACATTCATGAAGTCCAGAGGAACGGTAGATCCCGATATCAATCTAGAATCCTATAACCCTATTGAAGTACAAAACCCTGAGGAGGTAGAAGATGTTAAAACTATACAGACAGATGATATTAATCTGGATGGAGAAATACGAGAAGATGTACCTGAAGAACATCCTCCCATCGCAGATGAACCAGATGTATTATTGGAACAACCTGAAGATCAAGTTGAACAAAGAAACGAAGTAATAAAAACTGAAGGGGTCACGCTCAATCAGATCGGTGAAGATTATGTAGAGTTCAAGGGCAAGTCAGTGCGTAAACAAGCACTTGCTATGATGCATCCAGAAATGTTTGCGGCTCGTCCGATCGAAGGAAAAAGTAATGCTAACTTTGGATCTTCTTTCCCACAGTTCGCTGCCAAGGGTGATATCTTCGTGAGGGTAGATGTATTGCCTAATCGCGTTTATAAGTTTGACGGTACTAGATGGATGGAGATCAATAAAGATTTTTCAGATTCATATATATATGATGAGGAATACATAAAGCATCTAGTCAAGAAAATAGAGATCGGAGAATATGATGTAGAGTTGCTATCTGAGAACGAGAAGGCACAGATAGAAAACTATTTAAGCAAAAACAATACTTAATTTATATTCTAGTATAGAATAAGTAGTATTATGGTAGACAGTACTTTACATCATTGCTCTTTTTGCGGGAACCATAAGGATGCTGTCACTAAACTGATAGTGAGCGAAGACGCGGCAATCTGTAGCAGTTGCGTGGATTTATGCAACCAATTGATAGTTGAAGGCAAGAAAACTGATCAGATTCCTGCACCTAACTTAAAGGAATTTGACGCATACAGCATCAAAGAACATCTAGATAAGCATGTCATAGGACAGGATGGCGCTAAAGAGGTCCTAGCAGTCGCTATTTCTAATCACTACAAGCGTATCAACAATACTCCCTCCGACCTAGAGATCCAGAAAGGAAATGTTCTCCTTATCGGTCCAACTGGTTCCGGTAAAACTCTGCTCGCTAGGTCAGTAGCAAAATATCTCAATGTTCCTTTCGTGGTAGCAGATGCCACGAGCCTCACCGAAGCAGGATATGTAGGTGAAGATGTGGAGGGAATGATATCTATGCTACTGTCTATGGCAAACAACGATGTCAAACTGGCTGAACAAGGAATCGTCTTTATTGATGAAGTAGATAAGATATCTCGCAAGAGCGAGAGTAGTTCAATCACCCGTGATGTGTCTGGAGAAGGGGTGCAACAGGCATTACTCAAGTTAGTAGAGGGTACTAGATGCCGGGTAAGTCCTGCAGGAAAGAGAAAACATCCCCAAGGTGATATGATTGAAGTTGATACGAAGAATATCCTATTCATCGCAGGCGGAGCCTTTGTGGGACTTGACAACATCATCAAGAGTAGGACTAAGGGATCATCTATTGGATTTGGTGCCGAAATAAAGTATAAGAATGATACCAGCGACCTAGCATCAGTTGTACCAGACGACCTGACTAAGTTCGGAATGATTCCTGAATTTATCGGTAGATTTACGACTACGATCACCCTCGCAGACCTAACACTAGATGAACTCGTTTCTATATTAACTGATGTTAAAAACAACTTCATCGCCCAATATACATATCTATTCATGCTAGATGGTATAGAACTATCGTTCACTGATGACGCTATCATGAGGATTGCTCAGAAATGCATAGATTTAAATACCGGTGCTAGAGGTTTACATACTGAAGTGGAACGGGTATTGATGCATCACATGTTTCATATCAGGAAATACAAAGAAAAAGGCATCACAGAGTTGATCATTGATGCTGATATGGTTGATCATCCAAAAGTAATAACATAACCCAAAATACTTTATTTTTTTACGCAATCGTATATAATAAATAATGTTGTAGATGCTCATAGAGGTCTACATCATAGTCTTGCTTATTAACAGAGGAGATAAAACATGACTAATCAACTAACCCTTCGTGCCCTAGACATTCCGGCAATTCATAAGTTCAGTGTCGGATTTGATAACATTTTTAATGAACTTGAGCGAGTCTCGTCTCAACAAAGAGACAATTATCCCCCTTATAATGTGATTCAAATTAACGACGACGAATATAGCGTTCAGCTTGCCGTAGCCGGATTTGGTTCAGATAACCTCTCAGTGACTAAGGATAAGAATTTCCTTATTGTTGAGGGGACTTCGCCGGCTGTTGATGATAACGAAGGAATTAACTTCATTCATCGTGGACTGAGCCAACGAAACTTCCGCAGAGAGTTCAAGCTTGCTGACCATGTTGAAATCAAGTCAGCGGATCTTGAATTAGGTATTCTGAATATCTATTTGGTTCGTGAAGTTCCTATTGAACAAAGACCCAAAACGATTGCTATAAAGCATCACAAGTGATATAAATACTAATAGTGCTTGTAGTCATTCTGACTACAAGCACATTTATTAAGGAACAGTAAAATGTCTAACGCCGATCCAATTAGTAAGATTAAGCCCAATCTTGCCCTCAAAGAACCGCCGCTGTTCAAGGTAATTTACCTCAATGATGAATATACTGCTATGGATTTTGTCACATCTTCTCTAGTAGAATATTTTGATTACAATCCGGATACTGCTACGCAGATTACCCATGATGTTCATTCAAATGGTAGTGCAGTAGTGGCAATTCTACCCTTTGAGATCGCAGAACAACGTGGTATGGAAGTTACACTAGATGCGCGTGCCCAAGGTTATCCTCTGCAAGTGAAGGTTGAGGCAGAATTAAACTGATAGGGTCAGGCGTTTTGCCCAATAGGGCGAACCTTTTATATAAGGATTGTTGACAAAGTTTATGTTATTTAAGTAGGTATCAGCAGTTTTATCGTAAGTACCAAATACCCAATGTGTTACTTTGTGTTCAGTATCACTTCCTAAAACAGCACATAAGGGTATTTGGTCTTCTACTATCTCAGGTGCCTCACCGAAATATAATTCTTCACTAGGTACACCGCTAGTCATAACGATGACTTTCTTTACATCTAGATGTTTTTGAAGCTTTCCTATAGACTTATGGAGATATGTTATATCATCATGTCTAGCGGCTGCTTCCATTAGATTTTCCAAAGTAAGGGTGTTACCTACATGGTTCCATCCATTCACTCCTATGACCGCAACTCCGTCTATTATCAACACATGCCGATATAACATCCTAACATTAGGAATGCTATTAACTACATTAGATAGTTGATCAGTCCTGCTCTGTATATCGTCAGTGCCTTCATACTCTAGCGGTCCAGGCACATAAAATACACCCTGATATAATCTACCAAGATGAGCTAGGGTCTGGACAACAGTCCTTAGGTCAGAACTTACATTTCCTACGACAAGACAATACAAACTCGTTGCCTTGTTTTCCCAATTAAAACTATCATCAACTGATAGATTGAGGTCGCTTATTACATCAAAACCGATATCTTGCATAAAAATATTTATTTTACTACGGTCATCTTTGGCTTGCGAGGACCTTTTGGGGTAGTTTCCGGATCCTTTTTAGCACGGGGCTTCTTGACGACAGGTGGTTCTTCCTTAGGAGATTCCTCTGATGGAGTGCTGACATAGGGCACGATAGGTTTTCCATCGGCAGGTTTGATGCGTTTGTTCTCACACATTGCCCAAATACCGCATCCTATAAAACCAATCACACTGCATATTAATAGATATGCCATTCAAATCTCCTTATTTTGATTTATCATTAGTATTTATGAATTATAGATCGTCCGAATGTATAAATATTGTAATGAGAGATATACTTGACAAATTAGAAACGATCACTGAAAGTACAGGACTAGCTAATCGCAAGCCCGGAGATGTATTTCGTAATCCAGATTCTGAAGAACTTATCTTCCAAGATATACAATTCTTTCCAGAAAGCGGTGGCAAGCTAACTCCCGATGAACTAACGCAGACTATATCACAGATAGAAGAACAAGTGGGTGAGATAAGATGGCAAAATGTTCGTACTGCTCGTTCGGGCGGAATTGCTATTGCTACTTTCTCAGCAGAAGAAGGAAATCGTCATTACGGCAGATACCTAGAGAACGTGAAACCAGATCCAATTGACAACTTTATACCAAACCAAATAGGTGATTACCGATTTGCAGGTAAATCTGCTGCAAAGGTACAATCTGGATTAACTCCGCAAGACCTTCTGAGTGATAAAATTGATTTGACAGCCGATGACATTCTAACCCAACTCGCAGAGAAATTAGGCGTGAGCAATCCGCTATATGATTGTGCTTACAAATTAGCAAGCGGGAACCCACTCCCTATATCATTTCCTGCGCCAGAGGGAATAAGTTTTACTGCATTTAGGGATTACTTCTGTGAGATACTCCAACCAATAGCATTACAAAACGGACAATACACCGGTAATGCAGGGGAAGCCGCTGAATTATTCTTAGGAGGAAGTTTTGAAGGAACCCTGATCTCATTTGATGATACTAAAACTGCTGGATTGAGCGATAGTATCATGACTAATGAAAGGGGAAAGTTCATCAAAGTCAGTACTAAGGGAGGCAAAGGTGCTACTGCTAGTGTAAGGAACTTGATTGACAGTGTAAATGAATTACAGGTTTCCGATGCGGGTAAAAGGTTGCTTGATGAGTACGATGAAGTTGTTGAGATCCTGCGTGAGATTCAAAAACAAGGACAAGCAGGTGCTCCTCTTTATCTCGGAGTAAAGTATGGCATTATAGATGATACCGATGCTGAAAAGATCAGAGACTTAAAGAGCGCACCGTTAGCAAGGATGGAAAACATAGATAAATATGACCTCACATCTAATCTTATCAAACTTGCGAACTCTCGTACTCCTGACAATGCAGACAAGGTAAATCTCTATTACCATCTGATGGCTGCTATCGCACATAAGGCTGCTGCAAAGGTAAATGACCATACTGATTTCAGTAAGGCTGCTGCTGATATTCTTAACAACGGGGCATTGGTTCAAGTTTATACTACTGCTACCGAGAGCAAGGGAGTATGGACCCTAAAAGAATTCAATACTGTGTTTCCAGGCGACAGCATCAAAGGGGTATATCTTTCTGCTAGTAAGACATATTATAGTACAGGGATCAAGGGCAATTTCACCTTCAAGATCAGCAAAGGCGGAGAGAAGCCCAAAGATGAGGTTGAAGGTGAGAAGAGAGAAAAAAGGACTGTCTCCAACAAGGAATTTACCGATACCGCAGCAGACATCGCTTTAGGTAGAAATAGACCAGAAATCTCAAAGAGTCCAGCTGCTGGTAATGTTGGTCGTAAGAAAAGATAAAAATAGCTTGACTTCTCTTGAATAATCATATAATATACAATTATAACTTTAGAAAAAGGATATTATATGTCAAATCTGGTACCAATGGTTCTTGAACAAACAAGTCGCGGTGAGAGGTCCTACGATATCTATTCACGACTCCTTCGTGATCGTGTTATCCTCTTAGAAGGTGAAGTCCATGATTCAATGGCTAACCTGATCGTCGCACAACTACTCTATCTTGAGTCTGAAGATTCTTCACAGGATATCTCGCTCTATATCAACTCTCCCGGTGGTTCCGTGACTGCTGGCCTTGCGATTCTAGATACAATGGATTTTATTAAATGTGACGTATCAACCATCGCAATCGGAAGTGTTTGTTCAATGGGATCACTACTTGCTAGTTCCGGTACCAATGGCAAGCGGTTCGTATTACCGAGATCACGCCACATGATACATCAGGTCAGTTCAGGGTCACGAGGTACGGCAATTGATATGAAAATCGCACTAGAAGAAACACTTCGCCTTAATAAGGTGCTTACTG
>Ga0316225_1002964_pt1 | contig 13480 bp, 8 predicted proteins | sample TBH18015metaG_FD_206010 | JGI IMG/M metagenome (GOLD analysis project Ga0316225, IMG submission 206010) | Freshwater microbial communities from Trout Bog Lake, Wisconsin, USA - TBH18015 | ecosystem: Environmental > Aquatic > Freshwater > Lake > Hypolimnion/Profundal zone | place: USA: Wisconsin... | reverse complement strand
GGTCCACCGGGCAGGGATCGTAATTGCCCGGCGGATGGCCCGAACTGAGCAGCCCATGGGCCTGGCACCAGGCCCCCACCTCTTTCGTGTACCCCTCCGCCATCAACTCGGCGCGAAACCCAAAGAGAGCGACCCGCGCGGCCTCGGTCTCCGGCCCGATGTCGCGCCAAAGCGCCGGATAGTACGGCACCGGGCTGAAACCATACCGCTGCTGGAATTTCTCGTTAAAGGCCGGCGTCCAGGGCCGCTCCTGCGCGTAGAACCCCACATCATCGTAGAAATTCCTTTTAATAGTCGTTCCAAAAAACTCCGCGAAGCGACGGTAATACTCCTCGTAGGTCAGGCTGATGAAGTGGTCCACCGATTCCGGGCAGAGATAGTCCACCACCTCGTAGCCGGACTTGACGCAGGTGAAGGTCATGATCCGCCACGTTCCAGCGGGGACTTTCCACTCGATCCGGCCATCGACGGCCGCTGCGGTGAGGTCGATGCGCCGCAACGTCTTGGAATCCATCGCCACGACCCCCATCAACCTGCCGCCGGGAATCGGTTTGGCATAATCCCCCGGGCCCGTCACCACCTCCTCCGTCAGGTCGAGCCGCTTCATCGTGTCGTCCGGATACCGCTTGGCCAACCGCCCGCCGGCTGACCCGCTGGGAAAGCCGGTGTCGTCATAGAAAATGACCTCCATCCCCAGCGCTTTGGCGTCGTTCAGAATGTCGCGATAGCGCGCGAAGTAATCCTCGCTCAAGTAGTCCGGCGTCGTCTCCGACACCGGCAGGACCGCGACGCCACCGAAGCCGCTCTGGTCCCGCGACGCCAGCATCTGCGCCCTGATTTCCTCCGTCGTCAGTTTCCCGTTGAGGTGCCAGAAGGGCATCGAGCGCAGGCTCGAAGGGGGATCGCGAAAATCCCCCGCCAGGTCGCCCGCCCAGGCCATTTGCGCACAGCCCAAGGCGACGATGAAGGAAACCGGCATTCGCGGCCAGCGGCGCTCTGTTTTCCGATTCATGCTGGATTTGGCATTCAAGTCCTCATCGTGTGGCCGGCGGCGGCAGTTCGCGCTCGATCTCATCGAGCCGGTAGCCGAATCCAGGGCCACCGAGGCTGGCGAGGTCCACGTTCCCGTGGCGGCGCTGGTAGAGGCCGGGATGGACCTTGGCCTCGGGGGCGGAGGCGGCGGGGTAGAACTGCATGGCGTTGGTCTCCACTCCCATGATGGTACCGACGTGAGCGGCCAGCAGGACGTGCGGGATTTGGGCCAACATGGGATTGGTGAGGTCCTGCACCATGAGCGACAGGCCGTGCGCTCTGGCCCAACAGGCGCTCAAGAGCGCGCCGGTCTGCGTCTTGCACGTCTTGAGCGCCACGCCCGTCCAGCCCAACTCCCGTCCCAGCCGCACCAGGCGCCAATCGTGCGCGCTCTCGTCCAGAAACAACGGCTTCCGCGCCGACACCGCATGAACGTCGAGGCGATGACGTTCCAAGTCGTAAGGGAACGGTTGCTCGACATACAGGAGCAGTGCGAAAAGTCGGGGATGGTCCCGGCGCAGCCGGTCGAGGCTCGCCGTCACATAAGCGGGATCGGCCACGGTGCAGTTGAAATCCGCCGAGAGGCACTCCACGCCGTATTCGAGGGCGATCGCCCCAACTTGGGTGAGCCGGGCATAATCCCAGTCCGGGTCGGTTCCGCGGAGTTTCACCTTGAGGCATTTGAGGCCGTCCGTGCGAATCCAATCGGGGAGCAGCACCGGGTAGCCGTCGTGCGGTTCCGCGCCCGTGAGATCGGCTTCGATCAACGGGTCCAGACCGCCGACCAGGTGCCAGGCGCGCAGTTGGCGGGCGGGTTGGCTTAAGAGGAAGTCACCGGGATACTGCCCTCGGAAATCGACCTGGGTTCCCTCCGCGGGCGTGAGGAAGGACGCGAGGTCGCGGTGCAAGAACTCGGGGCCGTAGGTGGCATAGACCGGACGGCCCACGAGTTGGCCGTAGGCGTCGTGCAGGGCGAGGTCGAACGCAGAACTGCAGACCAGTGCGGCCAGCCAGGGCATTGGCTCCGCCACCCTGCACGGCTTGGGGGCGGGCGTTCGGAGGTATTGGCGTCCAGCCGTTCCGGTGGTAGCGCCGAACGGAGGCTGAGCCTCCTGAGGTTGCTGGTTACCGTCCCGGTGGGAGTTGAACTCGCTCCAGAGGCCGGGTAGGACGTGTTCCGTGAAATCATGGCCCAACTCCAGGGCGTGGCCGGCTCCGGAGAAGGAGACCCAGGCTTGGGAGAGCTTCCGGCAGAAATCCTTCAAGGCCGTGTGGCGTTCGGCATAAGGGAGAGCGCTCGGCCAAACCCACTGCACGCTGAGTGGGGTTTCCCCCCACCCCTCGGCCACGCCGCCGCCCGCGCTCACCACCCGGATCCGCACGCGGGCGCAGGTCACCGAGGTCAGCGTTTCCGGTCCGAACTTAAGGGGCACTCTGACCGTCACCGGGAGAAACCAGAGCGTGGCGGACTCGATCCGGTTGATTTGCGCCCAGCGGCTCATGGTTAATCGGGTAGCGGTTTACCCTTCGTTTCCGGGGCGAACCAAATCAACACCATCCCCGCCAGATAGACCAGCGCGATGGTGGTGCCGGCCTTCGAGTAGCTCTTGTCGAACCAGGCCATCAGCGTCCCCATTTTCCAGGCCCCGACGGCGGCGAGGATGCGGCCGAAATTATAGGCCAGCCCCTGGCCGGTGGCGCGCACTCGGGTGGGGAACAGGGCCGGCAGGTACTGCGGCAGCCACCCGTAGAAGGCCCCGGTGAAGAAACCGACCAGGCCCACGCCGACGAGAAAGGCGGTGCCATACTCCGTGAAGCACTGGAAAAGGACGGCGCAGGCGATGAGCGAGCCGACGCATAAGCCGAAATAGAGCGGGCGCTGGCCCATCCGTCCGCCGAGGAACGGGGTGGCCAGGCAGCCCAGGATCGAGCCCACGGCGGAAACCAATTGCGCGTAGGCCTTCGCCTTGGGCTGGCCACCATGGGTGATCTGGTCCGCCCAGAGGGGAATCCATTGCACGATGCACCAGGTGACGATGAGCGCCACCGAGGCGAAGGCAATCGCCAACAACGTGCGGCTCAGCAGGGCGGGCGAAAAGATCTCCCGAAACGGCTTCGAGGGCCCTTTCTTCACGGCGGCCTTCCATTGCTCGGATTCGGGCACATACACGATGATGAGCAAGGCCAGCAGCGCCGGCACCGCCCCGACCAGCATCACCCACCGCCAGGAGTCTCGGGTGACGGCGAACGACATGCCCACGATGGCGATCAAGGCGTAGCCCAGGTTGCCCGCCGCTCCGATCACTCCCCCCAGCAGGGGACGCCGGTGGGCCGGCCAGCATTCCATGACCAGCGCCACTCCGAGCGACCATTCGCCGCCCATCCCGAGCGCGGCGATGAAACGAAGCACACCGAGGTGCCAGGGGGCCTGTGCCACGTAGCCTACCCCGGAGAAGATCGAATAGCACAAGATACTGAGGGTCATCGCCCGCACCCGCCCGATCCGGTCCCCCAGCCAGCCGAACACTAACCCGCCCGCCGCCGCCCCGAGCAGGAACAGCGCCGTGATGCGCCCCATCCAGAGCTGGACGAAATTCTCATCCAGGATCTGGGTCGCCGCTTGCATTTCCTGCAACGCCGGACGCGCCACCAGCGGGAAGATCCCCATCTGCATCCCGTCGAACATCCACCCCAGGCACGCCGCCGTCAGCGCCAGCCACAAGGCGCGTTGGCGCCGGAAGTCCTCGGCGTCCGCCCCATTCATCGGGTTCTTTATCAGGCTCATGTTATTCTATTTTACCGCGATCTGGTGATCGGCCAGCGTGGCGCGAACTGCCAGCGCGAGATCGCTGCGGAGCCGGGACCAATCTTCCGCTTGGCTGGTCCATACCCGCAGCTCGAAACTCATCGAGTCGCCGCCGAAACTCCCGAGCAACGCCTGCGGCGGCGGGTCCTTCAAGACCGTCGGTTGCTCGGCCGCCGCGGCCTTCAGCAGTTCCATGACCTCGCGGGCCTCGGCCGGAACCGCGACCACCACCGGGAGATCAATCCGGCGCAGGCTGTCTGAGTAGGTCCAGTTGGTGACCATGTCGGAAACCAAACTGCCATTGGGCACGATGAACTCCGAACCGTTTGGACCCCGCACGATACTGGCGCGGATGCCGATGTGTTTGACCACCCCTTCGCTGCCGGCTAACTGAATAACATCACCGACTTTGATCGGCCGTTCGAAAAGCAAGATGAGGCCAGAGACGAGGTTGTTAATGACATTCTGCAGGCCGAATCCCAAGCCAACCCCGAAGGCGCCCACCAGAATCGTCAGGCGCGTCAAATCGAACCCCAACACGGCCATGGCCGTGAAAAAGCCGAGGACCAGGACCGAGTAATTCACTAGTTTGGAGATGGAATAGTGAAGTCCTGGAGCCAGTTTCACCCGAGAATACACCTCCTCCTCGAGGACGAAGCGCAACAGGCGCGAGACCAGGAACGAGCCCCAGACGGTGCCCCCAAACAAAACGATGTCACCCAGGGAGCCTTTGAAGGAGCCTACCGCCCAAGTGGCCGACAGGGCCTCCCGGACGCACTGGACCAGCGGTGTGCGCAACGATAACGCCTCCAGAACATAGGCCCCCCAGCACAAGATGGCGGCCCATCCCACCAGATCACGTGTTCGCCGACACAGCAGGTCCCGATGGCGTCGGACCAAACCCATCCGCGCCAGGCGGGGGTGGCACAGCGCGCTGGAGAAGAGGCCGTCGATAATGCGCGCCACCGCGTACCAAACCAGGGCCATATACGCGCTTTCCAAGAGGGAATGGCCAAGCAGTTTCCCCAGGCTCACGTAGCCCAGCAGGTCCGTCATAAAGGCCAGCACGCACCAGATCAGCACCACTCGGCAGGTTCCCCCAACACGCTTCCGGAATCGGCTTTCCTCCGGCGCCGTTCCAAATCGACCGGGCACGCGCAGCCAAAGGGTAAACAGGGCGGCACCCAACACCTCGGCCAGAAGCAGCAGCCGGGACAAAACCGCCTGGGAGGCCGCGAGCATGCGAATTTGGTCCAGAAAATAGACCGCAGCCAGGACGTTCAGGACTGGCAACAGTCGTTGGTCCAGGAGTCGCCGCACCACCAGGGTCGCCGGGATCAGCGCAACGGCCCCGGAAATGGCCCAAAACAACCGCGGCGCCTGAGGGTGGATCCAACCGCCCGCCAGCAGCGCCAGGAACAGCGCCGTGGCCACCGGCGAATCAAACATCCACGGCTCATGGCTCGCCGCGTCTCCCTCCAACCGGCGCAGGATCCGGCCCGCCGCCATCAGGCCGGCCAGCATCGCCAGAAACAACCCCGCTTGCAGCACCAAGAGGCTGCCCTTTCGTTCCACGTATCCACCCAGCGCTTGCGCCTGGCGCGAAAACGAATGCCAGCTTTGCTCCACGAGGTTTTCCGCCGAGTCTGCCCACACCTTCGGGCTCCAGATCGGGACCCCGTCTCGCACCAACAAGCGGCGCAGGAAGCCATCGAGCCCGCGCTCGATGACATTGAGCGTGTGCCGCGTCCGCCCATCCTGCTCCGCTACCCGGGTTTGCAGGCCCAACACCGCCTTCTGTTGAGCGTCCGCTTGCGCCTGCGTTTTCTCGACCGCCGCCAGGATCCGATCCACCTGGGCCAGCACCTCCGGCGGCAGTTGCGACTCCACCACCGACCGGCGCGTCGCCTGCCAGACCTGCTCCAGTTGACTGAGCCGTGCCCGGTCTTCGTCCAGTTGGGTGACGCGTTTCATCAAGCTGCGTTTCCAGTCCGCCAACTCCTCACTCACCCCCTGCCACTCCCGGTTCAACCGGCGAAGTGTGCCCAGCGAGGGGTTGGATGAGAGCATCTTCGAACTCTCTTCCATCCGCACGCTCGATTCCCGAGTCAGCCCCGGCAGCTCCTGCTGCACCGCCCCCGTGGCCGTGTCATTGGTCAAGTTGCCGTTGATGGACTGCACCGTCGCAAAGGCGGCCTCCGCCTGCGCCGACAATTCCGCCAGCGGTATCGCCGCCACATTGGTGCCTCCACCGCCGGCGGCTACCATCTTGCCGGCGTCCTCCGCCGGTCCTGACGCTCCGGACGCCAGCCGCTCACCGCAGCCAAGCAGCGCCGCGACGCCTGCCGCCAACACCCAGATTCTCAACTGACGGCGTTTTTCTTCAGTCATGGAAAAGTTCGCTTCCGACCTTTGGATCATAAACCTCAAGTCGTCGCGAGCATACTCGCACCGGACCCGACCGGCAAGAACTCCGCGACACCGCTTCAGCGGTTTTCCCCTGCGGAGTTGAGCGGCACCCATCCCGCCGTCCGGGCCTTCCTTTCCCATTGTTGGCTGGTAACAAATGAGTATCCTTCTGAGATGCAAATCCAGAAACGGACCGAACTTGCCGGGGCAGGGGACCGCGACACGACTCGCATGGCCGATCTTCAGCGCCTGGCCGAATCACCGCCGCGGAACCTGAGCAAGCCGCCCTTGCGCCTCGGCCTGTTTGGCATCGGTTTGGACACCTACTGGCCGCAGTTCAAAGGACTGAAAGAGAGACTCGAAGGCTACCTTGGAGTGGTTCACCAACGCCTGGAGCGTGACGGCGTCGAGGTCGTCAACCTGGGCTTGATCGACACCCCGCCCAAGGCGCTCGAGGCGGGGCACCGGTTCCGGCGCGAGGACGTGGACCTCATCTTTCTGTACGTCACGACCTATGCCCTCTCCTCCACCGTGCTGCCGGTGGTTCAGCGAGCCGGGGTGCCGATCATTACGTTGAACCTCCAACCCGAGGCGGCCATTGACTACGCTGCCTTCAACCGCATGGGCGACCGCACGGCGATGACCGGTGAGTGGTTGGCCTATTGCTCGGCGTGTCCCATGCCGGAGATCGCCAACGTCTTCAACCGCGCCCGGGTCAAGTTCCACCAGGTCACCGGCCTGTTGACGCCAGCAGACCCCTGCTGGAAAGAAGTCGATGCCTGGATTAACGCCGCGCGCGTCGCCCAGACCCTGTTTCATAACCGGCTCGGGCTGATGGGCCATTATTACGGCGGCATGCTGGATATTTACTCGGACGTTACCCTACAATGCGCCGTGTTCGGCGGCCACGCCGAGATCCTGGAAGTGGACGAGTTGGCAGCCCTGCGGCGGGAGGTTTCGGAAATCGAGATTCGCGCTCGAGTCTCTCATTTTCATTCGGTCTTCGAGGTCCAACCTGACTGCCCGGCAGCGGAATTAGATCGGGCCGCGCGGACCTCCGTCGCCTTGGATCGATTGGTTGAGGCCCACGATCTCGGATCCCTGGCTTACTATTACATGGGCACCGGCAACGCCGATAATGAAGACGCCATCAGCTCCATCATCCTGGGCAACTCGCTCCTGACGGCTCGGGGTATCCCGGTGGCCGGCGAGTATGAGGTCAAGAATGCCCAGGCCATGAAGATCCTCGATAGCTTCGGCGCCGGCGGCTCCTTCACCGAGTATTACGCCATGGACTTGAACGATGACGTCGTCCTCATGGGCCACGATGGACCGGGTCATATCGCCATTGCCGAGGGCAAAACCAAGGTGCGTCCCCTCCGCGTGTATCACGGAAAGGTCGGCCGGGGTCTCTCAGTCGAGATGTCCGTCAAGCACGGACCGGTGACCCTGCTTTCCGTGGTGGAAACCACGGAGGGTCGCCTGAAGTTGCTGGTCGCGGAGGCCGAATCGGTTCCCGGCCCCATCCTGGAGATCGGGAACACCAACAGCCGCTACCGTTTTGACATCGGCGCCCGGCGTTTCATCAACGACTGGAACGCCCACGGTCCCGCCCACCACTGTGCGGTCGGGGTGGGCCATCTCGCGCACCAGCTCGAGAAACTGGCTGCGCTGCTCCAAATCGAGTGCGCGCGGGTCTGTTAGCTTAGACCTTCCGATAAAGCGGGCCGAAGCTGGCGCAGGCCCGGAAGTCGGCGCTTTCGAGGTCGGCGGAACCGAACGGGGTCCAGGCCGAGGGGCGGAAGACTTGGGTCTCGCACACGTTGTGCATATACACGGGGATGCGCAGCATCGCCGCCAGCGTGATGAGGTCGGCGCCGACGTGGCCGTAACTGATGGCGCCGTGGTTGGCGCCCCACGCATTCATCACCGAATAAACGTCGCGGAACGGTCCCTTGCCCGTGAGGTTGGGGGCGAACCAATGTGTCGGCCAGGTCGGGTTGGTGCGATCCTCCAGGGCGGTGTAGATCTCCGGGGGCAGGTCCACGACCTGGCCCTCGGCGATTTGGAGCACCGGGCCGAGGCCTTTGACCAGGTTGAGCCGTACCATGGTGGCCGGGAGATTGGCGCGCGTGCCGTAGGAGCTGGAGAAGCCACCGCCACGGAAATACTCATAAATGGCCGGTGGCCAGGTGGTGGCCTCCAGGCAGGCCTTAGCCTCCTGCGGGGTGATCTCCCAGAACGGTTTGAGCGCGGGTTGCCCGCCGCTGGATTGGCGCCCACAGGCGTCCAGGGCGGCGGCCCCGGAGTTGATCAGGTGCAACAGGCCGCCCGCCGCAGCCCCGGTCGGGGCGTGGCCCGTCACGCGCTGAATCGCCTCGGGGCTCCAATACGTGCGCACGTCGGCGAACACCTGGGCTGTGTTGGTCAATAGATGGCCGAACAACATCCCCACGCCGTTAAGCGCGTCGTTCTCGGTCGCTACCAGGTAAGGCTCCCGGATGCCGTTCCAATCGAAGGAGGAATTGAGCATGGCCTCGAAAAAATCCCCGTTGGGAAAGTGGTCGGTCCATTGGCGCTGGCCCTGAAACCCCGCCAGGATGGCGTTGTGGCCCAGGGCCTCCTCGCCAAACCCCAGCTTCGCCAGTCGCGGGTTGCCTACCATCAGGTCGCGCACGATCATGGCGCACTTCACCACAAACTCCCATTCCCCGTCCTTTTGTTTCCGGCTGCGTTTCGCCGTGTTGTAGTCCTTGCCCTCGGGACAGTGCTCCCGGACCCAGGCCAGGGCGCGTTCGAACTCGGCTCCGTCGAAAATCCCTTCTTCCGTGCGCCGGACCAGTTCGGTCATGTCCACACACTCGACGCGCATCCCCAGGCTGTCCTCAAAAAAGTCCTGGTTCACGATGGAACCGGCAATCCCCATCGAAACCCCACCCACCGAAAGGTAGGATTTGCCGCGCATGGTGGCGACCGACAGCCCCGCCTTAACGAACCGCAGGATCCGTTCCCGCACGTCCGCCGGAATGACCGTGTCGCCGGCATCCTGAACGTCCCGCCCGTAGATGGTGAACGCCGGCAACCCCTTTTGGTTATGCGCGGCGCTCACGGCCGCCAGGTAAACCGCTCCCGGCCGCTCCGTGCCGTTGAAACCCCAGATCGCCTTGGGGATCATCGGTTCCATGTCCATTGTCTCCGAGCCGTAACACCAGCAGGGAGACACCGTCAACGAAACCCCCACCCCCGCTTTGCGGAACTGCTCCGCCGCCATCGCCGCCTCCGCGACCCCGCCGATGCACGTATCCGCTAGGACGCACTCCACGGGCAGCCCATTGGAGTGGCGCAGGCTCGACTCGATGAGCCGCGCGGCCGCTTTGGCCATCGCCATCGTGGTCTTTTCCAGTGATTCCCGGACTCCTTTGCGGCGGCCATCGATGGCGGGGCGAATCCCCACCTTGGGCATGTCGCCAATCAGGCGGTTGGTCGGTATGTTGACTTTCATCTTCGGTTGTCTGGTTGTTGCGGGCATAAGCTCAACGTTTCTTCGGATCGTGTCCTCACGCTTCCGTAACCGGAAAACTACCAAACTGTCTGCCCGGTGGGAAGCAGGGAATGATCGTCAACTCTCCCGGAGAACCTGGCGCTGCCGGCCGACCCGGTCGGCTCCGCCGCAGGCCCGTGCGGTCTCGCGTCGGATCTCCGCCGGACCCCCTCACCCCTCGTCGGCCGGGTCGCCCTCGGGCAGCCGCAGTTCGGCTTTGAGCACCGGCCAATAACGGGCCGTATAGACGCCGATCGAGATCAGATTGATCGCCACGCTCAGCCCCTCGAACCCATAGACCACCGGGCCGGGGAGGATCCATGGCCACCCGGTTGGGGCCTGTAAAAAGTAGTAGATCGCGCAAATGGTGGGAAACGAGATGGCCGTGCGGGCCTTTCCCGACCAATTGGCCTTCGCGTCCACCGAATGCAGGGCGCCCAGCGAGCGGAGGAACGACACCCATTGGTCCCGCAACAGGAACAGGATCGCCAGCACCAGCAGGGCGCGCGCGTGGTTGTGCTGCCCCACCCGATCTGCCAGATACACCAGCGTCGGAAAGGCCGTCAGATAAAATACCTTGTCCACCATCGGATCGGCATAGCTCCCCAGGCGCGAGGTAACCCGGAATTTCCGGGCCAGGTAGCCGTCAAGCAAATCAGTGATCGCGGACAAGATCATGGCTCCGAAGGCGACGGCGAACCACAACTCCGGTACCGGGTGCCCACTAAAAACACTGAGCCCCAGGAACAGAAATATCAGCGGCACGCGCGCCAGCGTCAAACCCTGCACGAAATAGAACTTGAGCCGTCGCGCTCGGTCGCTCGGGTTGCTCATGGGAGTGTCACTTGAGCTCCGGCCACAGCGGTTCCAAGTCCGGATCGCGGAGGGCCTGGTTCTTCATTTCCCCCGGATCACCGAGTCCGAAGGCCTTGCGCAGCCAAATCCGGGCCTGGTCGAGGCGGCCCAATTGGCACTCATAGCAGGCCAGGTTGTAGCGCATGGTGGCGCTCAGCGGGAAGCTGTCCACCACCCGCAGGAGGTTGTCCCGCGCCTCCTGCGTGCGCTTGAGTTCGTGCAGGCAATACGAACGGTTGAACCACCCCGCCGGTTCGTTGGGCGCCACCTGGATCATCGCGGCCGCCGCCTCCAGCGCGCCGCTCCAATCCCGCAGGGACGTCAGGATTTCCCAGCGCAGGGCAAGCACCGCCGGATGGGTTTGCAGCTCCGCAGCCACCAGCCCCAATTCTACTTGCGCTTCCGCGAGATCGCCCAGTTCCGCCCAACCCTCCGCGGCTCGCAGGTGAAAACTGTCGGGTGGCTCGATGGCATTCATGGCTGCGGGCTTTCAGTGGTGGCACGCGGGTGCCGGGCCTGGAAGGCCTCCACGCACTCATGCACCGAGGAAAAGAAGCTTTCCCCACCGATCTCGTTCGTCAGGCCAATGCGGTCCAGCACCGCGCGGAGCGGACGATTGGTGTGGGCAAATTTGAGGGCAATGCCCTGGCTCTGCAGTTCGTGGTCGAGCGTGTGCAGGGCCTCCGCCGCCGTGGCGTCGATGTCCGTGATGGCCTGCGCGTCGAGAAGAAACCACTCGGTGGGCGAGGGGCTTTGCGCGATGAGCAACCGCACCCGGCTGACGAAGTGGGCCGCATTACAAAATACCAGCGGCGCGTAAAAACGGTAGGTGAGCAATCCCGGGATGCTCTGCGTGGGGGTGGCCGGCCCGGCCCCCAGGTCATGGAAACCTTGGCCGGGCACTTCGCGTAGGACGGCGTCGGGCGGATGCGAGATCCGGTTGATCAGGCCGAGCAACGACAAACCGACCCCCAACAGGATGCCCGGCACCACCCCCATGGCCAGCACTGCCAGGGCGGTCAGCGCCGCCAGCATGCCGCTGCCGTGATACACCTGGTAGAGCCGTGCCAGCACAGGGAGTTCGATCAGCCCGAAACCCCCATAGATCAGAATGGCCGCCAGCGCCACCGCCGGGAGCCGGGCCATCACCGGGGTGAGGAAGAGCAGAAACAGGGCGAGGCTTCCTGCCGCGATCAGGGCCGAAACCTGACTCTTGCCGCCGGCCGAGTCGTTGATCGCCGTCCGGGATTGGCTGCCCGTCACCGAGAACCCTTGAAACAGCCCCGTGGCCACATCGGCTATCCCCAACGCCGTCAGTTCCTGGTTGGCGTTGACTTCATAGCCGTTCTTGGCGGCAAAAGCCCGCGCCAGCAGGATGCCCTCGGTATACGTCAGCAAGGCGATGCCCATGGCGGCGGGAAACAGTGTGCGGATATCGTGCCAGCCGACTCCGGGCCAGCCCGGACGCGGCATCCCTCCGGGGAACGACCCCACCACCGCTACGCCATGGTGTTCGAGGTCCAAGGCCACCGACGCCCCCAACGCGACCAGGAACAGCGCCAGCGCCGGGGGCACGCGCGGGACCAACCGCCGTAGCAGGAACAACAGCGCCAGCAGGACCAGCCCCAGCGTCAGCGTGGGTCCATGGGTTTCCCCCAGTCTCCCTGCCAGTTCCGCGACCCGCGGGAAAAACTCGGAGTTGCTCAGCTTAATCCCAAACAGCTTGTCGAGCTGAGACCCCATCAGAATCAGCGCCGCCCCGGTCATGTAGCCAATCAAAACCGGTTTCGACAAGAAATCTGCCACCGCGCCGATCCGGAATCGTCCCCCCAACACCAGCAGCAGCCCGGTGAGCAGGGCGAGCATGGAGGCCAGCGCGGCCGCTTGGGCCGGGTTGCCCCCTGCCAGCGGGGCGATCGCGCTGGCAATCAGCAGGGATATAGCAATATCCGGGCCGACGATGATTTGCCGTGAGCTGCCGAACAACGGATACGCCAGCAGTGGCACCAGGGCCGCGTAAAGCCCATGTTGCGGCGGGATCCCCATCAGCCCCGCGTAGGCGACTACCGAGGGGATCATCACCAGGCACACGCTGATCCCCGCCCAGAGATCCGATAGGAGCCAGGCCGCCTGGTAATTCCGGAACAGCAACAACCCCGGCGCCCAGCGGGTCAGTCCGGCGGGGGTGGGGGCGGGTGGGGCGGGGGTGTTCATGGCCTGGCCCTTTGCTCAGCGAACCGAGCCCGGACGCGGCGGTCGGTCCCCATCTTTGCGTCGGTTGGATGCGGTTGTCATCACACTGTCTTGAAGGATTAACCGCCCGGCCGGATGAAACAAGGCAAATGGAAAAGAAATCGCTTGCATCCCGGCCAGAACCAGGCAGGATAAGCCTGCCAATCGAAACGCGGGGTGGAGCAGCCCGGTAGCTCGTCAGGCTCATAACCTGAAGGTCGCTGGTTCAAATCCAGCCCCCGCAACCAATTTACGGGCCTGAAACAGGGGTTTTAGGCCCGTTTTTGTTGGGTTTTCTGCGCATCCCCCAATTTTTCCCCGACCGAGCAACTTGGGGCAACCCCCTGCTTCCCGCTGCCAAATCCCCCACACATCCACCCACACATTTCCCATACATCCCTCAGAGACAAAGAGCTCATTCCCCCGCTCGCTATGATCAGGACCGCAATTTCGTTCTCGCCCTGGTCCTCCCAGTCCGCGAGCTTGCCGGCGCGCCGAACCCCAAGCGTTTCCCACACCACACCCTTCGCGTAGCCGGTGGTTGAGCGGCTTGTCCGCCGTAGGCTGGGCGAAGGCGGAAGCCCCGCGCCCGAAACCTCTTCCCC
>Ga0316225_1002957_pt1 | contig 13498 bp, 22 predicted proteins | sample TBH18015metaG_FD_206010 | JGI IMG/M metagenome (GOLD analysis project Ga0316225, IMG submission 206010) | Freshwater microbial communities from Trout Bog Lake, Wisconsin, USA - TBH18015 | ecosystem: Environmental > Aquatic > Freshwater > Lake > Hypolimnion/Profundal zone | place: USA: Wisconsin... | reverse complement strand
AGGATACAGTTCATATGATTTCTTTGCTTCTAATAATACTGTAATTAATGTTCAAGGTAATGTTGTTACCCTATCAGCAAATGTTATGGCAAATGTATTAGCAGGAAATGTAATAGCATTTGCTCCAGCAATTAATTGGAATGCTGCTCCTGCTAACACATATAACCAAGATACTATTTTGATTACGGCAACAAGAGCACAAAATGTTACTGTTGCAACTGGTGCTGTTGCAAATATTGGAAATATAAATCAAGGTTGGAATCGTGTTGTAAAGAAAGTGAATGGTGATGGAACAATTCGTTATTTGAAAGAAACATTGGTTTGTTTAGCTAATGCTTCTGCTACCAACACAGCATCGGGTAATACTAGTGCTGGACGCATAGTTCCTGGACTTTAATGAGAAGGGGGTGGTTTTCCCCCTCTTTTATTATGTTTAATAACTTAACTGAAGATAACTTTCTGATATATGCAATGAAGTGTTATACATCACCCCATTGCATTACTTCAGAATTTGAAAGTGATTTAAAACGAATAAAATATCTGAAAAGATTATTTCGTAGATATAAATCAACTAAAGTCCTAAAAGAAAGATTAATACTTAATCATATTATCTTATTGAATAATGTTTTTGGTGCTATACCAACAGCAAGAATATTGTTTTATAAGATAGATGAAAGGGATTATGATGTGTTAAAAACTTTCTTAGAATATTTAAATTTATTACCAGATACCATAGAAAGTATTAACGGTTGTGATTTAGTCACAAGGAATATACCGATAGATAATAAAATAATAAAAATACTGGAACAAATATGAAAGGTTTTAAACAGTTTGTAAATGAAATGAAGAACCCTTGTTGGAAAGGTTATACTGCCGTTGGTATGAAAAAGAAAGGTGGTAAGACCGTTCCCAACTGTGTACCAGAAGAAACTCAAATAGATGAGAAATCTGCTGCATGGCAACGTAAGGAAGGAAAGAACCCAGAGGGTGGTCTCAATAAGAAGGGTATTGCATCCTATCGTAGAGAAAATCCAGGTTCTAAACTGAGTATGGCAGTAACAACTAAACCATCAAAGTTAGATCCAGATAGTAAGCCAGCAAAACGTAGAAAATCATTTTGTGCAAGAATGGGTGGTATGCCTGGTCCTATGAAGGATGAAAAGGGAAGACCAACAAGAAAAGCATTATCACTAAAGAAATGGAACTGCTAATGAAAAGTTTTAAACAGTTTGTTATAGAAGATGGAATGGGTGGGGGAGCAATTGCCTCTGCCGGACCAACCAATGTAGTTGGTGGTGGTGCAATTGCTGGTAGCGGGGGCAAAGGTGGTGAACCAGGTGTTCATCTTCCAAGACGTAAGAAGAATCCTATTCTTATGGGAATGGGGTCAAGAAAAGGTCCGGTTGGTTAAAAATAAAAAAGGAACTGTGATATTACTCATCAGTTCCTTATTATCATCTTGTGCATTACACGATTGTTCTGTTCGTCCAGGTATCCAAGATACCAATCAAGTTTATAGAGATCCTAATATATCAAACGTTCAGTTTACTATAATGAGAACTACAGGTATTGCTCATTGTAAGTTTTAGTTCTTCTTAGTAGAATCTATAATAACTTCTAAATCTGTAATATAACTCTTCATAATATCATCTCTTTTTAAGAGTTTCGTTTTAGTATCATCAGATAAACAATCAACCTCTTGACCAGTTATCTTTGGAAGAGGTTGCATTGTAGGTCTTGATATTGGTGTAGGAATATAAACTATCTTTTCTTTAGGTGGTGAAGAACACCCACTAATCATTAAAGAAATTATCAGGATCTTTATTACGTTTAGCATTTTTCACCTTTCTTGCTACTCTTGATGTATTCAGTGCTTTTTCAGTTTTGACTTCTTGTTCTTCAACGACTTCTTGGACTTGTTCTTCTGTTGGTTTATTATACTCACTAGTAAATACACCAATAAGACCTGCAAGAGTCATACCTGCTGTTGCAATTTCTTGTTTTTGATCTTCACTTAAAGCAAAACCAACGGCAGTAATAATCCAAACAAGACCTCTCCATGTTGAAGGTTCCTTTAGTCGTTCTATGATATAACTTACTACTGCATTCAATGTTATGCACTCTTATCTGTTTTTACTTCATTTTGCAAATATGCAACTGCTAGCTCTAGACCTAGATTAGCAAGAGATTTAGTAGTATTTAATCCGATGATTTCAAATTCATCTAAAACACCAGCACGTTTCTCTGCACTAGATATCTCTTTATCTGCCCAACGATTTACTACACCCAAAATACGTGTAAATGTATCAGAACCTAATAATAATGACGCTAATAAACTAATCGCTTGTTGTACTACAATATTCATTTCTTTATCCTATAAAAATTTTTAAAACATCAACAATTTGTATTTATAAATACAAATTTTTAAAACATCAACAATTTGTATTTATAAATAACTATATATCTTATTCCCGCAGCGAAGGAATCACATCTGATGCAAGATCAAGTTACAAATTTAAAAGTTGATGTTGGTATTTTAAAAACACAAGTATCAACAATCTGTCAACTATGCGAAAAAATGGATTTAGTCATAGACAAAATTGTGAATAATCAGGACAGGTATATTTCACAAATATATAACGACATGGAAAAAAGACAAAACGAAAAAAACGAAGAACTTAAAGAAGTTCACAAAAGAATAGATACTGTTATTGACAAAGTTCAATTGACAGAGCATCGTATTATGGATGAAATCAAGGAACTTCGTGCTGAAATGTCACAAAAGTTCAAACAAGAGCAGGATGCTGTTGAAAAACTTAGTAATTGGAGATGGATGATTGCTGGTGGAATAATTGTCATTGCATGGTTGATTTCTCACCTGGATTATGATACAATAGAGAAAATTTTGAAGTAAACCTCTCTATTCGTTATGGAGTCATATGAGTGTATACATTGACAGAAAGTTCCTTCTGCAACTTTCTCCTAAACTTACTGCATTTACACAGAAAAAACCAGACCTATACAACTTTAGGTGTCCTATCTGTGGTGACAGTCAAAAAAATAAAACCAAATGTCGCGGATACATTTTCCGTAGGGGTGATGATTATTTCTATCGTTGCCATAACTGTGGTATATCTACAAACTTCTATAATTTCATAGAAAAAGTTGAACCCACTCTTCTTCAACACTATACTCTAGAAAGATATAAGGATAATCATCCTGATCGTGTTGAACCAACATTTGATGAAGTTAAAGAAAAACCAAAGTTCAAGAAAAGGCTGAAACTAAAGACCATTTCCGAACTTCCAGATGGTCATTTCGCAAAGCAGTACTGTATCAACCGTCAAATACCAGAAGAAACGCTCCACAACCTCTTCTATGCCCCAGATTTTAAAAAGTTTGTGGAAGACCTCGGTGTAGATAAACAGAATCTTGTAGAGGATGACAAGAGGTTGGTGATACCTTTCTATGATAAGGATAAGAACCTAGTAGCTCTTCAAGGAAGAGCATTGGGTGAGTCAAAGATGAGATATATAACCGTGAAAATGGTTGATGAGAGTAGGAAGTTCTTTGGTCTTGATAAAGTCAACGAAGAAGAAATGATTTATGTTGTAGAAGGACCGATTGATTCTCTTTTCTTAGAAAATGCCATTGCAACTGCTGACTCTAACCTATTCGCTGCTTCTGATCTATATGATAAGACCAAGATAACACTGGTCTTTGATAATGAACCTAGAAACAAGGAGATAGTGAAACTTCTTGACAAAGCAATAGAAAACCATTATAATGTTGTGATATGGCCAGAAATGATTGAAGAGAAAGATATTAATGATATGGTAAAGGACGGTGGGTTCACTGTCAGTGAAATACAAGATATAGTAGAAAAGAATACATTCGTTAACTTGAGGGCAAAGATGGAATTTATTAATTGGAAAAAGGTGTGAAATGAAAGTAAAATTAGAAACGTGGACACAATCCGTTGACGGTAAAAATCTTTTAGAACAGATTGCATATGTTGCTAGAGTATCTAACCCATCAAATCAAACAAATAACGAAACCGCCGAAAGATTAGTAAACTATCTAATGGTACATAAGCATTGGTCTCCATTAGAAATGGTTGATGTAACTCTTGAGATTGAAACCACAAGAGATATTGCAAGACAGATACTAAGACACCGTTCCTTTGTATTTCAAGAGTTTAGCCAGAGATATGCAGACCCAACTAAAGATCTTGGGTTTGTACATAAAGAAGCACGATTACAAGATGCTAAGAACCGTCAGAATAGTATTGATGTTGAAGATCAACAATTACAACTAGAATGGGAACAATATCAAAGTACAGTTCTAAACTACTCTAGAAATGCTTATAAATGGGCAATTGATAACGGTATTGCAAAAGAAGTTGCAAGAGTAGTTCTGCCGGAAGGTCTAACCACATCTAGAATGTATATGAAGGGATCAATTCGGTCTTGGATGCACTATATACAAATAAGGAGTGGTGTAGAAACCCAAAAAGAGCATCGTGAAGTGGCAATAGCATGTGCCGAAGCAATTGAACCAATTTTCCCAATGATTAGGAGTTTTATCAATGGATAGTTTTGATGATGTAAAAATTTTTATGGAAGCGTGTGATCAAACTGAAACTGGTCTCGGTAAACAGTCAGAACTCTATATGGAGTTAATCACAGAAGAGTTTAAAGAACTAGTTGATGCATATTTGGTTAAGGATATGGTTGAGATTGCTGATGCTTGTGCAGACCTCAAATGGGTTATTGAAGGTTTAGAACACACTCTAAATATTCCACAACAAGAAGTTTGGGATGAGGTTGCTAGAAGTAATCTACAGAAAATTAGTCCAGATGGAAAGGTTTTAAAACGAGAAGATGGTAAAGTCCAGAAACCAGAAGGGTGGACACCACCAGACATTGAATCAATCATGGCAAAAGTATTATAATAAGGATCAACATGGAATATCTTGGTATCAACATTGACTTAGAAAGGGACAATCTATTTGATGAACTTGGACTAAAGAGATTAAAAGAATCATATATGAAGGATGATGAGGAATCTCCCCAACATAGGTTAGCATTTGTCTCTAAAACGTTTAGTTCTAATATAGAACATGCCCAACGTCTATATAATCATGCAAGTAAGCATTGGTTATCATATTCTACCCCTATCCTTTCTTTTGGTAGGAGTAAACGTGGTTTACCTATATCATGTTTTCTCAACTTTATAGAAGATACTGCGGAGGGTCTAGTTGAAAACCTATCAGAAACAAACTGGCTTAGTATGTTGGGTGGTGGGGTTGGTATTGGGTTTGGTATTCGTTCTGCTGACGATAAATCTACAGGCGTTATGCCACATCTCAAGATATATGACTCAAGTTCTCTCGCCTATAGACAAGGGCGTACTAGAAGGGGGTCTTATGCTGCTTATCTTGATATTTCTCACCCTGATATAATCCCATTCCTAGAAATGAGAAAACCAACGGGTGATCCAAACGTCCGTTGCTTAAATCTCCATCATGGTATTAACATTACAGATGATTTCATGCAAATCATTGAAAACTGTATGATTAATCCTGATGCTAGTGATGATTGGAATCTAGTAGATCCTCATTCACAAGAGATTCGTGAGACAGTATCTGCTAAACACTTATGGCAGATGATTATGGAACTCCGTATGCATACTGGTGAACCATATCTACACTTTATTGATACAAGTAATCGTCAGATGCCAGATTTCTTAAAAGAAAAGGGATTGAAGATCAATCAGTCCAATCTTTGTTCAGAAATCATTCTACCAACCAATGAAGAAAGAACTGCTGTATGTTGTTTATCTTCTTTAAACTTGGAGTACTTTGATGAATGGAAAAATGATGAATATTTTTTACGGGACGTTGCAGAAATGCTTGATAATGTCCTTCAGTATTTCATTGATAATGCTCCCTCTGAAATTTCTAGGGCACAGTACTCTGCTTCACGTGAGCGTTCAATTGGTGTGGGTGCTCTCGGTTTTCATGCTTATCTACAGAGTAATGGAGTTCCATTTGAAGGAGTGATGGCGAAGGTTGCTAACAACCGCATATTCAATCATATTAAGAAAGGTTTAGATGATGCAAATATTGAACTTGGTAAAGAAAGAGGTGAAGCACCTGATGCTGTTGGTACTGGACGTAGGTTTAGTCATACCACGGCCATTGCTCCTAATGCTTCTTCTTCTATTATCATGGGCAATACTTCTCCTTCTATTGAGCCCTATCGTGCTAATGCTTACAGGCAAGATACACTTTCTGGATCTTTTCTGAATAAAAACAAATACTTAGATAGGATTATCAAGGGTCTTACTCAGACAGAAGAAGAATATAATGATGTTTGGTCTTCTATTATTGCTAATGATGGTTCAGTACAACATCTAAACATATTAGATGAAATAACTAAAGATACATTTAAGACATCAATGGAAATTGATCAAAGATGGATTGTTGAATTGGCTGCTGATAGACAGAACTACATAGATCAGTCACAATCATTGAATCTTTTCTTTAGACCAGATGCACACATTAAGTATGTACATGCTATGCACTTCATGGCATGGAAGAAGGGTGTTAAGACATTGTATTACTGTCGTTCCGAAAAGATTGGTAAGGCAGATAAGGTATCTAAGAGAATTGAACGTGAAGTAATAAAAGAACTAGATATGAAATCATTAGTAAATGATGATGTTTGTTTATCATGTGAAGGTTAGACCTCACATGACATGTGAAGTATATAAATAGTCCATAGGAGGTATCTTGTGGACTATCAAAAAATATACAACAATCTAATAGAGAGTAGACTCAGTAAAAATATAACAGAAGATCAATATTATGAGAAACATCATATAATACCAAAATGTCTTGGTGGTTATAATAATAAAGAGAATCTGGTAAAACTTACATATAGAGAACATTATATTGCACATTGGTTGTTGTGTAAAATACATTCAGATCATTCTGGAATACAATATGCGTTTCTTTCAATGTTGAGAAAACAACCAACAGGTGAAAGAATATTTACGGGAAGAATGTATGATAATATAAAGAGGAACTTTTCTAGTTTTAGAAGATGGCAATCAAAACAACCCGGTTATCAAAATCCAGGAAAAACACAAATCTCTAGAGATAGTGCTAGAAAGAGGATGTTAGAACGCAATCCGATAAAATTAGATCCAAGCAAGAATAGAACCGCACAACCAATCAGAGTTCATTTTATAAATGGAGAAGTTAGAGATTATAGTTATGCTAAACTATTTTGTAATGAAAATAATGTTCCATATGGTACAATGAAAGTTTGGCTGAAGAACAACACCGGATACTCTAAAAAACACAATATATTGAAAATAGAAAGAATATGATCAAAAAAGTAGAACACAAACTAACAGAAGAAAGAACATACTTCAAACCATTCAACTATGCTTGGGCATATGATGCATGGTTAAAGCATGAGCAGTCCCATTGGTTACACACAGAAGTTCCAATGTTGGAAGATGTTCAAGATTGGAAGAAGAAGTTATCTAAAGAGGAAAAGCATTTCCTTACACAAATCTTTAGATTCTTCACTCAAGGGGATATTGACGTTGCAGGTGGTTATGTAAACAACTATCTTCCACATTTCCCCCAACCAGAAGTTCGTATGATGCTTCTTGGGTTTGCAGCAAGAGAATCATTACATATTGCAGCTTACAGTCATCTTATTGAAACTCTGGGTCTTCCAGAAACAACTTATAATGAATTCTTTGAATATGCGGAGATGAAAGAGAAACATGATTATGTTATGGATATATCTTCTAAGAATGGTACTGTTGAGTCTACTGCCACCCATATTGCTGTCTTTTCTGCTTTCACTGAAGGTATGCAGTTATTCTCATCATTCATCATGCTTCTCAACTTTCCTAGACATGGTAAGATGAAAGGAATGGGACAAATCGTTACTTGGTCTATTGTGGATGAAACCCAACATACAGAAGGAATGATCAAATTGTTCAAAACCTATATAGAAGAAAATCGTGAGATTTGGAATGATGATCTGAAATCAAAGATTTACGCTATTGCTGAAAGAATGGTTGAACTAGAAGATAAGTTTATTGACTTGGCATTCTCAACTGGTGCAATGGAAGAATTATCATCTGAGGATGTTAAGAAATATATTCGTTATATCGCAGATCGCCGTTTGATCTCACTGGGATTGAAAGGAATCTTTAAAGTAAAAAGGAACCCATTGCCCTGGGTAGAGGAAATGATTAATGCGCCAACACACACCAACTTTTTTGAGAATAGGGCTACTGACTATGCAAAAGGTGCTTTATCTGGAAGTTGGGGTGATGTTTGGGCAAACTAAACATTAGGGAAATAAATGTCAATAATAAAAACGATAAATGGAGAATGTCATGAATGTGAGTCAGTATTCTTAGTGAATTATAACGAGATGTTATCATCTAAAGAATTTCCAGAATACTGTCCGTTTTGCGGTGAACCAATTGAAGACCTGTCCGATGAATCTGACACCGACTATATAGAAGGTGAAGATGAATTGGATGAGGAATCATGGCATTAGAATGGACTTATAATAAAGAAGTATTTACAGAAGATCTGGTTAGTGAGAATTATGGATTCATCTATATCATCACCAACCTTTCTACCAACAAAAAATATATAGGCAAGAAGTTCTTTTATTCTACCAAGACCAAACAGGTAAAAGGTAAGAAGAAGAGAATGAAAGTACAAAGTGATTGGAAATCATACTATGGATCTAACCAAGATCTAAAAGATGATGTAAAAGAACTTGGTAAAGACCTATTCACCAGAGAAATAATTCACCTATGTCTATCTAAGGGTGAATGCAACTATATGGAAGCAAGAGAACAGTTTGTACAAGATGTTCTACGCAAACCAAATGAATTCTATAATCATTGGATTATGGTAAGAGTTCACAGGAACCACCTAAAGATTCTACTTGACACATGACATGATTTGATGTATAATGAAAATCATTAATCACAACTAGGGGAAAGGATACATGTTACTAGAACTAGAAGATATGAAAGGTAAGAGTTATGATTGTTTGTCATTCTTACCCGGAAAAGCAGAGGGATTGGTTTCTATAGAGGGCGGTGAATATTCTGATGATGGTGTTGCACTAGGTGGAAGTAAACTTGGAGATATGTATCATATTACCTTAGTTAAAGATCTACCATGTGGTAATGTCCACTTTGACAATTTTGAAGCAATCTTAGCAGATCCATTAGTTTATATGTCCAATCTGATTGAATCTGGTTGGTATGGTATTATCCACAAGAAAACCACTACATCACAAGAATTTAACGATGGTGTGGTAAAAACAATGAAACCCACTGAATTACATTAAAATATAGGTTATATAATGATATTGATTGATTTGAATCAGGTTCTGATTTCTGGGTTGATGGCACAGATCAACAACCAGAAGAGTAACAAACTACAAGAGGATCTTATTAGACATATGATCCTCAACATTATTAGAACACACATGAAGAACTTCCGTAAGGAATATGGTGAAGTTATTATGTGTTGTGATAATCGTAAGTATTGGAGAAGAGAGGTCTTCCCATTCTATAAAGCTGGTCGTAAGAAAACACGTGATAAGTCCGATCTAGATTGGCATCTTATTTTTGATATGCTTGCTAGATTTAAGGAAGAACTAAAAGAAAACTTCCCGTACAAGGTCATTGATGTTGAACGTGCTGAAGCAGATGATATTATCGGAACTTTGGCACCTAGACACGTTGCACATGAGAATGTTCTTATTCTCTCTAGTGATGGTGACTTCTTACAACTACAGAAATACAACACAGGAAAGTATTCTATTAAGCAATACAATCCAGCACAGAAGAAATATCTCATTTCAGAGAACCCACATGAAGAACTAAAGGAAAAGATTATCCGTGGTGATAAGGGAGATGGTATTCCTAACGTATTTTCTCCACCTGATTGTTTTGTAAATGATTTTAGACAGAAACCAATCACTAAGGGTACTCTTGACAAACTTCTTAATGAGGATTGGAATGAGTGGAAAGACAACTATGCTAAGACAGGTTTCAGTAGAAATCAGATGCTGATTGACCTAGAACATATCCCTGTTGATATAAAAGAAAAAATCATAAATACCTATGAGGAAGTAAAACCATCACCTAAGAATAAGTTGGTTAATTACTTTATGGAAAAGAAACTGATGAACTTAATGGAAGTGATTGAGGAATTTTAATGTCTAATAAAAATATGTATGAAGTGTTTGATGAATTTGAAATGGCAAACACAGATCAAGAAAGAATGTTGGTGATACAAAAGAACTTATCACAAACTCTAGTCAATACTCTTAAACTAACATACCATCCTGCATGGCAATGGTTAGTAACAGAAATGCCCCAAAACTACAAAGTCCCTGACACCAAACCAGGAATATCTGTTTGTCAGTTGGGAACTGAGTTAAGGAAACTATACCTATTCCGTATGGGCGATGGAACCGCAGAAAGTTTAACTCCAAGAAAACGAAATGAACTATTGATTCAGTTACTTGAGTCACTTGAACCTCGTGAAGCAGAAGTTGTTATCGGGATTTTCAAGAAAGATCAAGGTGTTCAAGGATTAACTTATGGATTTGTCAAGGCAGCGTTCCCTGACATGCTACCATAACGTGCCTGGTAGTAAAATAAAGGCATTAACATGAAACAGGAGCTATAAAGTGGCAAAGAACTTAGCAAATATTCATAAAAATCATCTTTATGAAGAAGATTATGAAGGATTTGGTGGAACTTTTCTAAAACACAAGAAGAAAAGCAATGAAAGTGTTGAAGTTAAACGTGCTAAGAACGTAACAACAACAAGATTCAAGGCAAAAGAGTATAAAAACTACGAAAAAGAGAATGATTACTACTTTGACTGAGTAATTTCTTGACATTTTTGGGTGAGTGTGGTATAATATACATCACAAACTCAAAAAAGGTGATTATATTATGATTTATTGTGCCGTTCCTAAGTACAAACCTAAGCGCAAGCCCAAAAATGTTGTTCAAAAGCAAAAAGTTTCTAGAAATCAAGAGTTTAGACCCTTGACTAGTTATAACCTGTCCATTCCCAGTGACAGAATTGCACCAGAATACCGATCTCTTGATACGGGTGTTACTGGCGCACTCACAAAATCAGGCATTATGCGTGATTTCCACAAATTATCTGAATCTGATCGTAAGATTGTTGAACATGTTGGTCAATGTCTTGCTCCACTCCACAAAGGAAACTATGTTTATGTCACAAAAGACATGAATCCAGCTTCTCTTGGTCGTAAAAATGAGGTATTATAATGTTTGATAGAGTTTATGGGTTAGAAGAACAAGATGATGACTATGCAATGGAACTTGCATTGGGTGATCTTTCACTGGATGAGTTATATTCTTTCGTAGAAGAGTTAACTTTGATGAAAAAGGCAAAGGATGAGGGTAAGATTCTTATTCTTGATGAACCAAGGTATGATATGTGATGGGAAAATCATATAAATGTGTAATAGAAATTGATAATGAACTAGATCCATCTTATTTTATTACTATTCCTGATGAACTCATTGAAGAATTGGGTTGGGATGAAGAAACTGTTCTTGTTACAGAAATGAAAATGGGTGTAAAAGGTAATGTTATTGTTGTAAGTAGAAAAAATGATTGACTTTTACCATTTTCTATGGTATAATATCACCATACACTGAGAGAACAAAGAGGAAATCTACATTATGACACAACTTCTTGAAACAAAATCACTTCTTGCTAAACTAATGGCAACTGAGAATTTGCACATTGAGCAAAGAAATGTATCTACGGCATCATTTGATGTTAAGAATCGCATTCTTACTGTTCCTGTTCTTGATTCTAAGATTGATTCTTGGACATATGACTTGTTTATGGGTCATGAAGTTGGTCATGCACTGTATACTCCATTTGAAGCAATGCGTCAGGCACGTGAAGACAATGTTAACATGTCTGTTCTTAACGTTGTTGAGGACTCTCGTATTGAACGTAAGATCAAATACAAGTATCCAGGTATTCGTCATTCCTTTGTTAAAGCATATAATGCATTGTTTGCAAAGAATTTCTTTGCAACTGAAGGTAAAAACCTTGATGTCATGAACTTCATTGACCGTATCAACCTACATTGCAAGGTTGGTGCAGGTCTTAACATCAAATTCAATGATGAGGAACGTGTTCTTCTTGATGAAGTTGAATCTACTAACACTTATGAAGAAGTTGTTGAGTTGACAAAACGTATCACCAAGTTCATGAGAGAGGAAATGGAGAAACAACTCCAAGATGAACTCAATGAACTTGACTTAGAAAACCTAGAAGGTGCTGATTATGATGAATCCGATGAGGAACAGTCCGAGGGTGGTGAAAAGATTCTGGGTAAAAAGGGAGAAGAACCCGAAGAAGAAGGTGTTTCGGACAACGGGCCGGAGACAGAATCTGAAGAGAGTGAAAATTCTGACGAAAATTCAGAAGGTCAAAATGGTGAGGAAACTGAAGAAGAGGATCAAGATGGTTCCTCTAACTCTGATAACCAATCTGAAGAGGATGAAGGTGATGAACCTAATGAAAATGATTCAGAAAGCGATGAAAAAGGCGGCAGAAAACCATCTGTAGATGAAGAAGACATTCGTTCACATACTGATGATGCATACAGAGAGAATGAATCTCAACTGTTTGCTGAATCAAATGAAAATTATTTCTATATGAATCTTCCTAAGATCAATGTTGAACCAATGATTATTGATTATAAAGAAACATATAAGATTTATGCTGAACATGTATCTCAAATCGATAAAAAGTGGATGGAATATTACGGTTATAAATTTGTTGACACTGAAGGGTTTCAAAAGTTCCGTAAGGAAAGTATGAAAGTTGTATCTTATATGGTCAAGGAGTTTGAACTACGTAAGAATGCAGATCAGATGAAGAAAGCATCTACTGCTAAGACAGGTGACTTGAACATGGATAAGATTTTCTCTTACAAGTTCAATGAAGATATCTTCAAGAAGATCACTGTAACACCTAATGGCAAATCACATGGTCTGATCATGTTCTTGGATTGGTCTGGTTCTATGACTCAACATATTGAGAATACTGTAAAGCAATTGATGAATCTGGTTATGTTCTGTAAGAAAGTTAATATTCCATATGAAGTATATTCTTTCACTGACAGTTATGGTATTAATTCTGATCAGAAAATTAATGCAAATGAGATTCAATTGAAACATGATTTTAGATTGGTAAACATTTTCTCTAGTCGTATGTCTGCTTCTGAGTTTGCATATGCAGCCGGTGTAATGCTTTCACTTTCTGCACATAAGATTAGTCCACCATCAATCTTTTATATGAATGGTACACCATTGAATGAGGTTATTGTTAGTGCTATGGAAATCATTCCACAGTTTCAGAAGAA
>Ga0316225_1002950_pt1 | contig 13519 bp, 18 predicted proteins | sample TBH18015metaG_FD_206010 | JGI IMG/M metagenome (GOLD analysis project Ga0316225, IMG submission 206010) | Freshwater microbial communities from Trout Bog Lake, Wisconsin, USA - TBH18015 | ecosystem: Environmental > Aquatic > Freshwater > Lake > Hypolimnion/Profundal zone | place: USA: Wisconsin... | reverse complement strand
TCTTCTTCACCTAGGACGATGGATTCACGGACATAGATCAGGCGGCGCTCGAAGTCGACGTACTTCCACTTCAGTCCATTGACTTCTCCCGTGCGCATGGCGGTAAAGATGCGCGTTTTGATGTACGGACGGAAATCCACTCGCACCGTCGTAATCAGCAACTGCACTTCAGCCATAGTGAACGGCATCACCTCGCTGCGCTTCATGCGCAAAGGCTTGATGCTGCGGAACTGCGAGTTGTAGTTGAAGCGGTCCGCAGCCTCGTTCAGGATCTGGCGCAAGGGTTTCATGATAGCGTTGATGCGCCTTGCCGTCATGGTGACGTTCTTACCCCTGCCCTTGAGCTTGGACAGAGTCGCACGAAAAGCCAGCACATCGGCCTTGGTGACCATGCCAAGCTGCTTGTCACCGAAGTTCGGCAGGATGTACTTGTCGAGAGCACCACGCTGCGTGATCTTGTAACTGCGACGCCAGGTGATTTCGGTTTCACCGTACCACTGGTTGGCGAACTCCCGGAAATTGGGAGTTTGCGCGACAACTGCCTGCGCCGCCATCGCTGTCGGATTCAACTCCGCATTGACAGGGATTTCTTTGCCATCACGCTGGGGGAGCGGTTTACCGAAAGTCTTTTCATAGTCGAAGGTGCCGAGGGCGATGTCGGTTTCGATCTTGTCCAGCGCTTTTTGCAAGCGCTTGCGATTTGCTGGGTTGTCTGCTAGCGTAGTCTGCTCCCGTAGGCGCTGCCCAAGAAACTTGAAGTCCATGAACAGGGCGCCGGTTTCAGGACGGGAACGAATGCTACCCATGGATAGTTCCTCCGTTTGCAAGTGGGATGCCGACCGAGCTTTCGTTGGAGTACATCAGCATGTCTTTCTGGATGTGCTCCCAGATGTAGAGCGTTTTGCGACCGCCAAACGGGCGGAAGTAGTGGCGTCCCTCCAGTAAGACGCTATCCTTCAAACGGTCACGAATGGTGCGGCTGTCGTACTTGATACGGGCTGCGAGTTCCTCTGTCGTGAGATAAGTCTGTTCGGTCATTGGCATGCTCCTTTACAATTTGAGTTGCAAGTGATAAAAATTTGTATCACTTGCCGCCAATATTAATCTACTTTGCTTACTTTGCAAGTCTTTTGATGAAAATTTTTATCATTTAACTCTTTATTTCATCATGATCAGATTCAAGTTGGGCGAAATGATGGAGAAAAAGCAATTCGCTGACGGGCGACGTGTATCTATCAGCGAAGTTGCCAACGCGACCGGACTGAACCGCATGACCCTTTCAAAGATCCTCAATCAAAAAGGCTATGGCACTGGCACTGACACTATTGACCGCCTGTGCATTTTCTTTGGATGCAGGGTGGAAGACTTAATGGAGCATTTGCCGGAGGTAAGAAATGCAGACGGCGCTGGTAGTTAGCGAGCCCAGACTTGCCGCTGCAACCGACCCATTGCTGTCACAGGCGACCGTCCGCTGGTCGGCGGGACCGCCGCGATTGCGGTCATTCGGTTGCGCCCCTTATTTGGGACATAGTTAGCTGGTGGCCATACCATCAAAATGGCGGCCATGCTCCCCAGCATTTTTGCGGGATAACCCAATAGTCTGGCGTTTCAAAGGCACTCATGCATGCACTCATAGATCAAATCGAATCTTCGCTCGCATCACGGCAGTACTACCTATCGCTGTTCACGAGCCTCTCAGTACCCGACGGATGGACTGAGTGCCCCAAGAGGCAATAGCAAACTCACTAACCTACAACTAGCATCGACCACAGATTCGAACCTGCATGCACCCGTCCTGACCACGAGCTTCATCTTGATCCAAAATTCCTTATGACAAATCACAAGCAAACCCGTGTTTTGATTGTTGAGGACCAGGCCGAAGCAAGAAAGCTGATACACATTGCATTTCGGAGTCCCACTTTTCTGGTGGAAGAGGCTTCCACAGGCTATGAAGCTCTTGCCATGGCCAATGAGTCGCACCCGGAGGTTGTGCTGCTTGACATATGTTTGCCAGGCAGTCTCAACGGATTTGAAGTCTGCAAGGAGCTAAAGACTACCTGCGGCATGGGAGAGATATTTGTCATCCTGATTTCGGGTCTAAGTGAGCCAGACGACTTCGAAGAAGCGCGTCTTGCGGGTGCGAATGCCTACTTTGTAAAACCCTTTCGCTTTGCCGGCATTGAAAAGTTGATCGAGCAGCGCCGCCTGCGGAAGGAAAACTTCACGCTTGTTCAAGCTATGGCGGATCTTGAAGTGCGGCACTTGCATTCGTCGAAGGTGCAGGTTCCGGCATGAGGTGCACGGCACGCCTGGGACGTTCCTATTGTCGATAGGGGATGAGGCGGACGACAACACTAACTGGGATTTGAGATGAATACGCGTTCAAAGTCAGCTGCAAGTCTAAAGGTAGTTCTAGGCTGTCAAACAACTAGGGCTTTTGCAGCAGCGCCTAGAGACTACGATGTTATCGGCATCGTGCGCATGGGGCGGGGAGGACATGAGGGCATGGAATTCGGGCTATTGGCTAAAACTGAACTTGGAGTCTACGTCAGTGTTAATGGCTCCACGGTTATGCCCCTCAACAGTGCAGTGGTCGAAGAAGCTATGCGTGTAGCGCGCGTTCTTGCCAAATGCGAATCCTATACGGCATCAAGTGCGCAGACGCTAATACGTGAATGAATCGCTCCCTGCTTGAAGTGAAGCGCACCGTCCCGGCGCAACACGCGTTGTTCGCCAGGCACAGCAAGACAGAATTCATTTATTTGCCGTACAAACATTAGGAAACGTATAAAGCCTATGAATTACATACTGATTGTTGACGATCATGTCGATATCCGACGCCTGCTCCGCATCACATTGGGTCGACAATTCGACATAATTGAAGCGGAAGATGGCGTATCCGCCCTGCGTGCGATACGCCGCTACCATCCCAAGATCGTCTTGCTTGACGTGATGATGCCCGGTGAAGTCGATGGATTGCAATTGCTGGATGCGGTCAAGTCTGACCCGCACATCAGCGGCACCTTGGTTGCCATATTGACGGCACGAGGCCAGAAGACGGACAGCGACGAAGCTATTAGACGGGGTGCGGATGCCTATTTCATCAAACCTTTCAGTCCACTGAAATTGATCAGCTGGGTGCGAGAGCAATTGCGCGCAGTTGCATAAGGGCGCGGATGGTTCATCGCGATTCACTTTGGTAAACGTCTGTAGTCAAATTATTGGTGAACACTACGGCACTTGCGCCAAACGCTGTTCAAGAGAATAATTCTATTGTGCGGTTTAGTACACATAGACAAAAGTGCGTAGGGCCGTGAGAAAATGACAAATTGCACTTGCGGCCTTAAATATCAAGTGCAACACTTGAGCGAGTGGGGTGTACGGATGAAAGATAGGGAGCTTCGTTGAATCCACTGTGATTTTTCAAGCCATAGCTAAATTCAGCTTGCCACAATGAAACAAAATCCTTGCCCGGTAATTGACGAAGTTGCGGAACCCGCGCGCATTGGCTTTGATAAGTTGGATGGCACTGTTGAAGCCCTCTGCGCAGGCGTTGCTGATACCGTGTTGGCTGTAGTTGAGCAGCCCTTCCTCGTTACGGCGCAGCATCTTGACAACCTTCTTCACCGGCTCCAGGCGGCTTCTCATCGCGTTGTTGGACCAGGCTTTGAAGAAGCGCTTGGCAGCGCCTTTGTTGCTGTAGCTCCAGAACTGGCTGAAGTTCTCTTTGATGCACCAGGCCCGACTCGTCTTCAGGTTGAGCTGGTTCAATGCCCGAAACGAGACGGCTTCAGCGCTTCGGCCATCGGGATAATTTCTCAACCAAGCCCATTTGCTGCCCACCAGTGGCGAAGTGCCCGCTTGCGAGAGCTTGCGGTGCTCCTGCTTTCTGACAGCATCCACCGCCTCACCGAGGTACTTGGAGACGTGGAATTTGTCATGTACGATGTCCGCCTGCGGCATGCACTGTCTCGCTGCACTCATGTACGCCGGCCACATATCCATGGTCACCGCCTTGACCGACGCGCGTTGCGCTGGAGTAAGAAACAATTTACATTTAGGAGGAGTGTATGTCTTATGTACTTATTGTCGATGACCAAATAGCTATCCGTCGCCTGATCAGAATTGCACTAGGTTCGCAATTTTCGATAGTTGAAGCAGAAGATGGAGTGGCTGCCATTCGTGCGATACGCCGATACCATCCCGAGATTGTCATGCTCGATGTGATGATGCCCGGTGACATCGACGGCTTGCAGGTGTTGGACGCGATCAAATCAGACCCGCTCATCAGTAGCACAGTGGTTGCCATGCTTACGGCCCGCGGACAAATGGCGGAGAGAGATGACGCCCTAAAACGCGGTGCTGATGCTTACTTCATCAAGCCTTTCAGCCCCGCTCAAGTGAGCCGTTGGGTAAAAGAACGACTGCGTGTTGATGCATGAACATGGACGCGGATTCCTCGTTTTCGAAGCGGTTGCTCGCGCAACTCCCGATCTCGATCATGGTTACTGATCGGGAAGGAAACATAGTCTATGTGAATGCCTACTTTACGAAGATGACGGGCTACGCACATCACGAAGTGCTAGGGAAAAATCCAAGCATGCTCAAGTCCGGGAATACCTTGGCGAGCACATATCGGCAGATGTGGTCAACGATCACAGCCGGCTCAACCTGGAAAGGGGAGTTGGTCAACCGAAAGAAAGATGGCACGGTTTATTACGAGTACGCCGTCATAGCACCGATCTTCAATGAACAAGGAATTGCAACCCACTATCTGTCGGTAAGAGAAGATATTACCCGTAGCAAACAGGCAGAGGAGAGGCTGCGCTTGAGCGAGCATCGGATGCATCTGCTCGCGGAAAATGCACGCGATGTCATCTGGACCATGTCCCCCGAAGGAAAGATGACCTATCTGAGCTCTGCGGTCAGACTGTTCCGCGGGTTTGATGCGGCTGAGTGCTTGCAACAGACCTTGGCTGACATGCTGGCGCCTGCCTCGCATGTGATACTGCAGCGCTACATTCAGCAATTGCATAGCAATCTGGCCGACAACTTGCTGCCGCCGAATTTTCAGGGCGAACTGGAGTACCTCTGCAAGGACGGCTCCACGGTATGGGCCGATGTATTGCTTTGCCCACTGTTTGACGATGAAGGCGTGGTGGAACTGCTCGGTATGACGCGCGACATTTCCGAGCACCGACGGCGCAGAAGTGAGCTCGAAGGCGATGCAAAGCGACTGGCAGAACAGATTGTTCATATCGATCGCCAACGTGCCCTGGGTCAAATGTCTGCTGCGCTTGGACACGAACTCAATCAACCACTGACCGCAATCCTCAGCAATTGCCAGGTCATGCAGCGCGGCTTGCGCGATAACCAGTTGGGAGCGGAAAAGATTGGGGAGTTGATAGAACGGATTATTCAGAACACACGGCGCGCCAGTGGCATTATCCAGGGGATTCGCACCTTCATACGACCTACCCAAAGGGAACACCGGGTGGTGTGCCTGCAAGAAGTTGTTCGCGAAACACTAGAATTAATCCATGCCGATGCCCAGCAGCACAGGGTGCGACTGCGATTTGATGATTCGGCAAGTCCGGTCCCGGTGCTGGGTGACAAGATTCAACTCTCCCAAGTCCTGCTCAATATTCTGCGCAATGCCATCGAGGTACTGCAGCAAGTGGCCTATCGGGATATCAACATCCAGATTGCCCAAACTACGGAACTTGTGCATTTACGCATTACTGACAGTGGCTCTGGACTCACCCCGCAGCAACTGGAAATGGCTGGAACTCCGTTTTTCAGCACCAAGAGAAATGGACTGGGCATTGGCCTCTCGATTTGCAAAAAGATTGTTGCCGATCACAATGGAACACTCATCATTTCCAATGCACAGCACGCAGGTGCACGCATAGAGATCACTTTGCCAATTTCCACCTAGAGGACATCAGAGCTGGCCCTCATCGGCAAGTCGAGCGAGGTCTACTACGGTCTCTACACCTAGCTTTTCCATTGCTCGGTGCCTGTGCAGTTTGACAGTGCGCAGTGCGATGCCCAACTGGTGGCCAATGTCCTTGTTGATCAGGCCGCGGGCCACACAACGTGCTACTTCACGTTCACGCTCCGTCAAGGATTCAATGTGTTGCGCTAGGTCGTTGCGTCGCTGACTGTGGTGCTGGCGGTTCTTACTCATTGCTAGGGCTTTGTTGATAGCACTGAGCAGCACATCCGCCTCTAGCGGTTTGATCAGAAAATCAACCGCACCCGCGCGAAAGGCACTGACAGCTTCGTTTGCGCCACTTTCACCACTCATGAGAAGCATCGGGGTCTGACCAATTTCAGCGAGTTTGCGTTGAAACTGAAGACCATCCATTTCGGGCAGCTTGACGTCGCACAACACACACCGGGGACCCGGGAACCAGGGGCGACTATAGGAAAGAACCTGAAGGTAAGATTTGGCCGAAGTGTAGCTTTCGCAGGCATAGCCTTCCAACTCCAACAGATCCGTCAGCGCAATCAGTATTTGGGGGTCGTCGTCAATCACCCCCACGTGCCCCTTAGCACACCGCGCAGCCAGACGCTCGTCGTCAACAGTGATGATGCGTCGGGTGTTGGCAGCACTATTGGCAATACCGGTCATGGCGTGATGCGCAAACAGTTGAATAATCTTGTGTGCAACATGGGAAAGAGTGTACTGTCCAACATATCTAAATTGAATGGTTTTTGCAGGCACTCAATGTCCATGCTATCCCGACCATAAGTCGCACGTTCTTCCTCCGACAGACTGGAAATGATAACCAGCGGGAGCATAGGGGACATGCTGCGCAAATGTCTGGCTAGGTCCAGTCCGGATATGCCAGGCAGGTTTAGATCAAACACGCCAGCCACCAATTCCTTCCATACGGAGGGATTACTGCCCATAGCTACGCTCACGTGATCATCATGGACCTTGATGGAGCGAAGTAAACTTTCTGCAGATAGGTGAACGCAAACCGTGAATCCGCCCAACTCGTACCAACTAGCTATGGCTGCACAGATATGAGTATCGTCATCCACAACGGCAATAACCCCAGGATGTACGGGGGGCGAATTGGTAGCATTCTGGTGCAAATCGTTAGTCATTGTGGTCTCCTTTTGGAGATTCTTGAGCAGCCTGTTCGGAGGGCTTGCGCAGGCTGACAAGCTTGCATAACTTTACGGATTTGATATGGGGTTGCAATTGCCCCTTGGGGCAATTGCAAAGTGGTACTGCGACCAATAGCATAAATCGAAAGACCACACTCCCTTGTTTCATTCCCCTAGGTTTTTTACATGACCCTTCATCGAAATCCCAATATTTTTCTTGTTGGACGGGTGAACCCATTCAGGAAGTCAGTGCAATCTAAATTACGACGGCCCGCGCACGCAGTCAATGAGGACACCATGGTGAATGCTGAGAGCCCGCTTCGCGACGAGCATTCTGACAGTGTGCTACGCATAGAAGACGTCTTGGAAGATTCTGGTTTTCACGAGCTCCAGATACCGCTACCGTGAGCTTGGAAGTGCCCCTCACTTATCCATATTGCCAGCACGGATCGAAACCATGTTCTTAAAATTCGACGCGGATACGCTGGAAGCACTCAGTGAAGGTGTGGTGATGCTCAATCATCAGGGGGTGATTGTCGATTTCAACCGGGCGGCCAAACCTTGGCTTCCCGTCTGTAACAAGGCGGCGGTAGAGATCAAGGCGGCGGTCTCCCGCGTCGTACGGAACCACATTAAAACACCACTGGTAATGGATCTACCGGGAACAGACGCTGCTTTCCGGTCTGCCAATGATGTCCGGCTGTGCGAAAACGGCCAAACTGGTTTTTTGTTGCTGATTACCCAAAAGCGCTTGATACCGGCAGCAGTCAACGATACTGACCAAAGCAATGGCGTTTGCCAATTAATGGTTGATGCAGTTCGACACGCACTTACGGAGTTGCTTTGTGAACTTGGCGCAATTAGGAACGCAGAAGCACTCGCGGCGTTGGCGCCGCTGGAAGCACATGTACTACATGTGCGCAGTCTCTTTGTTGCAATGGACCAATTGGCACGGTTGGACCAGTTGAGCTCAATGTATCCCGGCAACCGATTGTCTGTTCCTGACTTGCTTAGTACCGCGATTGGCTTCATCACACAAGGTCACTGCGACTACTACAAGGACCTGTCTTCCGGTGAGCTTGGAACGGTATATGGCCGCACAAGCTGGATTACATGTGCGTTAACCGCGCTGCTGGAGGGTATGGAGGCTGGCGCACCCCGACGAAGCCGGATCAACCTGACCGTTCGCCAAAATGGTGGCTTCGTAACAATAAGTGCCAGAAACTCCAGCGGTTCCAATCTGAGGGGAAGCATACCCTTCCAATCTGAAGGAGTAAACGATGCGATCCTGCAATTGGTGGCATCCACACGCATCCCCTTGGCCCGTCGAATTGTTGAAATGCACGGAGGAATGGTCCACGTCACAGAACTGGACGCAGAGAATGCGGACAAGTCCTTTGCCCTCGAAAGCTTCACACTGCAATTGCCCACCGGACTTTCGGTTGCTCCGCACACTGGCGCCTGCAAAAATTGTCCCGTCAACCTGCAGACCGAAGCCTATGCATTTGACCTGGCAGCACTTACACCTTGGGTGCCGGAGGAGGCACAGGTGTCAGAAGAGGAGCGCGTACTTTTGAATTCACTGACAAGCGCTCGCGAATGAGACAGAAGGTGGCGCGGAAATGAAGGAGCCATTGATCCGGAATATTGCACCGCTCATCACCACCATCTGGATGGCTGCCAGCCTCTTGATTTTGTTCAGCTGGCATCATGTGGATGATCTTGAGCAGCAGGGCCTTAATCTAGCTTTAAGCTCCCAAGAACAGGACTTGCGTAACCTGACCTTCGTTGCAGAGGAGCATGCCCGACGCACCATAGAGACGGCCGACCAGTGGCTGCGCCTAGTACAGGCGCGCTATTTGGACCACGGACCGCTGCTCGACTTGCAGCAGTTGGCCGCCACCGGAATGATTGACCCGCAGATTTTCATTCAGATTGGTGTGATTAACGACAGAGGCATACTGATTGCGTCCACTTTGTCCAGATTCAAGAAGGTGGACTTGTCAGACCGGAAGCACTTTCTTGTTCATATCGCCGCCGACAGCAACGCCACGTTTATCTCTGAGCCTGTGCTGGGTCGCGCCAGTGGCGTCTGGGCCATACAGTTGACACGACGTATTACCCTAAAAGACGGCAGCTTTGGTGGAGTAGCGGTACTGTCTATGAATCCGGACTATTTCACCCACTTCTACTCGCAATTGGTTCAGGGCAAGAAGGGGATGGAAGCGATCTATGGATTTGATGGCGTGGCACGCGCGCGGGTGCTGGGTACCGCTGTTGATTTCGGGGCAAATGTTCAAAAATCAAAAGTATTTTCCCTAATTAATGGCGGAAAAATGGAGGGCTCTTTCATTGAGCACTCCGTAGTGGATGGCGTGGAGCGTCTCTACTATTACCGTGCAATCAAAGGTTTCCCGCTTCTGATGATCAGCGGTGAGGCCGTGGACAAAATTCTAGATGATCATATCTTGGCAAATAATGCGCTCAATCTGCAGGCCCTATTGCTTTCGGCGTTGATTGTTATTATTGCGGGTATGGTCCACTATCACTTAGTTCGCGTCCGGAACTGGGTCAAATCGCGCGAGGAGGTCATGCTTGAAACCCAGATACGCAAGGCCCATCTCGAAGCCATATTTTCAATGAGTCCGGATGGCTTTGTCTCCTTTGACGAACAGCACCGTATCTCATTCGTTAGCCGGTCTTTTAAAAAAATGGTAGCTGGCAATGAGGTGGACAGTCTGGAAAAAATGCATGAAGATGACTTTGCATATTGGTTTGCATCCTGCTGTATACCGGGAGTATCCTATCGAGGCCATATGAAGACGGTCTTTGAAGATGAGCATTCGCCAATCTTGAATTATCATCAAGTGGAATTTCCAAGATGCAAAAGGCGTGTGTTGCAGGTTGCATCATTGAGAAATGCCTCAGGGCCTGTACCGTTGCTGATGTATTTTCGCGATGTCACACATGAGTCCGAAGTGGAACGAATGAAAAGCGACTTCCTGACCACTGCCGCACACGAGTTACGTACACCAATGTCCAGTATTTACGGCTACACGGAGATCCTTATAAGTGACGGGGGACTCAGTGAGATACAGGCAGACTATCTCAACATCATTTACAAACAATCTGAGATCATTACGCACATATTGGACGAACTGTTGGACCTGGCGCGCATAGAAGCCCGTCAAGGCAGCGATTTCCGTTATTCGTGCGTGGAGTTACAGGGCCTATTACGAAGTGCCGTGGGGCTATTCGAACCTGTGCCGAGTCGGGCACCCCCTGTACTGAAGCTTCCTTCGGTTCCTGTTATTGTGGACGCCGACGAAGACAAGTTGCACCAAGTCATGATGAACCTTCTTAGTAATGCCTACAAGTTTTCACCAAATGGTGGCGATGTGGAAGTCGAGTTGGAACTGGTCATGGTTGATGGCACTGCCACGGCCTGCATCCATGTGTCCGACCGCGGTATGGGTCTGACGGCAGAGCAGGTTGAAAAGGTCTTCGTGCGGTTCTACCGTGCCGATGCCTCGGGAAAAATATCCGGTGCCGGCTTGGGCTTGAGCATCGTGAAGGAAATTGTGGAACTGCACGCTGGCCATCTCAGTGTGAAGAGCAAGGTGGGTGAGGGTACTCGGATTAGCGTCTTTCTACCGACGGCTCATCTACAAGTACACCCGTCCTGAATTGAATTTCAAGAAAGATGCCTGTGAATCGGTGGGCGTGAATGTAGTTCTCTTAGCAACTCCTTCGTGGTCACTGTGACACGGGCTTCCAGCGCCTGACCCATTAATGCATGGGACTCGCTGACACGGTGCCCTTCAAACTCAATGCGTTGGTCGATGTGAACCATGCTGTCTAGTAGCGCGTCACCTCCCAACTGTGGGCAAAGGAAACTACTCGTTTTTCTTTGCATTAGACAATAGATCTTGAATATCGACATGCAGCGCCATGGCGAGGGCGACTAGCACAGATATGGTCGGATTGGCGATCCCCCTTTCAATGCGAGAAAGGTAAGTTCGATAGATGCCACATCGTTCGGATATCTCATCCTGCGTTGCACCGACCGATTCTCGGAAGTGCCTGATCTGTTGACCGATGGTCCTAAGATGTGTCGGCTTTGAATTTGTACCGTCGTGCACTTGAAGCCTCACATTCGTTGGATACAAGACAGATGCGTCTGCATCAGACTACAGTTTGTTACATTCACCAAAGTTAATAACACGTCAATCTCCACATAAATGTCTGACCGGTTAGCTTTTTCTAATGCTAATTGTCTCATTCAATCTTGAATATTGCCCTTTGGGGCGATGGCGAGAGCCGTGGATAGCCAATAGCATAAGACCATGTCCTCCTTCCTACTTGCCCATACGGCGCAGGGAGGAGCATCGGTTGCCTAGAGTTACTGGCATTTGACTGTGGTGCTGAAAGCCACAACGCTTACGGGCGATAAGTTGTTTGGAAAATATATGTGGATTGCCGTGGTTCTGTTTATCTGGGTGCTTGCGTCGTTACCTATCGCCATTCTTATCGGTAAGGTTATTTACCTTGCAAATACGCCACCGAAAAATTCCTGCCATGCCAGATTGCACGGCCTTGCTGCAGACCAAAAGAATATCGATCAGCGTAAATGAAAGCGCCAGTGGGTGGCCTGCGACGATCTGTCTATCCTAATTTCCAGGGGATATAGATATGCCAAAGCACAAAGTAAATAGGCAGCACCTGCAAGTGATACTTGGTAGTCAAACCATCAAGGCCTTTGTGGCCGCACCAAAGGAATTTAATGTAATAGGCATCGTGCGCATGGGCAGAGATGCGAACTCTTGTCTGGAATTTGGACTGTTGGCCATAACCGAGGCTGGGACCTACTTCCGTGTGAATGGATCAACAGTGGCGGCTTTGAACAGCGATGCTGTCAAAGCCGCAATCAGGGCTACGATTACTCATGGAAGAGGACGCCCCTACATCGATAAATGTTCGCATCAAGCCGTGACTGCTGCGCCTGCTCCAACTATCATTGTTCGAAAGCGCCGCAGGATCGTGGCCTTGGGGCAGCTGCGAAGCGACCCTGAAATGGCACTTCCATCGTAGCAAGTCGCCTGACAGCGGCTAAATTTGCCAGGTTCTGCAATGATAGAAGTTCCTCCGCAAATTTAAACAGTTGAGATAAAGATAAGCTCCTAACGGTATTGTCAAGTTGTTTCGCCACTGGCGCCACCGCGGACAACTTAAGCGTGAACACGATGACCAAACCCCAACCAATATCCTATCGCGGCTACAGGTTTCCGCCTGAGGAAATCAGCTATTCGGGGCGGACTTTCGTTTTCCGCTGAAGCTGCACATGGCAGAGGAAATGCTGGCAGCCGCAGCATTGATGTGACGTACGAGACGGTGCGCAAGTGGACGCAGTGTTACGGCCAGTCGGTAGCCAAAAATATTCAGCACCGCTCCCCAGTGTTTGGCGACAAGTAGCACCTTGACGCTAGATTGTTCCACGACCATCACTCGCATCATTTGTTGTGAAGACTTTAAGTTGCAGGTACCTGATACAAAAGGTGTGGGTTCGAGATTGATGCGTTTGAGAAACACTGAACTAGCCGTCTACCGCCTAAAGTTGCCCCGGTTAACGTAATGGTCGTATCTCACAGGAATGGTGGGGTGGGGCAATGGACAGTAAGGGCCGAAAAGAGTTTTTCGAATATTCAGCCTCGTCGAAGATGCAGGCCAGCTATATCCGGGCAGAAGACTTGGCATCAATGTATCGGAATGGAAGTGTTAGAAGCAACTCAAACTTGATGGCCTTACCAAGTAGACTAAAAAATCAGCGGATACCTTTACTGGCCCTAACAAACTCGTATGCGCCGGCGTGGACGAGCATTTCGACGATTTCTGGATAGTCCATTTCCATGGCACAGGCCAAGGGAGTTGAGCCTTCATCATTCGTTATATTTAAACGAGCCGCCGAATTAATGAGCATAGCGACTATTTCAGAGTGCCCATTTTCCGCTGCTAAATGTAAGGGGGTATTGCCTCCTTCGTCCCGACAATCAATAGCTGCATCAGCTTTGATCAAGAGTTTCACGATATCATCGCGTCCGTTTAGCGAGGCAATATGGAGCGGAGTCATCCGGTCAGAATCGATGGCATTTACATCTACTTCAGCCTCAATCAATGCTGTTACTGAGGCTATCGGATCATCCATCTCAAAGCTGGCGACGAGGTGCAAAGCGGTCTGGCTACCAGAACCACTCTGATTGACATCAGCCCCACCATCAATCAATACCGTCACCATCTTATGAGTGCGGTCACAAATCCTGATGGCCTTTGGTGTCGTGGCGGTCAGGATGCGTGATGGGAATTGGGTGACCCCCCGCAAGGAACTTGATTAAAAGTTAAT
>Ga0316225_1002939_pt1 | contig 13559 bp, 18 predicted proteins | sample TBH18015metaG_FD_206010 | JGI IMG/M metagenome (GOLD analysis project Ga0316225, IMG submission 206010) | Freshwater microbial communities from Trout Bog Lake, Wisconsin, USA - TBH18015 | ecosystem: Environmental > Aquatic > Freshwater > Lake > Hypolimnion/Profundal zone | place: USA: Wisconsin... | reverse complement strand
ATTGTTCACATGGCGTTGGTTTAACACTTCGTCTTGGTTCAATATAAACATATTAAAAACATAATTAGCATCAGGTGAGTTTTTCTTATGTATCAATAAAAAGTCGTTAAGTAGCGTTAACTTCTGAGAAGTATTCATATAATCCTTTATTTTATCGGGAAATTACCCGGCAATAGTCTCATTATGTATAGGGCTATTACCTGATAATTTACACTCCAAACAGGATATAAAGGGCTAGTTCTATACTGACACCACGGTTGCGAAGATAGGCAGCTGCTACCCGTGTACCCAGTGTTTTGCGTATGTGTTGTGCGCGTTTAGATGAATAAGACATATAAATCCTTAATATTTTATTGCGTCGATTAATAAAATGATGCTGATAATTCCTGCGAGTATTACGCCTGCAATGTCTAAATAGTCCATGATGATCCTTCAAGCCCCGAAGGGCGTTAGATTAATAGTTATGAGCGATTGCGTTGGCTTCCTTGGCGGCCCGTTTAGCATCAACCTTAGACATATACAGCGTACTAGAGATAACCTGGTCAGCACAGATAGAAGCTGAACGAGAAAGAATAAGATTAAACTTGAAACCAGTTTTAGCTGATGCTTTGAATATATGTGCAAACATTTAGTTTCCTTCAGTTGTTTTGTTTCGATTGGTTCATTATATAGAACTTTCTTTATATCCAAACTATACAAAAGTTATAGATTGATAGATTAAATGACGCAAATATATATATACAGTGCTTATACAGTGGTTTATAATGTGCATATGATATGTAACAGGGGGCAAGATGCAATTATTTGATATAGAACGCGCCCGCCAAGGTGAGCAAGTCACCACTATTTATGGCGACACTGTAAAGATAATTGAATTTAATTATTCGGAAGACGCGCCTATCATTGCAATCATTACATATAAGTCCCGCCCCTACACGAAGACGATTCAACAGTTCGACTCAAAAGGCTATGCACTAGGCTGGTATGGTAGACAGATATTAACCATGGCCAGTTACGGTGCATAACCTAAGCACACTAAGTAAGTAAGCCAAGCTGACACAATACCGCGCTCACTACTTGCAAGCCATCCTCATAGACAAATACCACATAAGACGCCCACATAACCCGCCCAAACAAGAGCAGCAGTATCCTAATACTATAAGAGAGAGTAGATAAGAGTAGCAGGGTGTAAGGCAAGCGCAGCAACTAACAAGAACATCAGATACTTACAGTCAGATAGCACAGAAATTATATAGTGGGCGTCTCCTCACACAATTTAATCCCATCAAAAAGAGTACTCAGACTAACATTAATTAGCGTAGGAGTGCGGCGTACAATAGCGTCTGGTATAAACTATCGTAATAAAGTTATATTATCAGTATGTTGGATGGGGATTGTTGGATGCTTTGGACTGTGTTGGATAGGATTGGATCTGCGATTGACTGGGCATGATGGGGTGGAGGGTAGGCAGGGGCTCTGTGCTGCGTTCAATCAACGTCAAGCACCTAACCTGCCATGCGAGCGCAGGCAGGCGTCAGTCAGGCCAGTACGGGCTGGGATAGGCGGGTATTTTGGAAGATGGAGAATGAGAGGGGAGGGGGAAAGGTAATATCCTTCTGTCACTGTAACACCCGCCTTGCTACGGTCTTGCAATTTCAAAATAATTTTTTTTTATAAAAAAACAGCGATATACTTATAGCCATTGTGTTAATAGTTAGGGAGGTTGAATTGGACGATAGCAATCTTGTAATTGATAACTCGCATTGGACGATGAAGGAAAAGACTAAGTTCTGCATGAAGTACTTCCTTAATGGAAACTTCAGTGATGCTTGTCGTGAGTTTGGAGTTAGTAGGGATACTGCTAATGGTTGGAAGAAGCAGACTTGGTTCACTGAGATGATGAGCCGATTGAGGACGGAAGCTGATGCGGCTACTGATCGAAAGTTAACTAATATCATTGAGCGTGGATTTGCTGAGATTGAAGACCGTTTGGTTAATGGCGAGGAAAGGACGTTAAAGGATGGATCGGTTATCAAGATTAAAGCTAATCTCACTTCGCTTACAATTGCTACTGGGACTATGTTTGATAAACGGCAATTATTACGTAAGACGCCTATTGAGGACAGTTCGGCGGATGACATCTTAGTTAGATTGGCTGAGAAGCTAAGGGACTTTGCCAAGCCGAAAGACATTATTGAAGCAGAGGATGTAGAGTACCGTGACGAAACTTAAACTTGACTCAGACCTGATTGAAGGATTTCAAAAGGTATATTTGCTGCATAGGTTCGATGATGCTTGCCCTACACCTAAGTTTCACCGGGAAGTATGGGACTTAGCTTGTAGCGATGCCCCTAAGGTAGCCGTAGCTGCGCCTAGGGGGCACGCAAAATCTACAGGCATTACATTGACCTTTGCGCTTGCTTTAGTCTTGTTTAAAGTCCGGGATTTCATGCTGATTGTGTCTGACACTGAAGGGCAAGCGATTAAGTTTCTTGCCGAGTTTAAGGTTGAGCTTCAGGAGAATGAAGAGTTAATGAAGGATTTCAGGATCAAGTGTTTCAATAAAGACACTGAGACTGAGATTGAAGTAGAAATGATGGATGGCCATAAGTTCTGTGTGATTGCTAAAGGATCAGAGCAAAAGGTTCGCGGCTTGAAATGGCGTAGTAAGCGTCCTAACGCTATTATTGGTGACGACTTAGAGAACGATGAGATTGTTTTAAATAAGGATCGACGTGAAAAGTTTAGTAATTGGATATTCAATGCTTTATTGCCTTGTGGATCAAAAAACTGTATTACCCGTATTGTGGGAACAATTCTGCATACTGATTCTTTTCTTGAACGTGTACTAAATGATTCTGAATGGCTATCCAGACGGTACTCTGCACATTTTTCCTTTGATGACTTCTCTGAGATACTTTGGCCCGAACGATATGACGAGGTTCATTTCCGAAAGTTAAGACAGCAGTCTATTAACCAGGGTAAAGAAGATGGATATTCACAAGAACAATTAAACAAACCATTATCTAGCCACCGTAGCTTCTTTAAAAAAGAATGGTTTAAAGACTACGAAGAAAGTGACTATGATGCAAGAAAGGTTTATTATGCGGCTTGTGACTTTGCTATTTCGACAAAACAACGCTCAGATCGAACAGTTATTGTGGTAGTTGGGTTAAATTCCCATAATATTGCAACAGTGGAACAAGTTTATAAGGGCCGCTGGGATGCTAAGGAAATATCCGAGGCATTGTTTGAGGCGGCTGAAACTTATAATATTGAACAGTTTGTTGTTGAAAGTGGTGCTATTTACCATAGTATTAAGCCATTTTTAAATGATCAAATGATCACTCGGAATTTGTTTCTTAATTTAACACCTATAGTTCCTGCGAAAGATAAAGAAACCCGTGCGAAAGCGATACAGTATAGGATTAAAGCAGGAGCAGTTAAGTTTGACAAGTCTGCTGACTGGTGGCCAGACTTGGAACAAGAAATGCTTTTGTTTCCTCGTGGGGCGCATGATGATCAAGTGGACGCGATGGCCTATATTGGCCTTATGCTTGATAAATTTAGCCCTGCTGACACTGAAGAAGAAGCTGAAGCGGAAGAATGGGCGGAATTAGAGCGTAGTGAACGTAATGCTAACAAGATAACCGGATATTAATGTGCCTAAACTAAAATTAGATGCGATTGCCTCTTCACAGAATGTTGCCTTGCTTCTCAGCGATGAAGAAGTTAAGGATATTGGTGATACTTGCTTGAAAGAATACCGTTCAGACAAGTTTTCCCGTGCTGAATGGGAAGATCGCTATGCTGAAGCCATGAAAATGGCATTGCAAGTCATGGAAGAGAAGACATTCCCATGGGCTGGCGCTTCTAATGTTAAGTTTCCATTGATTACTATTGCCGCTATGCAGTTTCATGCTAGAGCATACCCAGCTACCATTCCAAGCTCTGAAGTTGTTGGCTGTCGTGTCATTGGCGAAGATTTAGATGGTCAGAAACAAGCGCGCGCAGATCGTATTGCAGAGCACATGTCTTATCAGCGCATGGAAGAAGACACGCAATGGGAAGAGTCTCACGATAAACTACTACTTGCCATGTCAATTCTTGGCTGTGCATTTAAAAAGACCTATTACGATAGCATTAAAGAAGTCCAAGTGTCAGAATTGGTTCTACCTAAAGACTTAGTTGTTGACTATTACGCAAAATCATTAGATACAGCATCACGCATTACACATGTTCTTTATATGTCGCCCAATACTTTGTGGGAACGACAAAAATCTGGCATGTATTTAGAGACATCAGAACGACGCGAAACGCCAGAGCAATCAGGTCCGATAGAAAGTGTCACCAATGATGTTTCAGGCCTTAAACAGCCTGCTACTGACCCTGATACGCCTTATAAGATACTTGAGCAGCACAGATTCTTAGATTTAGACCAAGATGGTTATGCAGAGCCGTATATTGTTGTGTTTAGAGAAGATACTGGCGAAGTATTACGGATTGTCGCTCGGTTTTATAAAGAAAATATTCGCTATGACCAAGACATTCAACTTCAAAAGATTATTCCTGAGAGCTTTTTTACGAAGTTCACATTTATTCCATCCCCTGATGGTGGTTTCTATGATCTGGGTTTTGGTTTGCTTCTCGGTGGCCTTAGTGCTTCTATCGATTCCTTAATTAATCAATTGATTGATGCTGGCACGATGTCTAACACTGCTGGCGGATTCTTAGGCAAAGGCGTAAAAATTCGTGGTGGTGATTATTCGTTCCGTCCTAATGAATGGAAGCGCACCGATAGCACAGGTGACGACTTGTCTAAAAATATTTTTCCATTGCCTGTTAGAGAGCCAAACCAAGCATTGTTACAGTTGTTGACTTTGCTTATTGACTTTGGAACGAAGATTGGTATGGCTACCGATCCAATGATTGGCGTATCTCCAGGCCAAAATACCCCAGCAGAAACATCCCGCAATACTATTGCCCAGGGTGAAAAGGTATTCAATTCAATTTATAAGCGAACATACCGTGCTATGCGCGAAGAATTCAGAAAGTGTTATCGACTGAATTACTTTTACCCTCCATTGAGCGGTAAGTATGAATATGGAACAAGTAATGGCAAAGGTGGCGTGGCTTACGTTCAAGATTATTATGATACTGATAAAGGCGTCGTTCCTTCTGCTGATCCATTCATTACTTCAGACGAAACCAAAGTCCAGCAGGCAATGCAATTGCGTCAAATGTCAACAACGATGCCAGGATACAATCGTTTTGCAGTTGAAAAGCGCGTTCTTAGTGCAATGAAGATTGAAGGAACGGATGAGCTATTGCCGAATCCAAAAGGACCTAATGCAGTTCCTCCTCCGCCTAATCCTAAAGTTCAACTTGAGCAAATGAAGATGCAGAACTTGGCACAGGAACGCAAGTACAAACAAATGAAAGCATTATTAGATTTACAGGAAGTAGCAAGATTGAATGACGGTAAATTGGCCAAATTGCACGCAGAGGCGGCTCATTTAATGGCACAGGCAGGTGGAGTAGAAGTGGAACAGAAGTTACAGGCAATTGAATTACAGATTCAGCACGAGAAGAATCAAAAGGATGGCATGTTGTCATTGATTGACTTAATAAAGGAAACGCAAAATGGTAACAGCAACGGAATGGGCGGCATGGCAGGAAATGGCGGAAACGAAAATTCTCCTCCAATGGATGCACAACAAAATCAAGGATAAACAACTTAACTGGGCGCAAGGAGACTATCAAGGTTATCAAGATAGAAACTTACTTGAAATTGGAAAAGTTCAAATGCTAGCAGAAATTATTGATTTGCAATTTTCAGATATTAAAGAGGACTTACGAAATGACTAATAAAAGCGGATTGATTCCTGTAGGACATCGACTTGTTATTTTGCCAGAAGTAATCGAGGAAGTAACGAAAGGCGGCATTATCATTGCTCACGAGACAACTCATAAAGAGCAAATGGCACAGATTAAAGCCAAGGTTATTGCTATTGGCAATGGTGCATGGTCTGATTGCACTACTCCAGCGTGGTGTGAAGTTGGAGACACTATTCTAATCGGTAAGTTTTCTGGCCTGTTGTATGACGGTGAAGACGGCTTGAAGTACCGTGTTATTAATGATCTGGATGTTGTTTGCAGAATGGAGAAATAATTATGGACAATGAAAATACTGAAGTTAATGATGCAGTTGACTCCGATGTTGAATCTCAAGAAAATGATTTTGAGGCTCGCGCTCGGGCTGATGGTTGGACACCTAAAGAAGATTATAAGGGTAATCCTGATCGTTGGAAAACTGCCGAAGAATTTGTTGAGTTTGGCGAAAACCTCACTCCAATCCTTAAAAAACAGCGTGATGAATACAAAAAGCAAGTTGACGAACTAAGCAATAAGTTTTCAGCACAAGAGCGCCATGTTCAGCAATTGCTTGAATACCGTACTCGACAAGAAGAAGACCGTTGGCAAGGTGAAATTACTTATCTGAAGCAGCAGTTGAAAGATGCTCGTCGGGCAGGTGAAGACGATACTGTTGACGTTATTCAAGATAAGATTGAAGAACTTAAAGCTAATAAGCCGGTTCTGGAAGCGCCTAAGAAACAAGAAGTAGACCAACGTCCATTTAATGATTGGAAAGAGGAAAATGCAGCTTGGTTTGAAAAAGATGACAAATCTACAGTTTATGCGTTAGGATATGCACATCAATTACGTGCTGCTGAGCCATCTTTAGTTGGAACAGCTTTTTTTAATAAGATCAGTACTGCTGTTAAAAAAGAGTTCCCAGAATTGTTTAGTAAGCGGGGTAGCATGGTTGAAAGTTCAAGCCCTGGCGGTAATCGTCCAGCGCCTAAAACAAGTTACGAACGGCTTCCTGCTGAAGCGAAATCCTCATGCGATGATTTTGTTCATAACAAGTTAGGCAGCAAAGAAGATTACCTTAAACTTTATAACGGGAATTGATCATGGCTATGACAGACGAACAAAAGGCAAGCCGCAGTGAGCACATGAAGTCAGTTCATGCGAAACGACGCGAGACTAAGAGCTTGCAACAGATTGAAGTCAATACATTAGTTCAGGAAGGTCTAGCAATGACACAGGAAACAGAAAGCACTAGCGGGTCTGTACGCACTGAGGGACAACGTAATAAGCGCCCTCGTCGCAATATGTTTAATGGAACACAGCAGCGCCTTGCTGTGTATGGAAATATTCCTGGCTATCATTTGCACATCTTTAATGATGAGGCTGGACGTGTTGAACAGGCTTTAGCAACTGGTTATGAGTTTGTTGAGCCGCATGAGATTGATTTGGAGACTTCTCGCAGAGTTACCGAAACAAACGGTGCGGTAGATAACAAGATTCGCCATGTTGTAGGTAAAACAGAAGGAAATAACGCTCAGTATGCTTATTTGATGAAAATCAAGAAAGAATACTTTGATGAAGACCAGAAGGCCGCACAGGACGAAATTACCGAAAAAGAAAACTACATGCTACGGAACGGCGGTTCTAATGCAGACAGTATTCGCAATACATACATTCCAAACGGACGTAAGTCTGCTTTGGAAATTCAAAGAAAATAAATTAAAGGAGCCTTAAAATGGCGAATATGATTAACAATTCGGGCCTTACTCCACTACGTGCGATTAACGGCTCGCCTTACAATGGACAAGGTAACGTCTATTACATCCCTTCAACTGATGGTAGTCAGTATGCAATTGGTGATGCAGTTTCTACTGCTGCCGGTGGTGATGCTACGGGGATCCCTCAAGTTGCAAAGGCATCTAGTGCTTCTGGTACTCCTTTGCGTGGTGTTGTTGCCGGTGTATTCGTTGTGCCTCCAACTGGCCCAACAAGTGCAGTAGGTACTACACTTCCTTTGGAATTTATCTCTGTTCCAGCAACTAAAGCTAAAAACTATTATGTTTTGATTATTGATGATCCACATGTCATTTTTGAAATTCAAGATGATGGCCTCAATGCACTGACAGCAACATCATGCAACAAAAATGCTTATTTCACAGTAGCGAATCAGACTTATCCACAGCAATTGTCTGGCACTACATTGACAACAGGTACTGTTGCAACAACAAATACATTCCCTCTGAAAATTATTGGCTTGGTGCAACGCCCTAATAATAACTTCGGTACGAGCGCACGTTGGCAGGTAATGATTAACCAACATGAGTTCCAAGGCAATACTGCCGGATATTAACATTAACTTTTCAGGAGAATTATTATGGCTGGAGTAATTACAACAGGCAATACCCCCAAGGCACTATGGCCTGGCATCTTTTCATGGTACGGTCGGGGTTATGACGAGACTAATCAAGAATGGAAAAATCTGTTTGAGATTCAAGACTCTAAACAACAATACGAAGAACTGGTAAGCGTTACCGGCTTTGGTCTGGCTCCGGTCAAGCCTGAAGGCTCTGGCGTGAACTATGACTCTGAGATTCAGGGATTTGTAACTCGCGCTGTTCACGTATCGTATGGCCTTGGCTATATCGTTACTAAAGAAGAAATCGCGGATAATCTGTATAAAGAAGTTGCAGAAACCCGTGGTCAAGCTCTTGGTTTCTCTGGTCGTCAGACTAAAGAAAACGTAGCTGCTAATATCTACAACCGTGGATTTAATAGCTCGTATCCAATGGGTGATGGTCAATCTATGTTGAACGTAGCTCACCCTAACGCATCGGGGGGTACATTCTCTAATATGTTGGCTGTTGGTGCCGATCTTTCTGAAGCATCTTTAGAAGATTTGACCATTCAGATTATGGGTGCTCAAGATGATCGTGGTTTGCTGATTAACCTGATGCCTAAGTCGTTGATTATTCCTCGTCAAGAAGTTTACAATGCCCAACGCATCTTGAAATCAACATTCCAATCAGGTACAGCTAATAACGATATTAATGCTATTAACAACATGAATATCTTCCCTGAAGGTATCAAGTTGAATCGTTATTTGACTTCACCACATGCTTTTTTTATTCGCACCAATATCCCAAGCCGCAATGGTTTGATTCACTTCAAACGTACTGCTGCTGAGTTTACTCAAGATAATGACTTCGATACAGAAAACATGAAGTATAAATATTATGAGCGTTACAGTTTTGTCTGTGGTGACGTAAGAGCAATTTTTGGGTCAAACGGGCCTTAATATTTTAATAGCATAAGTGTTATTCTAGTGATGCTTAAAACGTGTCACTAGAATTTTTAAATAGTTTTCTAAGGGTGAATATGAACAAGAAACTACGTGGTATTATGTCATCACCTGCTAAAGGAAAAGGCGGTAAAGCGTCTCAAATGATGGCAGAAATGGGTGGAGTAGTTGGACCTCAAAAGAAAGACATGAAAGCTAAACAAAAACCACCGACTAAAGCTCCGATTAAGAATATGTATTGATCGTAGCTCCGCACAAGCCTTAAATGGCGTTTTAATTAACTTGTTAGGAGCAATAAAATGGCAACACCTGTTCGATTTACCTCTGGCGTAACTCAAGACGCATCTTGGCAGCCACTCGCGTTGTCTGGCTTTCCCAATCCATTCTTTTATCATTTGTATGCAGATGATTTTGACGTATATAACACTGCTGCTTATACCGCTACACTCACGGGTACTGGCTCTGCTGCACTGACTCCTATTGATGGCGGCAATATCTTGCTGACCACTAATACATCAACTCCATTGGCTACTGACATTGCATCTTTGCAATTGAAAGCGGCAAGTTTTGCCTTTGTTCCTTCTACAAGCTCTGTAAATGGTAAGAAAACATTCTTTCTTGCTCGTGTTCAAGTAGCTAGCGCTATTAACTCAACATTCAATGTTGGCTTGATGAATACGACTGCTACGCCAGGCGCACCTACAGACGGAATCTACTTTAACAAAGCTACAGGTTCGGCAACTAACCTGCAAGTCGTTGTAATGATCGGTTCTGTACCAACGTATATCGCTATTCCTGCAACTTCATATACTCTCGCCAACAATACTCAAATTGACTTAGGTTTGGTTTATGACGGTCGTACTGGTGACATTCTTGTCTTTGTTAATAGCAATATGATTGGTTATTTGCCAGTATCAGGTACAGGTACTGTTCAGCCTAACCGTGGCCCTGTTGCTGCTCTTCGTTCTGCTACAGTAACTACTGCTTTGTTGAATCCAACTGTTGCTTTAATTTCTGGCACAACTGCATCGACAACATTGACTGCTGATCTGGTCTTAGCTGCACGGGAGCGTTAATTATGGCTGCTTCATACGATACTACGATCACTTTGGATGGTCCTAAGAACACTCGGGTACGTTTTGAGGGTGTTTTGACTTCTGCTGATATTCCGCCATTTACAATTATTGCTCAACCATCAACTTTATCTGACCTAGGGCCATTTGCAGGCGTTAAAGCAAAAGCTCTTCGTCTTGATAAGATTGATTATGCAATTGAAGATTTGCTGACTATTACTTTGTTTTGGGATGCAACTGTCCCTGTCCGCATTTGCGACCTAGCAGGACGCGGAGTCATTGATAATACTAAGTTTTTCGATTGGAATAATACCCAAGCAGCAGGATGGACGGGTAATATCACGGCATCATCAACAGGTGGTGCAGCAGGTTCTGCATTGTCATTTATGATTAACTTGGCTATGACAAAGCAATAATGGCAATCAATAATCGCACCCAGATTACAGATGCAGGGGCTGTAAATGTCGCTTTAGTAACTGGTGGCGCATTAAATGTCAACGTGGTATCCGGTGGCGGCAGTAGTGGAAATGCCGCCGCTGGATTAACTGGTTCAGTAGTTCCAACAAGTGCCGATTATCTTGGTTTTAGTATATCTGGATTATTAACAGGCGTATCTTCTTCAAATCCCTTACCTGTATCTGTATCAGGAGGAAGTTCAAACGCATCAGCAGGGACAACTGGTTCAGCAGTACCAACTTCTGCAAGCTATACGTCATGGAACTCTGTTGGGAATAATACTGGCGTATCTTTAACGACTGCGTTACCAATTCAGCCTGGAACTGGAGCATCATTTCCTGTTACTGGGACATTTTGGCAGGCTACTCAGCCCGTATCATTAACATCAACAACAATTACAGGTACAGTTGCATCGACGCAATCAGGGACATGGAACATAGGTTCTGTAGCTACACTTCCTGCATTGCCGACAGGCGCTAATACTATAGGCGCAGTAAATGTTAATGGAACTCTTCCTGTATCAGGTTCTTTTTATCAAGCAACTCAGCCCGTAAGCATTGCAAGTATGCCTAGCACTCCTGTTACAGGGACATTCTGGCAATCTACTCAACCTGTATCAATCGCTTCAATGCCAAGCACGACTGTAACGGGTACGTTTTGGCAAGTTACTCAACCTGTGTCTTTAGCTTCTACGACGATTACAGGAACAGTCGCGGCTACTCAATCAGGAACATGGAATATCGGCTCCATTACAACTTTTCCTGCATTGCCAACTGGTGCAAATACAATTGGATCAGTAAATATTGCTGCGGCTCAAACATTGGCAACTGTAACCACAGTTGGTACTGTGTCAGCAATAACTGCGGGCCCTGCAATTACAGCAGGATTTTATTCTAGGATTACTGATGGTATTTCAGTTGTAGCAGTAAAGGCCGCTAGTACTGCTGCTGTTGCTACTGACCCTGCTCAAGTAGTAGCAATTAGTCCAAATAATAGTGTTACTGTTGCTCAAACTACACCAGCGAACTTAAATGCAACTGTTACGCCTATAGCACTAACAAAAGGTACGCAAGGAGCAACAGGATTTACAACTCAAGATTTAAAAGATTCAGGTAGAAATCAAACAAATTATTTTAATGCAGCTCAAACTATCAGTACAGCAACAGAAACTTTACTATCTCTTACAGGGTATAAATCAGGTGCTTCGGTTACTGCTACAACAACTCCAGCAGTAGTAACAACAGGAAAAACTTATAGGATTTCAAGAATAACAATGTCTTATATTGGAATAAGTACAGCTACTACTATACAAGTTAATCTTAGAGCAAATATTGCTGGTGTTGTTGCAGTTACCTCGCCATTAGTTGATAGTTGGGTTATTGGTGAGCAAGAAGGCAGTGTTGCATCTGTAGCTGGCGGTGTAGCTACTATTAATATTGCCAATCCTGATGGCATAGAATTTGCAGCAGGCACAGGAATTGGAATTACTTTATTAGGCACAGGAGCTACAGGTACAGCAATTGCATCTGGGTATGCAAAAATAAGTATTGCTGGTTATGAATATTAAAGAGATCATAAAATGTAATTAATGATATTAATATGTCATTAATTGTTAATTTAAATTAGAAATACAGGTGAGATAAATGAAACCATCAGAATTGCTTCAAATTAAAGAAATTGCAGCTTCATTAATCCTAACTCTCCGTGGAGATTTCGATTCAGAATTAGACGAATTAAAAAAGTTAATTCAAGAATGGGATAAGCGAAGTAATCTTGACAAATTGATTGCTAAGTTTGAATCTGATAAAATGGATTTTCAAATGTATGCTGATAAAGTCAATAAAGAGCATGATGATAAAGATCAAGAACATCTTGATAAAGATGGCAGTCTTAATGATTGTTCTATCCAATTGAAAGAAGGAACAATTGTTTTGCATCGAAGCCTTGATGAATTTAACTTTGAAAAAGAAACGCATCGTTCAAATGTTAGTCAATGGACACAAGAGCAAATCAAAAAAAGCAAAGAACTAAAGCAGTTGAATGATGAAGTTGAGTCACTTAAAATTTCATTAACAAAATCAACTAATGCTTTGGATGCTAAAGAAAAAGTATTGAATGAGCGCTTGGCTAAATTAGCATTAATTTAATATAGCGGAGGCAGATTATGAGTGGAACTTATTATAAGCGTGGTGCATGGAATTGCATCTGCGATTCTTGTGGGTTCAAATATAAATCTACCGAACTAAGAAAGCGCTGGGATGGGTTAATGGTCTGTAAAAAAGACTGGAACCCAAGACAGCCACAAGACTTTGTTCGTGGTAAGGCAGACCCTCAAGCACCGCCATGGAGCCGTCCAGAACCTGCTGATGTATTTGTAAGCTCTTCATTTGTTTTGGATATTTCTAATTTAGATGGACAATCAATACTTGGATAAACATGAAAAAAATAACCACATTAATTTTATTGGCTTTCACTAATTTGTGTTTTGCACAATTTGTTCCTTTTGTAACTGGCCAAACATTAACTGCTGCGCAATTAAATACTGCATTTAACTCGGTGACTGCTTCAAGTACTGCTGCAACCTTTACTGGAACAAATGCCTTATCAGGAATATCTGCTAGTGGAATTTATAATTATGGAACATTAAGTTTTACAGGCAACAACACAATTGAAAACTTTTCGTCAACAACTAATGGTTATATCCAAAACATTTTACAGAATAAAAGCTCTGGAACATCTGCATCTGCCAATTATGTTGTTTCTAATAACCTTGGTACAGCAAATACTTATTTTGGCAGCCTAGGAATTAACTCAAGCACATTTACAGGCACAGGGTCGTTTAATCTTCCTAATGCATC
>Ga0316225_1002934_pt1 | contig 13563 bp, 8 predicted proteins | sample TBH18015metaG_FD_206010 | JGI IMG/M metagenome (GOLD analysis project Ga0316225, IMG submission 206010) | Freshwater microbial communities from Trout Bog Lake, Wisconsin, USA - TBH18015 | ecosystem: Environmental > Aquatic > Freshwater > Lake > Hypolimnion/Profundal zone | place: USA: Wisconsin... | reverse complement strand
CTTGCTCTTCGCATTCCACGGCCTCAGCGGGACCAGAAACACTCCGGGTGTTATGAAGTTCTGCTTCATCCCATCGTGTGTCCCGCCCTCATAAAACGTCGAGTTCGTCTCCATCTGCCCCCACAGTATCGGCTTCACATGCATCTCGAAGGCTGTATTCACGGCCACTGGCCGCCCAATCGTCGCCAGCCCCGCATCCGACGGAATTGTCGCACCCACAGATCCCAGCGCTGCGAATCGCCCAAACGCCTTTCCCCCCACCATCGTGATTCCGCGCGTCCACGCTACCGCGCCGTTCTTCGCCTGGCCCGTCGTCCACGTCTGGCTCAAGACCGTTGAAATGCTGTAATTCCCGGCATCCGTGTTCCCGGAGGCGATCCGTACCCGCGCCGTCACGCAGAAATCACCCAGCCCATCCGTGCCCGCTGCGGCGCCATGCACCGCATAATTCGGTATCGACAAATCTGTCTCAACCCGCTTCAGAAACAACAGGCTCAGCCCCTTGCCGTTCCCGATGTTCCACACCGAATCGCCGCCAGCCACCCTCTGCCGCACAAACTCCTCGCGCACAAACTGCCCCAGCAGCGGAGTCGGCATCACCAGAGGCGTAATCATCGTCGGCTGCAACGCCTTCATTTCGGCGTTGTGATTGTGAAAATCGCGAAAGTAGCTCTGCCCACTCGCAGACAACGCAAACGCCGCCAGCGCCACAGCAAGCAGAACTCGCTGCAACCATGAACCGCTTCCTTCTCGAACCTGCATACGCCTCTTGGACAAGGACACTCCGTTTCTCGTTGTGCGTACAAATCAAGGCACAACTCTGCAATCGGCAATCCGTAGGATTGCCTATTAACAGAATGGAGAGTGAACTCCCGATCGCAAGTGACCAGCATCACGGCACACCGCTGTTGCAAAATAAAAAGAGAGGCTGGAATCGCTCCCAGCCTCCCACATTTTTGGTTTCTCTCGACTAGTGTATCGAGAATGGTACGAAGTACCTATGCTTTGGTCTCTGCCTCAGTCTCTGCCTCTGCCGCGGCCTCCGCTTCAGCTGCTGCCGCTGCTTCCTTCGCGGCCTTCTCCGCCTTGCGCGCCACAATCGAGTTCTGACCCAGCTCATCGGCCAGCTTCTCGGTTGTAAACGACTCAATCACGTCGCCTATGCGGATATCCTTGAAGCCGTTCAGGTCGATGCCACACTCCACGCCCTGCCGCACCTCGCTCACATCGTCCTTGAAGCGTTTCAGCGATCCAATCTTACCTCGCCAAACCTCTGCACCTTCACGCAGCACACGTACCTGAGCCGTCCGCGTAATCACGCCATCGGTCACGCGGCAGCCGGCTATCTGGCCCACCTTCGTGATCTTGAAGACGTTCATCACCTCGGCCTTGCCCGCGTAGTTCTCCTTGAACACCGGATCTAGCAATCCATACATCGCCTTTTCAATCTCGTCGCGTAGCTCGTAGATAATCGAGTGCAGCCGGATCTCCACGTTTTCCCGCTCCGCAACCTCGGTCGACTTGCGATCGGGCCGCACGTTGAATCCGATGACGACCGCGTTCGATGCCGACGCAAGCAGCACGTCCGACTCTGTAATCGCGCCCACGCCCGAGTGCAGCACACGCACCCGTACCTTCTCGGTGGACATCCGCTGCAGGTCTTCGGCAATTACCTCCACCGATCCCTGCACGTCGCCCTTGACGATGAGGTTGAGGTCCTTCATGCCAGCGTGCTTGATCTGTTCCGCCAGACCTTCCAGCGAGACGCGCGAGCTCTTGGCCAACTGCGCCTCGCGCTCCTTCATCTTGCGGTACTGCGCAATGCCCTTGGCCTTGTCGCGGTCTGCCATCACCAGGAACGTGTCGCCCGCGTCCGGCATTCCTTCCAGCCCAAGAATCTCCACAGGAGTGGCTGGTCCAGCCTCCGTAATTGGCCGTCCGCGGTCGTCAAACAGCGCGCGAATCTTGCCGAACGTATTGCCCACAATGTAACTGTCGCCGGTACGTAGCGTTCCGTTCTGGATCAGCACCGACGCAACCGCGCCGCGTCCTCGATCCAGCTTCGCTTCAATTACCGTGCCCACTGCAGGACGTTCCGGCGTCGCCTTCAGATTGGCCAGATCCGCCACCAGGCAGATCATCTCCAACAGCAGATCAAGGTTTAATCGCTTCTTGGCAGACACATCCACAAATACCGTGGTGCCGCCCCACGCCTCAGGCTGTAAGCCCCGGTCCGCAAGCTGTTGCTTCACGCGATCGGGATTGGCTTCCGGCTTGTCGATCTTATTCACCGCAACAATAATCGGTACATTCGCCGCTTTGGCATGCGCAATCGCCTCCAGCGTCTGTGGCATCACGCCATCGTCCGCCGCCACAACCACCACCACAATGTCGGTGATCTTGGCGCCGCGTGCGCGCATCCTGGTAAATGCCTCGTGGCCCGGTGTATCCAGAAACACAATCTCGCGACCAAATGCCGGAGAATCCGCCTTCGCAATCTTTACCTTGTATGCGCCAATGTGCTGCGTGATTCCGCCTGCTTCGCCTGCCGCAACATCGGTCGAACGAATCGCGTCCAGCAGCGATGTCTTGCCGTGGTCTACATGGCCCATCACAGTCACTACCGGCGAGCGTGTAATCTCCACCATCCCTGTAGTGTCTTCCAGGAAGCCTTCGATGGCCTCGTTCTCCAACTGCTCTTCCACGCTGATTACGGTCGCATCCGCGCCAAACTGCCGCGCCACTTCCTTCACCAGTTCACCGTCCAGCGACTGGTTCACAGTCACAAACACGCCCTTCATCAGCAGCGTCGCAATCAGGTCCTTGCCACGCACATCCAGCTTCTCCGCCAGGTCCTTTACGCTGATTCCTTCGGTCACCGTAATCGACTTCGTGATCGGCAGCGGCTCTTGCGATATCTGCGATCCACCATAGCGCGGCGGGGGCTGGAAGCCCTTCATCGGGCCTTCCTTCGTCTTCTCGTAGCGTTGACCGCCGCGTCGCTGTCCTGGTCGCGCAGCAGGCCGCATCCCGGTCGGCGACTCGCCCGGTCCCGGTGCAACTCCCAGTCCGCCAGGCCTTGCTCCAAACCCAGGTCGTGCTCCACCAGGTGTAAAGCCCGGACGTCCCGGCGCGCCTCCCGGACCCGTGGGGAATGAGCGTGTCGGATGCATCGGTCGCCGTGCGCCCGGTGCCATCGTGGAAGAAGGATGAGAACCTGGTGCTCCCGAAGCTTGCGGGCGTGGGCGTTCGAAGATAGGGCGTCCACGCTGAATGCCACGCGCAGCTCCCTCCGGTGCCGTATAGATTGGCCGTGGCCCGGTCTGTGGCATCACAACCCGCCGCGCCGGTGGCTCTACAACCGCAGGCGCTGTTACTTCCGCAACCGGCTCCTTCGGTAATACCTCCGCTGCCGCTTCAACCGCGGCAGCCGTCACAGCAGCATCGCGTAGCTCCGCAGAAACGGCTGCACTCCCTGGCGTGGTGCTAACCGGTGGTGCTGCTGCCGGTGCAACAGCAGCCGGTGGTGCGGCAGGCTTAACACTTTTTACTGGAGATGCAGCCACAGGTGCCACCACCGCCGAACGCTCTGCCGTGGCTTGTCCCTGGCTCTGTGTTGCTGCGGGCTGTGTACTCGCCGCAGGCTGCGCGTGTGTCATCTGCGCAGACGCTGGCGGCGCAACTACTACGGGTGGCCGCGCAATTACCGGCCCCACCGGAGTCTTGCTTGCAATCGCCGGCGGTGGCACGACCACAGGGATTGCCTGGCTCGGTTGCCGAGGCTGCGGCACAATCCGTCGTGGCGCCGGTGCCACCGGAGCTGCCGCTACGGGTGCGCTCACCGGCGGTACAGCCTTCACCTCAGGCGCTGCCTTCGCCACCACCGTGGGCGCTGCCGCAGGCACAACTACCGCAGGACGACGTGGTCCCCGGCGCGCTTCCTCCGCAGCCTGCTTGCGCTCCAATATCAAGCGCGCCGCATCCCCAGGCTTCGATATGTGGGCTAGATTGAAGACCGGCTTAGCCTCCACCGCAGGCTTGTTCGCGGTGGTGCCACTGTGCCGGCCGCTAAAATAATTGCGTACCTTTTCGGCCTCATCGGCCTCAATCGAGCTGGAGTGCGTCTTCGCCTCTGTGACGCCAACCGCCGTCAGAGCATCCAAAATGGATCGGCTCTTGACCTCTAGCTCCCGTGCAAGATCGTTGATTCGAACTTTGCTCATCCGTCCCTTTTCGTTTCCTCTGCGGCCTTCAACTATTCATATCAGCCTCATCGAAGGTGGAATCTCATCCAACTCTATTATCCCTGAGATCGCAATCGTAGCAACCGCCCTCTGCGATCCCCAAATTTATTGCCTGCCCCATCTCTCGCTTCCGAGACCCGGGGGTTCTTCCCATCCCGTTACTCTGTATCGATGCCCTCGTCGCTCACCTCCTGGCTCTCGTTCACCAGGCTGTCCACGGCATCATTCTCTAGCTCTATCTGTTCTTCCCGTGCATCCGCTTCGCTGTCTGCATCGCTCTCCGATCCCACTTCCTCGGCCTCCGCTATCTCCTCAGTCGCGAGTGCCTCATCCTCGGCAGACTTCCCTGTGGACTTCGCCTCCGCAACCGCAGGACGCTCTTCGCCCTCTTCGTACTGGCCAAAGTAGTGCCGCACCGCAACCGAGATCTTCTCCAGCGTCTTCTCCCCGATCCCCGGTATCTCCTCCAATTGCTCGGGAGTCATGTCCGCCAACTCCTCCACCGTCGTAATTCCCGCCGCAATCAGCTTCTCCTGAATCGAATCGCCCAGTTCGGGAATCTGTTCGATCGGAGTGCTCGGCCCGGTGCCCATCGACTGCATCTGCTGCTCCACTTCCTGCCGCTTCTCTTCCTCACTCTTGATGTCGATCTTCCAGCCCAGCAGCTTCGCCGCCAGCCGCACGTTCTGCCCCTTCTTGCCAATCGCCAGGCTCAACTGTGTATCGTCGACAATCACCTCAATCTGTTTCTCTCCCAGATCCGTAATCGACACCTTGCTCACCTTCGCCGGCTGCAATGCCTTCTCCGCAAAGGTCGTAATCTCCTCGCTAAACTCGATGATGTCGATCTTCTCCCCTCGCAGTTCGCGAATGATCGACTGCACACGCATCCCCTTCATGCCCACGCATGCGCCCACCGGATCCACATCCTTGTCGCGACTTACCACGGCAATCTTCGTCCGCTCGCCTGCTTCGCGCGCTATCGCCTTGATCGATACCGTCCCGTCATAGATCTCCGGAACCTCGCTCTGGAACAGGTTCTGCACCAGTCCTGGTGCCGCTCGCGACACGATAACCTGTGGCCCCTTGGCCGCGCGATCCACCCGCAGCAGAACCACCCGCACCCGCTCGCCCACCGCAAACTGCTCCAACCGGCTCTGCTCCCGCTTAGGCATCCGTGCCTCCGCCTTGCCCAGGTCGAAGATCACATCCATCGGCTCCAGTCGCTTCACCGTCGCATTCAAAACCTCGCCCGCGCGATGGTTGTACTCCAAAAACACCGTGTCCCGCTCCGCCTCGCGTACCTTCTGGAAGATCACCTGCTTCGCCATCTGCGCCGCAATCCGTCCCAGCGGGCTGGTGTCCTTATAGAAGCGCAGTTCGCCGCCTACCTCTACCTCAGGTGCCAGTGCGCGTGCCTGCTCCAGCGTCAACTGGTTGATCTCGTCCTCCAACTGCTCCGGCCCTTCCACCACCGTCTTGAAGACGTACGCCCGTATCTCGCCAGTCTCCCTGTCCATCTCCGCGCGCATGTTCTCTTGCGTCTTATAAAACTTGCGCGTCGCCAGCGCGATCGCATCCTCCACCGCGCCCACCACAATCGCGGGCTCGATGCCCTTGTCGCGGCTCAACGTCTCAATCGATTGATACAAAACACTCGCCATACGCTTCACTCACCTTCAAACTCGTCTTCAACTACCTACTAACCACTGCCCACTGTCTTTTCAAATCTCAAGCACTAAATTCGCCTTCTCCACATTCTTCAACTCAATCTCCAGCACGTTGTTCCCTGTTCCCTGTTCCCTGTTCCCTGTCTTCTTGCTCTTCTGCTTCACCGTTGCCACGTCGATTCTGATCACGCCCTCTGCAAATCCCATCAACCGCCCCGTCCATGTCCGGCTCTCCTTCACCGGAGTAAACGTCTTTACCTTAATCAGGCTCCCGGCAAACCGCGTGTAATCCTCCGCGCGATTCAGCTTACGTTCCAGCCCTGGAGACGAAACCTCCAGCGTGTACTCCGCGCCCGGAACCACATCCTCCACATCCAGCAGTGTGCCAAAGTCCGTGGCAAACGTCGCACAATCCTCATGCGTCACACCGCTCAGCAACTCCACCGGAACACCTTTCGGCAGATCAATCTCTTCGCCAGCAGCAGCCCGTTCCGCCAGCCTATTCCGCTCCGCTGCATTCTTCTCTACAAACACTCGCAGTGCTCGGCTCTTGCCGCCGCCGCCAAACTCAATCTCCACAATCTCCAGCTGGTGAGATGCAGCTACCCGCTCCGCAAGTCGCCGAATTTCGTCCATCTGTAATGCCATAAACCCTTTTCAACCAGCGTTTTGTGTAAGTTGAGCCCGTGAATAGCCAAACCGTCTTTAGAGCAACAAAAAGTGGGCTTTCGCCCACGCATCTCCTCCGCCATTTCCCGGATTCCCAACCAAAGTAGCTGGATGGGGTCGGTTCGCCGGTGCGCACACGGCTACTTACCGAACAGCGGAACAAACTTGCTCGCCATACCAAGATACGCTATTCAGCTTAAAATATCAATGCGTGGCCCCTTTTCATCTGCCGTAGCTTGCCCATAAGGGTATAGACTTGCTTGACCCAAAGCAGATATATGACGCCAGCCATGCAATTCGATAAGGGCCCACATCGATTCGTGCGTAATCGTGCGTTTGCCTCTCTCCTGGTCATGGCGTCCATCTGGTCGCTTACTCTCCGCCTCTATCACTTCGCGCAAAGACTCTGGGTACCAACGCATCTTCTCATCGTGCCGCCGCTCAGCGGTTCCATCGCCCACGCCATCGATCTCGTCACTTACCTCGCTATGACAGCCCTCGCGCTGTGCCTGTTTGCCGAAACCGGCGACCGCCTCGATCGCCTGCTACTCGTCGCATGCTTCGCCCCAGTCGTCTTCAATCCGCTCAAAATGCTGCTCCCCGCCTATACGGTGCACCTCTGGTGGGCAGAACTGGCTTGCAGCATCGCCTTCCTTCTTACCTCCATAGCCGTTTTGCTGCGTCTCTGCCAGCACGCCGCCACCCACCAGGATCAACTTCCCTAACCCAAACTACTTCGTCGATTGGAGAGGCACCGCCCCCCTCCCCCCTCGGATAAATATCTATAAAAACAACCAGTTGTAGATATTTAGCCGCAGACATCTCACTCTAAACGAGTTAGATGCTAAATATAAGAAAACAAAGGGGCCGCAACGTCAGCAAACCTTTGCTTTTGTACTCTATTTTTAAGGATAGCAGGTTGAGGCAATCTACTATGCCAACTATTTCAAAGCTTAATATGCTTTAGATGGAATGAATTAGGCGTATTTCGGGGGTTCAAGCCCCTTGACAGGAAACTGGGGAGCTGTGTGTTGGATTGTGGCGGGAGTAGTCGATAAGGGTCTAATAGCTGCCGGCGAAGATGGCCTTCAGTTTGGCGCGCAATCCCTGCTCTTCGCTGGCGCGCCGCACCTGCGTGCGATGCGTATACAGAAGCATCCCGATGGCAACGGAGTACTCCGGCCGAGATAGCTCCTGCGGCATGCGTGACAGCGGCACCGGAAAGCCAACCCGCGTCGGTACACGCAGCAGGCTCTCCGCGTTATCCAGCAGGCCAGCCAGCATCGCACCACCGCCGGTGAGGACGCATCCCGCGCCGAGGGCCTCCAGCACGCCCCCCTGGCGCAGGTTGTCGCGCAGCATGGTGAACAGTTCGCGTGCCCGCGGCTCCAGTATCTCCGCCAAAAATCTCTGCCGCACCAGCCGTGCGGGCGCACCGTCACCGCTCAGCGACCCTTTCGCCAGGTTCGATCCAACCTCAATCTCGTTGGACTGCGGTACTGCCGTCACCACGCAGTTCCCGTAGACGCGCTTCACCTCTTCCGCCTCCTCCACAGAGACGTGCAGGCCGACCGCCAGGTCGTTGGTAAAGTGGTCGCCACCGATGGGCAGAACGGCAGTATGCGCAATCGATCCCTCAAAGAACACCGCAATCTCTGTTGTGCTGGAACCGATATCAACCAGGCACGCGCCCAGTTCACGCTCGTCGGCAGACAGAACAGCCTCCGCCGCCGCAATCCCCTCGTAGATGGTGTCGCCCACCTCCAACCCGGCGCGGTTAGCACAGGTCACCACGCTCTGCGCAACGCCACCGGAACAGGTCGACAGATGCAGATTTACCTCAAGCTTGTTACCAACCATGCCGATCGGATCGTGGATACCTGCCTGGTCGTCGAGAATAAACTCCTGCGGCAATAGGTGCAGCACCTCGCGGTCCGGCGGCAGAGCCACCGAACGAGCGCGATCCACCGCAGCCCTTACCTCCTCGCGCGTAATCTCGCGCATGCGGCTTCCCATCGAGATGCCGCCGCGGCTATTCACCCCGCGCACATGTGTCCCGCCAATGCCCACCACTACCTGCTCAATATCGCAGCGCGCTACCCGTTCGGCTGTCAGTGCCGCTCTGTTGATGGCTTTGGCCGCAGGGTCAAGCTCGGCAATCAGCCCTTTGCGCATGCCGCGCGACGCCTCAATCCCGTGTCCGCGATAGCGCAGTACGCCATCCTGCAACTCCGCCACCAGAACGCAGATCTTGCTGCTGCCCGCGTCCAGTACAGTGATCAGATTTTCCTGCCGGGGATTCATCGTGCATCCCCCTGCATGGCTGCGGCAAGCACAGCAGGCTTGCCGGCTATTTTCTTTGCTGCAACCGGACTCTTCGGCTTGGAGGCAACAGTATGAGCCTTGACAACGGGTACCGTCTTCGACGCCACAGGCTTTGCGCTATCCGCCGTGGCAGGTTCGGCGGTTGTTGTACTCGCGCCCTCTGTCGCTGCCACTTCGCTGACCGGTGTTGTCGTCGCGCCAGGCTGCATCTCCAGCACGACTTGTTGCGCATAGCGAAGATCGACCGATGCCAGTCTGGGATACTGGGTCCGCCACTCCGTCAAATGTTGCTCATACTGGCGATACCGCTCCAGATATTTTCCGTCGCCAAAGTGCACCAGAATGTTAGAACCGGACGCCGCCCCGTCGGTGGCAGCATCGGAAAGAATCGCCTTCACATCCTCCGGGTTCGACACATCCACTTCGCTCAGCCGCCGAGAGATCTTCTCGCCCTGCGCGTCCAGCGCCGTCACAAATCCCAAATATATCTTCATCCGTGCCGTTCTCACCGAGAGTGGATCAGCGGCCGAGATCCCCGTCAGCACAGGAAACGAATAGTGAGGAGTATTGCGCGCAACGGTCACGCTGGTGTCGTCCGCGCTGGCACCGCTGCGGTCGGGTCCAGGCATATTCAGCAACACGCCGTTCGCGTCCACCAGGCCAATCTCCGATCCCTGGCGTACAAAGGCCACCGGCGTCCGCTCCACAATGGCCACGCGTACCCGATTGGGCAGAAGCCGCATCACAGTGGCCTGCTGTACCCAGGGCAATCGCTCCAGTTCGCTGCGACGCTGGCTGAGAGGAATGTTGAAGATATTTCGCTCCACGTCCTCGCCGAAGACGCTCAGCAGTTGTGCGCGTGTCATCAGGCTGTTGCCCGCAATCTGAATCGATTGCGTATCGGAGACCATGAAATGCTCATCGTGTAACAGATAGCTGCGCACAGCCAATGCCGCCGTAAAGCACGCACCACACAGCAGCAGAACTCCGCTACCCATCGCAATCCGGCCCCAAAGTGTCTTCGGGACCAAACCTCCGTGAAAGCTGAAACGAATGCGTGGCCGACGCGATGGCTGCTCGTAATGACTCTCCGGATCGATATCGTCCGAGTATCCATGGGGGGTCGAGGTGTCGCGGCGCAAGGGAATCTCGGTCTTCACGGCTCGCCTGTTCCCTCCGAATCGGTCCTCCATAGAGGCACGATCCCGCTCCGGCGCATCCTGCACCGCCGTGTTACCCCTCGTAAACAGATCTTCTGTTCGCAAGCCCTGAGCATGGGTCGCGAGGAATCGCCAGCCCCCATCATACCGCGCCATCCACGCCGCGCATCCCTCTATATGGGGGAGTACCCACTCAGCAACTCACCCCAAATCAACTTGACACAAACCTTCCCTGGCGGTTTCATGTGCATCATGACAGATCACTGCATATTGTCGATGGCCCGCTCGACGTGGTCGACTACAAGGATGTCTACCGGAGCCCGAGTGGTCACCAGCATCAACCCAAGCTGGTTTTGCAGCGCCTGCTGAAACGATGTAACCTGTGTGTCGGGATCGGCATCCACGCCGGAGTTTGTTGGAAGATAGGCGTCTGGCGTGAACTCCAAAGAAAAATCGACACTCTGCTTAATGCCAGTCTGATCAATCACCGGACGGTCCAGGTCGCCCATGGTGGGAAGATACATCGCCAGTACCGGCAGAGGCATATCGCGCGAGCCGGTGAGCTTGACGTGGTTCTCCTGGGGAATCGTCATCAGCGACTTGTCCAGGCAGAGCGGCGGAAATATTTCTTTGGCCCCCGAAGTTTTAGCCGCCGCGCCCTTTGCCGACGGGTCTTTGCTTGACTGGGCACTGCCGCATGTAGGCGTGTGCAGATGCATCCGTGGCCCCATCTTTCCAGGCTTCATCTGCGTCAGCAAATAGACAGGAACCGTACGTGTCTCGAAGTGGGCCTGCAAACCGAAGCGCTCCGCCAGCAGAGACTGTAGCATTAGTCGTACCTGGTCTTTGCTTGGCTTGCGTGGCGAACGCGCTTGAATCTCATACGAATCCGTCAGCACCCACTTGGGCAGCGGTGCCAGCAACGAACGCATCTGATCGTCCGTGAACCACTGCTTGTAGGCAAACTGAATGTAGACGATCAGCGGAAAGTCGGCGTGAAAGTTGCCGTCTGTGGGAGGCATTCCGTCGTCCGCGCTCAAGGCAAAGCTGGGCTGCTTGAAGGTGCCGGATGTGTCCCTGCGAATGGAGACGAGGCTGAACTTCATGGTGCCGCCAGCGGCAATCTGCCACTGAGGCATGGCATGCGTGGAGGTTGGCGACGCGGCCTGGGCTGTCGCCGATTGCGATTGGGCAAGCAACGGTGCAGCAAGCAGCATCGCAGATAAAATTCCAACTGCAACCCCCTCGCGAGCAAGCACCGAGAAGTACCTCATGATTCCTTCTTCCGCATTATTGGGCCGCATCCGTTTTTCCAAGCTCCTGCAACAGCATCGCACCCGCCTGCGATACGTTGCCCGCGCCCAGCGTCAGGACCACATCACCCTTGCTCGCTACCCGCACCAGCGCCTGCACACCCGCAGCCATTGACTCCGCATACTCCACACCGCCCACCACCGTTCCCGTCCGCCGGATCGCCTCCACCAGCGATGGTGCATCGACGCCGGGAATCGGCTGCTCGCTGGCAGCATATATATCCAGAACCTGCACGCTGTCCGCGTCCGCGAAGGCGCGGGCAAACTCCGGTTGCAGATCGCGTGTCCGCGTATAGCGATGAGGCTGAAAGAGGACGTGGATGTGCGCGTAGCCAGCATCGCGAGCAGCCCGCAGTGTCGCCAGTATCTCCGTCGGATGATGGCCGTAATCGTCCACTACAGTAATCCCGCACATCGTTCCCTTTACCTGGAAACGGCGATCGACTCCGCGGTAGCTGGCCAGCCCAGCCGTAATTCCATCCGCAGGCACGCCAAGTTGCACGCCGATGGCAATTGCTGCCGTAGCGTTCAGAACATTGTGCCGCCCAGGAACGTGCAATGTGAACGGCCCCAGTACAAGCCCCCGGCAGTTCACCTCAAACTGCCAATGTCCGGCCTGCTTTTCCATAAGTCGCAATCGAAAGTCTGCATCGTCCGACTCGCCATAGGTATACACGCGGTGGCGCACGCGGGATAACACACCGCGCAGCAGCGCATTGTCCACGCAGGCTGTAGTTGCGCCATAGAATGGGACGCGATCCATAAACTCGACAAACGCACCCTCCACGTCCGCCATATCGCGATAACAGTCCATGTGTTCGCGGTCCAGGTTGGTGACGACGGCCAGGACGGGTGAGAGCTTCAAAAAGCTTCGGTCACTCTCGTCCGCTTCTGCTACGAGGTATTGCGAACTGCCCAGCCGTGCGTTGGAGCCGAGCGCGTCGACTCTTCCACCGACCACCACTGTAGGATCCAGATTGCCCACGCCGCCACCCGCTCCCAATACAGCTGCAATCATAGAGGTGGTAGTAGTTTTGCCATGCATCCCGGCCACGGCGATGCCGTACTTCAGGCGCATCAGTTCGGCGAGCATCTCCGCGCGCTGTATGACGGGAATCTTATGCATGCGCGCTTCGCTTACTTCAGGATTGTCCGCCGGTACAGCCGAACTGGTGACCACCACATCGCAGTCCGCCGCGTTGGCTGCCGCGTGGCCGGTATAGATAGTTGCGCCAAGGCCAGCAAGACGGTCCGTCGCTGCCGTCCGCCGCAGGTCAGAGCCGGAGACCGCATAGCCCATCGTCAGCAGAATCTCCGCGATTCCGCTCATGCCGATTCCACCGATACCGATGAAGTGGATACGGTGCGATGGAGCGAACAGAAAATGACCAGGCAACGTCATGCAGAACAGCCTCTCCTTGGTGCTTTGTTTGCAATCCTGCGCTGCACCCGAACTTCACTCTATCAGTATCTGGCAGGCTCGCCGCAGACAGGCTCCAGACCAGATGCTGTTCCAGCAGTCCCATCCTCACGACGCTTGGCGAAGGTCATTCCATTCCCCTCCGCCGAATATGAATGGCTAACGGCATACTCCAAGCGGGTGCACCCGAGGGTTGAGTCCTTCCAGTAGATGATAGTTCTCTAGCCCGCAGCCCTCGCGGCAATCCAAGGTACAGCAGGAACCGCATCCCAGGAGCCCAGAATTACCTATGACCACGTAAGCCGATGATTATAAAAGGTATGCGGCTCAAAGCGAACTCCCAGGCTTGTTTTCTTATCGCAATACACGCATTGGAGCCTTGATTCACCTTACGCCGCGCGAGCCCGCTTCGGTATCCACTCCAGCGCATCCAAGTTCTCTGTGCGCTTTGTCACACCACACGGCTTGCGTAGCTGGTATTATCGGCTACTGTCGGGAAATCTGACGTTCCAGGAGTGCCTGGAACGCAAATCGCTGTAATCCAACTGAATGGATGAGAGGGAGGGATTGTGTCTGTTACTGCCTGGGCATGTTTTTTACTTGGGATGAGCGCTCTATCGCTCATCGTTGCATGGCTGTATGCGCGTGAGGTGATTGGAATGGGCACTGGAACTCTGGCGATGCAACGCATCGCCTACGCAATTAAGCAAGGCGGCACGGCCATCGTGAAGCGCCCGTACAAAACCGTGGCGGCTCTTGCAT
>Ga0316225_1002923_pt1 | contig 13589 bp, 12 predicted proteins | sample TBH18015metaG_FD_206010 | JGI IMG/M metagenome (GOLD analysis project Ga0316225, IMG submission 206010) | Freshwater microbial communities from Trout Bog Lake, Wisconsin, USA - TBH18015 | ecosystem: Environmental > Aquatic > Freshwater > Lake > Hypolimnion/Profundal zone | place: USA: Wisconsin... | reverse complement strand
TTCTCATCCACCATTTTTCGAATACTATTTTTAAGTTTGCTTCTAATTGAAGATTGGTCTTCAGTTAATAAAAAATTGAGACTGTCATGATCCAATTCTATTGAAACTGATTTAGCACGAATACGACATCTCACAACTGAAGTCTTTATGGATTGATGTATCAGATTCTCGACACGGTGCACTAATTGAAGCGTATCTACTTGAATAGGTATTCCCGTTTCAATCCGACTAGATAGGCAGGGTGATGAGGGTAGGCTTGAGAGTTCACCAAGACCTAACTCAAGTGCGATAGCCCTAATCGTTGCTTTATTAACCCCCCATTTTGCAAAAGGATGAATTACATCTAGATTGGATGCAGCCTCTAATCCAGGCCGATACTCTAAGAGATCATCAGCATTAGTGCCGGAAAAAATCTGTGAAGAGGTTTTCTTTGAAATTGCAGCAATTGCCGTGTAAAGAGACTGTTTGCAATAAAAGCATCGATTAATGGGATTTGTTAAATAGCGCTCGTCACTAAATTCACCGGAGAGGATTTCCAGCAAGTTCCAGCCATACTTTTTGGAGAGCGCTCGTACACGTTCTGTTGCTTCTGGAGGTACTGCAGGCGATATGGCGTGAAATACCTCTAAAGAGTCCTTGCTTACTAGCCCAGCAATTCTCGTCAAAGTGATGCTATCAATCCCTCCACTGAGCGCAATTGCGACTTTAGGAAATCTACTGATCTCCTGCTTAATCATTTCAATTTTTTCTATAAGCTGATTATTTGACATATTTTTTCAAAACTTGCTGTTCCGAGATCTGCTTGTTTATGGATCTTTCTGATGCGCCAGAGGAGATTGCTGCTATATCTGAAATATCTGCCTTAGCAGTTACTTCGTGATTGGGCCTATTTGCGATTTTCACCCTGGTTTTAGGTTGATCCAGGATAACTTCTGATCGGCTTAATATTTTTCTTTCTAATTGAGCGATGCGAAGTCCCAAAGTGCTTGTTTCAATAAAGCATTGCTCACATACGGATTCTAGGGCATCCGACTTTACTAAAATTTGAACTTGCGTCAGCATTCGCCCTTTTTTCCCAAATAAAGGCCCCTGATAAACCTCAATAACACCTGGAAATTGTCGCAGCGCATCGATACCAATGGCTAGATCTTCTGAGGTTTGGTCATCAATTTCAAAGGTAATCGTAGAGATGTGGTCATGTTGAATGTCTTGCTGAGTAGTTTCGAAAGCTAGGCACCGCAATACATTGGAAATGTTGGCAAGTTTCTTGCTGCCAAAACCATTCCCATAACTTGAAATAGAGGTGTTGGGAGATTGGCTGGGTTTAGAGCTTGAAAGCAAGTACTTCACAATAGTTGCTCCCGTCGGCGTCACTCGTTCACCCTGAATACCATCATCTATTATCGGGATTCCCTTCATTAGAATTGCAGTCGCAGGAGCGGGTACTGGTAAGAGACCATGAGCAGTTTTTATGGTTCCACCGCCGATAGGTAGGGCTGAAAAAGACCACTCAATGCTTCCAAGTGCATCAATAAAGTAAGCTGCTGCAACAAAGTCGACAATCGAATCCCATGCCCCTACCTCATGAAAGCTAACTTCTTCTGGTTTGATGCCGTGAACTTCTGCTTCCGCTTTGGCTAAAAGTGAGAATAAATTTAGAGTATGAGATATGACTTCGACTTTAAGCTCTGAATTTTTCAGTAGATTACATATATGGGCGTAATGCACGTGGTCGTGACTATGTGCGTCGCCGTGAGCATGACTACCATGATGATGAGATTGGGCATGTTCAATGGCATTAAATTGCAAGCCCTTGAGTACGCCATCATGATGCTTTATAAATTCCACTCTTCCTTTTGAGGATTGAGGAAATTTTCCGATATCTTTTATCATCGCTTCAGCAAGCTCAGGAAAAGCATCGGCAAGGGCTGCAACAAACATATCTCCCGCAATACCGCCAATTAAATCAAGATGAATACGCGTAACTTGTTTAATCACTCTTAGGCATCCACACGAAACTTAATTCTGGGTTTGCTCCAAAAGCTAGGGGCAACTACTGCTTTAGGATTTTCTCCAACAATTTTTTTGGCAATTTTCCAGGCAGCCTCAAAGTTTGGAGCGGTATTCATCCCAATAGCTCTGAAGGCGGCTGGATTAGGAGTTCCAGTCATGATAACAGCCCCGGCCCGACTTAAGGTGTATTCATTCTCGTATAGTAACCAGAATGGGTGAAGCGGTGGATAGCCGTGGCAATGTGTGTACTGATGAACATATTCAGGGTTATTGTTAAATTCATCTTCAAAATCAATGAGCCCTCGCGGACTATGAAGAGTTCCATACACCTCAATCACTTTCTTGTATGAGGGGTAGAGTTGTGGGTCGATGTAGCCTGTAGTTGGCGATACTGCGATGACTACGCCACCTTCGCGAAGCACTGGCCCTTGAGCATTGTAGCGAGGGAGGGTAAAGGTACCAGCACCTGCAATTAAAGTGTTATTTGAATTGCCATACGAAAAACTAGCTGATAGACCCACAATCAGAACATCTGCTTGTGGAGCATCACAAACAAAACGACTAGATGCTAATTCCCATGCAGGGGCTTTGATGGCACTAGCATGTCCTGCATGTACGCCAATCATTTTTCCACCAATGCCGTTAATAGAATTTATGTAGAAAACTTGTTTGCCGGTAGCCTGCTCCATAAAAGTACTCATTTCATCTTTTACGTTGACTGCTTTTTTCTTTTCGCCAGGCGCCACCTTGATTGCATCAGGATCAGGGATTGCATTGATACTATGGTGAGATGCAATACTTTTAGTAGAAGCAAGTCCAATACACACGCCAGTACCGGTGTAGCTTGGACCTTGCGCAGAAGATACATTGCCTTGATAAATCATTAAGTCTGCGTCTAAATAGCGCTTATTGTGCTCTACGTATCTTCCGCTTTCAGTAATCCCCAGATAGGTGAGTTCATCTTGAGCAGAGCAGTCATGATTGATGATGGCATTTAGACGCCAGAAGCGATTAAATAAAGTAGGGCCAAGATGGTTAGCCAATTCTGTACGGGTAGGCTTGCGATGATTGCTTGAGGCGCAAATAAATAAAATATCTCGATCTTTGATCCCCGCACGATTGAGCTCTTCTACCAATATGGGCAAGATAGTTCTTGCGGGTAAATTTGGTCTTGTAATGTCATCAAAGCCAATTGCTACTTTCATTCCTGGTTTAGCCAAGGCAGAAAGTGGCGGTATACCCAAAGGATTTTTCAGGGCACTTAAGACCGCTTCGCGTGGGTTCTCTATTAAAGTACCTTCTTGGTATTCGATAATCGATGCACTCTCTGGCACCTCAATATCAATCTTTCGGTCCCCATAATCGACCGCTACTTTCTTAGTCCCCATTGATTAGCCCTTTGCTGTTGAAAATGCTGCCCGTAAGTCATTTCTAGTTATTTTGCCCATGGCATTGCGAGGTAATTTATCACTAAAGGCTATGTATTCAGGAACTTTAAATGGGCTAAGGCGTTCGCGACAGAATTCAATAATTGAGTTAGGGTTCGGCTCTCCAGAAGACACCACAACTAGACCAACACATTCACCCCAAATTGGATCAGAAAGTCCTACTGCAGCAGCTTCAATAATATCAGGATGCATAGCTGCAACTTGTTCTACCTCTAGAGGGGATATATTTTCACCGCCTCGAATAATCATTTCTTTTTTTCTACCGACAATAAAGACAAAACCTTCTTTGTCAATCGTAGCTAAATCACCCGAATGAAGCCAGCCATTTTTAATTGTGGCGCTGGTGTTGGCGGGATCTAGATAATATTCTTTCATGATTAATTCACTCTGAATTAATAGCTCACCTACTTCATTTGCTCCCAAGGTATTGTTATGTTCGTCAACAATCCTCACTTTTTGTGGGCTCAAGGCTTGGCCAATTGAACCAAACTTTCTTTTCCCATTCAAAGGGTTCATAGTATTAATTGCAGTTGTCTCTGTAAGTCCAAATGTTTCTAAGAGTAAATTTTTCCCAAATCGATTTTCAAAGCGTTCAGCCAACTCCTTAGGGGTTGGCGCTGAGGCAACTTTAATGTACTTTAGAGAGATTTCACTTGAGGAGGGTGCCTGTTTTTCATGCTCAAGTAAAAGAGATAGGATAGTGGGAGAGACGCTTGATGAATTGACTGAATAGTCTTTGCATTCATGCCAGAAATTGCTAGCTGAAAAACGTTTGCGCAATACAACGCTGGCGCCCTTATATAAAAAGGGTAGGTTGCTGAACATTAGTCCATTGGTATGGAACAGAGGCATCACACATAAGGTGCGATCACTTTCTTCAATCTCAAATCCCTGACTCACAATTTTTGCTGCTGAACAAAGGTTGTGATGGGTCAGCAAAACACCCTTAGGGTTGCCAGTAGTTCCGGATGTGTAGAGCAGTAGGGCGCCATCATCGGGAGTGAGATTTTCAAGCTTGATTTCACTATCTGAATAATTTTTCAATTCATCATTACGGTGAGCTGTAATACCTAGATTTTCTGGGGCACGCAATACCAAGATTTTGGGCTGATGCTTTAATAGGGGAATAGTGTTGCACAGTACCTCAATGAATTCAGGAGAAATTACAATACATTTGCTTTGGGCGTGGTTGAGGATATAGGCCAATTCAGGAGGAGTTAGGCGATTGTTAATGGGATTTGCAACTGACCCAGCCTTAAATGCTCCGAAATAGCCTGCTATGAGCAAAGAGTCATTGAGAGAGATGAAGCTAACTCTATCTCCAATCCTGATTCCGACTGATTGAAAGAAATGGGCAAATTGATTTGATAGCTTATCCAAGTCTTCATAGCTAAGAACCTCATCCTCAAAAAAGATGGCAGGTCTCTGGCAGCTATTACGAGTAATAATATCTTGGGCAAGCATATTTAATAGGGTCTCAATTTAAGGCAGATGACGAACGTTTGACAACATTAGCCCATTTAGCCATTTCTTCTTTTAGTAAGCGGCAAGTTTCTTCTGGGGTGGTGCCCATTGCTTCAGATCCTTGTTTTTTAAAAGCAGTCACTACTTCAGGAGTTTTTGATAAAGCCTGCACCTCACGTGAAAGTCGGTTAACAATTTCAGGAGATGTACCAGCTGGTGCAAGTATTGCGTAGGCATTTGTTACCTCATATCCAGTAACACCCTGCTCTTGAATGGTGGGGAGGTCTGGTAACGAGGGTGCACGTTTAGCACTTGTGACACCCAATAGCCTTATCTTCCCAGTGCTTACTTGTTGAAGTAGGGCAGGCATAGTATCAAAAACCATATCAATCTGACCGCCAAGTAAGTCTGCAACTGCAGGGCCGCTACCTTTGTAAGGAATGTGTAGTAGTTGTGTGTTTGTCATTGCTTTAAATAATTCTCCTGCCATTTGCTGTGGGGTGCCAGGACCAGCTGAACCAAAACTTAACTTATTTGGTTGGGCTTTAGCTAGGGCAATAAGCTCTTGGATATTCTTTGCGGGTAATGAGCTATTGACTGCTAATACCATTGGTGTTGATGATGTCATGGAAACGCATGCAAAAGCAGTGGCGAAGTCATAAGCAGGCTTCTGGGATGGCATGGCAGCATGTATTGAGTGACTCCCAAGTGCGCCCAGTAAAAATGTATAACCATCTGCAGGAGATTTGGCCACCGCTTCAGCACCAATTTCACCGCCAGCCCCAGCTCTGTTATCAACAATAAAAGACTGGCCAAATTTTTCACTTAAAAATTGAGCATAGATTCGACCTGAGGCATCACTTGCCCCACCAGGCGGAAAGGGGACAACTAATTTAATTGGCTTATTAGGCCAAGCTTGAGCACTTGCAAGAGGGGTAATCGAGGCTAGCATCAAAGCTAGCAAACCAATATGGAATTTTTGTCTCAGTGTCATTAGTATCTCAATATAAATTTAAGTTATACAAATAATTTGTATGTATTTAGGATTGAGATCCTAAATAGTCTTGACCTGATAGAACTTTACCACTAGGATTGAAAGAAGGTGTATGAAATTATTGCATTCATTAAATAAGATACTTTCTTGAATTTGATGGCAGATTTCATAAAGTCAGTCTCTTTAAATTAATACAAGAAGGTGCTTAGCAAGCTATTTAGCAAAGGCTGCAACCACTATGTAGCGAGAGCAAATATGAACTCAATAAAAACACTCCTCCTCCTCTTTTTTATATGTTTTGCTAAATTGTTGATGGCCCATCCAGGTCATGATTTAGAGCCTGGATTTACGCAAGGATTATTGCACCCACTTAGTGGTTTTGACCACTTTCTAGTAATTCTATTGGTCGGTTTTTGGAGTGTTTTTGTGCTAAAAAATCTCTGGATGGGCCCGTTAGCTTTTATGGTGGGTATGGTTTTTGGTGTCTTCATTGGACTTGCGGCTATAAACATAGAATGGCTTGAGTTTGGTATATCAATGTCAGTCATAGTTATTGGTATTTTAATTTTTCTTAAGAAAAAACTGGATCTACGGATGAGCCTTTTTCTGATGGGAATATTTGGCACATTTCATGGGCTAGCTCATGTTCAGTATTTGAATTTTATGCAAAGCGGCTTTATTTATAAATCACTAGAGGATGTGGGCGGATTGTTGCTTGCAACTTTTGCTCTCCACCTTTTTGGCGCTGCTATAGCTAAAGTATCTAAGCATAGGATTTCAATAATTAGTAAAGGTGCAGGTTCTATTACTTTCATCTATGGGCTTATTCTGTTGCTTCGCCTAATTTAGACTTAGCAAGCTATTTAACCCTGCCTAAAAATATAAATACGAGCCCTATGAAGGCGATGATGCGATATGGTTACGTCCCCTAAAAAGATTTGGGTCGAGTAACACTTTTTATTTGAAATATGTTTAAGAGCACTTCTTATAGTTTCATTAAATCCACTACACAAAAAACTACACACCGATATTTAGGAGACGTAACCTCTTGAAATCCTAGTGGTTTTCTTTGGATGTCTGCTCTCATAAACAGTTGTTCCAAAATTCCTTTGGTTTTCAAAACCAAAGAGTGAGTCAGCAGTTCTTCTAATTACACTAAATCCACTACACAAAACGCTACACACCGATATTTAGGAGGCGTAAGCTCTTGAATTCCTAGTGGTTTTCTTTGGATGTCTGCTCTCATAACCTGAGAACCTAAACATACTCTAAAACTAATAAAAAGTCGGTTAGAGAGATAAATGGTGAGGTTTGATTAGTTTAGCGTAACTTAAGGTAATGCTTGTAAGATTAGAAAACTGTGTAGGTTGCACTACACACTTTTATGAGGACAAAAAATATCGTTTAGCTACATTGATAGAGCAGCGCGTTATGCGAATGAAAATCTCTGCGTTTATCGCAAAAGATTTCTATGGCCTAAAGGGGCAAATTGATTTAGTCCGCAATCGCCTGAATTCCATGGGTTAAGTCTCTGTTGCTCTAAAATGAGAGCATGACTAATTTTTATTTAGCGCCCGTATTGACTCTGGCAAATCAGCTTGTAGAGGGCTTGCGTAATAGTGGTTATGTTGTTGCTTCCTCTGAAACAGTTGCCGAGTTAAGTGGAGTGGCTGTAAGTGAACTCGAGAAATTAAATCCGTTTTGGGAAGATTTATCTCGGGACCCATATCTCAAAGATGGGGGACGTTATCGCTATCGACGTCATGCAAGTTATGAGATTCAAGGCAAAAGCCTGAAGCTTGTGCCTCATCGTGCCGATTGACAATTATGGTTATCGTGATACCTTGGTGCTGACTTACCGATCAACTGGTTTTCAGGATGCGCCTCACAAATCTCAGCAATAAATTTTATCGAATTTAGATGAGTAGAGTTCCTCATCTATAACTTATGAATAAGCCGACCTCCCATAGTTGTTATCACTGCTCAAGCCCAATTTTCCCTGGCGAGCGGATTGAAGCTGAATTATGTGGAATTACTCGACAATTTTGCTGTTCAGGGTGTATGGCGATTGCTCAAACTATTCATGGTGAGGGTTTGGAGGTCTTCTATGCGCGTCGTGTGCAGTCAAGCGACAAACCTGCTGACTATCTAGCAACTAATGAAATCCCCGAAAGGCTTAAGCCTTATGATGACCCGTCATTATTGGGCCGTTTCACGAGGCCTTATGGTGATATGGGGGACTTAGAAACCACTTTACGGCTAGAAAAGATTCGTTGTGCTGCCTGCGTATGGTTATGTGAACAGCATTTGCGTCGTATTGATGGTGTAAAGGATGTGCAGATTAATTACGTCACTCAAAAAGTGATAGCGCACTTTTCACCAGTCAAGACTAGTTTGGCAAGACTCCTATTTGAAATTGAACGCATCGGATATGAGGCTTGGCCATTTGAGCCCTCTTTATCGGAAGAAAGCGCAAAAAAAGAACGTAGGCAACTCCTCATTAGATTAGGTGTAGCCTTATTAGGGATGATGCAAGTCATGATGTATGCTTGGCCTTCCTACGTCGGCGCGGATATTGCTCCTGAGTTTAATTTACTACTAACTTGGACCAGTTGGGTTCTTACTGTGCCTGTAATGGTTTATTCGGCTGGGCCCATCTTCCAATCAGCATGGCGCAGTGTCGCTTCATTTAGAGAAGCTCACCTTTTAGGTATGGATGTTCCCATTGCGCTTGCTCTTGCATTGGCATTCATCGCCGGCACAATCAATTTAATTCAAGGTTCTGGCCAAGGTTATTTTGATTCCATCACCATGTTTGTCGCATTTATCTTGGCAGCCCGATATGTTGAGCTTCTTGCAAGACAGGATGCTCAAGGTGGGGCTGAAGCCCTTGCAAAGCAATTACCAGCAACTTGTGAGCGCCTGATCAATTACCCAATCCAGAAAGATGTTCAAGTAGTACCAGTAGTGAATTGCAATCCGGGAGAGGTACTTCGCGTCGCACCCGGTGAGGTAGTTCCAGCAGATGGTATTTTGTTGGAGCATCCTAGCGAACTCGATGAATCATTGCTAACTGGTGAATCAAAACCAGTGGAGAAAAAAGTTGGCGATCGAGTATATGCAGGCACATATAATATTCTCAATCCTTTATTGATGAAAATTGATGCAGTCGGGCAATCCACTCGAATTGCCGGGATTGCATCTATGCTTGATCAAGCTTTATTAGCAAAGCCAGTCATGGTGAGTCTTGCTGAAAAATGGACCGCTTACTTTGTGGCTTTCTTGTTATTAAGCGCATTTATTTCTTCTGCAATTTGGTGGTACTTTGACCCACATCAGGCCTGGAAGGTATTGGTCTCAGTACTTGTTGCCAGTTGTCCTTGCGCATTATCACTTGCCGTTCCTACGGCTATGGCTGCCGCACAAGGTGCTGTCACAAAATTAGGTTTGCTCATTGTGCGTGGCCATGTTATGGAAGGTTTAGTGAAAGCAACGGATCTTGTCTTGGATAAGACAGGAACGCTCACTATGGGTGAGCCAGTTCTACAAGAAATTATTCGCTTGCGTTCAGATTATTGTCGTGAAGAAGCTCTGGCATTGGCTGCAGCTTTAGAGCAGGGACAAAGACATCCATTAGCACTCTCAATCAAGCGGGCTGCCGAGTTGGCGGCAGTTGAAATTCCCAGCCTCTCTGAGCCGGTGATTAATCAACTGGGAAAAGGACTAAGCTGTGGTGTATTTAGACTAGGCAGTGCCGCGTGGCTTGGTTTTGAGCAGACTAATAATCAGGGTCAATTTGGACAAGTGCACCTATCTGATGATCAAGGATTGATCGCGAGTTTTATTTTCTTAGACGCTCCTAGGCCAGGCCTTGCAGCATTTTTACAAAGCGTTAAGGAAAGGGATATTGCCATTCATTTAGTTTCAGGAGACGATCCCGCAACTGTGGCCTGGTGGGCAAAGCAGATGAATATTCCCAATTACCGTGGCGCATGTTCTCCAGAAGATAAGTATGCCTATATAGAGAGATTGCAAAATCACAATCGTTTTGTCTGGGCTATTGGTGATGGTGTGAATGATGCTCCCTTATTGGCTCGCGCAGATCTATCGATTGCCGTTGGCGCAGGTGCTCCATTGGCTGCTGCTGGTGCAGATGCCATTTTGACAGCAGTTTCATTGGATTCTTTAAGAAAAGCCTTGCGTTTGGCTGACAAGACACAAGTCATCATTAAAGAGAATTTATGGTGGGCTCTAATCTATAACGTTTTGGCGATACCAGCCGCAATGATGGGCTTGGTCAACCCTTGGATAGCGGGCATTGGAATGTCCTTATCCTCGCTGGCGGTGACTTTAAACGCCTGGCGTTTACGAAAGGCTTAGACTGGCAAGATGGAAAGCCTTTATTTATTGATTCCTTTGTCTCTCATCTTGGTTGGGCTACTAGCGTGGATCTTGCATTGGTCAATTAAGAGTGGCCAGTTTGATGATTTGGACGGCCCTGGCCAGTCTATTTTGATGGATGAAGATACGCCACGACCTGAAAAAGTTAGCGAACACTCCAAATAATAAGCACATGTGGCCCGGCTTTATCTAAGGCTAGGGTATATCTTAGAGATGGGCTGCAATTTTGCCCCTCCCTTTTTGATGTAGATCAAACCCCTCTCAGAGGTCAAATTCGATAATCAAGCTAATCTATTTGGATTATGTCGTTGTTTGGTCACAAAAAAGGAGAAACCATGGGACTTACCGTGGGGAGTAATCAAGATACCTTCAATTACAAGGTTGTAAGCCAATTTGCCATTGTTACAGTGCTTTGGGGAATCGTTGGCATGCTTGTTGGGGTTATTCTTGCAGCCCAGCTGATCTGGCCTGAAATCACTTTCAATATTCCATGGTTAAGTTATGGTCGCTTACGTCCCTTGCATACCAATGCTGTGATTTTTGCCTTTGGGGGCTCAGCTCTGTTTGCAACGTCTTATTACATCGTGCAGCGCACCTGTCAGGTTCGTTTGTTCTGTGACAAATTAGCAGCCTTTACCTTTTGGGGTTGGCAGGCGGTAATCGTTGCTGCCGCTATTACTTTGCCACTAGGCATTACCACATCAAAAGAATACGCAGAGCTAGAGTGGCCAATTGATATTCTGATTACTGTTGTTTGGGTTGCATACGCTGTGGTCTTCTTTGGCACGATTATGAAGCGTAAGACGAAACATATTTATGTTTCTAATTGGTTCTTTGGGGCGTACATCCTAACCATCGCGATCCTACATATTTTTAATAATCTTGAAATGCCTGCAAGTCTGTGGAAGTCTTATTCAGCTTATGCTGGAGTGCAAGACGCCATGGTTCAATGGTGGTATGGTCACAATGCAGTAGGCTTTTTCTTGACTACCAGTTTCTTGGGCATGATGTATTACTTCATTCCAAAGCAAGCTGAGCGCCCAATCTATTCTTATCGTTTATCGATCGTCCACTTTTGGGCTTTGAACTTTACTTATATGTGGGCAGGCCCTCACCACTTACAACATACATCGCTGCCTGATTGGACTCAGTCTTTGGGCACCGTTTTTTCTCTCATCCTGTTAGCCCCATCATGGGGTGGAATGATCAACGGCATTATGACTTTGTCAGGTGCCTGGTATAAATTACGTCGCGATCCTATTTTGAAGTTTTTGGTTGTGGCCTTGTCCTTCTACGGTATGTCCACCTTTGAAGGTTCAATGATGTCAATCAAGACAGTAAATAGCTTATCTCATTACACCGACTGGACTATTGGGCACGTCCACTCAGGCGCACTAGGCTGGGTTGCCATGATTACGATTGGTTCTCTGTATTACTTAATTCCTCGTTTGGTTGGGCAAAAAGAGATGTATAGCGTACGTTGGATTGAATTACATTTCTGGATCGCAACAATTGGGGTCGTTTTATACATTGCTGCTATGTGGATTGCTGGTGTGATGCAAGGATTGATGTGGAGAGCATTTGAACCAGATGGCACTCTAACTTATAGCTTTGTTGAGTCTGTTAAAGCAACCTTCCCCTTCTACTTGATTCGTCTATTTGGTGGGCTATGCTATCTCAGCGGTATGTTACTGATGGCATTAAATGTATTTAAAACTGTCCAAGGAAAGGCATTTGTAAATGCCCCGATTCCAATGGCCGTTGCTGAGCATTAAGAGGGGAAGAGAAAATGTCTAATGAAAATAAATTCTTTTCCCACGGCACTCTTGAGAAGAATGTTGGTTGGTTAATTATTGCAACTATTGTGGTAGTTTCAATTGCGGGTTTAGTGCAGATTATTCCTTTGTTTTTCCAGCACTCCACAACAGAGCCCAGCCCAGGTGTTGCACCTTACTCTGCTTTGCGCTTAGCGGGACGAGACATTTACCAGCGCGAAGGTTGTGTGGGTTGCCATTCACAGCAGATTCGAACTCTCCGTTCAGAGGTGGAGCGTTATGGTCCTTACTCTTTAGCAGGTGAGTCTGTTTATGACCACCCCTTCCTTTGGGGTAGCAAACGTACTGGCCCAGATTTAGCTCGGGTAGGCGGAAAATATTCTGATGCATGGCATCAAATTCACTTAAATAATCCACGTGATGTTGTGCCAGAATCAAACATGCCTGCTTATCCATGGTTGGCAAAAAATGCTGCTAATGTAAGTACTATTCAATCGCATATGCTGGCAATGCGTCGCTTAGGTATTCCTTATACCGATGAAGATATTTCCAATGCCCCTAAAGAATTAGAGGGAAAAACTGAGTTGGATGCCTTAGTCGCTTATTTACAGGGTCTCGGCATTAATCGTCGATATCTCATTGTTGATGAGGTAGAGACTAAGTAATCTTAGGAATCCAGCTATGGAAAATATTGCCCCATATCTCTCTGCTATATCTACCGTACTTGGACTCGTTGTGTTTTTAGGAATTGTATTTTGGGCATGGTCCCCAGGTAGGAAGAAGGCAAATCAGGAATCAGCAGAGCTTCCATTTGATCTTCAAGATGAATTTAGCAAGGATAAATCATGAGTGACTTTCTTAGTAATGGTTGGAGCATCTACATCGCTCTAGTTGCATTAGTTGGCATTATCTGGTGCATATGGCTTTTGTTTTCGCAAACTAAGACCAAAGTTGTTCATACTCCCGATGGTGAAGTTGCTGATACGGGTCATGTTTGGGATGGTGATTTACGCGAATTGAATAATCCATTACCACGTTGGTGGATGTGGATGTTCTTATTCTTCTGTCTTTTTGGGCTGGTTTATCTGGTTCTCTTCCCGGGACTTGGTTCATACCCTGGGCTATTGGGCTATAGCACTGATGGTGCATTAATGAAGTCTATGGTGACTGCAAATGATGATTTAAAGCCAGTGTATGCTAAGTACGTCAAGATGGATGTTGAGCAGATCGCTGCAGATCCTCAAGCACGTGAAATGGGACAACGCCTATTTCTGAATAATTGCGCCCAATGCCATGGTTCAGATGGTGGTGGTGCTAAAGGATTTCCAAATTTAACTGATGGCGATTGGTTATATGGCGGTTCTCCTGAAAATATTAAGACAACAATCACTTATGGTCGTGGTGGTGTCATGCCTCCGTTTCCACAGCTCGATAGCAAGCAAATAGTTGATGTAGCGAACTATGTTCGTAGCCTGTCTGGCTTGCCAGCTGACA
>Ga0316225_1002905_pt1 | contig 13633 bp, 3 predicted proteins | sample TBH18015metaG_FD_206010 | JGI IMG/M metagenome (GOLD analysis project Ga0316225, IMG submission 206010) | Freshwater microbial communities from Trout Bog Lake, Wisconsin, USA - TBH18015 | ecosystem: Environmental > Aquatic > Freshwater > Lake > Hypolimnion/Profundal zone | place: USA: Wisconsin... | reverse complement strand
TGCCTGCTCCCCACCCCGCCTCACGGCGACGCAGTTGGCACGGTCTTCGGTGCTGAACCGTCTAACTGCACCGGTGGGACTCTCACCCACGTTGACGCCCGCTTCACGGGCGCACCAGGATGACAGCATTCGGAGGTCCGCTCTCGCTCCCACCTCCGGTTTGCAAACTCGTGGGTATCAGAGTGAGCTTATTTGTAACACGAGTTATTAAAGTGGATTATTTTTTCTCGCCCAAGCTGGTTGAAGCTATTTTTTGCATGGGGGTGGACACCGTTACGGGGCGACTATCCGACACCATCGCAAACCAATACAGATCGGAGGCCCCATCTGTTGGCAGGTCGGCCGTGTAATTCAATGCCCCATTTTCTTTCACAGCCACTTCCACCCATTTGCGCTTGGGCCATTCGGGCTCATTTTCCGCATTGCAAAACACTTTGACGGACGTCAGCGGCAGCGGGGCTTTGACCGTAAAACGCACCCGTGTATTTTTACCAGCGGCTTGTTTTTCCGGCTGGCCGACCGCCGTCACCACGGGCAATGGCGAGCCCGCCCCCTTGAGATGATAGTCAAAAAAGGGAATTTCCATTTTGAGCCAGGTGGTTTCATCGGCGTCTTTCGTTCCTCCGGGAACCATTGCCTTGTGGCTCTCGTTGGGAGTGATCAACTGGTTTTTCTCTCCTGGAATCTCCGCCAGAGTGGCCAAAATCGCCGGTGGCCAAAAATGGCCGTCATTCGCCGGGGCATCGATGAAGAATGGGGCCCGGATATTATTCGCCTTGCGCCCGGCGTCAATCTGCGCAAGCCAGCGATCCCGTTCCGCAGCCGGCATTTTTTCGATGTTGGCATTCATGCCCGTGAGATCCAGAAAGCCGCAGCCATAGACGGCGAAAACGGCGCGCAACTTATTGCCGGCCAGCCCGGCGACGCCAATGGTGGTGAACCCTCCCCAGGAAATGCCGGCGAGGCCGATCCGATCCTTTTTCACATCAGGCTGCGAGCGCAGCAGTTCCAAGGCTCGCATGCCAGCCAACTGGGCATCAAACAGCGGGGAACTGGCAGCATCTGGATCGGCCGCCATGCGATTCGATCCATAGGGAGTGCGTGCCACGCCTTGTGAATAAATCATCCTGGTTGGATCGGCCACGCCCGGCACGTCAATCGCCATGGCCAGATAACCCCGCTTCGCCCAGCCCAATACCTTTGGCTCTTCTCCGGCCCCACTGCCCATGCCGCCGTGAAGAATCAAGATCCCAGGAAACGGCCCAGCGCCAGCAGGCCGGGCCAGAATGGCATAAACGTCGGACTCGATCAGCCCGTATTGCGGCTGGCCCGGCCGCGCTTCAAACACCATCCGGCGGATATGGATGCCATCAAGAGTCTCTTCGCTGACCGTTTTAAGGATTTTTGGCGGGGTGTCTTTTAGGAACAGCTGGAATGGATCTGCGCCCTCCGGCAGACGCTGGGCCGCCGTCCGCTTGGCGGCATCACCCGTGTTGCCAGTAAAGTATTTTTCTGGATTTTCAATCGGGCGGAAGGCACCTTCGCCAGAGGCGATTTCCAGATCGTCAATGACAGCCATGCGGCCGAAGGAAATTCCGTCCATCGTCGCCGTGTACAATCCCGGGATAGACAGGATCTTGACCGGCTTACCGTCGAGATAGACGTGGCAATTATAGCTTTCCTTTGAGGAATCAAACTCCAGCCGCAGAGCGACCCATTTCGGCGGCTTATCCCACCAGCGCGGCGTGATGCCCGGGCCATTACCAGAACCGGCGATTGTTTGCAGGGTTAACCCACCAACGGCCGATTTGACCTTGCAGAGATCCTTGCCATCCCCGTGCAGAGTGAAAAAAACCGAGAATGTCTTTTCCGTCAGGGTGCGCATGTGGAACTGGACCGACAACGGTCCTTTCACTGCCGGAAACTCCCGGCGAGCGGTGCTCGGGGCAATACCGCTCTTGTTCGACGATGCACCCATGAAAACATGCGTGGCGTTATCCACGTCCGCCCCGGGTTGCACCATTCCATCGCTCCAGCCGGCCGGCTTCTGACCGACCGGACAATCCTCGAAGTCGGCATGGTAGAGGGGGCTCACACTCTCCGGAGCGGCGGCAAGGACGAGGTTTACGGACCACAGGGCCGAAGCTGCAATCGCCAGAATGGAAAGCAGCGTGCGAATATTTAATGCGTTTGCGGGGTTCGCGGGATTCATTGGCATGTGCATTTCTAACACGTTGGTCCGGCTTGTCATCCTGTTGAACTTGGACACCCTGGTGGATTTTGAGACAGGCTACTAATAGGCGGGAAGCGCCCGGCGGCTGAAGCTTTTCAGACCGAAAACCCAGCACAACGTTCAGTCTCGAATTTCGATGACGATATGTTCTCCAGCTGGAATTTCGAGGCTCACCGTGCGACCGGTTATTGGCTGCGGCGGATTCGCAGGCTCTTCTTTTCCCTCATCGCTGATCCACGATGGGCGGTATTCCTCCCCGCTGCGATGCAATAAGATTCGGGCCGGATTTCGACGAGATAAAAATGTTCCGTATCCTTCGGGTCTCATCGCAATATACTTTGCGACTGGCGATTCATTCAGATGATCGTCGACGATTGAGGGCGGACTGAGGTTTTCGTTTGCAGGGGACATTGATGCGAGTGTGCCACAATCCAGGCCGCTGTCATCATGCGAAACTCGGACAAGCTGGTGAATTTTGAGACAGTCTTTCAGCTGGCGGGGAGCCCCAGGCGGCTGAAGCTTTTCATACCGAAAACGCGGCACAAGGCATTTTTCATTTGCCGGGCATCCGCAAACCGGCAGCGAATCGCGACCTGCCGCAGTGATAGCTTTGGCTTGGATTTGAGCAATGCGGTCGCGAACTTGCACCGCTCCTGATTGATGAAATCGTAAGCCGACATTCCCACGGCTGCTCGGAAATGCCGGTCGAAAGTGCGCCGGCTCATGCCCAAGCCATCAGGAACCGCCTTGAGGTTGATCGGTTCAGCAATGCGGGTGCGAAACTGCTCAATTACGCCAGCCATGACTGGATCGTCTACCGGGACGGTGTTGGACGATTCACGTTCCACCAGGCCCTGGGGAGAGATTTCAACGACGCCCAGGTCCTTGATTTGCCCGGACATGAGGTCGTCCAATTTTCCGGCTGCCACCGACATGCAGTTGTTGGCATCAAAGACCACATGAGTCAGCGCGGGCTTGAACGGATAGGTTTCCTCGTCCTCGCGGTTGCGGGCGGCCAAAACGGCCACATCCTGCGGAATGCGCAACCCTTCGTCCACGCAGACATCCATGAAGAATTGGACATAGTCATGGTCGGTGAAAAACAGGGCCAAGGGCAGCTTGAGCCGGCGAATCCATTCGCGAAAGCGGGTTACGTCATGGGGTCCAGGCACTCGGGTTTCGATTCTGAGGGATGCTATTTCGACGTCCCGCAAGTGTTCCTTGAAACCCGCCAAGCGCCGGGCATGGAAGGCCCCCTCGCCCAAGTGCACGGCGCCAACCCGAAGAAAGCGTTTGCGCATCACGTATTCAGCGCACATCCGGCCGGCCATGACGTCATTCATGCGCACGGTGGGCACGCCCGGATCATCCATCCAGCCGGAAACGTTGAGGATGGGAAAGGGGAAATTGCGCGCGGCCCGCTTCATTTCCGGGCTGATTATGCGGGCAATCACTCCGTCGCAACCCAACATCCGGATCACTTTGAAGGCTTTTGGGGTGGCCTCCAGATTGCAGATGAATTCCCAGCGCTTGTGCTCGTTCGCGTATTTTTGCAATACGCGACAATAGTCCGGGGCATCGATCTGCAAAATCGGAACCCCCCACGAGCGCAATGCGCTTTGGTTTTCCGATCGGTGCGCGAGCACAATTTCCGATCTCGATTGAGCGGGGTGGTTTAATGATCACAGTAGACGGCCTTGGTAGAATCCGGTCAAGCCAGACCTGTTTCCAATGGGAGCGCGAAGATTGCGTAATGCTTTGCGTGCCGGAGCCGGCAGGCAGGATGCCCGCGCTCCTCGTCCAAAGATGCAGCTCACCAGGTACAGCCTGCCGCGCTTTACCCAAGCGTGTGAACATTGCGGGTTAGCCGTTCTGCTCAAATTTACCCCCAATGCCGCTAAAGTTTACATCTTGCCAACCATGCGGATGGGGCTCATGCTGCTTGAAGTTTGAAAAACCCCATGAAAACACCATCAAAAAAAATCGTCCGGTCCATCCTCACCAGCCCGATCTCTTCCCGGCTGAAGCCGCTCTCGTTGTTGCCCGCTGCCACCGCGCTGCTGGCGTTCCCGTTCCACCAATCCGCCAACGCGGCCAGCGTCACCTGGACCGGGGCAAGCGGAAACGACTGGAATACGGGAAGCAACTGGTCAACCTCGTCAAAGCCGAATCCCGCGGACACGGCCATTTTCAACACATCGTTGAGCAACGTGGCGATCGGCAGTGCCCAAACCATCACTTCCGTTTCATTCGACACGCTCAGTGGCACGTCCGGCGCCACGTTCACCCTTGGCACTCTGGGCGGCGCCGCTCTCACAGGGTCGAACAGCGGCACCATTCAGATTACCGGCACGCTGAGCGGCAGCGCCAAGAATTTCACCATTAACGCACCGTTCGTGATCATACCGGTTTCCGGGACGACGACGGGCGCTTACACGTTTCAAAACAACAGCGCCGATCCCACGAACACCCTGAATTTCGCCGGACCGGTCACTTCGGCGACCACCACCAGCACCACCACGCTGACCTTGACCGGCTCCAACATGGGCGCCAACACCATCAGCGGGTCGATCACCAGCGGCTCGGCGGCGGCCTTTGCTTTGACCAAGAATGGCGCGGGCACATGGATCCTCACTGGCGCGAACAATTACAACGGGGCGACTGCGATCACCGGCGGCACACTCCAATACAGCGGAGCGACCGGCGCCAATGCCGGAACGGGCGCGATTCAACTCTGGGCTGGAAGCCTGGTCATCGACAACACAGGGGCCTCGGGCAACAACAACACCCGCATTGCGGACACCTCGGCGCTTACGCTCTACGGCGGCGCCTTTCTTTACAAGGGTTCGGAGCAGGCTTCCACGCCCTCCACCGAGACGGTGGGGGCAATTACCCAGGGGCTCGGGTCCGGGGTCATCACGGTTGCCTACGGCGGCAGTAATCTCGCCACGCTCACCGGCGCCAGTTTCGCGCATACGGTGGGGAATGGCTCCGCGCTCATCAATGGCGTGAATCTCGGTAAGAACAACACGGACACCGGGAGCGTCGGGAAACTGATCCTGACTTCCGCGCCGACACTGACCGGCGCCACGGTCGCCCTGGCCAGCGGCATTAATGCCGCGAGCCAGAACACCAAGATCGTCCCGTTCCTGGTGGGCGAGGCGGCGACCGGCACGGGCGGTCTCGGCACGGCGACGGGAACGGCTAACACTTTCGTGACCTATATCGCCGGCAGCGGAGTGCGGCCGCTCAACCCGACCGACGAGTTTACCAACAACGCAATTACGGCGGGGAACAACACCTATATCACGCTCTCCAGCACCGCCGCTGCCTCGGCGGCGATCAATTCGCTGGTCATCAACGGAGGCGATCTCTCCATTGCCGACGGGCAGACCCTCACGAACACGAGCGGCGCCCTGCTCTTTGCCTCCTCCAACGCCATCAAGCCCGCCGGCACGACCGGAGCGTTGAGCTTCGGTTCCGGCACGGAAGGGATGATCACGGTCAATGCGGGAGTGACGGGGACGATCGGCGCAAACATCACCGCAAGTGGAGCCAACGCCCTCACCATTTCCGGCGCCGGCACCCTTGTCCTTGCCGGCAGCAACAGCTACACGGGCACGACCAACTTTGGAAACGCCGGCTCCACGCTGGTCCTCGGTAGTAAATATGCGCTCGGCAGCGGCACGGCGATCATGTCGCTCAATGGCGCCACCAGCAGCTACGGAGCCACCCCCGCAATGGCGGCCACAATCATCGCTCTAACCGACATGAGCGGCGCGAACGCGCTCACAAATCCATTTTACTTTAACACAGGAAATAGCGGCACAGCGATCGTCGCCGGCTCCAACAACATCACCTTCGCCGGCCCCGTAACGGATACGGCCTACAGCCTGAGTCTTCAGAATAACCTGAGCAATGGCGCGACCCTGTTGATCTCTGGCAATCTCACCGTGCCCTCTAACCGGCCGCTCAACATCTCCGGCTCCGGCAACACCACGATTACAGGAAACATTACCGCCCATAACGGGGGAACTTTTTCCAGCAGCGGTATCACCACTCTTTCCGGCTCGGATGCCGACACTGGGACTTACACCCTTTCTGCAGGCACCCTCGTCATCGGCAATATCTATGCAACCGGCACGGCAGGCTTCACCTCGTCAGGCGGCGTCGTGCAGGCTGCGATTGACCTGAGTGCGGGCCTTCCCAATGCCTTGACGCTCAACGGCAACCTGACCGTCAGCGGGACAAACAACCTGAAGTTCAATGGAACGACCACGAACTACAACAGCAACCGGGTCGTGACCAACAACATCGCCCCTGCCTCGGGGACGCTCACGCTGGCTGGGAATGTGTACCTGTCGCAGGACGCCACCTACAACCGCTCTCTGACGATCGCGGGGACGGGCAATACGTTGATCAGCGGGACCATTGCGAATTACAGCGGGGGGAGTGGTATTGCGGAAGCGCTTACTATCACTAGCACAGGCACCACAACGCTTTCCGGGCAAAGCGTGTTTACTGGCGCCTTCAGCCAGACGGGCGCGGGCACGGTGGCACTCACCGGCACGATGAACGGCCCCAGCGGCTACACGGTCAACAACGCTTCCGCGCTCTTCAACGAAAGCGCCGCCGGCGCGCTCCTGGGTGGAACCGCCACCTTTGTTCTCACCAACGGCACGGCGAACCTGTCCGTGCCAAACAGCTACAGCGGCGGAACCACCCTCACCGCCGGTTTGCTGAACTTGGGCGACAAGGGCGCGCTCGGCTCCGGCACGCTGGCGCTCAACGGCGGCGCCCTTGCCGCGCTCTCGCCGCTGACTGGCGCAAATTCGGTCGCCAACACGATTTCGCTCGGCGGCAACGGTTCCGTGCTGGGGACCAACAGCCTGCAACTCGGCGGTTCGCTGGTCAACAGCGGCACTAATCGCACCTTGACCAGCAATATCGCTCCCGCCTCTGGAACGTTTACGCTGGCCGGCAATATATACCTTTCGGAAGATCCCAACACCAGCCGCACGCTTACCCTCGCGGGCACAGGCAACACCGTCATCAGCGGGACCATTGCCAACAACAGCACCTTGAGCGGCTCCGCGGGTTCACTGACCATCACCAACACCGGCACCACCACGCTCACCGGGCAAAGCGTTTTCACCGGCGCATTCAGCCAGACGGGCGCGGGCACGGTGGCACTCACCGGCACGATGAACGGCCCCAGTAACGTCACGGTCAACAACGCTTCCGCGGTCTTCAACGAAAGCGCCGCCGGCGCGCTCCTGGGTGGAACGGCCACCTTTGTTCTCACCAACGGCACGGCGAACCTGTCCGTGCCAAACAGCTACAGCGGCGGAACCACCCTCACCGCCGGTTTGCTGAACTTGGGCGACAAGGGCGCGCTCGGCTCCGGCACGCTGGCACTCAACGGCGGCGCCCTTGTTGCGCTCTCCCCTATGACCGGCGCGAATTCGGTTGCCAACACGGTTTCGCTCGGCGGCAACGGTTCCGTGCAGGGGACCAACAGCCTGCAACTCGGCGGCGCGATTACCAACAGCGGCGGAAATTACACGTTGACCAGCGGAATCGCCCCCGCCTCGGGGACGCTCACCCTCGCGGGAAATGTGTATCTTTCAGAAAGCTCCACGAGCAGCCGCACGCTTACCCTTGCGGGCACGGGTAACACCGTCATCAGCGGGACCATCGCCAACAACAGCACCCTGGGCGGCTCCGCGGCTTCGCTGACTATCACCAACACCGGCGTCACGACCATTTCCGGGCAAAGCGTGTTCACCGGTACGTTCAGCCAAACGGGCGCGGGCACCGTAGCCCTCACCGGCACGATGAACGGCCCCGCCGCGTTTGTTGTTAACAATGCCTCCGCAGTCTTCAACGAAAGCGCCACCAACGCGCTTCAAGGTACCGCCGCTGCCTTTACCCTTACCAACGGCACGGCGAACCTGTCCGTGCCAAACAGCTACAGCGGCGGAACCACCCTCACCGCCGGTTTGCTCAACCTGGGCGACAAGGGCGCGCTCGGCTCCGGGACGCTGGCGCTCAACGGCGGCGCCCTTGTTGCGCTCTCCCCTATGACCGGTGCGAATGCGGTAGCCAACAACACCACGCTCGGCGGTAACGTTACGGTTCAGGGGAACAATAGCCTGGAACTGAGCGGCACGATGTTCCAGACCTACAACCGCACCCTGACCAACAACATCTCGGGTGGCAACAGCCTGATTATCTCCGGCCCGGTCATCTCCACCGGCGGCTATACCTTGACCGGCGCCGGCAGCGGACTGACCACCATTAGCGGCCTGATTTCGGCGACCAATACGCTCACTTATGCCGGGTCGGGCACGATGCAACTGACCAATCCGGGTAATACCTTCACCGGGACCATCAAGGCAAGTTCGGGCAAACTGAAGCTGGCGCCCACCGGCGCATCGCTCACTTCCACCAACCAGTTCCAGTCGAACGTTGGCGCGGTTCTTGAGTTTGGCGGCGATCCGGCCAACAACAATGTGCTTGCCGATACAACCGGCTTGAATAACACATTGAATCTAGGTCTGAACTTGTTTACCTCGGGAACGTGGACCTCAAATAACGGCACCAGCATGAAGTGCGATCTTACGGTCGATGGAGCTTCGGTGATTTTCACTTCGAGTCACCTCTCCTTAACCGGGACAGGAGCGGCGGGGACGATTGCGTTCAACATGAAGAGCGGCTCTTTGGCGACGACCTCCGCCGTCACCTATGGCTTCCGCGTGAACTGTTACAATGGGTCAGTGACCGGCGCCAGCCTGCCCTTCTCGGGAACCCAGAGTGGCGGGCTGATTACCGTCATCAACCCGGCCGGCGGCACGACGCAGGGGTTCGCGCTGGGCGGCACGTCGTCGTCCGTGGTTTCCTCGTATACCATGACCGGTGGTACAATGAACGTGATCGGCTCCGGGGCGAACGGGTACCTCAGCCTTGGAGCGGATGCGGCGGGGACAAGCACGACGACCTTTTCCCTCTCTGGAGGCCGGGTGTATGTAAGCGCCGGTATCGAAGGGGAAACAGCCGGTGGAAACGAAATCTTCAATTTCACGGGAGGCTCGCTGGCGGCGGCAACGATCAATGCAACCAACCTTCGCGCGCCGGGCGACAGTTCGAACGGGACGTTTACCGAGAATGGAGCCAGCGCACTTCTCGACGTCACCGGAACCAACACGACCGTCACCGGCAACCTCGCCCTGCTGAGCGGCTCTGTGCAGATCGGCGCGGCCAGAACCTTGACGGTCAGCGGAGCGCTGAACGGTTCCCAAGGCGCCGTCATCACCGGGATCGCCAGCGGCACGGGCACGCTCTCCGTGGCGCCGACGACCAGCAGCACCTTTGCGGGCATTATCCAGGACGGATCGGGCCAAATCGCCTTGACCAAGAGCGGGGCGGGTTCGTTGACGCTGACAGGCAGCAACAGCTATACCGGGACGACCACGATTAGCACAGGCACGCTTCAGATCGGCGACGGAACTGTCGGGGACGACGGCTCTCTCGCCAGCGCCGGCATCGTCAACCAGTCGATACTCACTTTCAATCTCTTCGGCAACCAGACCTGTGTCGGCGCGATCAGCGGCATGGGGAGCCTTGCGAAATCCGGCGCAGGCTCTCTAACCCTCACCGGCTCCAACAGTTTCACCGGCACGACGACGGTAAACAGCGGCACATTGCAAGTCGGCAACGGCACGACCGGTGCGCTTTCCGGTTCCAGCGCGGTGACGGTGAACGGCGGCGGCACGCTCGCGGTAAATCTTGCCAATACAGGAACGCTGGGCAGTACGATCCAACTCGGCGGTTCCTCCGGCTCCCTCTCCGCAATCAACCTCGTTGGCGGAGGCACCAACACGCTCGCGGGCAACATTACGGGCCCGGTCTTCGGCTCCATCAATCAAACCGGATCGGGAACGACGATCCTGTCGGGGTATAATCAGCTTTTCGGGCCGCTCAACATTAACGCGGGCGCCGTGCAGCTATCCAGTTCCAACAGCGCGCTCGACAGCATTGTGAACGTGAATGCAAACAACGGACTGTTATTTGGAGTGAATGCTCTAACAATTGGCGGCCTGGGCGGCAGCGGTAATTTCGCCCTGGTTAACGGAACCAATGCGGTCGCGCTGACCGCTTCCAACACTTACTTCAACTCCATTTACTCCGGCGCCATGTCCGGCAACGGTTCCCTGACCAAGAGTGGCCCGTACATGCTGACCCTCAGCGGCTCGAGCAGTTACAGCGGACCGACGAATGTCAACGCCGGCGTGCTGGCGATCGGCGCGGCCAACAACCTCGGGGACGGCTCGACCACCAACACGTTGAGCTTCAATGGCGGCACCCTGGAATCCACGGGCAACACGTACGATCTGGGCGCCAACCGTTCCATCACGCTTAATGGAGCCGGCACGTTGCAGTCGGACGCGGGCACATTGACCGTCAGTGGCAGCGTCAGCGGCGCGAAGACACTCACTGTGACCGGTTCCGGCAATGTGACCATTTCCGGCATGGTCGCCACAGGTGCGGGCTCGATTGTCAAAACCGGGGCGGGCACCCTGGTCCTTTCGAGTTCCAACAACTACACCGGTGGCACGACAATTAGCAGCGGCACCGTGCAGCTTGGCAATAACTACGGGCTTGGGTCGGCTGCCGGGAACTTGACGCTCAACGGCGGGACGCTCGATTTAAATGGTTATGCCAGCACTGTGGCTGCGCTCACCGGCGGCCCAGCAACGTCAATCACCAACGGTTCGGCCACCTCCGGCACCATTACAGTGACAAGCGGATCGTTCGGCGGAACGATTTCCGACGGAGCCGGCCAAACCTACTTTGTCAAGCAAGGCGCCAGCACGACCGTCCTGACCCTGACCGGGACCAACACGTTCACGGGGTCTGCCACCATCGGTTCCGGCACGACCGTGGTATCGAACATCGGGAATTCCGGTGTGGCCGGCAACCTCGGCGCGGCGCTGAACAGCGGCACCCAGCCGATCCAGATCAAGACCGGTGGCTGGCTTTCCTATACGGGGGTTGGCGAGACCACCGACCGCAATGTTCTGCTCGTTGACGGCGATGGCAGCAGCATGGCCATCGCCTCGAACGGCGCCGGCGCGCTCAGCCTGAGCGGCACGATCAGCAGCAAGAACGACAATGCGACGGTGGGCGCCGAATGGTTTATCCTGGGGGGCACGAATACCGAGGCCAACACGATCCTGGGTACTTTTGTCGAATCGGCAGGAAATAATCACATCTCGGTGTCGAAACAAGGCGCCGGCACTTGGGTGCTCTCCGGCACCAAATCCTACCAGGCCGTCACCGATGTGGAGAATGGCATTCTCCAATTCGATTCCATCGCCAACACAGGCAGCACGTGCTCTCTCGGCAAGGCCAGCATGCAGTACGCAATTCTCCCTTCGGTAATCAAGACTAGTGCCAGCAACATCGGCACAACGGTAGTGCCCTACCAAATCGCGCTGGGAACGGGTTCGACCACCGGCATCCTGCAATACACTGGCTCCGCCAACGGTTCCAGCAACCGGCAGTTCGGGCTCAACGGGAATGGCGTTGTCAGCACCGCTTCCGGGGCGGGCACGCTGACCCTCAGCGGCACCGTCGCTCCCGTGGTCTCCTCCAACGTGACACTGACCCTGGACGCCAACAATGCCGGCACGAACACCGCCAGCGGCGTGATTGCGGATCTGGCGGGCGCTTCGACCACCGCAAGCACTACCGGATCGAATAATGTCAACTATGTCAACGTCGCTTCCACCGCGGGATTTTCCATCGGCCAAACGCTTTCCACCGGAACTGGATTGGCGGCCAACACCGTCATTCTGGGAATCACGAGCGGAACGCTTTTCGTAAGCCCCTACACCAGCGGAACGGTGGTAAACGGCGCAACGATCGCCGCGGGCGGCGCGCAAATGGCGGTGACCAAGACCGGGCCGGGAACCTGGACGCTCTCCGGCAGCAACACCTACAGCGGCGGCACCGCCGTCAACAGCGGCACGTTGCGGATTGGCAATACCAATGCATTGGGCGTCGGCGGGCTTACCGTAAATAGCGGGGCGCTGGACCTGCACGGGTATAGTGTGAGTGTCCCGGCGTTCAGCGGCGCAGGAGGAAGCGTGACCAACATGGGAAGCGGCACCAGCACGCTGACGGCCACCGCGGCCAGCGGCACTGCGACGTATGCGGGCAACATCGCGGACGGGACAGGCTCCGTGGTACTCGCCAACTCCGGAGCCGGCACGCTTATCCTTGGCGGGTCGTTGACGATGACGGGGCTCAACGCCAACAGCGGCGTCACGCAATTGACTCAATCGGGATCGATCGGAGCGGTGAACGTATCCGCGGGAGCGACCGTCTCGATGGCGGCGCACAGCGGCAGCAATTACAATGTATTGAACATCTCATCGCTGACGATCTCCGGGTTCGCTTCGTTGCTTGGTGCCGACAACGCGGAGGTCGCAAGCGCCGCCTACACGCCTATCGACGCCTCCAGCCAAAATAACGCCGGAGTGCTGACGAATGCCGGTCTCGCCGTAACGCAGGCGGCGACCCCAACCAGCGCCATTGAGCCGGCCTCGCCCGACGCCGTTCCCGAACCGGGGATGCTCGGGATGCTGCTGGCAGGTGCTCTGGGAATGCTCGGTCTCCGTCGGCAACGCGGGAGCCGCGATTAACCGCAGTCATGCCAGGTTCATGGCCAACAATCAACGTCTCGCAATCTGCGGTTTCAAAATTTCGCATGCCTCACAGCGTTCGAACGTTGCGTTATGTCAGGTGGGGACCTGACGGGGAGGCGCAACGAAAATCGCCGGCTTCCCAGTCCTAGGGGAACTGAGAAGCACGGCGTGGCGCCTTCCCGATGGGGGTCGGGAAGGCGCCTTTCAATTTAAAAGTTATGAAAGAGGTTCAAAGAATTGCACTGGTCGGGATCGGGGGATTCAGCCGGTACCATTATGACCGGATCCAGGAGCTCGAACTCCGAGGAGAACTGAAGCTTTGCGCTGTGATGATTCGGGCCGCCTCCTTGGATCGGTATCGTCCCATGGCGGAGAAGCTGAAGGCCGACGGGGTTAGGATTTATACAACGTATGAAGCGATGCTGGCGGGCGAGCAGGGAAAGGTCGATCTCGTCGTGCTTCCGACCGGCATCGGCGAACATTGTGAAATGAGCATCGCCGCGCTGGAGGCGGGCTATCACGTGCTCTGCGAAAAGCCGGTGGCGGGAACCCTCGAAGAGTGCATCCGCATGAAGGCTGCCCAGGAAAGATATGGCGGGTTGCTGGCGATCTGTTTCCAAAGCATCTATTCGCCGTCCCTTCAGCGGATGAAGCAGGTGGCGCTGGGGGGCGAGCTTGGAGCGTTGAA
>Ga0316225_1002880_pt1 | contig 13743 bp, 13 predicted proteins | sample TBH18015metaG_FD_206010 | JGI IMG/M metagenome (GOLD analysis project Ga0316225, IMG submission 206010) | Freshwater microbial communities from Trout Bog Lake, Wisconsin, USA - TBH18015 | ecosystem: Environmental > Aquatic > Freshwater > Lake > Hypolimnion/Profundal zone | place: USA: Wisconsin... | reverse complement strand
ACTGGGTGGATGGGGGCTTTGATGTGGATCCAGGTGAACTAGTAATCCTAGAAAATTGCCGCTTTAATATGGGTGAAAAAAGTAACAATGACAACCTATCAAAAAAGTATGCAAAACTTTGTGATATTTTTGTTATGGATGCCTTTGGCACAGCGCATCGAGCCGAGGCTTCAACGCATGGCGTGGCTAAATTTGCTCCAATATCAGTAGCCGGTATTTTATTGGTAAGTGAATTAGAAGCGTTGACTAAAGCTTTACATAATCCGGCTCGACCTATGGTTGCTATTGTTGGTGGCAGCAAGGTTTCAACCAAGTTAACTGTATTGGAAAGTTTAGCCGATAAGGTTGATCAAATGGTCGTTGGTGGGGGTATCGCTAATACTTTCCTTAAAGCTTGTGGTTTTGAGGTAGGTAAATCGTTATGTGAAGATGATCTAGTGCCTGTTGCACGCACCTTAATGGACAAAATGTCACAAAGAGGTGCTGCAGTACCAATCGCTGAAGATGTAGTCTGTGGTAAGAAATTTGATCCCAATGAGGTCGCTATTAGTAAAGACGTAACTGATGTTGAGGTTGACGATATGATTTTCGATATTGGCGCGAAATCTGCTTTAGCTATAGCTAAGATTATTGAAAATGCAGGCACGGTTGTTTGGAATGGACCAGTTGGTGTGTTCGAGTTTGACCAATTTGGTGCTGGCACTAAAACCATTGCATTGGCCATCGCTAATACTAAAGCTTTTACACTTGCTGGCGGTGGCGACACCATTGCTGCGATTCAGAAGTACGGAATTGAAAGTAATATTGATTATATTTCCACTGCAGGAGGCGCCTTTTTAGAGTTTTTAGAAGGCAAGAAGTTGCCTGCTGTGGAAATGCTGGAATTACGCGCTACCGAGTCAAAGTCTTGATTGCAACAGTACTATTAAATAGGCTAGATAAAAATGGGGCGAAAAGCCCCATTTTTATCTAAATGTGAATACAGCAAAAAGGTACCAAATGACCCTAAGAAAAACTAAGATTGTTGCAACATTAGGCCCGTCCTCTAGTAGTGAGGAAATGCTTGCACGTATGATTACAGCTGGGGTTAACGTTGTGCGCCTAAACTTCTCACATGGATTGGCAATCGACCATATTAAACGTGCTGAAACCGTTCGTGCTATTGCAGTTAAGCTCCATCGTCCCATCGGTATCTTATGTGATTTGCAGGGGCCTAAAATACGTATCGGAAAATTCGCGCAGGGAAAAGTGAGTTTAAAAACTGGCGACTTATTTACCCTAGATGCCGCCTGTGAGTTAGGAGACCAATATCAGGTTGGTCTCGATTATAAAACCTTGCCAAAAGAGGTGACCCCGCAAACAATATTGTTGTTAGACGACGGTCGCATTACCATGCAAGTAGATCGCGTGATTGGTCATAAAATTCATTGCGTAGTGCTTAGTGGTGGTACGCTCTCTGATAGCAAAGGAATTAACCGTCAGGGAGGGGGTTTATCCGCAGAGGCTTTGACTAAAAAAGATCGTGAAGACATTAAAACGGCAGTAGCTATAGAAGCTGACTATATTGCAATTTCTTTTCCAAAATCAGCAGATGATGTAAGGTTGGCACGTCGTTTGGTAGAAGAGGCTGGGGGTAACGCTAGCATTATTGCCAAAATTGAACGGGCCGAAGCCATACAAAACCTAGAGTCTATTATAGAGGCTTCAGACGCCATCATGGTCGCGCGGGGAGATTTAGGGGTTGAGGTAGGGGATGCTGCAGTGCCAGGCCTTCAAAAACGCATGATCCGCATGGCGCGAGCACACAATAAGTTGGTGATTACTGCAACACAGATGATGGAGTCGATGATTACAAGTCCGATTCCAACGCGTGCAGAAGTGTCAGATGTCGCCAATGCTGTGTTGGATGGAACAGATGCAGTAATGCTGTCGGCAGAAACTGCCGCTGGGCAATATCCACTAGAAACCGTGCAAGCAGTTCACCGAGTGGTTATTGAGGCTGAGAAAGAGTACTTTAGTCAGCAACATGTACAAAAACTTGATCAGGTTTTTATCAAAACAGACGAGGCTATTGCTGCTGCGACTATCTATACAGCAAAGCACTTAAAAATTAAGGCGATTGCCGCGTTGACACAATCGGGCAATGCCGCACAATGGTTATCCCGTGCCGATGCTGAAGTCCCTATTTATGCGCTGTCTCCAGACAAACATGCGCGGCGTAAGTTAACTTTGCACCGTGGGGTTTATCCATTTCCGATTGTACAAGAAAACAAAAACCGTGATGAAATTTTACGGGAGATGGAACAAGTCCTGCTCCAAGAGAAAGTTGTTAATGCGGGCGATTTAGTCTTACTGACTTTTGGTGAGCCAATTGGTAGCCCGGGGGGTACCAACACGCTTAAGATTATTAAAATCGGTGAAAATCGACAGAGTTAATGTTGCGTTTTCATTTAAGGCTATGCTGGCAAATACATAGTGTAAGTAATGCTTCGCCTTTATAATAACTAATTATTAAGTAATTTATAATTTAGACGATGACTATGAATAAGCCTTTGTTAGAAACAACGATTAACAGCCTGAAACGCATACATCAAGGCAAGGTTCGCGATATTTATGATATTGATGCCGAAACTATGCTTTTAGTAAGTACGGATAGATTGTCAGCGTTTGATGTGATTTTGCCAACTGGAATCACTAATAAAGGTGCAATGCTTACTCAGATGGCTAATTTCTGGTTCGAGAAGCTTAAAGGTGTTGTGCCCAATCATTTGACTGGAATCGATCCTAGCAGTTTAGTAACAGATGCGACTGAGAAATCACAACTAAAGAATCGTTCAGTGGTTGTTAAAAAATTAAAAGCTTTACCTATTGAATCCATTGTGCGTGGCTACCTAGCAGGTAGTGGCTGGAAAGAGTATGTAGCCAAAGGAACCATATGCGGTATTCAACTCCCACCTGGATTGCAAGAAGCCTCTAAGTTACCTACCCCTTTATTTACACCTTCTAGCAAGGCTGCTGCAGGTGAGCATGATGAAAATATTAGCTTAAAACAGGCCGAAGATTTGTTAGGTGCTGAGATGTGTGGGCAGGTAGCTAAGGCCAGTATTGCATTGTATGAGCAGGCCGCATCCTATGCCTTAACGCGTGGAATTATTATTGCTGACACTAAATTTGAGTTTGGCCTAGATAGTCATGGTGTATTACATGTGATGGATGAAGTGTTAACGCCTGATTCTTCACGTTTCTGGCCAGCAGATAGTTATGAGGTTGGAAAAACCCCACCAAGTTTCGATAAGCAATATGTGCGCGATTGGTTAGAAAGCTCAGGTTGGGATAAAGTAACTCCGGCTCCAACTTTGCCAGATGAAGTGGCAGCTAGAACAAGTGCTAAGTATATGGAAGCGTTTGAGCGACTCACTGGACAATCTCTTCTTCTAGATTAAATCACCCTTAAAACGGTGCTGCAAACAGACCATCCATAGCTAAAATTACGCTAAGCCCTTAATTTAATTAGGTCGTTTGATATGCTTATGTCAATCGCTTGTTATAATTGGGTCTCAAAATTAATCCTTTAGGAATAAGTAATGTCATTAAACAATGTGCCAACCGGTAAAGATGTCCCCAATGATTTTAATGTGATCATTGAAATTCCTATGCAGGGTGATCCGGTCAAGTATGAAGTTGATAAAGATAGCGGTGCTATTTTTGTGGATCGTTTTATGGGTACAGCTATGCAGTATCCAACAAACTATGGTTATGTGCCACATACCTTAGCTGACGATGGTGACCCAGTAGATGTATTGGTGATGACACCTGTACCATTAATTCCTGGTGTGGTTGTGCGTTGTCGTCCATTAGGCGTGTTGCTTATGGAAGATGAGGCTGGAATGGATGCTAAGGTGTTAGCTGTGCCAGTAGAAAAAGTCTGTGGGTTATACGGACACTTACAAGCCCATACTGATGTATCAGATTGGCGCCTAAACATGATTTCACACTTCTTTGAACATTACAAAGATTTGGATAAAGGTAAATGGGTAAAAATTAATGGTTGGGGTGATATCGATCAAGCTAAAAAAGAGATTCTTGAGGGTGTGGATAATTACAACAATGCGAAGATAAAACCAGCTTTCTAGTCGAATGTGAGTTTTTAAGTATAAAAAAGCAGCCCAGGCTGCTTTTTATGTTTTAAAACTGTTGAATTCAAATAATGACAATCTTCTTCTTGTAAATGTCAGGTTCATGTAAGGCTGAGTATTTATTATGTTCACATCGAAAGGTGGGTGTTTATTTTTACATTCGATCTTTTATTAGCTGAAGGAAATAAAGTACATGTCACACGTTACAGCCCTTAATTTAAACAGTTCAGTTCAACTTAGTGGCTTATTGGAGTTTGGAAGAGATTATTGCAGCGACCATCTAGGCCGATTTTTCCAGAACAACTATTCACTTCCAGCATTAGCCTTAAATAAATTTGAAATACCCGCCAAACTTGCCACAAGAAGTGAGGAGAGTTGTTTAGGTATCTGTGTAATGATGAATAATCATATCGTAGACTTAAAATACTTCGGTGACATTTTAGTTGATTGGGATGATGAGCTGGGAATAGAAAGCGTTACGTCAGAAAAGAGTTTAAATAAGATCGATATGTTTATCAACGATCAAAGATTGCTATCCGTCATTAAGAGCTTTCAGAAGGTTAATGAAGAGATTGTGATTGGACGTTGTATTGGCTTTGAATTCACGCCGCTCTAGTTAGATTTAGGCAAGAGAATCGGTGTTTGCAATAATGAAAAAGGCATTTAGCCTTTTTCATTATTTAACTGAGTAGAATAAAACCTACATGTGTAAGAGAGGCACAATCAACAGTGCCACAATGTTGATTATTTTAATTAATGGGTTGACTGCTGGACCCGCGGTATCTTTGTAGGGGTCGCCAACGGTGTCGCCAGTCACAGCTGCTTTATGTGCATCTGAACCTTTGCCACCGTGGTGGCCGTCCTCAATATATTTCTTAGCATTATCCCATGCACCTCCCCCCGTACACATTGAAATTGCTACAAATAGTCCTGTGACAATGGTCCCCATTAACAACCCGCCTAGGGCTACTGGGCCGAGTAAAAGGCCTACCGCGACGGGAACTGCTACTGGCAATAGTGAAGGAATCATCATTTCTTTAATGGCAGCAGTGGTTAGCATATCGACCGCTTTGCCGTATTCAGGTTTGGCAGTACCTTCCATAATACCTTTAATGTCTCTAAACTGACGGCGGACTTCTTCAACTACCGCACCGGCAGCTCGGCCTACCGCTTCCATCGCCATGGCTGCAAATAAAAATGGAATTAAGCCACCAATGAATAAGCCAATAATGACCATAGGGTCACTTAAGTCGAATTTAACGTCAATACCAGCACCTTGCAGTTTATGGGTGTAATCGGCAAAAAGAACTAAAGCAGCTAAGCCAGCAGAGCCTATAGCATATCCTTTGGTCACGGCTTTTGTGGTGTTGCCTACCGCATCTAAAGGGTCGGTGACATCGCGCACCTCTTTTGGCAATCCTGCCATTTCAGCAATGCCACCTGCGTTATCAGTAATAGGGCCGTATGCATCTAAGGCAACAACAATACCGGCCATGCTAAGCATGGAAGTTGCAGCAATCGCCACGCCATATAGACCACCTAAATGATGAGAGACAAAAATAGCCACACATACTGAAAGCACAGGCCAAGCGGTAGATTTCATAGAAATGCCGATACCAGCAATAATATTGGTTGCATGGCCGGTCGTTGATGCTTGAGCAATATGTTTAACTGGGGCGTAATCAGTTCCTGTGTAGTATTCGGTAATCCATACCAAAGCTGCTGTCAGCACAAGACCTACAACGCAGGCACCAAACAACTGGTAGGCTGAAATAGTTAGATCACCTGTCATTAAGCCATCTGGGAACATTTTCATGGTAACAAAGTAAAACGCGACCAATGAAAGGGTCCCAGCCACAGCTAAACCTTTATACAAAGCCGGCATCACGTTCTTCATGCCGGGGGAGGCTTTGACAAAAAAACAGCCAATGATAGAGGCTACAATCGATACCGCTGCTAACATTAGTGGGTAAGACATACTATTCGAACCACCATTAGTGATGAGTAGGCTACCCAAAACCATGGTTGCAATTAAGGTTACCGCATAGGTTTCAAACAAATCTGCTGCCATACCTGCACAGTCACCTACATTATCACCAACATTATCGGCAATCACTGCAGGATTTCGGGGATCATCTTCCGGAATTCCTGCTTCAACCTTGCCAACCAAGTCGGCGCCTACATCTGCACCTTTAGTAAAGATTCCGCCACCTAGACGCGCAAAGATTGAAATCAGCGAAGAACCGAAAGCTAAGCCGATTAGTGGGTTTAAGTTTGGCGCTGATGGGCCGCCTAAGTAAGCGTAAAATCCAGCAACACCTAATAGGCCTAATCCAACCACAAGCATGCCAGTAATTGCGCCGCCCTTAAAAGCGACATCAAGAGCTGGGCCGATACCTTTGGTGGCTGCTTGAGCGGTACGAACGTTGGCTTTTACTGAAACATTCATGCCTATAAAGCCGCAGGCTCCTGATAATACTGCACCAATTATAAAGCCGATAGCTGTAGTGATATTAAGAAATATACTGATCAGGATGGCAAGAATGATACCGACGATGGTGATTGTTTTATACTGACGAGCCAGATAGGCCGCAGCTCCTTGTTGAATCGCGCTTGCAATTTCCTGCATACGTGCATTACCTGTTGGCAAATCTGTAATCCATTTACTCATTACGGCACCATAAAACACCGCTAAAAAAGCAGCTCCTATTACAATCATTAGTTCGACTGACATGTTCTCTCCCTATCTAAATTTTTTTATAAATTACGCCTCGTATATTGAGGTCGTAAAAAGTTAAAATGAAAACTAGTGCGATTTGAAACCAAGTGCTAAACATGTGTTGCAGTACTTAAGTGGGGTGAAGAGTTAATCTTATATTCTTTAAATTCCTTAATAGAAATGATTTATCTACAGTTGATATTGCCGTTAGTGTTCGACTTGTTAATGATTTGTAACGACGTTTCATTATTACACTATTAGCAAGCCCTAACAACTGTTTATACCGAATGCTGGCAAACTTGATTGGTACGTAAAGATCGCTTCGATTTTCTGTTAAAAGTAAGATGCATTTAACTCGCTCAGTTCCTTAAGTCAGTGGATTTTGGCCGAGAAAGGTTAAGACCTAATCCGCTTTATTCGCAAGTTTGCTTAGAACGTCACCTAATGGTGTGCCAGATAGATTTTTAGCCAATTGCTGAAGTCCAGCACCAGCCTTAGAGCTGATCTTTTTGATGACTTTTGACTTGGCTTGATGGCTAGATTTAACTTGCACTTTGACTCGAATTGAAGTAACTTCACACCCTAGGTTTTCTAGCTTAATCAACAAGCTAGGCAAAAAAAGTTTAATTTTTGCCGCGACTGCATTGTTATTTGCAAATATTGTGATTTGCTGATTTTTGATAGCACTAGCATGACTGAATTGCGCCAAGTTATCTGGAGCAATTTCACTCCAAATTTTTTGAGCAGCTTGTGCTTCCTTAGCGTGTGCATTGAGCGCAGTAAGTCCTTGGTTGTTAAGTAATGCGTTAAATCGCAGCATATTGTCTACCTTGTAGCATGCTGGCGGTGATTAGGAATTGAATGAACATCATCTTTGTCTCAAATAAAATGGCGAAAGCAAAAACATTCTCAGCCCTGCATGTCGGCCTAATTGTGTTCGTCTTGATTTTGTTACCAGCTTTGATCGCCTTTATATTGATTGTGCCACAGGAAGCGCCGCCGCAACAAGGGGGGCAGTCATTGATTATTGCGCAGCTAAAATATGCATTTACGAATCGACAAAAACATTTAGATGCTTATGCCACGCAATTGGGTGAGATGCAGGCTCGTATTATGTTATTGGATGCACAAAGTGAAAGATTATCTAAACTGGCCGGCGAAAAGCCAGTCAGTGTGCATAAACTTGTTACGCCAACAAATCCTCTGTTAAGTCAATCGTTAAAACCAAATCGAGGTGGTCCTTTAGTGAGAGAGGCGCCCTTATCTGAGGTCGAATTACAAGCAAAGATTACCGAGTTGATTGCAGAAATTGATACACATACAGACCAGCTTAGTGATTTAGAGGCAAAACTATTGCAAAAAACTGTATTAAAAAACACGTTACCTAATCGCAGCCCAATCAATGCCGCTTTTAATTCTTCTAGTTTCGGTTGGCGCTTGGATCCATTCAATGGCCATAAAGCTTTTCATGAAGGATTAGATTTTACTGCGGGGATAGGCACACCTATTTTTGCAGCGGCGCGGGGTATAGTTTCATCTGCCGAACAAACGCCGGATTATGGTAAAATTATAAAAATTGACCATGGTTTGGGCGTTGAGACAAGGTATGCGCATGCTTCAGTGTTGTTTGTTCACGCTGGAGATCGGGTGGAAAAAGGGCAAAAGATCGCTGAAGTTGGCAATACAGGTCGCTCTACAGGGCCGCATTTACATTACGAAATTAGATTGGATGGCAATCCTTTAGATCCAAGAAAGTATCTTAATGCCAGTAATTGAATTAATGGAAACGAGCGGCATCAATATTCCATGTTACTTTTATTAACTTACACTTTACCAGTAACATACGGAGCCTGATATTTATCTTGAGGGTTTTAAGCCAGGGCTGAATATACAGAACTTTATGCTTGGAACCTTAATTTCAACTATCAATTTTTTAATTTCAAATAATTACAAAAAAGTATTTTATTCTTTAGCGGAAAGTTCATCATTTCATGATATCCACGTTGTTCAAAAAATTATTCGGTAGCCGTAATGATAGGCTGGTTAAACAATACGCAATTAAAGTACAAGAAGTTAATGCTTTGGAACCGGCACTGCAAGGACTGAGTGATGATGCACTAAAAGCTAAGACTCTAGAGTTTAAGCAACGCTTTAGTAACGGTGAAACATTAGATCAACTAATGCCAGAGGCCTTTGCAGTAGTTCGTGAAGGTAGTCGCCGAGTGCTTGGTATGCGGCATTTTGATGTGCAGATGATTGGTGGCATGGTGTTGCATGCTGGGAAAATCTCAGAAATGCGTACGGGAGAGGGTAAAACTTTAGTAGCGACCTTACCTACCTATTTAAATGCCATTGCGGGTAAGGGTGTGCATGTAATTACTGTCAATGACTATCTCGCTAAGCGTGATGCCGAATGGATGGGTCGACTGTATCAATTTTTAGGCCTAAGTATTGGGATTAACTTGTCACAAATGGCTAGTGAAGCTAAACGTCAAGCCTATGCTGCCGACATTACCTACGGAACCAACAACGAATTTGGCTTCGATTACTTACGTGACAATATGGTTTATACCGTTGAAGAGCGAGTCCAGCGTGGCCTGAGTTATGCCTTGATTGATGAAGTAGATTCGATCTTAATCGACGAGGCTCGTACACCGTTGATTATTTCAGGTCAAGCTGATGATAGCATTGCCCTTTATAGTCAAATCAATAATGTGGCAGCAAAGCTAGTCGCACAAACTGAAGAAGAGGGTGCAGGAGATTTCTGGGTTGATGAAAAGGCCCAAAATGTTGTTATGTCAGAGCAGGGACATGAACATGCCGAAGGCTTGCTTGCAGAGTCTGGTTTATTATTGGAGGGCTCAAGCCTTTACGAAGCATCCAATATTACGTTAGTGCATCACTTGTATGCATCACTTCGCGCTCAAAATTTGTACCACAGAGATCAGCACTATGTGGTGCGTGATGGCGAAGTGATTATCGTCGATGAGTTTACTGGCCGTATGATGACTGGTCGTCGTTGGTCTGATGGCTTACATCAAGCTGTTGAGGCTAAAGAGGGAGTGGAGATTCAGAAAGAGAATCAAACTCTCGCTTCAATTACTTTCCAGAACTTCTTCCGTATGTATGCCAAGCTATCTGGTATGACCGGAACAGCGGATACTGAAGCTTATGAGTTTAATCAGATTTACAACTTAGAAACTGTGGTTATCCCTACGCACCGCCCTATGCAGCGTAAAGATAATATGGATAAAGTATATCGTACTGCACGTGAGAAATATGAGGCAGTAATTGTAGATATTATTGATTGTAAGAAACGTGGTCAGCCAGTGTTGGTAGGGACGACCTCAATTGAAAATTCAGAGCTTATTTCTAAATTATTGACGGAAGCTAAATTAGATCATCAAGTGCTTAATGCTAAGCAGCATGAACGTGAAGCACATATCATTGTGCAAGCGGGTCGTCCAGGTGTGATTACCATTGCGACTAATATGGCTGGTCGTGGTACCGATATTGTGTTGGGTGGCAATCCTGAGCCTGAAGTCGCCTTGATAGAAGCGAATGAAACACTGACAACTGAACAAAAAGTGGCCCGTTGCGCAGAAATTAAAGCCGAATGGCAACTGCGCCATGACAGTGTGTTAGCTGCTGGAGGTTTGCATATTATTGGTACTGAACGTCATGAATCACGTCGTGTAGATAATCAATTACGTGGTCGTTCAGGACGTCAAGGAGATGCTGGATCTAGTCGTTTTTATCTATCCTTGGAAGATCAGTTGTTACGTATTTTTGCTTCAGATCGAGTGTCAGCAATTATGGAAAAACTTAATATGCCAGATGGTGAGGCAATTGAGCATCCATGGGTGACACGTGCCATCGAAAATGCACAACGTAAAGTTGAGGGCCGTAACTTTGATATTCGTAAACAGTTGCTTGAATACGACGATGTGGCTAACGATCAACGTAAAGTGATCTATGAGCAACGTAATGAATTGCTAGAAGCAACTGATGTAGGTGAAACCATTAAAGCTATGCGTGAGGATGTACTCGCCAGCATGATTGCTTCTCACATTCCGCCGAATAGTGTTGAGGAGTTATGGGATGTACCAAGCTTAGAAAAAGAACTTAAAACAGAAGCTGGATTAACGATTGAATTGCAAAAAATGCTGGAAGATAATCCTGATTTGCATGAAGAGACTTTGCGGGAACGTATTTTTGAAGCCTCGGATAGGGCTTATGCTGCCAAAGAAGAGGTAGCCAGTCATGACGTAATGCGCCAATTCGAGCGTTCAGTCATGCTTCAGGCTTTGGACAACCATTGGCGTGAGCATCTAGCCGCATTAGATCATTTGCGTCAAGGTATCCATTTACGCTCTTATGCTCAAAAAAATCCTAAGCAGGAGTATAAACGTGAGGCATTTGAGCTGTTTGAAGGTTTACTTAATACTGTGAAAAGCGAAGTGACTAAAGTCACAATGCTGGTTCAAGTCAAAACGGAAGCTGATGTAGAGGCGGTAGATAAGCCAGTAGAAGTTGAAAATGTGCAGTATCAGCATGCAGATTATGAGGAGGCGCTGGGTGTAATAACTGATGCCGATGATGAGTTAAGCACAAAGCCGATCATTCGTGAGGGTATTAAGATTGGTCGAAATGACAGCTGTCCCTGTGGTTCTGGTAAAAAATACAAGCAATGTCATGGTGCTTTAAGCTAACGTTAGCGGATTTGTGAATATGGCAGACAACACATCATCAGAAGTTAAATCACCTTGTATTGGCGTATGCGCCGTGGACGAGTTAAGTGGTATTTGTCAAGGTTGCTACCGTACAATAGAGGAAATACAAGCATGGTGGGATATGGGAACTACTGCCCAGAAAGATTTGCTGACAACGCTGGCACATCGCCAATCTGCCAGCTTCGACGATTGATTAGATTAGGCTAATTTTTTCTCAAGCAAGCTTATATAATGCTCTGAATCTAACCCGCTGTTGTTGCGCTGTGCTTGCCACATGGTTTCAGCTAAACAATCTAATATATCATGCTGAGCCAAGTGGCTGTCGTTATGTTGTTGTCGAAGTTGGGCGTAAATTTTCGTAATGCCTGTAGGTTGGTTAATACTAATCTGTTCAATCAGTGATAAATGCAAGCTGATATGCAAAAACGGGTTGGTCGTACCCATTTCTGGGAAATACTGCTCATGCATGTAGCGCTCTGGGGCTTCTAATATGGCATGGTATTCTGGATGCATTTGCATCACTTCCACCGCAATTTTTTCCAAGTCAGTAAGTACTACTTGAAGTCTAAATTTTTTCCAAGTATCAAATAAGAATTGTCGCGCTTGATCGCGACTTGGGTTATATAAACTCATAGTGTGCTTCTAAGCTCAGTTTTTTGACGGTAGGATTAAACAGCATTATATTCTTTAGATGAAAATTCGCAGAGATCCTCAATACAACATTGGCTGCAATTTGGTTTACGCGCCTTACAGGTATAACGTCCATGCAAAATCAGTAAATGATGGGCGTTTTGCAAAAACTCTGTCGGGATAGTCTTGAGATATTTCTTTTCAACTTCTAACACTGTTTTACCTTTGGCTAGATTGATACGGTTTCCTAATCTAAATAGATGGGTATCTACGGCAATTGTGGGTTGGCCAAATGCAGTATTTAAAATTACATTGGCGGTTTTACGTCCAACCCCAGGTAAGGCTTCTAAAGCTTCACGGGTATTGGGAACCTGGGAGTTATGGTAGGTGATTAACATCTGGCAAGTGGCTAGTACATTTTTGGCTTTAGCGTGATAGAGACCTATGCTGTTAATGTAGCTCTCTAAGCCATGTACACCAAGTGCAAGGATGCTTTCTGGGGTATTTGCCACTTGGTATAGCTTCTCAGTGGCTTGATTGACGCCTTTGTCTGTAGCTTGTGCTGACAAGATGACCGAAATTAGTAATTCAAAAGTACTGCTATGTTTTAGCTCGGTACTAGGATTTTGAATCGCTAGACTTAGACGTTTGAATATGGCTAATCGTTTATCTGCATTCATAATTGGTTAATGACTTGGTGTAACTTTTAGTAAAGGTATTGCGACATTGTCTTTAGCGCAATTAGGGATTTTAATCCAATTGCGGAGGCGACTAAAGAGCCTAAGCCTAAAAAGGCGCCAAGCGGCAATATGGTAAGAAGAAATCCATGGTAATCAGGAATGACGGTCACTACAAATTGTTTGGCGGTAGGACAAAATCCTAAATCTAGACCAGAAAACATTGAAGGCACTTTCTCACTTTCTCACTTTTAGCTGCAAAAGATTCTACATGCGCTAACACTATACTGTTAACCACAATTGATAGAATTAGGATTCCAAGTACCTTATTTAAAGGGTAAATGAAGAGATTAATTGACATGTCAATAATACTGACTAGCGTAGCAAACACCAAGATAAATACTAGCATTCTAACTTGAGTAGGTACCCACTTACACAGAGGGAATACTAAACCATTGGAAGCTACCATGATTAAAGCGGTGGCGATGCATAAGCTCAAACCATTGACCGCCCTGGTGGTAACAGTCTGGGTGGACATTGTCCTAGTAAATGGATCCAACCAGAGTTCCGTTGCCGCAGACCGTTAATAGTAATTTCTTTTTATAAACTACTCATTTTTCATCTCGCCACATTTGAGCAGGCAATACTGAATTGAATGATGCCATTTTAAACTTATAAAATATGAATTCATTATTATCTTTTTTCACTTGCCAAATTTAGCTGATGTTTTTGTTAAAGATTCACTATTTAACACTTTTTGCGCGGAAATCTTTGCCGTTCACGGCGGAGATCCGCCAGCGGAGTCTCTCTTGCCGCATAGCGGCAATTCACCTTCTGGATAGCGCGGA
>Ga0316225_1002871_pt1 | contig 13783 bp, 17 predicted proteins | sample TBH18015metaG_FD_206010 | JGI IMG/M metagenome (GOLD analysis project Ga0316225, IMG submission 206010) | Freshwater microbial communities from Trout Bog Lake, Wisconsin, USA - TBH18015 | ecosystem: Environmental > Aquatic > Freshwater > Lake > Hypolimnion/Profundal zone | place: USA: Wisconsin... | reverse complement strand
GTTTTTGTTCCATCGGTAACTCATTTTTCCAGGGCATAAGCCCCGAGCTTAGTGTAACCGATGTCCTCGGTCAGTCTGTTACCGATGTCCTCGGTTCATACCCCCTCCCCGGTCCCGTGCGGTAGCCGTACCGTCCCGGAACGGTCCCAGTCCGCCAACGGATAGATGGACGTTGAATGGAGACGATTGCACAGCGGTTGTTCCATCCGGGAGAGGATTCCTATTCACGGTCCTGTTCGGGCAAGGTTCTTTCTGGGGGGGCGGAATTGGATGTCAGAACAAAAGCCAGTCAAACAGCGAGACCAGCTTCCATGCATGGTGAGAGATTCGGGCGGGAGCATCGTCACTGAAAAACCCGAAGAGCGCCCCCGAAGAGCGCCTTGGAGAATTGCCGCAGTTGCTCATTCAGCGCATTCGAGAGAGCGGGAAACCCGCACTTGGAACCGGAAAACTGTCCAAGAAGTGTCCAAGCCGAAATATTTTCGGCGCAAAATAGTTGTTTCGCATCACGCGCAACCCATTGGAAATAAGCGGGTTAGAGCGGAAAGCCAGCAATCGGGTTCGAACCGATGACCTGCTGATTACAAATCAGCTGCTCTACCAACTGAGCTATGCTGGCGTTTACCTTCGAAAACCTCCGTTTTCGGAAACGGGAAATTGACTTTTTGCCCTCCGTATTGCACCCTTTGCCAAGCAAAATGAGCCAACAAGAGACGACATCGCCGCGAGAGTCAACCCGCGTGCAAAACCTGTTCCGATACCGACCATCTGAGACTTATTTCGCACGACTTAAGGTCGCGGGCAAGTCGATTCGCAAGAGTTTGAAGACCACTGTTTTCTCCGTGGCGCAACTGCGGCTCGCCGATAGCGTCAAGGAAAGCCGAAAGGTCGAGGTGTCAAGGCGACGCTTCGGCAATGGCAAAATGTGTTTCGGCGATGCTTTGCAGATTTATCTGGATAAATTGGAACTGAACCCCGACCTCAAGCCGGTAACCGAGTTTATTATCCGTGGCCGGCCGTTTCCGAGATGGATGTTCGCAAATGACTCAACAGACGGCAAGCAGTTCAGCGAATGCTTCCGCAATTGGACCCAGAGTATGCGCACGGCCATCAGTGGCGAAATCGTCGCCTTCGACGGCAAGACAATTCACTCTTCTGCTGGGCGGGGCAAGCATCCCCGTTGGTTTCAGCCGGTCGTCCGCAGGCAGGTCATTTCGAATGCCTTTGTCAGCCGTTCCTCCTGAACCCCGGAAGCCAGCGAGAATGGGCTGATCTCATACCGCTGGTAAATGTCCAGGCCGCGGTCGAGGCTGATCTTCCATCCGGTGTCCGTTGTCAGGCTGCGGGCATGAAAACTGTCGGAGGTGTCGTATTCGTACTCCACGCTGACACGCGACCCCGCGCACGAGTCCTGGATTTTCCGGAGGTTGTCATCCTGCTCAACGGGGCGGCTGGGATCGCTCTTGGTCACCAGGCGCACCTTCGTCTCTTCGCCCTCGGGCGTGAGTTCGTGGAGCAACTGGACCAGTTCCATGAAATTCCGAATTTGCCCGAAGGCGCGAACATAAGGATCGAGCACGACAATATCCCGAGCGTTTTCCAGGTAAGCGGCGAACAATCGGCGGTAACTGTAGCCCTTGCTGTTTTCCGGAATTACGAGATGGACGGGCTGCAACGGCTGAGCCGCCGCGGTCGTTCCAACCGCTACCGGCAGCATCGGCGAAGCATCTTCGGTGGCACCGGGTTCATCCGATAGGCGGGCGAGCGAGGGGTGCTGCTTCTCCTCCAGGGTCAGCACGGTGATGGCATTCCCGCTCCGGCGATCCGTGTAACTGAAGGTCACGGGGGCAAACGTCTCGTCGATTTTAAGAATCTGGTCTTTGACGCGTTTCCTGCCCTCCATCGAAAACGCGAGAAGCTCTTCAACTTCCACCGGCGAACAAGAGCCGTCCGGAAACAGGACTTTCATCAGGCCGGAGAACGTCTTTTGCACACCGTCGCGGTCCCGTGTCGTGATTTCGGAATTTAGCTCGAAGTGCTCCTTGTAAGCTTGGGAGTAGTCACGGCTGCGCAGATGAGGGCGATTACGCCCAATAGGGCGAGGCCCCCGAGCATTCCCAACGGCCCGCCAAGAACGGCGAGGGCGAAGACAATCGCGGCTCCGCCAGCGTAACCGCCAACGGCAATGGCCACGATGAGAATGACGCCGGGAACTCCCAAGCCAGCGAGAAACGAGATGAGTCTGTCGTATGACATATTTTTGAACGGTGCTTACGGGCGGTTTTATCTCCGGGATCACTACTCGGCAAGTCGAATATGCTTCATGGGAATATTTATGGGTCGAATTTCCTATAAATAGCCGGTTGGTGAAGCGTACCCGCCAATCCAAACAGAAAAATGTAATCGGTGAACGCGTTCGCATAGCTCGCCTCGCTTGTAAGCCGCCTGTCTCGCAGGATGACCTGTCGGGGCGATTGGCGCGCCTCGGCGTGCAAATCACGCAAACGTCTCTCTCCAAACTGGAGAACCAAAGCCGCTACGTCATGGATTACGAGGCGCTCGCCCTGGCGAAGGCGTTGAAAGTCAGCGTGGTCTGGCTATTCGGGCAGGAGTGACTTACGCGGGGGAAAGGGCGTGGTCGCCTGCCTTCCTCGCAGCCTCGCGGTAAACACCGCATCGCCTGAAAGAAAATCTCTCCCCGTGGATACGGGAACCCTCTAAATCAATGGGCTTTCAGGGGGCTTTGCCGTAGGCTCGATTCCTTCTTGCGCGTCGTGCAAAAAAAACCGGGTTGTTCTGCTTGTCCACGGCGATACTCTCCTTCGTGGATGGGCGATGCGTAAAAGGCCGGTGGCGGGGCGTACAGGAAGCGGGCCGGGCGTTCTTGGGAGAGACCGGGAGGGGCTGAGATTGCTCCAGCGGGCGGTTACTCCGTTCTCATCTTCGACTTCGCTCGACAGATGGGCGTCACTGTTGAGAAGAAGGACGTTGGTATCAACGGCTATGAGCATGGGCCGGGGAATTGCCCCCGCCATAGACGACCCGAAGGGCATCCTCCAGCAGGGCGGAGCGTTCAGCATCGCTGAGAGCGTTTGCGCGGGAGCGGAGCTTCTCGGCGATTGCGGTTCCCGGCGTCGTTGCCTCTTTCGGTTTAGCGGCAGCTGTCTTGGGCTTACTCACGGGGTTGAATATGCGCCGAAAAAAGCGACGGTCAACATCGGCGGACAAAAGCGAAAAACTGCACTTTGTTCCCGTTCGTGTTCCCGTTCAGATCGTCTTCAACACCTTAAACGCCCGCCAAGCCTGATGAACAAAGGATTGGAGCGGGTAGAGGGAATCGAACCCCCTACTTTGTAGTGCTGTGATGCATAAACCTGCACAACTGAGCATGTTACGAAGCGGCGACATCACGATTGGTGTGCATCTTTATGCACCGATTGAACCTTCCCGTGTCACTAATTGTCACTAATCCATGCCCTACAAATAACGCTGGCGGCGCTCCCCCATTGATGTTTTTACCAATCACGCTAAACCGACCCCGGTTACGGCGTATCAAGGAGCGCTTTCGCCAGAGTGACGCATTGCTGTCGGATTTGCATGGATTCCGCTTCAAGCTCCGGCGCCATCTGCCGGTTGTCGAGCCGGAAGGCGGCACACGAAACCGGACCTTGCGCGTCAAGATCGGAAAAATCGCGCTCCAGGCGGTCAGCAAAGCGCGCTGTGGGAATTCAAGGCTGTCGGCGGGGTACTTGCTAAAGATGTCGTGCTTCATTTGGCGAACCCCTCCCACTGACGCAGCGCGCTGGCTTGATCCGGCCCGCGCTGGCCGACCTGGAGAAGGTCCAGATAGATTTGAACGTCCGCGACCAGCTTATAGCCAGAGCTTTCCTGAAACTCAAAGAAGACGCCCTCATCGCGAGGGGAAAGCAACCAAAAATTTCCACCCGTGTCGACCTTTCGCGCAAAGGGAAGGTCCGGAAAGTCCGGCTTCCTGAAATAAGCGGAGACCACAGGCGGAGTGGTGTAGGGGTGGCGCAAATCGGCGGCGAACCACTGGGTAAAAAGAAGTTGCTCGTCGCCCAAGGCGTCGCTCACCGTTCGCGCGATTTCGTGAACGTCGTCTGCGAGGAGAGAGTATTGCTGGATTTCAACCCGTCTGGACCAATCGTCTTCGCGTTTCCAGGCGTCCAATAGCCGGTCAAAGTCCTTGAGGCGGTATTTTGCGGCGGCATGTCGAGTGGCGGTCCCCTTCCTGCTGACGTAGCCGTCTCGAATGAGCGTTTGCAATATCCGGGAGACAAGCCCGGGGGAAACGTGGGTTTGCTCTGCCAATTGCGCCTGCTCCCAGTCCCGATCTTCGTGGGAAAGCAGAGAACAGACGATGCGGGAAGCTTTCGGGGAGAACAAATCCGGCTCAACCGTTGGATTGCCGTAGCAGCGCTCTTTTGGCTCGCGGTCAATGAGGAGGGAGGAGGTTTGAATGAAGAGCCGCCCGTTCAAATCGGCATGGTTAATCTGTTCTTTTCGGAAATCAGACGCCAGCCTCTCGGGGATATGAGGGCACAGCAAGATGAACGGCTTTTCGCTGGACTCCTGTGGCCGACGAAGGAGTTGGTCGCGGGACGGGTTCAACCTCGCCCGGATGGCGAACCGCTCTGTTTGGTGCGGCGCTTTGAGGCGAAGGCTTCCAGTGCTCCCATTGCCCAAGTCCACATGGATGGCGAAGTTGGAGAGATTCCAATTCGCCAGGGAGCGTGCGAAATTTCGCAACAGGCTCGGATTGCTTGTGACTCTTTTCGTTTTACTCACAACGGTTGTTTTACTGGATAGTAAATCGCAAGTTCAGAGTCGATCAAGCGCAAATTGACGCTTCTGAAACTATCCTCTTCCGGTGACACGCGGCCCGCGCTCATGGAGTGGCAAGCCATCCTCAATGTCGGCATTGAAGCCGGTTGTCACGATCGGTTGTGCCGATGGAGCGGCTCGCTTCGCCCGACGCTCCGGGCGGACTAGGCGACTCACCGGTCGCAGCTACCGCCTTCAGCAAAGCGCCACCGAGCGCGCCCGTCCAGAAGCAGAAACCCAAACCCGGCGAGGTGCCGCCCGACCCGGAAAACAAGTTTGACCGGAGTTGGGCTCACCCCCGCTCTTTGGCAATCTTCGACCGAAGGTTGGCTCCGGTGGCAACCGGAGCCAATGCAAACTAATTTCCCTGTTCAGGTCTTTGCAACGAGCACTTTTCTCCATCGTTCAAAGCTCCAGGCCGGATCGAAAGCGATGGCGGCGCTCGCCCAGAAAAAGGCAAACGGGATTCCACTCCAAAGGGCGGAGACGTACTTAAAGCTCGTGGGCATTGGCCAATGGGTGCGATAGAGCCAATACCCCGCAGAAACTGTTTCATCGAAATAACCTTGGAGGAGACCGCAGAGATACCCTCCTGCCGCGACGCACACAAGCGTCCAGACGACTTTTTGGCGGCTAAATTTCCAACGCAACGCGTAAGCGAAGTGAAGCACAAGGCCATAGGCAAGGCAAAGGACGATGAGACGCCACCCGTAAATCAGAGGAGGCAATCGGATATGCGCCTCCGCGTCCTGCAAAATGGCGAAATCAAAGTAAGAAAGCGCGGCGAGGACGGTCCCGGCGGCCAACCCGCTTAGAGTTCCAATTCCGAAAACCAGCGATGCTTTGGGCGGGCGACCATTGGCGAGCGCGCTCCGACTGGCCCGGTTGATTCCGGCCAATCCCAAACTCAAGGCAAAGGCCAGAATCGCGTTACGGACTCCAACTTCAGGACGGGCAAGGAAAAGCGGAAAGCTGCTCAGCGCCCCGGCACCAATGGAGCAGAGTAAAAGATAAGATGCCTTGCGATAGGAGGAATTTGATAACCTGTTATCCATAAGAATGGGAGTTTCACTAGCCTTGGGATGCGTCAAATGGAGCGAGCTATTCCTCCAGTTCTCGCGTAAAATACCGGTGAATGGTTTTTGCGATTGTCTCGGAGTCACTGTTTAGTCCGTGCAAATCCAAAGGAACCGAAGTCTTCGGGGATCGGAAAAATCTACTCTGTCGAAAACGCGGCTTTGGCTCTTTGAAGTGAAAGGTCAGCGTGTACGTGTTGCTGCCGATTTCAGCCCTCATCTTTTCCACGTCTTTAAATGAGAGCGCACGCGTCCAGTGCGAATAGGTGACGCCGCCGGCATTCAGCGTCACGGACAACCCCGAATAATGTTTCCACAGGCGAAGGGTGTAATAGAGAAACGCGATGAAAAAGGGGCCGAGAATCATTCTACTGATGGAGCTATCCAAATAAATCATCATCGCCAGGAGAATGCCGGTGAACGGAACCAAGAAAGCCAATTTCACATACAAATCTGTTTTCCTGGTTGTCCATGTTTGCTGTGGGAAGCACTGGTCCAGGACTTCCCTTCCAATCTCGGTGTCGTAGTCGGCAGTTTTGATCCAATTGATTGTGCGAATCGCGTCGAGCTTCTCGTCGGTTTGCTCGCTGAGACTTTCAAAAAGCTGTTCTTCGCCCGAAAACCACCGGGCAAAGGCGGTTTCGCGGACTGGTGCGGAGGCAAGCTCTCTCGCCCATTCCACCGAAGGGCGCTCGCCCAGCGCCGCCAAGCGCTCGCTCAGAGCCGGGTGGGAATCCATCGGGTGCTTTTGCTGCCTGTCGAACAAGCCCTTCCAGAAGGCGTCATCACTCAGAAGCTCATTGCGAACCGTTCCGCTGCAACTTGCGCGAAACGGGTTCCTTGCCCGCTCATGAATGGCCTGTTTCAGGCCACGTATGAACGCTTCTGAAAATACCTCCACCTTCAACAACGTGCGGGCAACAGCATCGGGAGAAACCAGGGCGGCGGCCGTCCGGTCCGCCACGAGTTCGCGCTGGCGGGCAACCGCTTGAAGCGCTTCGCCGAAAGCCTGATTGAAAAACTGCAAGAAGCCCCAGCAGGTCCAACCCGTAAATGAGTTGGTCAGGCAGTCCAGTGTCGCCGCGACTTTCGCCCGCAGAGGATAGAGTTCACGCGTAATGCGGGTATCATCGCCAATGAAATGCCCCAACTCATGCCCAATCACAACCAGAACCTCCGTTTCGGAAAGCTGGTTCAGCAAAGGATAGGAAAGGTAAAGCGTCCTGCCTCGGGTTCGCCCGGCGTCATGGATGACAGTCAACTCCGTAACGTAAAAGTTCAGTTCCATCCCGACCACGATGTGATCCGGGGGCGCGGTCTGAAGCTTCTGCGCGGCTCCCCTCACCGCTTCCCAAAGCTTCGGCGCTTGATCTGAAGTCATTTCCTTCGAAATAGGCTCTGAAAACTCAAGCGGCACCTTTCGCAGCAGAGTCCGAATGCTGGTGACGAGGAGAATAATCCCACCGACGGCGGATCCGGCAGCCAGTCTTCCCGAAGCCCGACTAAATGGTTCCGTGGTTAGCTCGTAGATGGCATTTGTCAGCAAAGGCACGAAGATCAACAGTTCGGCTAAAGCTGCTCCCATGGCGATTTTCCAGGCTCGCCGATAACTGCGGATCAAACGGTCGTGAGAGCGCTCCGCCTGGAAAGTGAGGCAATAAATGGCAAAGGCTGCCGTGCTCAAAATGAAGACGAGGGCTACCGAGCCCCAGAGGCTCCAATGCAGGCGGGCAAACCGTCCATCCACCCCTTCGGACACGAGAAAGAAGCGAAGGCGTTCCTGTTCCGGATCGTTGCCCCGCCCAATCTCCTCAAAATCCACTTTCGACATCTCGACTTTCGCAAAAGCCGATGCCTTCTCTTTGCTAGCCGCGACCAACCGGGATCCGATAGACGAATTGAGCCAATGGGGTTCGATGGAAAAGAACACGAGCATCAACACAGGAAGCGCCAGGGCCAGCGCCAATTCCGCCCAGTAGCTCCCGCCTGCTTTTTGGCGAACGCCATTCGGCGTTCCAGTTCCCGGCGATTCATTGTCGTGATCGATCACAGGCGCGATCGTCCTACAATGCGGTGTCTGGAACAAGGCAAAACCAACCAGAGAACTCCCGACGGAAATAGACAAAGCCAAATTTTCTTGACGCCTCACCATTTTCCGCCACACTGATGGACCTATGAAAAAACTACTCATGGTGGGCCTCACGGCCCTTGTCATCGCAGCCGGTGTTGCCACCGTAGTCGCCGTGGTTAGCCCCGCGACGGCTTCGGCGTGCGGCAGCGAGGCCAATTGCTAATACGAAGAGAGCAGAATTACCAAAGCCCTGACTGGCCAAGTGCCGGTCGGGGCTTTGTTCTTTCGAGGGGACGTCGAGTAATCTATGATGTGGAAAATCTCTGCGCAATTCCTGGAAAACTGAGTTTTTGCTGCTACGATTTCCGCCGATGTCCATGTCCTCAAGAACGTTCGTCTGTTTGCCTTGCCGATGGTCGCGTCGCGCCGAAACAGCGTACCGGCTCCACACAAGCTTCCGATGCCCCTTCTGCGGGAACTCTCTATGGGAGTTAAGCCGGAAGTGGCGGATTCCGCGAAAGAACGACGATAAGGGATGGAATGAACTGGCCTTAATGGTTTCACAAGACCAGGCATCCTGGCTTCCACAACGTGAAACGCTCGGAACGAACCAGTTGGCCGAGATCGACGAGAGAATCGCGAGTTTAAAACGTCTGCGGGATTATCCAGGAAAGGCAAAGCAACTGGAAAGACTCGGGGCTGAACGCGACCATGTGGCCTTCCGCTACCTTGGAAAGCGTTAGGTTGATACAGGAGTGCAAGACGCGCATCACAAGACAGAATGACGGGATTCTTCAAAAACTTGAGATTTGATCCCAACGATGTTCCTGGGTCCACGGAGCGGCTGCTGCTCGACATCGATCATGATATCGACGCGTGGGGCGGTCCTTTGTGGAAAATCCTGCAGCCGTTTGATAATTTGACGGCGGAATTCCCAGAAATGCAACGCCGCCTCTTATCGATCAGCCAGGGAATGCACCCTCGCCCGGATGGACAACCATGGTCTGATGACCAGCGAGCCATCGCGATTTATTTACTCCGCACTTCCCGTGTACCCGCGCATCGAGATTACTTGCTGCGCTGCGTTGAGGAAAACGGCCTAAGCAAGATTCTCGGTTGGGCGCTTTCGGCCGTCGCAGGAATGACTCTTACCGAAAAGGAGCAGGAGCGCGTCCGCACCGCAGTACGCCGCCGGCTTGAATCGATACACAGCGACCGCGGATGGATCTCTGATCCGGCTCAAGTCAAAGTCGCGACGCAACTGATCGCGCGGCTGGAGCAAGTGGGCGAGGCCGATGATTTGGCGTTAATTTTCGATTTAGCGGATAGCCACCGCAGAATGGCAGGAGCCTGCTTCGATGCTGCATTCGAGTTGGTGCTGAAGAATGTCGCACATCCAGCAACCGAACGGTTCTACGCGGAAAGATCCGGCGCGATCGTCGACTTTGCCGTTATGTGTGCAAAAGAGCAGACTGATTATTGGCTGATTCCTCAAGCCATATCCCTTCTGATGGCTCGGCTGGGACCGGAAGCGCTTAGGATCCTTGAAATTTTGCCTCATGTTCCTGCTAGATCCTGGGGCATCATTGATGAAATGGAATGGGCTATGCGGCGACTCCTCGAACGCGACCAACTGGCATGGCTTGCCCGCCAACAGCCAATCATCGATCACCTGAAGGTGTTGTTCATCACTGGCCCAGACAACGTATCCATCGTTTTTGCAGAGTGACGTGCGACTTACGACTGTGTTCTTCACCAAAACCTCGCGAGCTTTCTTGACGTTTTACCATTTTCAGGCACGCTGGTGCCACTATGAAGAAGCTACTCATGGTGGGCCTCACGGCCCTTGTGATCGCAGCAGGTGTTGCCACCGTGGTCGCCGTGGTGAGTCCCGCGACGGCTTCGGCGTGCGATGGCGGCAACTGCTAATAGGAGGATTACGGAATTAGCAAAGCCCTGATTGGCCAATTGCCAGTCGGGGCTTTGTTTTTTCGGGGGGACGTCGAGTAATCAATGATCCGGAAAATCTCTGCGCAATTCCTGGAAAACTGAGCTTTTACTGCTACGATTTTCGCCAATATCCATGTCCTCAAGAACGTTCGTCTGTTTGCCTTGCCGATGGTCGCGTCGCGCCGAAACAGCGTACCGGCTCCACACGAGCTTTCGATGCCCCTTCTGCGGGAACTCTCTATGGGAATTAAGCCGGAAGTGGCGGATTCCGCGAAAGAACGACGACAAGGGATGGAATGAACTGGCCTTAATGGTTTCACGAGACCATGCATCCTGGCTTCCACAACGTGAAACGCTCGGAACGAACCAGTTGGCCGAGATCGACGAGAAAATTGCGAGTTTAAAACGTCTGCGGGATTATCCAGGAAAGGCAAAGCAACTGGAAAGACTCGGCACCGAACGCGAAGATGTGGCCTTCCGCTATCTCGGAAAGCACTTGCCTGAAGCCTCATTCCCCAGTAAAAATCCGGGAAGCAAGCCGAAACTTTGAATTGACCATTCTAACTGGGGAGGAATGCATCTCCGGGCTACTCGTTACTTAGATTTTATGGGGAAACTTATTGGCATCGATTTTGGAACAACCAACTGCTGTATGTCCGTGATGGACGGAGAGAACCTAGTGGTTCTGGAAAACGCTGAAGGTGAACGCACGACTCCGTCGGTGGTGGCGTTTACCAAAGACGGAACCCAACTCGTCGGAGGGGCGGCCCGGCGACAGGCGGTGACAAACCCTGCGAACACCGTGCTCTCCATTAAGCGCTTGATGGGCCGGAAGTATGACGACCTGCCGGTCGAGTTTCTCCGGATGCCATACAAAGTCGTCAAGGCGGACAACGGGGATGCCCACGTCCAAGTGCATATTGGGACTGAGGAAAAGACCTTCTCGCCACCCGAAATTGCCGCCATGATCTTGGCCAAGCTCAAGGCCGATGCGGGAGCCAGACTCGGAGAAGAAATCACCAAAGCGGTCATCGCTGTTCCCGCTTTCTTTAACGAATGCCAGCGCCAGGCGATCATAGAAGCCGGCAGGCTCGCCGGCTTGGAAGTGCCGAGAATCATCAACGAAGCGTCGGCGGCCGCTTGCGCTATCTGGTCCAATACAAAAAAAGAAGGAATCATCGCGGTTTATGCTTTTGGCGGTGGCAACTCCGAATGCTCCGTTCTGCAAATCGATGACGATGTCCTGGAGGTTCGTTCCACCAACGCTGACCTCCATCTTGGGGGCGAGGAATGGGATTTCCGCATAGCAGACTGGGTCATTACCGAATTCGAGAGAGATACCGGGATTGACTTGAGACAGAACTCCGATGCTGTCTATCGAATCAAAGAGGAAGCCGAAAAGGCAAAAATAACCCTGTCCTCCGCCCGGGTGTACGAAATCAACCTGCCGTTCATCATTGTAGATCAAACCGGGCCCAAGCACATTTTGCTGGAACTCAGCCGTGCCAAGTTCGAAGCGCTCTGCGATGATCTTCTTCAGCGCTCAATTCAGTTGCTCAAAAACTGCTTTGCTGACGCTAAAATGGCCGAGCGCGAACTGGACGATCTGGTGCTCGTTGGCGGCATGAGCCGAATTCCCGGAGTGATGGATGCCGCACGCAAACTTATTGGCAAGGAACCACACAAAGGGGTAAATCCGGATGAGGGCGTCGCGATTGGGGCGGCTTTCTTGGGTGGTGTGTGTTCCGGACTCGTGCAAACCCTCCTGCTTGAGGTCAGCTCCCTGGCGCTAACGATCAAAACGTCTGGCAAAGCACTCATTCCGCTAATCTCACGTAATGCCACACTCCCAATCCGCACCTCGCGAAAACTTTCCGATTTGAGAGACAAACAGCTTGGCCAGAATCTAAGGGTGCTGCAGGGTGACCCTGCGAAGTGGGTTGAGCAGGTGGCGGTTTTTAACTTTGCCGAAATCCCATTTGCCTCGTGCGAAGAGCCGCACGCCGAAGTTACGTTTGCGATCGATGTTAACGGTATGCTGAGCGTTTCCGCCAAAGACTTGGACAACGGTACGGTGTACAAGCTTAATCTTATTGCGTCCCAGAGGCTGATCAAGCTAGGGGGTGAACCGACGAAATCCGGCCACGTTCTGAATAGATTGAAACGCCTTTTCGGTTTTTGATTATATTATTTCTCGGCAAAAATCGGTGTTCATCCGAGGCTGGGGGACTTGCCGAGATATTGTTCGTGTTGCTTGTCACCACCCGCAGAGACCAGTAAGCCATCACCTTGAAGACTAGTTCAATGTAGAGGCTCTTTCGGCAGCCCTTCCAGAGTTTCGGATGGAAGTATCCCTTTCAAAAAGCTGTTCTGCGCCCGAAAACCATCGAGCAAAGGCGCTTTCTTCGACTGGAGCCTCTACAACCTGCCTTGCCCATTCCGCGGAAAGACGCCTGTTTAGTGCCGCCAGGCGCTCGCCCAGGGCGGGGTGGGAATCCAGCGGGTGTTTCTGTTGCTTTTCAGATAAATGGTTCCAGAAGCCATCGTCGCTTAGAAGCTGATCGCGGACGGTTGTGCTCAGGCTTGCGCGAAACGGGTTTTCCCCCTGTTGGTGAATGACTTGTTTGTGTTCCCGTTTGTAGGCTTCCGAGAACACTTCCAGCTTCAACAGCGTCCGGATGATCGTGTCGGCAGAAGTCAGCGCAGCAGCGTTCTGGTCCGCCTGGAGTTCGCGGTTCCCGAGTGCAGCCTCAACCGCCCGCCCGAAAGCTCCTTTAAAGAATTGCAGAAAGGCAAGTGTTGACGTGATTCTCGCCTGCAATGGATAGAGTTCCCGGGCAACACGAGTGTGTTCGCCGATGAAGTGATCCAACTCATGCGCGACAACCGCTAGAACTTCTGGTTCGGTAAGCTGGTTTAGCAGCGGGTAAGATAGGTAAAGCGTCCTGCCACTGGTTCGCCCCGTATTGTGGATGAAGGCGAACTCTGTAAGATAGAAGTTCAATTCAATTCCAACCACGATGTGATCCGGTTGCTTGGTCTGGAGCATTTGCGCGATGCGCCTCATTGCCTCCCACAGCTTCGGCGATTGATCCGGAGTAACTTCTTTCGCGATCGACTCCGAAATCTCCTGAGGCGTTTTCCGTAGTAGAGATTGCATGAAGACTACCACAAACATGCATCCGCTCGCCCCAATGATGGCGACCAGCAGATTGGACTGTTCGAAAAGCGGAATCATCAAAAACTCATAAACGGCATTGGTGAATAACGGCACGAGGAGAACCAGTTCAATTACGGCGGTTCCTATCGCAATCTTCCAAGCCAGTTTATAATTTTGGATCAAACGATCCTCCGAGCGCATTGCCTGAAGAGAGAGGCAATAGATGGCTATGGCCGCAGTGCTTAGAACTAAAATGACTGCCAGCGAACCCCAAAGGCTCCAATGCAGGCGGAGAAATCGTCCGTTGATTCCATAGCGGACCATAATCTCGCGAACAGCTTCGTACTCCGGATTCAGACCCAACCCGATTGCCTCGAAATTCATTGCCGAAACCTCCGCTTTCGTTTCCGCGGAGACCTTCCCGCTGCAACTCGATATAAGGCGAGAGCCGACCGACGAATTGAGCCAATGGGGTTCGACCAAGAAAAAGAGCAGCAGAACCAGGGGAATCACCAGCGCCCGACGGAATTCCTGCCAGTAACTCCCCTCAGTTCTCCGGCTTCCGCAGCTTGGGGTTCCCGGACTCCGCAATTGTTGCTCTGGATCGCTCAAGGCTACAACTGTTCTACAAATCCTTGAGAAACACAACCAAAAAGCGGGCGCATTTCCACGCAGTTGCCA
>Ga0316225_1002835_pt1 | contig 13924 bp, 10 predicted proteins | sample TBH18015metaG_FD_206010 | JGI IMG/M metagenome (GOLD analysis project Ga0316225, IMG submission 206010) | Freshwater microbial communities from Trout Bog Lake, Wisconsin, USA - TBH18015 | ecosystem: Environmental > Aquatic > Freshwater > Lake > Hypolimnion/Profundal zone | place: USA: Wisconsin... | reverse complement strand
CTCAAGTAGTTGACGCTTCTATTGATGATGCACGTGACGATCTAGTTAAGTTTGTTAAACAAGCTACTAAGACTGCTCCTGCTGGTTCAGAGGCTTTTATCTCTGCATTCACATCTGCTTTCGAAACTTCACTCCAACAGTTTGATCAAGTTCGCGCTACTGCAACTGATGCATTTGCAAACTTTGAGAAGAGTGTTGACGCTGCATTGGCAAACATTCAGGGTCAGTACGCACCTGCTAAGCCAGCTGCAAAAAGCCGTAAAGCCGCTTAATTCGTTTTAACTGTTTTACTGAAAGCCGCCTTCGGGCGGCTTTTTATTTGGCTAGTTTGCTTGTCTGTATCACCAAGGGCTAATGATTGGGGTTTGTATCTAGGGTTGATATTCTGACTTAGCTATATCCTTAATGGATAAGTTTTCGCCTTAAATGGAGCGCGCAAATGAGTTCATTCACCTTGTCTAGTGATAACAATTGGAACGACAAGCGCTGGTTCTGGCTATTTAGTCCAGCCATCCCAGCGGCATTTACCGCATCCTTACTTACTTACGCATGGACTGGTCAGTGGCTCTATCTTCTTTTTGCCCCTATCTTTATTCATTTGATTATTCCTTTACTTGATCTCACATTCGGTGAAGATTTCAGTAACCCGCCAGAATCAGCTGTTGCACAACTTGATCAAGATTTTTTTTATCGAGTATTGGTGTGGGCTTATGTACCGTTTCAAATTGCTGGCACGATATACGGCGCTTGGTTAGCAACAACGCAGTCCCTAGAGTGGTATGCCTACATCGCTTTAGTGTTCTCAGTGGGCTCGATTAATGGTATCGGCATAGCCACAGCCCATGAGCTTGGGCATAAACAAGAAATCTTGGATCGCTGGCTTGCAAAAATTGCTTTGGCACCATCAATGTATGGCCATTTTTTTGTTGAGCATAATCGTGGGCATCATAAAAGAGTTGCCACACCTGAAGATCCAGCAAGCGCAAGAATGGGTGAGGGCTTCTGGATATTTTTACCGCGCACCGTTTTCTATAGCTTGGTTTCTGCTTGGGGTCTTGAGCGTGAGCGCCTCCAAAGACAAGGTAAAGGCGTTTGGAGTTTGCATAATGAAAACCTTCAGGCTTGGTCTTTAAGCATTCTTTTTTATGGCATCCTAATTACTTGGCTTGGTTGGACCGCCCTCATCTTTCTTGTGCTGCAGGGTGTATATGCCGCCTCGATGCTCGAAGTGGTGAACTATGTTGAGCACTACGGTCTTCTTCGTCAGAAGGATGCGAATGGTCAATATGTGCGTTGCGCTCCTGAGCACTCATGGAATAGCAATCATATTGTTGGAAATATTGTTCTCTATCACTTGCAAAGACATTCAGATCATCATGCCCATCCTACGCGCCGCTATCAAGCCTTGCGGCACTTTGATGAGGCGCCACAACTGCCTGGAGGATACGCATCCATGATTACGGTTGCGTACTGTCCACCCCTGTGGTTTGCCTTAATGGATCATCGTGTAGTCAAGCACTATGCGGGCGACTTGAACAAAATAAATCTGCAGCCATCAGCTCGTGCAAGAATTTATAGGCGCTGGCTGAACTCAGCATTTTTACTCGAATAACTACTCACAACAAGACTGGCAAATATGGCTAGCAATACATTTGACTATGTCGTTATCGGCGGGGGATCTGGTGGTAGTGTCATGGCTGGTCGTCTAAGCGAGGACGGAAATACAACTGTTGCATTGCTAGAAGCAGGAGGTAAGGGCGATAGTTGGTTGGTTAATACGCCAGCAGCAGCAGTGGCGATGTTGCCAACCAAGATTAATAATTATGCTTTTGAAACAGTGCCTCAACCTGGTTTGAATGGCCGCCGTGGCTATCAGCCTAGAGGGAAATGTTTAGGGGGCTCTTCCGCAATCAATGCCATGATCTATACCCGAGGGCATAGAGTAGATTATGACCACTGGGCAAGCCTTGGTAATGACGGTTGGTCATACGATGATATGCTGCCTTATTTCAAGAAAAGCGAAAATAACGCTTCATTTAAGGGTGGATACCACGGAAATGATGGGCCACTGCACGTTTCACATTTGCAATCTCACAATCCTTTTCAAGCGCTTTATCTCAATGCTGCAAAAGAAGCAGGCTTCCCAATAAACAATGATTTCAATGGCGAGAGCCAAGAGGGCTTGGGTATTTACCAAGTAACGCATCGAAATGGCGAACGCTGGAGTGCTGCTCGTGGATACCTCCACCCTCATATGGACAAGCGTCACAATCTTCACGTCCAAACTGGAGTGCAGGTTGAGCGCATTCTCTTCGAAGGTCGTCGTGCGGCTGGTGTGAGCTATACCCAGGGAGGTAAGCAGCACATCATTCGAGCCAACAAAGAAGTGATTTTGTGCGCTGGTGCTTTTCACACACCGCAATTATTAATGGTTTCAGGAGTTGGGCCTGCAGAGCAATTACAGAAGTTCGGAATTCCGGTGATTCACGATCTACCAGGGGTAGGGAAAAATCTGCAAGACCATCCAGACTTTATATTTGGCTATTCTGCAAAAAGCTTAGATCTGATTGGCATCTCTCTGGGTGGAACGGTAAGACTAACTGGCGAAATCATGAAATACATCCGCACGCGCCAAGGCATGATTGCTACCAACTTTGCAGAAGCGGGAGGCTTTCTCAAAACAGACCCCAATTTAGATGCACCGGATGTGCAATTACATTTTGTAGTGAGCTTGGTTGAAGATCATGCACGCAAATTACATATGGCTCACGGTTACTCATGCCATGTATGTGTGCTTCGGCCAAAGAGTCGTGGGCAACTCACATTAGCTAGCAACAGCATGCATGAAGCACCACTCATCGATCCTGGATTTTTAAAGGAGGATGATGACTTGGAAACCCTGGTGAAAGGCTATAAGTTGACCAAAAAACTGATGGATGCCCCCACATTCGCCAATATTAGGCAGAAAGATATTTTTACACCGAATGTGCATACTGATGATGATATTCGCCAGATCATCCGCAATAGGGCCGATACTGTCTATCACCCTGTAGGTACTTGTAAGATGGGTAATGATGCTATGTCTGTCGTGAATTCAAAACTTCAGGTTCACGGGATCGAGGGCTTGCGCGTTGTTGATGGCTCGATCATGCCTACGCTCATTGGCGGCAATACAAACGCTCCTATCATGGCCATTGCCGAAAAGGCAGTTGATATGATTCGATCCCATTGATACAACTGAAGGCAATTCATCGCATGATTGAGCATCAACAGCAAGAAGGAATACTGAAGATAGTATTTAATCGTCCCGAGAAAAAAAATTCATTTACTAGTGCGATGTATCGAGAGTTGAGGGAGGTACTGATTGCTGCAGATCTGGATCCTGCGGTTAAGGTCATTTTGCTTTCAGGAGCAGGCAATACTTTTTCAGCTGGTAACGATATTCAGGATTTTATAAACTCGCCGATTACGCTCGAAGATGCTCCGCCCATTAATTTACTTAGGTCTCTTGCTGAGCTCAAAAAGCCGCTGATTGCTGCCGTTGATGGTTTTGCAGTGGGCATTGGCTCAACCATGTTATTTCATTGCGATTTGGTCTACGCCCAAAAAGGTGCAAGATTTATTTTTCCATTTGTTGCGCTAGGCTTGGTTCCAGAAGGCGCCATCACTTTATTGATGCCTCATCTTATTGGGCACCAACGCTCCTCAGAAATTTTATTCTTCGGCGAACCTTTGTCAGCAGAGGAGGCCTACAAAATGGGTTTTGTTAACAAGGTAATATTGGAATCCTCCGCACTTCACTATGCAGAGGAGCGGGCAAAGGCGCTGACAGCGATGTCTTCTGGATCGCTATTACAGACCAAAGCACTATTAAAGAGTGGTAGATTGAAATCAGAAATACTCGAGCAAATAGATGCTGAAGCGAGCTTATTTATGGAAAGGCTAAAAGGCCCAGCAGCCAAAGAGGCATTAAGCGCCTTTATGGAAAAACGTGTTCCAAAATTTAAAGATCTAGATTAGCTTGGCTTATATTTCAAATTAGAAAAACCTACTGTTCAGCCTTGTACCAAACTTGGGTTCTGCCTAAGAGGGGAATCCCAATATAGCCACGGACATCCATTTTTTTCCCATCTTCAGTCACAATTTTTACCTTGTAGATCTCACCTTCTTTAGGATCTAGGATTTTTCCTCCTGACCAAGCTCCAGATTCATCTTGCTTCAAGTCGGTCATGATTTTCATGCCAACAATCGGTTTATCTTTGCGATCATCTTTGCATAGATTGCAGTAAACCAATGGCGTTTCATTAGGTCTTGGAAAGGTCTTAATGATGGTTCCTTCCAAAACCCCATTCACTTGTTCAATTTTGATTAAAGAAGCAGGTTGATTAGTTTTGTCATCAATCGTTTTCCAGACACCAATAGCAGGATCTGCACTTTGAGCATAAGCATTGCCGTAGACTATGCTAACCAAACAGATGGAGAAGATAGAGAATTGTTTTTTTATCATGATTGAGTCTCCAAATCGTTTTAACAACGTTCAAAAATTCCAGCAGCGCCCATACCTGTGCCAACGCACATGGTCACCATTGCATGCTTCAGATTGCGTCTTTGTAACGCATGTATTGCTGTTGCAGCACGGATAGCTCCAGTTGCACCTAAGGGATGCCCCAATGCAATGGCGCTTCCCAATGGATTGACTTTGCTCGGATCTAGCTGCAAATCGCGAATAACTGCTAGTGACTGGGCAGCAAAAGCTTCATTTAACTCAAGCCAATCAATATCTTGCTGAGTGAGTCCTGCCAACTTCAGTGCTGCGGGAATAGCCTCTTTGGGTCCAATACCCATAATCTCAGGGGGAACACCTTTGATCGCAAAACTCACAAAGCGTGCAAGAGGGGTGAGGCCAAAAGTTTTAATGGCCTTTTCACTAGCGAGAATAAGAACACCAACACCATCCGATGTTTGTGAGCTATTGCCAGCAGTAACACTCCCTTTAGCAGCAAAAGGCGATTTCAGTCTGGCCAGACCTTCAAGAGAGGTATCAATACGCGGACCCTCGTCCTTTGCAAACTCACTCCATTTGATATCGACTTGACCTTGATCAAAGTTCATAGCTCGATTGGCTATTTTTACTGGAAAGATTTCAGCATTAAATTCACCAGCGGCTTGAGCAGCAAGCGCCTTTTGATGGGAGGCGAGAGCGAAGGCATCTTGATCTTCACGGCTGATCTTCCATTGCTGAGCTACTTTTTCGGCGGTTAAACCCATACCATAGGCTATTCCAATATTTTCATCGCCCATAAATATTGCTGGAGACATGGACGGAGTATTGCCGCCCATAGGAACCATACTCATTGATTCGACACCGCCAGCAATCATGATGTCAGCTTCGCCTACCCGAATGCGATCAGCAGCCATTGCTATAGCATTTAATCCAGAGGAGCAAAATCTATTTACGGTAATGCCGCCAACAGTATTGGGCAGTCCACCCAGCAGTAGACCAATACGTGCAATGTTTAAGCCTTGTTGTGCCTCTGGCATAGCGCAGCCGATGATGGCATCTTCAATCGCAGCAGGATCCAGTGTAGGTACTTGTGTAAGAACGTGTTGAAGGGCATTGCCCAACAAGTCATCCGGTCTAGTGTTGCGTAAAGAGCCTCTACCTGATTTGCCAACAGCACTCCGAGTGGCGGCAACAATATAAGCGTCTTGAATATTTTTAATCATGAATATGTTCTCGTATTGTGTTTGAGTGCCTAGTTTCTAACCGGTTTGCCGTTTTGGAGCAGGCCCATAATGCGCTCCATTGTTTTGGGATGCCCAATCAATTCCACAAAAGCTTGACGCTCTAGTTTCAGGAGCCACTCTTCAGTTACGAGGGTACCTGCATCAACATTGCCACCAGTAATAATTTCAATAATTTTTTGAGCAATATGGGCATCATGTTCAGAGATGAATCCCCCATCTCGCATATTCACCACTTGGCCCATCACAGTTGAAGCAACAGAACGTCCGCCTACAGGAATAAGCGTTGGAATCGGTGGCCTATAACCTGAATAACGCATTGCTTTAACTTGGCTTTGCGCCAGCGCAAGTAATTCATATACGTTAGCGACAATAATGTCGCCTGTTTTCAAGTAAGCCATCTTCATTGCTTCTTGGGCAGATGAAGATACTTTTGCCATGGCAGCATTTTCGAAAGAGGCTTTAGTGAAATCTAGGAAGTTAGTGTTGCCTGCAAGATTTACACCTTGAGCCGCACGAATGGCCGCTTCTTTAAGGCCGCCTCCCGCAGGGAGTAACCCAACACCAACTTCAACTAAGCCGATATAGCTTTCCATTGCCGCAACTCTACGCGCGGATTGCAGCACGAGCTCACAGCCACCACCCAATGCAACACCCGATACTGCAGCGACCACTGGTACTTGAGAGTATTTAACTCTCATCATGGTGTCTTGGAAGAGTTTTACAAAAGGCTCAACTCCAGACGGACCGCTCTTCATAACCATGGGTAGGGCAGCTTCTAAATTTGCACCTGCAGAGAAAGGTCCGCCAGGTGTACCTAACTTCAATGAGGTGGGTTGCCAAATAACCAAACCAGAATAATGTTCTTCAGCAATCTTAACGGCCTTTTGAAGTCCATTTAATACATCAGGACTAAAGGTATTCATCTTGGATTTAAACGAAGCAATCAAGACCTCTGGTTGACGCTCATCTACCCAAGCGCGCAGGTCTGGATTCTCATAGATGGTGGTACCAGCCGTTCTTGGATCGGGTGAACCATCACCCAGAAGAGATGCTCTAAATGCTTGCTTCTTGTAGACGGGAAGGGAGGAACGCGGAATATATTTTCCTTCTGCTGCAGACCACGATCCCTCTGGTGTATGGAAAGCCTGCTTCTCTGCAACAGGGCCGCTAAATACCCAAGCTGGCAAAGGCTCTTTACTGAGCGTCTTGCCTGTGTCGATATCCTCTTTGATCCAGTTAGCCACTTGCGTAATACCAGCAGCTTGCCAATCTTCAAATGGACCCTTATCCCAGCCATAACCCCAGCGCATTGCAAAATCAATTTCACGAGCAGAATCCGCAATACTCCCTAGATGAATGGCGCAATAGTGGAAGATGTCCCGATAAATAGACCATAAGAATTGCGCCTGTGGATCATCGGTGTTTCTGAGAAGCTCAAGACGTTCGGCAATCGGCTTTTTAAGAATGCGCTCAATAATGGGTTCGATTGTGGCAGTAGAGGGCTTGTATTCTCCAGTAGTAGCGTCTAATACAAGTACTGTTTTGCCATCCTTGCGATAAAAACCCGCTTTAGTCTTCTGACCCAAAGCGCCTTTAGCAATTAACTTGGCAACAACATCCGGTGTTTTGAATAGGGTCGAAAAGGAGTCGTCTTGTAAAGCGACTTCCATGGTGTTGATGACGTGAGCCATGGTGTCCAAACCAACAACATCACTGGTTCTAAAGGTAGCTGATTTAGCACGACCCAATTTACTGCCAGTAATTGCATCTACCTCATCAAAACCAAGACCATATTTTTGAGCCTCTGCAAACACAGCAAGAATCGAGAAAACACCCACGCGATTGCCAATAAAATTCGGCGTGTCTTTTGCTCGAACAACACCTTTGCCCATAGTGGAGGTCATGAAGGTTTCAAGAGCATCTAATACCCCTGGATCAGTATCTGTAGCTGGAATCAGTTCCAGTAGGTGCATATACCTTGGCGGGTTAAAGAAGTGCACACCGCAGAAACGTTTCTTCAGGTCACCAGAAAATCCCTTGGCAAGTTCACCAATCGGTAAGCCAGAGGTATTGGTGGCAAAGAGGGCATGCGCCGGAATATGGGGCCCTACTTTTTCATAGAGGGCATGTTTCCAATCTAGACGCTCAGCAATTGCCTCAATAATCAGATCACAATCTGCCAGAAGACCCAAATCATCTTCGTAGTTGGCTGCAATAATCAAATTTGCATCTACTGCTAAGGCTAAGGGTGCTGGCTTCAGTTTTTTAAGATTCTCAATAGCCTTTAGTGCGATAGCATTTTTATTCACTGTCTTGCCATCATCAGATTTGCTAGGCAAGTCAAATAAAATTACTGGGAGACCAACATTAATACATTGAGCGGCAATTTGAGCGCCCATCACTCCGGCACCCAAAATGGCTACTTTTTTAATGATGTTATTTTCAGTCATATCCAGTCTTTCAGAAGAGTTCAGCAGGCATTGCCATTAATGATTTCGAGCCAGCGCGTGCCTGGCGAATCAAGGTGGCAGTTTCAGGAAGGAGCTTGTCAAAGTAGAAGCGGGCAGTTGCGATTTTGGCCTGATAAAAAGGATCATTACTTGACTTATTGGCCAAAGCAATTTTGGCCATACGGGCAAAGAGATATGCATAGACCAAATGCCCTACAGTACGAAGATAAGGAACGGCCGCAGCCCCCACTTCTTCGTGGTTCATCATGGCTTTCATGCCAATTTCTTTGGTCAGTTTCTCTACCTTGGTAGCGATGTCGGCTAAGGGGTCGATGAACTCCTGCATTTCTTTGCGAACACCTTCTTCTTCAATGAAAGTTTCAACGAGTTTGCCAAACTTGCGGAGTTTCGCACCCATATCACCAAGTACTTTGCGCCCCAAAAGATCAAGGGATTGAATCGTATTAGTACCTTCATAAATCATATTAATACGTGCATCACGAACATATTGCTCCATGCCCCATTCGGCAATATAGCCATGCCCACCAAAAACTTGTAAGCCTTCATTTGTAGCAGTGAACGCGTTATCTGTGAGGAAAGCTTTAATGATGGGGGTGAGCAGGGTGACCATATCAGCAGTATCTTTACGAACACTCTCATCCGGATGATTCAGTTCCGTATCAATCATTAAGGCGACCCAATAAGCAAAGGCCCGACCACCTTCAGCATAGGCTCTCTGTGTGAGCAGCATTCTGCGCACATCTGGATGCACAATGATCGGATCAGCTGCCTTTTCAGGTTCTTTAGCGCCAGTAAGACTGCGCATTTGTAAGCGCTCTTTGGCATAGGCGGCAGAGTTCTGATAAGCAACCTCCGTCAAGCCAAGGCCTTGCATGCCTACACCTAAGCGTGCGGCATTCATCATCACAAACATCGCATTAAGACCTTTGTGAGGCTCTCCTACAAGCGTACCAATCGCACCATCAAAGTTCATGACGCAGGTCGCATTGCCATGTATACCCATCTTATGCTCTAGTGAGCCGCAAGAAACTTGATTGTTTGCACCCAAGCTGCCGTCTGCATTGATCAAAAACTTTGGAACTACAAATAAAGAAATTCCTTTGGTGCCCTTAGGCGAGTCTGGCAGTCGCGCCAAGACTAAGTGAACAATATTGTCGGTAAAGTCGTGCTCACCGCTAGAGATGAAGATCTTTGTGCCTGTGATGGAATAACTTCCATCTGCTAGAGGTTCCGCCTTAGTCTTCAAAATACCTAAGTCGGTGCCACATTGAGGTTCGGTGAGACACATCGTGCCAGTCCAGTGACCAGACACCAATTTCTCAAGATAAATTTTCTTCTGATCATCTGTCCCGTGTGCATGTAGGCATTCGTATGCACCGTGCGATAAACCTGGATACATCGCCCAAGACTGGTTTGCAGAATTTAGTGTTTCATATAGAGCGCTATTGAGTAACTGCGGCAATCCTTGCCCACCATACTCAGGGTCACATGACAATGCAGGCCAGCCGCTGTCCACATATTGCTGATAAGCATCTTTAAATCCAGCGGGGGTGGTGACAGACCCATCTTCATGGCGTGTACAACCCTCTTTGTCGCCCACTTGATTCAAGGGAAAGGCAATCTCCGTTGCAAATTTTCCGGCCTCTTCAATAATCTGATTGATGGTATCTTTATCTACATCTGCAAATGCCGGCAAGGCGGTAAAGGCTTTATCCGCATTGAGGAGCTCATGAATAACAAACTGTATGTCGCGCAAGGGAGGGTTGTATTGGGGCATATAACTTTTCGAGAAAGATGGTTGTTAGGTTTATTTATTTACTTTGTTACTTGCAAAGATTTCTTTGATTAACTTATTTGCAGTGGTAAGGCTTTTGGAGTGGCCCAAAAAGCGCGAATCATGGTGAACGCCGAGCACTATGCTGTAAAGTTGAAACAGCAGGGCATCTGCATTGACCGATTTTTTTAAATGGCCGGCTGTAATCGATTCTTTAATAGCTCTGAGCATTGCAGCGCGCCAATCTTCAACACTTCGTACTAGTTCATCGCGCACAATGCCAGGGCGGTCATCATATTCAGCTGCACCTGAAATGAAGAAGCAGCTGGAGGTATCGCCACCAACACTCATCTTGAGCCATGAGTCAATCATTTGGTTTAGGCGTGGTAGCCCCTTGGGCTTAGATAGGGCGGGCGCAAATACCTGTTCCTCAAAACCCTGATGGTAGGCTCGTACAACTTCAACTTGTAATTCTTCTCTAGAGCCAAAATGAGCAAAAACACCACTTTTGCTCATGTTTACAATCTCCGCAATAGTGCCGATAGTGAGACCTTCAAGCCCTGATTTACTAGCAATTCCTAGAGCGGCATGCAAGATTAAGGCCTTAGTCATCAACCCCTTTTTTGGCTCAGCCAATTCCTTTTTGCTAGTCCTTTGCATCAGCATGGGCTTACTCATTTATTCATTTTGTTGTAAAAATAATACGATCGTTCGTTTATATTACAACAAATTTATTTAAAGTAAATGGCAGTAAAAAATAGAATTAAGTAGCAATAGGCAAGCTCAGAAGGCCTCTTGATGAAATTTCAAGATAAGAGCGGAGGTAATTGGTGCAACACAGCAAACTTTTCGGGGAAAACCCGAGGTAGATATTTCAATAAATATCTTTAGAGTTACAAAAGTGGTCTAAGAGTTAAAAACAATTAATCAAAAGTAAAAAAGGGAAGAGACATGAAGCAACTAAAAATGACAGTGCTAGCCTTAGCATTAACTAGTATTTCTGTAAGTTCAGCAATGGCGCAATCTAGTCCAGCACAAGCTTGGTCTGGTTTTTCTACGGATATTAAGGCTGGTTATGCCTCATTTTTCCCAAAAATTGGCAACGGCACGGTTTCGAATACAAATTCGTTCTATCTTCCTGGTCCAACTCTAATTCCCGCTGGCTCGACTTTTGCAAATACTTCCGCATCTGCAAGCACGCTTAATACAGCAACAGCGGCAGTAGAGCTTGGCTACAACTTTGCAGTAGATCAGGATAAACTCTTGGGACTTGGATTGACTTATTACACTGGTGCAACTGGGGGTGCAAGCGGCACTTTAAGTCCGTCTCTCGTTCCTAGTTTAGGTGGTAGCGCTCTCCCAGTTGTCAATTTAACTTATCAGGTTAAAAATTTATGGGCTATTAGCTTCACCCCTGGTTTTGCTATTGATAAGGATCGCTTGGTTTATGCCAAGGTTGGCTACACTGGTGTCACATTGGGCGCATCTGGCTCTAGTGCGCCATCAACCCTTGGCTCTACTGGTAGCTCTGTCCCATACCAAACTGTTACATTAAGTGGCTATAACCTTGGACTAGGTTATAAGCAAATTATTTCTGGCAGCTTGTATTGGCTTGGAGAGGCAAACTATGGCGTCTTCAACAATAAAACTGCCAGCATAGGCCTTAATAATGTTACAGCCGGTGGCGCAAATACAGCAACTATGGCTTTTGGCGGCTCTGGCATGAATTTTCTCGTTGGTCTTGGCTATCGTTTCTAATGTTGTAATTGCTTGATGAAAAGCCCTCTCTTTGAGGGCTTTTTCTTTCCCTGTTAGCTTCTGTATTTGAACTATTGAAAAAGAGTTGCATTTCTCGCCTATGTTAAATCCCAGCAAGCCTTGGTTAAAGAACTATCCTGAGGGCGTGCCTCATGATGTCAATATTTCCGCCTACTCCTCATTGGTGGAAATGTTCGAGGAATCCTTTGCTCGCTTCCCCAGTCGTAATGCTTGTGAATACATGGGTAAATTCTTTACCTATCGTGAGTTGGATCATCTCTCTAAGAATTTTGCATCGTATCTACAAACTCTTGGCCTAGAGCCTGGTGCTCGTGTAGCCATCATGCTGCCCAATGTAGTGCAATTTCAGATTACGATGCTTGGTATCTTGCGCGCTGGATATGTAGTAGTTAATGTTAATCCTCTTTATACCGCTAGGGAACTGGAATACCAACTCAAAGATAGTGGCGCCTCGGCCTTAATTATTTTGGAAAACTTTGCGCATGTGTATCAGCAGATTGCCGCAAACGTTCCTTTGAAAAAAGCCATCGTTACCAGTCTTGGTGAGTTGATTGGCTTAAAGGGTGCAATTGTTAACCTTGTAGTGCGCAAGGTGAAGAAGGCAGTGCCGGCCTGGAGTCTTGCTCACGATTCTTTTAAGGTTGCCTTGCAAAAAGGCGCTAGCAGCCACTTTTTAAAGCCTAATACATCCCTTGACGATATTGCGTTCCTCCAATACACAGGAGGTACTACGGGTGTTGCCAAGGGCGCTATTTTGCTACATCGCAATATCCTCTCTAACGTTTTTCAGACGGAGTTGTGGCTAGAGCCAGGTATGCGCAATCGCCGCGATGAGCAACTGGTCTTCCTATGTGCTTTGCCGATGTATCACATCTTTGCACTGACAGCATGCGCGCTCTTTGGTATGCGCAAAGGTGGCTTACTTGTGTTGGTTCCCAATCCCCGTGATATAGATGGCTTCCTCAAATTATTAGATACTCATCCGAATATCAATATCTTCCCTGGTGTAAATACTTTATTCAATGCATTGATTCATCGCGTTGAATTTAAAAAAGGAGTTTTGCCTAATTTATTGGTCACAATTGGTGGTGGTATGGCTATGCAAAAAGGGGTGGCTGATCAATGGCAAAAAATTACGGGCGTACCCATTGCTGAAGGATATGGCTTATCTGAGACTGCACCAGTAGCTTGTGTCAACACACCATTAATCTCTGCATTCACCGGTACCATTGGTTTACCCGTTCCTGGGACTGAAGTCCTGATTTTGGATGATGCTGGAGTCGAAGTGCCTTTTGGCTCTCCAGGTGAGATTTGTATACGCGGACCACAAGTAATGGCGGGTTACTGGAATAAGCCAGAAGATACAAAGAGCGTGATGACGCCGGATGGTTACTTTAAATCCGGTGATATTGGCATTATGAATGCAGATGGCTATACCAAAATTGTGGATCGCAAAAAGGACATGATTTTAGTATCAGGCTTTAATGTTTACCCAAATGAGTTAGAGGAAATTGTTGCCTTGATGCCTGGTGTTTTAGAGTGTGCGGCAATTGGTGTGCCCAATGAAGACACTGGTGAAGCCGTAAAAATCTTTATAGTCAGAAGTGATCCTAATCTGACTGAAGATGATGTTTCCGCCTACTGCAAAATAGAATTTACAAACTACAAGCGTCCTAAATTTATTCAATTTAGAGATGAACTGCCCAAAACAAATGTCGGAAAAATTCTCCGTCGAGAATTAAGGGGATTATGAGTAGCACAAATATTCCTAGTGTGTTGCAGGGCTTAAGACTACCGATCATATCTGCCCCGATGTTTACTGTCAGCTACCCAGAATTAGTGCTAGCCCAATGTAAAGCTGGAATTGTTGGGTCTTTTCCTGCTCTGAATGCTAGACCACCAGAGCTTTTGGATGAATGGCTAACTCAAATGACTGCTGAGTTAAAAGATTATCAAAGTAAAAATTTAAATGCCAAGATCGGACCCTTGGCCGTTAATCAAATCGTGCATATCTCCAATACCCGTCTTGAGCAAGATATGCGCACCTGCGTCAAACATCGAATTCCTATCTATATTACGAGCCTGCGGGCCCCCATTAAAGAGATCGTCGATGCCGTTCATAGTTATGGCGGAATCGTTCTACATGATGTGA
>Ga0316225_1002826_pt1 | contig 13956 bp, 10 predicted proteins | sample TBH18015metaG_FD_206010 | JGI IMG/M metagenome (GOLD analysis project Ga0316225, IMG submission 206010) | Freshwater microbial communities from Trout Bog Lake, Wisconsin, USA - TBH18015 | ecosystem: Environmental > Aquatic > Freshwater > Lake > Hypolimnion/Profundal zone | place: USA: Wisconsin... | reverse complement strand
AGATTGAATCCAGTCATGCAAACCCATAATCATTATAATTATTGACAGAGGTAATCAACTTTATCAGGACTATTTCTAAACGGATCGGTTAAATCATCCGAGTACTTACCCATTAGCAAGCGTTGTTTGGGTAAAAAGTGCCCGCGAAAATACCGGCTCGCCGTAGCCAGAGCCTGTCCCCACTCGGTAAGCTTGACACAACCATCTTTAATGATGATCGTCCCTGATTGCTGTTGCTCCGTGAGTCTGACGTCGACCAGTCGGTGTTCCTTGACATACTCCTGTGTGAACACCTGATCAAACTGATCAAACTTAATACCGCCACCACGTTGCTGGAGTTTTTCGAGAATATAAAAAGAGAGTGAGCGATCGAGGACTGTTGGTACTGAGATCGCAAAAGCATAGCCAAACAGTAACCAGATACAGACGAGCTGAAGTTTTTCAAACGCATTGTATGTATCAAGCCATTTGATCAAGCTCACGCATAGCAAGGTCAGTATGGTAGCAATGATGCCATCCATAATGGCACCATAGAAAACGACATTGACTCTGAAAAATGTCACATGCGTGACATAGGCTGCTAACAAAATTAGCACGAACAATAGATTTGCGAGGACGAATTTGATGAATTTCATACCTTGAACACCATCACTTTATTACCCCAATAACTAAATACCATTTGCATGAAAGTCGCCACACCAAAGCCGATCACATAATTCAATGCATATCGATCGACCCAGACATACATTAATGCACCGTGCAGCATTGCAATCGCAGCGTATAAAAAAATAAAGCGATAGATCTGGCGCAGCAATGGCTCGCGAGAGCCCTGAAAAACATAATAGCGACTGCCAATAAATGACGCAGAGATACCAAATACCGCCGCAACCATATTGGACAGTCCCGCCGACTCCCATGCGAGCACTTTTAAATTAAACGTCAGGATACAAAAATGTATGCCCGTAGCGAGCAGGCCATTGAAGATATAACGTATCGGCTGCTTATTGAAAAATGAAACATCAGATTGCACGATTGAATTAGTCGGCATGCTGAATCTGATCTATGTAGGCTTTGTAATCAATCTGATTAGGCGCACCTGCCCGGACAACACCCGTCAACATTAAGGTCATCAATGTGAGCGCGCCAGTCTGTAAGAATACAAGCAATAAAATTCCAAGCGCGACAGAAAACCATCCAGGCGTAGCAAATCCGGAGAGTTTAAGCATGATTGCAATCACGCTGGCAATGACTGTGATAACGGCAACAAACGCGCAAAGTATTCCAACGCGTACAAGTACGTCTTCTGCAAAAACCATTAATGCCCGGAAACCATGCAAAGCCAGACCTACAAAATTCATTTTACTTTTACCAGCAAATCGCGGACCTCGATCAATCGGTAACGTTTGAACACGTAACTTTGAGGTCAACACACACCCTGCCACGTGCATCCAAAGCTCCTGCATTGCCGAGAGCCGCTTGAGCGCAGCTGGCTTAAGTGCCATGAAATTACCAAAACTAATATGGCGTCCAGTTAAAAACTGGAATAGTTTTTTGTAAATGACATAAAACGCCTTGAAGCGAAGTGTCTCTACGCGACTCTTTCGCTGGGCAACGACAACATCTACTTTAGGAGATTGCATCGGCTCGACGAGCTGACGGATGGACTGGGGAGTATCCTCGCCATCTGAATCCATCACCACCGTACAAGGCATATCCGGCATGTGGTCTGCAACGTAATTAATCCCGATTGCGATCGCGCGCTGATGGCCGACGTTACGCTTGAGCTTGATCACTACGCCTTTAAGACCAATCTCTTGCAGCGTCTCGATATCTACAGGTTGATTGATTGATCCATCATCCACTGCGACAACATAAGCCCGATTACCGTATTCAGCATAGAGCTCTCTAAAGAGCCTGGTAGATGCCTCTTGATCTTCGTAGATCGGCATCACCACAGCAAAACGCTGATCAGTCATGTTGCCGGCGTATTGGTTCATGTCGCGATGGCCTGTCTAAAATAAGCAATCGTGCGCTCGAGACCTTGTTCGAGCGCGATGGTAGGCTCCCAATTCAGGAATCGTTTTGCTTTTGTAATATCGGGACGGCGCTGCTTTGGATCGTCCTGCGGCAGAGGCATGTGAATTAATTTGCTTGTTGAGCCGGTGAGGCGGAGGACTTTTTCGGCAAGCTCGATCATGGTGAACTCACCTGGATTACCCAGGTTAATTGGGCCAATGACACTGTCATCTGCATTCATCAACCGAATGAAGCCCTCAACCAGATCATCTGCATAGCAAAAGCTACGTGTTTGCGATCCATCACCATAAACCGTTAAATCCTCACCGCGCAGGGCCTGTACGATAAAGTTGCTGACCACACGCCCATCATCTGCGGCCATACGTGGGCCGTAAGTATTAAAAATTCTAACGACTTTAATCTTTAAATGATGGGTGCGTTGGTAATCAAAGAACAAAGTTTCAGCCGCGCGTTTACCTTCGTCGTAGCAACTGCGAATACCGATCGTATTGACGTTACCCCAGTATTCCTCAGGTTGCGGATGAACAGAAGGATCGCCATACACTTCAGACGTTGAGGCTTGAAAAACTTTTGCACCGGTCTTACGTGCGAGCTCAAGCACATTCAAAGCACCCAATACCGACGTCTTCATCGTATGGATGGGATCGTATTGGTAATGAACAGGTGATGCGGGACATGCGAGGTTATAGATTTCGTCGAGTACGTCAATATTGATTGGATCGACGACATCGTGCTTGATCAAAGTGAATGAAGGATGTTTGATCAGATGTTGAACATTTTTTTCACTGCCGGTAAAAAAACTGTCTAGAGCAATGACCTGATGGTCTTGTTCGATCAAACGATCGCACAGATGCGATCCCAGAAAACCAGCGCCGCCTGTTACCAGAATTTTTTTCATCATGATCTGTGTTTATGCCCGGCCAACGCCAGAGTAGTAAAAGCCTAACTGTTTGATTGCGGCTGGATCCAGATGATTGCGACCATCAAAGATCACGGCCTGGCGAACAACAGCCTTAACCTTACCGAAATCGATATTTTTATATTCGGCCCACTCTGTCACAAGCACAACAGCGTCTGCATCGACAGCTGCAACAAGCGGATCGTCCACGATCTTGAGTTTGCCAGTACGCAGTAAATCTGCAAAGACACGCTCTGCGACTTCTTTAGCGACGGGATCATGTGCCATTACTGTTGCGCCAGCGGCGCATAGGGCACGGATCAAATCAATTGATGAGGCCTCACGCATATCGTCGGTGTCAGGCTTAAACGCCAGACCCCATACGCAGAGCTTGTGTCCATCCAGATCTTTGCCCATCTTGGCCACAATCTGGTCAAACAGATATTGTTTCTGCTTTTTGTTACGAGCCTCAACACCATTCAACACGATTGGCTCGATGCCTACACTCTGGGCAATCCTCACCAGTGCCTGTACGTCCTTGGGGAAACATGAACCACCGTAGCCGCAGCCTGGACGCAAAAAGGCAGGACCGATCCGTGAGTCTGAACCCACACCCATGCGAACGTCTTCGACGTTAATGCCAAAGCGATCACATACGTTTGCAATCTCATTCATGAATGAGATGCGAGTAGCGAGCATAGCGTTGGATGCGTACTTAATGAGCTCGGCTTCTTTGACACCAACAGTGAGCAACTGACTGTCGTTTGTCACATAAGGCTTGTAGAGCTTGATGAGCTGCGCTTTTGTGGTCTCGCTCTCAGTCCCGATGACAATGCGATCTGGTTTAAAGAAATCATCAATCGCAGCACCCTCTTTTAAGAATTCTGGGTTACTTGCGACATCGAAATCAATGAACAATTTACGCTGGAAGAGCTCCCAGGCGATTTCGCCTTTTACGAGCTCGGCCGTACCGACGGGTACCGTTGATTTGTTGATGACAATCGCAGCGCCTGATAATGAGCGACCAATTTCTTTGGCCGCGGCGAGGACATATCGCAGGTCCGCAGAGCCATCTTCGCCCTGGGGAGTGCCCACAGCAATGAAAATCAGTGTGGGGACGTCACCATCACGTTCAAGTTTGGTCAGACCTGTCTGGATGCTGTCTGCAAACTTCAAGCGGCTGCTCGCAATCGAAGCATCGACGACTTCCTTTAAACCCGGCTCATAGATGGGAATAATGCCCTGTTCCAGTCTGGCGATTTTAGAAGGGTCGGTATCGACGCAAACGACAGTATTGTCTTGACTCGAAAGACATGCCGCTGTGACCAAGCCAACATAACCTGCACCCACTACTAATATTTTCATAAAAAACGCTCAAAAATGGTTAGTCCCGATAGCGCAGTGTTTCAATCTGCATTTCTACTATTGCTATCGATTATAAAACGCTAACAACTTCAGGTAAAAAATATCTTATCCAGCTCTTAATGCCGTTTTTTTACACGTTCAAGGCACATCCAGCTCCATTTGCGCAGGCGGCATACCCAGTTCATGAAACCAGGCGACACCATCCTGGACCAGTGAAAACTCCAGGATATACCGTCCCGGTCTAGTGGGTAGGTCAATGACTAAAGGTTCAATCCACGTCTGACCAGGCTCAATTGTAAAAAACAACTCTTTCCTACTATCCCAACCTGGCATATTTGAAGCCTGCTTGCTCTGCATTAGTGGCACAAAACGCCAGGATAATCTGATGGGACCTTTTTTAGATAGGGTACTAAATCGCACACCGGTCTCATTCTCAACAGACACCTTGGCATCTAGGTAGTGTCCTGACAGTGTTCCTGTCGCAGTGAGGTGTATGCCTTTGACTAAATTCACATCAATTACGATGTCCGTAGGCAAAACAGGTAACTGCTCACATACCTCAGGAGAAATGACCACGACTCGCCCAGACAGCTCTTTGGGAGTCAATTGGGATCGAGAATCATGATTAAGGTCAAAATACTGATTGAGCCGATGCTGATAAGACACACAGGGATCAGGTCGGATATAGCCTGGAGTTATATTCCCGGAGTACCCATTTAATGTTGGCATGCCTAGGTCTTGAGCCAAAATCATGCCATCAACTTCTACTAAATCGTTCTCCCGGTCAGCACGTGTATTCGTCACATAAATGACTGCATCCTGTGCAAGTTTTGCAGGCAAGAGACTCTTTAGCGTTATCTGCCGCTTTGCCCACTCAGTTAAAGGTGTACGGTAGGGTTGATAGCCGATCGTTTCGACGACCAGAATACCAACCATCACGAGTAACATCACAAAGCGCATCCATTGGATTTTTATGTCCAGATTCACATGCTCAAAACATGTCGCCACAAGAATACCTAACGGAAACAGCATCACGAGTACAACACGTGAGACAGCACGTATTGAACTAATGCCCGGCAAGGTTAATAACCATCTGTAGGCCGAATATCCATCTATTGAAATTGTGAGCACAATCAAAAGCAGTAATGTCAGACTTGCAATGCGTATAACTGCTTTCTGCGTGTGTCCGAACCAGGCATGCCAGGCACCAATTATCCCTAATAATGAAACTCCAATCCCAAAAAAAAGCTGCTGCTCGTGTCGCATTGGGCTCTTGGGGACAAGTTGCCCAACCCAACGACTCAAAGGAGAGCTGTCTGCGAGGAGATATGATGAGGGCTTAGGTAAGATCGATAATATTTCATCAGGCTTACGACTGAATCCATAGAATGCAGAGGTCGATTGATAATGAAATAACAACCAGCCAATGGCTGCAAAACTAAAGAGCAGCATTAACAAACTTGCTAGATGTCTGCGAATAGGCTGAGCGCCAAAACTCGACCACCAACCATGAAAAATATTACGGTGCTGACAAAGCACCATCGAGATTGTCAGTGCCAGCAGCAAGTAGACGAGAAAAATACCGAGATAGATTGAGCAATAAAACTGTACCGCTAGCCAGAACATCGATTGGGAAAATAAAGCTAGCCGTTTTGTCTGAAAAAAATTAAACAGCGATACAAACGCGAGTGGCACAGCAAACCTGTACATCAACTGTGCATGGGACTCTTTGGCGAGAGCAGGCAAACTAAACGCAAAAACAAAGGCACCCGCACCCGAAGCAGCAACAGAGAATCCCAGCCGCCTGAGCGCATAGTATGCCACCCAGAAATTGAGCAGATTCCCGACGATAAACCATCCAAGAAAGGCGCTTTCGCGCGGCAATCCTGACAACCTGAAAAGAATATATGACCACGCCGATCCAAAATGATTGTCACTAAAGGCGAGGACATTTTGAAAAGGGTAAAAAAAGGTAGGGCTCCACACATTCAGTGTGCGTCCCTCGACCCACTGAAATAAATGCTCAAGAATGACGCTATTAAAGCGGGCATCGACGAGATCACCTGGAATCGCGTGAAACCAGTCCACGGAGTGCATCACATAACCAAAAAAACCAGCAGAAAAAAGAAGTGCCAGGACAAGGTATTGCCCGAGCAAATTTTTATTTTTAGCCGATTGGGTCAGTGCTGTCATCGTTAGCTTACATCACTCACCACTTACCAAATCCAAGATTGGCTTCTATCATGGCGCACAGGGTATGGCCTAAAAAGATATGGGCTTCTTGAGTGCGAGCCGTATCCGTATCGGGAACAATAATCGAGGCATCGACCACCTCGGCGAGTTTGCCGCCGCCTTTACCCAGCAATCCAACCGTGCGCACCCCAAGCGTTTTAGCCGCAGCGGCTGCGAGCAGCAGGTTTTTAGAGTTACCTGAGGTGGTAATCAGAAAAACCATATCACCAGGGCTCGACACACCCTCGAGTTGCCGGGAAAAGATATGGTCATAACCATAATCGTTACCGATACAAGTGAGCGCGGAGGAATCTGTCGTTAGGGCAATCGCTTTGAGTGCAGGACGATTGTCTACAAATCTGCCGACTAACTCAGCCGCGATGTGTTGCGCATCGGCTGCTGAGCCACCATTGCCACAAAAGAACAGGCGCCCACCGCGTTGCAAGACCTCGGTTGCTTGCTGTGCAACGGCGTGTAAACCAGGCTCAAGCGCGCCCAGGCGATTAAAAAGTGCCTGATGTTCGGTTAAAAAAGATTGGAATAAGCTCATGATGGATTTACCTAGGTATCAATGTGACGCTTGCTGAAGGACACAAGCCATGAGTTGCTCTGCACTCTGTTGCCAGGTCAGCCAGGGCATCGCACTGGAGACAGGATGGTGTCCTGATTGGTGCAGAGGCAACCAGGCTTGGATGGACTCTGCTAAGGACGAAGGGGCCTCGCCCGAAAAATAATGTGCATGCTCACCTGCAACCTCTCTAAACACAGAAAGGTCACGCGCAATAATAGGCAGCCCATGGTGAGCAGCCTCGATCAACGGCAAGCCAAAGCCCTCACCCTCTGAAGGCACTAGCAGACAATCACTAACACCATATATTTTTTGCAGGAACTCATCACTCGCGCCTTGCAGCCAAAACAAACGCGTGCCCGTCTGAGGATGCTGCTCGAGGCGCTGCGCGAGCCCTTCGACGAGCCACCCCTTTTTGCCCACAATTACCAGGTGAACATCGACACCATGCTTCCAGAGTTGCTCAAACGCGTCTAACGCAAAGGCATGGCCCTTGCGTGGCTCAAGTGTGCCCACCATCAAAAAGTTTTTTGTTGCGGCGAGGCGCGTGAGCAATTGTTGTTCTGACTCAGTCAAGCCATTACTGGGCAGTGAACCTGCAATATCCGCACCAAGGTGAAAATGACTAATCTCGAAAGATCGTGTGTTGAGCACTTGCTGTTGTGCGACCCATTCACGTAACTCATCGGCCACAGCTTTAGAAATACAGATTGCGCCGTCGTTCTCGGCGACGATCTCTAACCATTCTGTAAACGCATCGTCAGACCCCGGCACAAAATGCTGCGGCATAGTCACGCAGAGCATGTCATACACAACAAACTGCACGCTCACGCCTCGGGCACGCATTTGCTGGAAATACTGTCGTTGAGCTTTAACAATCTGAGGGTGTAAATCAATCCCAAGATAGATATCGCCTGCGGCAAACAGGATCGGATCATCCGACAGATGCTCAACATCCTGATTACCCAGGAAAGCCTGCGTAAAGCGATTCGCCCGACGATAACCAAGACGATCAACAGCAGCATATACAGGCACCACATGAAACCCTGGTGGCGGCTGATCGAGCATCACGCGCAAGACTGAACGCACTACGCGCTGGATACCGCTTTTGGCATCACGCTGGACCAGCTCGGAAATATCCACAAACAAACTGCGCGTGGCTGGGGGATGGTTCGATGCAATACCCTCTGCGATCTGTAATTTATCAGCCGCATTGAGTGCGCGAACATCGAGTGCAGCAATCGAGCGGACCAGGTCTTTAACAACTGTGTGACTCCCTTTACTCTCGGTCAAGGTAATGGGCGGGGGTGTTTGTGATGTTCCGTTTTTATCAACGAGGCACGCCAGGGCCTCTTGAACTTTGGCATGTACGGTGCTGATACTGATTTCTGTCAGGCATCGTAAAGCGTAGGGACAATCTGAGGGTTGAGCAATATGACAAGGCGAGCAAGGTACAGGGTGATGAATCACATAACCCGTATTGAATACCGGCGCCCATTCGGTCACGGTCTCATGACCGCCATAGATTGCGATCACAGCTAAACCGAGGTACGAGCCAATGTGCGCACCAAAGGAATTGTTCGCAATACAAATGACATTTTGAGCTAAGGACTGCGTCAGCGCCTGAAAATCGAGACCAGCATGGATGTTGAGTTTTGCATGGGGTGGCAGGTCAAACTCTTGTGCTTCACGGCCATTCGCAAAGTACACGTTGACAGCATCAATCGCTGCGTTGTCTAGCAGCAGCTGAATGAGACCCGTGTAGTTTTGCTGACTCCATTCTTTTACAGCATTGCCTGCTTTGGGGAACAGTGCGATTTCTGTCGTCTTGCGTGAGAGGCTCACTGCAGCTTCACGTGTCTGGTCGCCCAAGGCAGGGAACGATACATAATCATTCGGACTAGCTGGCAAAGCATCGACAAGACGCATCATTTGAACCGTGATGGGCGTCTCATTCAACGGAGTCGCCTCAAACACGGTGTCAGGATGGGCACGCAACGTGATCTGAAGCTGGCTGTCAATCTGGGGATCAAACGTTTCGTACCCGACTCTCACTGCAGCATTGACGCGGGTCAATAAAAAGCGTGAATCCCGCTGGCGGCGCAAATCAAGCGCAAAGTCATAATGTGGAGCGAGCTGCTCAAGCAATTCGCGGGTATTGCGCTCTGTTGCGGAGGCAGATTCAGACGACTTCTTCTTAAAGAAATCGAAGGTATAGATCTTGTTAAAAATATTCAAGCTCTGCGCGATCGCGGCACACCAGCTACCCAGCACGACGTCAATCTCAGCATAGGGATAACGTGCTTTGAGCCGAGTAATCGCGGGAATCGCAAGAATAAAATCGCCTAGGTGATCGAGCTTAATCAGTAGTATTTTTTGTTTTGTAATCGCAAAGATTGAAGTCTTTTCGATATTGACATGGTGCGAGCCCGTATCTGATTCTGGCTGATCAAAACGCTCGAGTGCAGCGATCGCGGCGATCGCACTGGTATCCCACGAGAAGGTCTTGGCATGAGCAAGACCGTGCTCAGTCAGTCGCGCTCTGAACGCGGGATCGGTCAGTGCCTGATTGAGTGTGGTGCGAATCGAATCGACTGAAGTAGGCTCAAACAACGCCTCAGGCAACCCAATCACCTCTGGCAAGCTCGTTGCATGCGCACCAATCACTGGCGCACCTGAGGCCATGGCCTCAAGAGGAGGGATACCAAAGCCTTCGTGCGTGGAGGGGAATACAAACAGTGCACAGGCGTTATAGAGCTTGTGTAAATCCTCGTCCTCGACGTAGCCTGTAATGACGAGCTCGTCTGCCTGGAGACCCGCCTGTTGTGCGGTCTTAAAAAAGGCTTCGATGTAGGTCGCAGGCATTTTGCCAACGAAAACAAGCTGAAAACCTTTTCTGACCTCAGGTGTAAGTCCTGCATAGGCCTGTATCAAACGATGTAGGTTTTTACGCTCGTCCGCACCGCCCGTATACATAACGAATGGGCGACTAATGCCGGAACGCTGGCAGACTTCTTTTTTTTCAGTTTCTGTCAAACCCAGGGGCTTAAAAGAATAGTCGTATGCACCAGAAATATTCACGACTTGCTGGGCGCTGAAATCCAGTGCGATCAGGGCTTCTTGCCTGGCACTCTCAGAAATCGCGAGGAGTAATTTTGACTGTTTAAGTGATGCGACTTTACGGCTGTAATAGTCTTTTAAAAGTTGATTGGTCTGAAAGTGTTCATCAGGATTAATCAGAGGAATCAAATCATAGAGAATGACTGCCGTGGGGGTCGTACGAGCGAACTGGCCAATGCTAGTGACCGCATCATCGCCGTAGCCCTCAAATAAACTCGTCACAAGTACTGCATCAGGCTGCTGCGCGGCGATGAATGCCTCACGCATGCGCTCGGCCACCTCTCGCCGTAAACGATTTTCAGGGTGCGTTTCGCGTATGGGGCCAGGAGCATTCCACACACGAATACATGACTGAGGCAAGATCCCGTCAAACGCATCACGAATAGGATCGATCGTCTCGGGGAACAACTCACTGAGGGCCAGAATGACTTCGTGCCGACCACGATTACGAGCGATGGCCAACGCAAGAGATAAAGAGTAGCGACCGATTCCCCGGAATTTACTTTCCGTTTGTGCTCCCTGCATATCAATGACGATACGCATTAATGCTTCTCCTGCTTATTGATTTCTGCATTCAACTCATTAAAAGCCTGACGCACCGCCGGTGGAAAATCTTTTAGTGCCTGATCGACTTCCGCGGTGGAGGCGGACTTCAAACCGTTCGCATTCGAAACAACAACAGCCTGACGCCTGCTTGCTTGTAACTTATCGAACAGACCGAGTTTTTTGGTCAACACAATTAAAAAGCTCTTGATTTGTGGATGTGCGGTGACAAAGTGTGCGCCACGACTCGCGATCTTGCGCAGGATTTTTTTGGTAACAACTTTGGTACGACCAACAAGCCCTTGTGCGCGAAGTAGCCTGATTTGATTACCAATTTTTATAAATGGGGATAGGCTGGCTTCCAATTCTGTAAACCTTGCTTCTAACCCATTTAGTCTTGAACTCAAATCACGATCCACGCGTTGTAAGGTCAGATTGAGCTTGACATCTAGTTCGTTGATTTTTTGCGTCAGGCCTAAAGTCAAATTACGATCAAGATCGATGATTCTTTGGTCAATATCCTGGATGGAATGCAAAAGCTGATCTTCATACTTATCAGACACCATCCCCAGCGTCACGCCGTACTCGATCGCAAAAGCCTGACTCACTGACTGCAGTACATCCTCTGCAGCGGCTTTTTGCGCAACCACAGCGTAATCTGGACTCACGCCCCCCAGCACATCATGGATGGTAAAGCGTCTCGCCTGCGAGATCGAGACGGGTTCCTGGAGTCGCAAGACCTTGACCCGATGAAAGCCATAGTACTCAGGCAAGAATGACAACAACAGCGGCGGCAAGGGCCTGTTATGCGTAGGATCCAGATAAAAATTAGCCGTCCCAACCACAATATTTTCGGGGTTAGGTGTCTCGAGAATCAATAGTCCCGCAGGCTTGAGCACGCGTAATGCCTGTTGGACGAGCTCTTGTAATGCCTCGAATGGAATGTGCTCTGCAAGATGAAAACCTGACACAAGTGCCTGGCTGTTATCGGGCAATGCTTTGAGTGCCGAGATTGCATCGAGTGTTTGAACCTTCAGTCCGCGCGCACGACATTCGGCCAGCATGCCATCATCCAGATCAATGCCATGGGCATCAAAGCCTGCCTCAACGAGAAGCTCAAGCCACTCGCCACGACCACAGCCCAGGTCAATCGCCTGCTCGTGCGGGTAGAGCGCGGTCAGGGGTTGAATCAGCGGCAAATACACGCGCTGACGCGACTTGATCATCTCAAGCGTGCCGCGATGTTTGTCTTCAAACGCCCGATAAAAACCATCGCTCATCGTTCGCACTCCATAACGGGGGGGATCCAGGCTACGCCGACAAAATTACCTTTATCAATATTCACAATGCTAAATACCAGTGCCAGGTCGCGCCATTCATAATTTTTACTAATGTGGTTATCAGCCGTATGCAATGCGACCGATATTGAGTAGGTACCCACGCCCAGATTCGCTGGGAATTTAAAGCGGTATGTCAACGTTGCACCGCTTTTTAGTTCGAACAATTTGTCATTCAGGTGATGGGTATTGGTCCCATAGACGGGCTGGCCAAGGCGATCTTTAATCACGTACCCGAGCACCAGCTCGGGCAGATCTTCGAGTGCGCGCACTCCAACGCGCAGCTCAACAGCTTGGCCGACATTGACGACCTCAAGGCGCTCACCTTTATCGTCCAGTAAGGCGATATCATCAATCGTGGCCTCGCCGGTACCCGAAGTGATTTTAAGTTTGCCGTCATCGGTCACATGTTGACGAACGGTGCTGTTCTCGCGCTCAGCCAGCAATGCATTGTAATAATCCATCACCGCATCAGGCGCACCCTGCATGCCGATGACGCCAGCATCGAGCAAGATCGCACGATCACAGATACCCTGGATCGAGCCCTTGTCGTGAGAGACGATCAGTAAGGTCGTGCCCTCTTTACCAAACGCACGGATACGATTAAAGCTCTTATGCTGAAAATACGCATCCCCAACTGACAACGCCTCATCGACAATCAGGATATCCGGACGATGCGCGGTCGCGACGCTAAACGCCAGACGCATCTGCATGCCGCTGGAATAGACGCGAACGGGCTGGTCGATATACTCACCAATCTCGGCAAAGGCTTCGATCTCTGGCATGAGTCGCGCGATTTCTTCTACGCTATAACCGAGTAACTGGCCTGCCATCACGGCATTCTGACGCCCAGTGAAATCAGGATGAAACCCCATGCCGAGCTCCAGCAATGCCGCCACGCGACCGGTTACCTGCACACTGCCTGTGGTGGGTTGGGTCGTGCCGGTAATCATTTTAAGGAGCGTGCTTTTACCCGCACCATTGATCCCAACGATGCCCACGGCCTCACCCGCCTTGACCTCAAAATCAATATCCTGCAAGACCCACTTAAGTGTGTGATGCGTTTTACCTGTGGGCGAAAGCCACTCGGCCAAGCGCGACCAGCGACTGGGGTATTGTTTATAGGCCTTGCCTAGTTGCTTGACTGTGATTGAGCCCATCAGAGTTCATCCACCATTTCGCCGGCGTGTTTGCGGAATAGCCGCATGCCGAGCAAACAAAGCAGGATTGAGAGCACCGTCACTGGCCATAATGACATCCAGTCTGGCCAGAGACCTCTGACCACAATCCCCTGGTAGGCCGAGATCAAGGCGTTCATCGGGTTATAGCGAATAGCCGCGCGCACCGACTCAGGCAATATGGTGACAGGGTAGACAACCGGTGTCAGCCAGAACCAGAACTGCAAAATGACGCCAAACAGTTGGCCGACGTCGCGAAAGAAAACGTTCAACACCCCGACGGTAATACCGAGTCCGACGGCGAACAGCGTCTGAATCATCAGAACGGGGATTAGAGCAACAAAGACCAGCCCGGGAAAATTACCACTCACAATCAAAAAAATTGTGAACAGACTAAAAATGATCAAAAAATTCAGCCCAGCATTGGCGACGACAATCACGGGCAGGCACAGCCTGGGAAAACTGATCTTTTTAAGGAGGTTGGCGTTTTCGAGGAAAACGTTTTGTGAGCGGCCAACCGTCTCTGTAAACAACCCCCAGGTGAGTACGCCCACGCATAAGTAAATGCTATAGGCGAACGTACTGTCTACACCGGGCAATTTAGCCTGCATCAGCTTGGCAAAAATGACCGTATACACCACGATCATCGTCAGGGGATTGATGATCGTCCACAAGGCA
>Ga0316225_1002817_pt1 | contig 13996 bp, 10 predicted proteins | sample TBH18015metaG_FD_206010 | JGI IMG/M metagenome (GOLD analysis project Ga0316225, IMG submission 206010) | Freshwater microbial communities from Trout Bog Lake, Wisconsin, USA - TBH18015 | ecosystem: Environmental > Aquatic > Freshwater > Lake > Hypolimnion/Profundal zone | place: USA: Wisconsin... | reverse complement strand
CGACCAAATCCGCCCTTGAAATAGGCAAGTTCCTCGCCACCTTTATCGTTGCGAGTACTGCCACGAAGTACCAGCTTCTTCCACATCCAAACCGCATTCACAGCTTCCGCGTAGATCGAAAATTTTGAAGTGATCAGCGGTTCCCACACCACGCGGTAGACATTCTTGCCACACAGTGATTCTAGCCATTCGCGTATGGTGAGATGTTCGATAGTCCTCCAATCTTTAATTCGACGAACCTGCAAAACCAGAAGTCCCAGGCGTATACGATCCAAAAACGAAAGCGCTGTAAATCGAAGCAAGTCCATTGGTGATGACAGCTTCCACATGCGACCATTAAAATACATGCCTGTGCGCGTTGGGAGTGTAATCACGTCACCTTCCATGCCTAGCTCTTTGACGAGCTCTGGCACATAGACGTCGTTATTAAACCAATGGTGGTAAAATTTCTCCAGCTTCACTCCATCTACAAATTCAAAAGTTCCTGCAAGCCCACCCGCGGTTGCATCTGCTTCGATGACTCGAACGCTGAGCCCTTGTTTGGCAAGCTCGTAAGCAGCCGTCAATCCTGTAAAACCACCGCCAACAATTACGACATCAAAACTTTTGTCCATTAATAAACCCTCTTCATCAATTCTTTCGACTTAAATTTCTCTCGGTTGATTTCGCAGATACTCTCTAAATGTAATTCTACGATTTAGGGAAAACTGAACAACAACAACTACGGGTAATGTCAGAAGCTTTGCAATTTTTGCATTAACCGTCATTACGTCAACCAACAACCAAAGCATCAAGGCAGAGGCTGAGAAACCGATCACAGCTACCCCGATGAATATGGCAAGCCGATATCCCATTCGATCATGAACAGCAAAAGTTATTTTTCGGTTCAGAAAAAAACTGACTATAGTTCCGCAAAGGTATCCCAGAATATTGGCCACCTGATACCAGAGCCCAAATGTTAACGCAGCAAAATAGATTGAATAATCAGTGGCAACACCGATTCCGCCGCACAGACAATAAAGGAAAAATTGCACTATATTCTCGATATCTCATTTGTATTGTCGGCATTAGCTAGCCCAACCGTCTCAGCAATCACATATTGTGGCCTCGAATTGATAGTAAGCAAAACCCTTCCGAGATACTCACCTATCATTCCTAAAGCAAGCAACTGAACGCCACCTATAATTAATATAGTGACTATCAGCGATGACCATCCAATAGGCATCAGATTGAGCGTAAATTTTTGAATCACCAACAGTATTGCAAGAAGAAAACCCATACCGGAAAAAAGAAGACCCAATAACGAAGTAAGACGAAGCGGAACGATTGAAAAATTAGTCGCCATCTTCAACCACAGCGATAGTGATTTACGCAGGCTATAACCACTGTCTCCTGTGTAGCGATCATGATGCTCCACATCAACTGATGCGATATTTCGCGTTACGGAAAGGATTAAGCCGTCAACATATACATATGGGCCAGAATAACGAAGAATATCATCCCTAATTGCAGCTTTCATGGCACGGAAAGGCGAAAGATATAAATCATGCGGCTTTTGCATCAAATATCCGGCTACCCAATTATTCAAGCGACTACCAGCAATTTTCCATGCCGCATGATTGCGATTCTTGAATCGCGCATAAGCAACATCGTATCCTTGCTCAATCTCATGCAATAGTTTTGGTATATCGGCTGGTGAGTGTTGCAAATCATCGTCCATAGTAACAATCACTTTACCTTTTGCACTTGCGAAGCCTGCCATGAGCGCATTGTGCTGTCCTGCATTTATACGAAGCAATATGCCACTTACTTGTGGCTGCATCACACTAAGTTCTTGAATCACCTTCCAGCTATTATCAGGCGAACGATCACACACAAAAACTATCTCGAACTCGTCGGATCCAAACTCATTTTCGGCCAGGACTTTCTGAATTTGCGATACCAACTCCCGCAAGACTAATTCACTTCCATATACAGGTATTACGATCGACAGTTCATAGTCATGGTCATGCTCATTTACCATAGTATTTCCTTATCAAACCTTCAATGTATTCATTACTAAAATTAATGCCTATTTTAGTTGCCGCGTCGAGTGCCATACTTGATTCTATTAAAGACGTCCCGCCCGCTTCAACAAGTGAATAGTTTGCCTTTATACCTAATACTATTTCAAAAATAGTTACCAGCTCCGTAACATATAGATCAAACGGCGTCGCAATATTTATTATTTTTCTATTGGCATGCGATGACTGTACTAAATAACTGCAAATTGAAGCAACGTCCTCTATGTCAATCAGATTTCTTTTTGCATGACGCCAAACCAAGAAGTGCGTCCCATCAACAATATTCTGACAAATAAAGTTTGTTAGCGTATTAGGATTTGGAGTTTTACCCACAACTTGTGGCAATCGAAATATGTGGTAATCAGCAGCCGATTGAACAAGCGTTTCCATCTCGATCTTATGCATCACATAGGCTGTATTTCGCAACTCGTAGTCTTCTATGCTACATGTGCTGAAATACAGTATCATTTTCTGTCGATGCAGCGCCTCAATCAACATCAGCTTTTCACGCAAGAAAGCCTCACTTCTATTCTCGCGAGAATTAGAAACACCAGAAGCAAATACTATTACATTTGGATTGTCCCCAAAATGCTGCCTGCAGACGGAAGCAATCAATCCATTGCCAATTATCATATTTATCCTTGCTTAGACTTTTCAAGATTCCACGACTCATAATTCCTAGTAGCCATACAAGGACGTTTAAACACTCACTTGTTGTCATTAATCTGGATGCCAGCTCCTAATTTTAGAATACAGTGAAGGCGCAACAAATTCGTACGTCCGCTTTTCGCCGACAAATCCCTAAATAATTTCAATTTCAGGGAACGGGAAAATAAACTTTCCGCCAGACGCAAGGTATTCTTTTTCACGCCGGAGAATGCCATCCTTGAAATGCCAAGGCAATACTAGGAAGTAATCGGGCTTCATGGCGCGTGCTTCCGCTTCAGAAATAATTGGAATATGCGACCCCGGTGTCACACGACCAAATTTCTCCGGATTTACTTCAGCGATAAACGGAATATCTGCGCTAGTAAAGCCGCAGAATTGAAGAGTTACATTACCTTTAGTCGAGGCACCATATCCAAATACTTTTTTTCCATCTGCAACTAGAGCTCTAACAAGTCGCACCAAATCATCGCGATGTCGGAAAACGCGCTCTTCAAAATCGCGGAATGGCTTGGGGGTATTTAATCCCATGCGATCTTCTTGCTCCAGCAACCAATCGATGACAGGCCGATTAACTTTTTGGCTGGTGTTGGATGCTTTTGCTGCAGTCACGGCAAAGCTCCCGCCGTTGATATTATTCATGACCACGTCAATGAGTTTAAGGTTTGCCGCTTCAAGAATCTTGGCGACCACTCCCAAAGAGTAGTATTCGATATGCTCGTGGCAGATGGTATCGTACGAGTTAGTCCGTAACATCGCTGGCATGTAACTTTGCTCAAAATGCCAAACGCCATCGTTGGCCAAGACAGATTCGATTTCCTTCGCAAATTGAATAGGCTCTTCAAGGTCGTAAAACATCGCAATTGAAGTCACGATTTTGGCGGGTTGACTCATGACTGAACGATAAGCCTTTGAGCTAAAAAAATCCGGAACCAGCTTGACGTCAGCAGGATAGTATTCGGCAAATTTACGGCCAGTCGGATCAATACCTACTCGCTTCAACCCTTCTATCGAATAAGCTTTTAGTGTGGTCGCATCATTGCTACCAATATCCAAAACAACGTCACCAGACTTTGGCTCAGCTAATCGTTCAAGGTAACGAACTTTATTGGTAAGGTGATCAACCATTGACTGATTGAGGCCAGAGCGATAGCCATAGTTGTCACCGTACATTTCAGACGGATTATAGGAGTGCTTCAACTGTAGAAGACCGCTATCGGGAGACCAAACTAATTCTAACGGACCTTTAGTTACGTTTTCATTTGCAGTTTTAGGAAAAACACCTGTCAAGGACTGGAATCCAAGATTCAAGACGGAGACCAAGTTTTCACTTTTTCCAACTCTACAACGACTAATTTCTTTGTATGCACTCATGTTGATCCTTATGTATTTCAAATAATTTAACTTTAAACCTTGCCTGCGTGTATTTGATTAATTCTGTTGCTCTCGCACCTCATCACCAAGGTCACAGCTTCTTGAGCAAGCTGACTAACTCATCGTGCTGTTCTTGTGGCGCATTCATTACTAAAAGATTAGCCCTCACGGCATTTACCCAGTCTGGATATATCTCAGCTTTTATTACTCTCCTCAAGTTTTGAACAGCCTCTGAATTACTTTCAAAGACGGTTCGAATTGCGTTTAATAGATCTACAATTTGAATCTTTAACCTCGAAAGCATCCCATCTTTAGAAAAGCTATCATTCCCCCCTCTTCGATCTAAAATTACTTCATGCTTGTAATACAATTTAAAGGGCGATTTCGTCAAGGACCAGAGCCTACCAATGTGAGCCCAATGGCTACCATCTAAGTCAGAATTCAATTGCACTCTGAGCCAAGTTTCTCTTTTAACAATCAAACCACTCATGAAAGAAAAAAAAGCCTCCGATGTTAAGGCTAAAGACAAGTAATCTGAACACTCTCCTTCATTATCAAGCTGAAAAATCCTATCCTCTTGAATATCTAATACTGGCCAATCCTTAATGACGTTTAAATCAAAATGGCATTCGTTATGACGGCATAAAATCAAGTCTGGCTCGTGTTTATCAATGATCGAAAGAATTGATTTTATGGATCGTGGCTGAATAACATCATCGCCGGAGAAAAGCCAACAATATCTACTGCTCACCAATTCAACGCTTTTTGCCATATCGAAATCGATACCTCCCTTTTTTTGAGCCTTAACATATCGAAGATTGGGATAGTGCTGTTGATAAGACCTTACAACCAGTTGTGTGTCGTCAGTAGAACAACCATCAAAGACAAGTACTTCAACATTATTTTCAAAGGATTCGTCGAGAAGGCTCTCCAGACACTCTGGTAAAAAAGCACCAAAATTGTAAACTGGTATTGCAATAGAAAGTAGATTATTGGTATTAGCCATGATAAATACCTTTCAATTCCTTAGGCGGGATGCTTGCCAGTGGGTTATTCTGTTCAAAAGCATTCTCATAGATTACTTCAGCCTGCTGAAGAAACTTACCAAATTCGCTAAGGTGTCTATAGCGCCGAATGAAACGTATAATATTGAACTGTTTATACATCTCTAGATTTTCCGATGTATATACCATCTCCAAAAACGTAAGGGTGTTTTGGAGGGTATGTTTCCTCCATGGATCTACTTCTTTCGTGGGAATACCATTCAATTCAGCAAAATCATAAACTTCCGGAACACGCTCAAGGATCCAGAGTGGTGCATAACGCCCCCAGGACACATTCAAATTGACGGTGATTAGTGGTTCACTTTCCCAATAACCTTTTGCTTCCATCATGTTGGACAAGATGTATTTCGTGGTGGGAACACAGGTTTGTAAGCTGGAAAATGCCTCGCCACTAGTATCCTGTGAGTAGATACGCCTCGCGTAATTTCTTTTGGCCACGAACGAGTAAATTGCCGTATAAAAGTTCTCGTTATAGCAGGAAATCTCTTTCACTAGACCTTCATGCGAGCTTGATCCCTGGCAAATTGTTGTTGCTGTTTTTAGATACTTTTTGAGATTTTCTTTTTTTGGTGCTTTTATATCGGTAGCATAGGCGTAGTTAAGGTTAATCAGTTCGGGTTCCTTGGCCTGTATTATGCTAATAATTTTTTCCAGTGAGCCCTGATGGATGATGTCATCATCACCTATAAGCCACACATAGTCGCCTCTAGCAAGACTTACAGTCTGTGGCAGATTACCCAACATGCCAATATTAGCGCCATTGCTGTAAAACGCAATCTGATCATGATGTTGATATTTAGAAAAAATATCACCGACATTTGTTGATGCTGATGAGCAGTTATCACAAACAACCAACTCAACCTGGTGTCCGAGATGTTTGGCGATTTCTATGAAATTCTCAATATTCAGTTCCAGCCAATCAGCTCTTTCATAAGTTGTGATGCAAACTGACAGCAGTGGTCTTGCAGGTGGTTTGAGGTTGCTACTCCCATCTACTTTTCTATATTCCGGCTTCTTATTCCTGTGTAATTCATTGATTAGATAAGATATTTCACTTGCATAGTCATCCCAGGTTTTGAAGTAGCGTCGGGTAATTTGCAATTCCAGCTTTTGATAGTACTCATGATTGTTAGCAAGTAAGAGTATGGCTTCGCTAAGTTTTTCGACGTCTTTAACATCTACCGATAAGCACCCTCCGCTAATAGCAAGCTCCATCATCTGCCCAAAGTTTGCACAAATGCATGGGCATCCAAACCATAGACTTTCGACGATAGGCAAGCCAAAACCTTCTTCAACAGATGGGAATATAGTGAAATCTGCTTCTTGATATTGTTTTTCAAGAATGCTGTCATTGGCATTCTTAATCCAAACTACATTTTTGGATTGTTTAACAAGGGCTTCTACTTTGTCCGATAACTCATGGTCAAAAGTGTCGCTACTGCCGACTATGACGAGCTTTAGTTTTCTTTGTGATTGTTTTTCTGCAGCCAAAAACGCATTAAGTAAGCCAATATGATTCTTACGCGGTTCTACAGTGCCGACGGTGAGAATAGTGCATATATCTGAGGTTTGATTCATAGGATTGCCTGAACGTTTCCGTACTGGAAATTCTGCGGGGAGTGCGACTGGTTTTAGTCGCTGTTCAAGGAGCAATCCTCTCGTTAAAGTTGTATTGAGGAAAGCAAGCAGATCAGAATTACTCGTTTCCGAAATAGAAAACACAGAATCCATCTGATCCAGCATAGTCATATATTCTTTATGGGCATTGGTGAAATTTACTGGGTAGATATCAGCAAGCTTATAAGGAATAGCGTCATAGAAGATTGCAGCGCATTTAATGTGCCTTGATTTGAATTCATCAATGACTCGCTGCTGAACACCAAGTGAACGATTGAGTGGAAGATCAACCATCAAATAGGTCGCATCTTCGCTCTCTTTTTCCAGATCAAATATTTGGCACCACTCATTCCTGTCAGGTCCATTCCACTTTTCCAAGTATTCAAGGTCTTTAGTGGTGGCAAGATCGATAATGCTTAAGCTTTCGTTCCATTTCAAAGGAACAAGGCTGTGCCCTTGTTGAATTAGTCGTTTTGCAAGTTGGCGATTAACTCTTTGTATTCCTGTGTTACCGGAGGCTGCAAGTGTAGCGTCCACCCAATAGTAAATTTTCCCCGTGCAGCGTCTTCCATATTGATGCCGATCCATGTCGCTTAAAATTAACTCTGCATACTCATGCCAGGTTTTAACATTTCGCTCCAAAATTTCTTTGATCTTTTCCTTGTAAAGACCTTCATTATGGATCATCTCCGACAGGGCAGCTAAAAGCTCCGCAACATCTCTGACATTGACAGTCAGACATCCACCCTTCAAGCTTAATTCATTCATTGAGCCAAAGTTGGCGCATATGCATGGGCGCAAGTGCCACAAGCTCTCTACGATTGGTAGTCCATAACCTTCTTCCAGAGAAGGAAAAATTGTGAAAGCAGCGTTCTGAAAAAAGGAATCTATCTCTCTATCGCTTGCTGAATAATAGAGTTCAATATTGGGGTTATTCAAACATTCTTTTTCGATGGTGCGTCTATAATCATCGCGAACAAGACCTACAATCTGAAGCTTCCATTCAGTGTTCTGATTGGATTTACAATATTCATTAAATGCCTTAATGAGTGTTATTTGGTTCTTACGCTCATCGATAGTGCCGAGACAGAGTATGTTACTCTGACCTTCACCCCGATTTGGCATAACCCGTACACCATTTTTCTCTTCTGGCAATGGGTTAGCTATTACTGTTGGGAATTGACTAATGCTAAGTTTTTCATTTTGCCAAAAATAGTCAATGAGGCCTTTAGACGCATAGTGTGAAATTGGCCAAATGACGTCAGCAAGCGAAATATCAGAAATATAATTCATGTGTTTCTGAGCATTCGACGAGGCATCTTCTGTTATAAGAGGGATCATATCGTAGAAAATAACCCCAACCTTTAGGCCGTAATCTCGAGCTAACTTTATTAAACGGGATGTCGGTGGCGGCATGTGCACCGAATGGTAAGTAACTTCAGGTATAACGAGCCAGTGCTTCCTTGGGTGATCCTTCAGTGAACTTACGAGCGTTTTAAAAAAAGCTGGCTCATAGTAGCGCTTGTCATCTAGGCCTATTCTAAAGCCAGAGAAACCCACAAATTTTTGCAGTTCATCTTGATTTAGAGGACAAAATTCCAGATTCGCAGCGTCAAGCTTAACCAAAATAATGGTTTCATTAATATTATTTGCCAAGCTCGATGATAATTTATGGCAAACCCTCTGAACGCCAGTAACTCTGTCAAAAATTGCCGTGTGTTCAACATAAAACAGAACAACTCTCTTGGTCTGATCGATGGCGATGTCAGCAAAATTACCGGCTTGATTCAACTGGCCATCTTGTGGAGATGCTTGGAGCATCGTCATTATTTCTGGATGATTTTTCGGGCTATAACTCAAAAACCCCTTTGCCATTGCTAATTTTCGAATTTTTCTCTCAATCTTCGGAAATTTTTTCAGAAGCAGGGAAACCTCCATTCTTAAAGCAGAGTGTTTCATAGCATAAGCCATTGCTTTCAACAGAAACCACCTCACAATCCTCTTAGGCAGATAAACAAGCAAGGTAAACAGCCTAATTAGAAAATCGAAAAAACGCCGCACAAATTTCGAAAGATTTCTCAACGGCCTAGTAATGGTCCATGAAGTACTTATATAAAATGCCTGCAACTGATGATTCAGCTGTTCCGCTTCCACGTACCAATGATGGGATGATTGATTAAGCTCGTAAACTCTTGCTTCAAATTCCTGAGCCTTGACTTCAAATTCCTGAGCCTTGACTTCAAATTCCTGAGCCTTGACTTCAAATTCCTGAGCCTTGACTTCGGAAGCGTTACTGCATGTTTCAGCATCAATCACTCGCTGGATATAAAGCGCCTGCGAACTAGAAATAAAGTCATCTAGGACATTCGGGGGTGAGCTAAATGCCGGTATCAGTTCTTCATGTTCTTTAGCCACATAGAAGCGATTAAGCCCATCAAAAAATACAAAGTTGTATCCTCCACTAATTACTTTACTCTCCCACTTTTCATATTCAGGCTGATGGGAAATAGGATCAAGCGATTCAACAACTAATACCCAAGGTCTAAATCTCTCAAAATCAAGCCCAGATATTACTTCCGCTTCAGCACCTTCAACATCGATCTTTATAAAATGAATTGTTTTATTGCCATGACTTTCCAAAATAGTGTTCAATCTGTGCTGCTGAACTTCTTTTAAACTGGCTTGGCCATTAGCACGATATAACTCACCAACACGTTGGTTAGAGGTTGACCAGCCTCGGGTTGCCGTTTCGTAAAACGTCACTATTTCATCGCTAGCACCTACTACAAATGCCAGATTAACATCACGACTTCGTTCTTTTTGCAATCTTTCAAAATACACTAGCGATGGTTCAATATTAATTCCGTTCCAGCCGTGCTCATAAAATAACTTTGTTACCGAATCTTCAACCGGATCATTAGCACCGACGTCAATGTAAAATCCCATTGCAACATGTTTAAGAGCCCGCCAAAGAATGATATCCTCATGATTTTGCGCGTAAGAAATAATGCTCACTATATAACTTCCTCATGCTGGCGACAGATAGAAAAATTGGCATCAAGGAAATTACTACCAATAAAATAATCACGATCTGCGTTTATCACTTCAAATACAAGCATATTGTCTACCCATTCGTAATTGTTAATTAAGTGGGTGTCACTACTGACCAAAGCAGGGGAAACAGAATAGGAGCCCGTGCCAAGCGTGCAAAGGAATTGCAACTTATATTCAATAGATTCTTTATCCTTAAGATCTTTCTCAACTTGGCGGGTATGCCAGGTATTGGTTCCCCATACCACATGGCCTTGTTTGTCACAAATTTTCAGCCCCAATACAAGTTGTGGAAGTTGCGCATGTATGGATGCATTTAGTCTTAACTCTAGTGCTTGTCCAACCTTTGCAACTGCCACCTCGTCACCTGTAATCGCATCGAATAAATTAATGGATCTAACGCGTGCTTCGCCGGTCCCGCTTTTAGTAAGTAGCCAACCGTCCTTATTGCGGCGTTGCTCCACCGTGAGTTTAGCATTTTCTTTTGCGGAAATGATTGCGTTGTAGTAGTCCACAACCTCATCAGGTTGCCCATCTTTTAGCACAACACCTTTTTCCAAAAGGATGACGCGGTCACATAATGTGCGTACATCAGCCATGCTATGAGTAACAAGCATAATTGAAACTCCTTGATCTCTAAATTGGCGTATTCGATCAAAGCTTTTGTGCTGAAAATAGCTATCACCCACCGAGAGCGCTTCATCCACAATCAACAGGTCGGGCTTAAAAGCCGTAGCTACACTAAAAGCCACGCGCATTTGCATGCCGCTGGAGTAGGTACGTACAGGCTGATCGAAATACTCGCCGACCTCGGCAAAAGCTTCAATTTCAGGCATGGTGCGTTCAATGTCTGCCTGACTGTAGCCCATTAGCCCGGCGGAATGAAAGGCGTTTTGCCGTCCTGTCAGATCCGGATTAAAGCCCATGCCAAGTTCCAGTATTGCGGACACTCGACCGGTGAGATACACCATACCCTGCGTTGGTTGCGTTGTGCCGGTAATCAGTTTGAGCAGAGTGCTTTTACCCGCGCCGTTTTGGCCGACAATACCGACCGCCTCGCCGGGGCCGACGGAAAAGCTGACATCCTTGAGCACCCAGTGTTCTTCGCGCGGGGCAATGGAGGGCATAAACCACGACGCGACGCGACGCAATTCGCTACCCCATTGGCGGTAAGACTTACCGAGATTTTGTACATGCAATTCGCCGCTCATAGTTGATCTACCATTTCTGAGCTTGCCTTGCGAAAAATAAGTAATGAAAAAGCCAGGAGTATAGTGGCAACGATTGCTGTTTCTGCTAAGTCCGTCCAATTAGGTGTGCGATTATACAGCAGCACATCATGATAACTATTGACGATGGGAATGAGTGGGTTTAACGCCAGCCACCCGCTATATTGCTGTGGAATAATGTTCACCATGTAAACCACTGGCGTGAACCAGAACAAAAATTGCATGACAACAGGCACGACCTGCCCAATGTCTCGCATAAATACATTAAGCACACCCAACCCCAACCCAAGACCAACGGCAAAGGCGACTGTGATTACCATAAGCACTGGCAACCAGATGAGCGCGACACCTGGAGTGTGACCCAGCACGCTGAAAATCGCTAGGATCGCGACCAAAAGAAGTAGGTTGTTGACAAGGGCGCTACCTGTAACAATGAGTGGCAAGGCAATTTTCGGGAAGGCCAGTTTTTTGAGAATATTGCCGTTGTCGATGAACAGGGTCAAGCAGCGGTTGACGATTTCAGCAAAAAGCGACCATCCCAAGGTGCCCGCCATGAGGTAGATGGCATAGGCATACTGGTTATCGATACCAGGCAACTTGGCAGACAGAACGGCAGATAGAACGAAGGCGTAGATAAAGACTTGCGCTAGCGGATTTAATATCATCCAGAGTCCACCTAAACGGCTACGGATAAATTTGGTACGCAATTCGGTTTTGATGGATGAGATGATAAAAAAACGATAACGCCAAGCGGCGAGCAGCATCGCTTTCATTCTACGTTCCCTGTTATGGCAACGAGCTTACGGACAGATTTAGACTGCAAAAACAGATTAAATTTTAAATATTTCATTATAATCTCAAGAAACGCGCGGCTATCACGCCTTCAAGATCGTAGCGTAATGAACGACAAGTTTCAATTATGTTGTTCATCAAACCCTTCCATACACATCGCCATGGCGCACGATATCTTCTTCACTCAAGTTAGCGCCTGTCTGTACCTCAATCACCACAAGATTCTTATCGGTATTGTTGCTGAGGCGGTGCAGGCAACCCGCAGGGATATAGGTCGACTCGTTGGTGGACACAATAATCTCTTGGTTGCCATGCGTCACCGTTGCTGTGCCGCACACCACCACCCAGTGCTCACTGCGCCCAGCATGGGTCTGGAGACTTAATTTGGCGCCAGGCGTCACAATGATGCGCTTAATCTTAAAGAACGGGCCCTCCTCTAGTACGCAGTAACTGCCCCAAGGCCTCTGCACAGTGAGGTGCGTCGCGGCCATAGTCGGATAGCGTGCCTTGACTTGGTCTACAACCAACTTCAACTCTTCGGTACGGCTACGATCGCAAATCAACGTCGCATCAGCAGTCTGGATCACAACTAGGTTATCCACGCCAAGCGTTGCTAAAATACCATTCTCGCTCCATAAGAGACTGTTCTTACTATCCGAGGCCACCACCTCACCCCGGGTCACATTGCTGTTGGCGTCCTTGGCATGGCGCTGGTAGATGGACTCCCAGTTACCTAGATCACTCCAGGCCATGTCCACCGGCACCACCGCAATCTTGTCGCACAACTCGACCAGCCCATGGTCCATGGAAAGGCTCGGCAATTTTTCGTATTGGGTGAGAATGTTGGCGTCGGTGATATTAAGAATCACCGCAGCGATATCGGGCTGGTAGCGTGCTAGCTTTTCCATGAAGGCGTCCGCGCGGAACACGAACATGCCACTGTTCCACAGGTAACCCTCTTTGATGTAACGTTCTGCGTTGTCACGGTCTGGCTTTTCGACAAAGGAATTGACGGCGTGGATATCAAGGTTGGCCGCGCCTAAATGAAGTGACGCACCCGGCTTAATGTAACCGTAACCAATCGCGACCTCCGTGGGCTTGATGCCAAGAAGCGCCAGGTAACCCGCCTCGGCCGCAACTTCAGCCGCGTCCCAGGCAGCAATAAAGGCCTTTTCATCATCGATGGCGTGGTCTGAGGCGAAGACGCCAATAATGGCGGTAGGATCCATGTCATGGATGCGGCGCACGGCAATCGCAATCGCGGCCAAAGTATTCTTGGCAATGGGTTCAGCCATGACGCCGTCTACGGCGTCGGGCAATATTTCAGCGAGCTGACCCTTGACTTCAAAACGATGACTTTCATGGGTGACGGTGATGAGGCGGTTGGCGGGAATTTTCTGGCAAACGCGGCGTGCGGTCTGCTGTAGTAGCGTGCTGTCACCATTTAACGGCAGCAGGTGCTTGGGCTTGAGTGAGCGCGATAGCGGCCATAGGCGCGTACCGGAACCCCCACATAAAATCACCGCATAACGATTACCCATAAAGACACTCTTTGTAGACTATTTTTTATTGTGCGTGCACGTACACGCATGGTGACCGAATTATTCAGAAAGCAAGCCAGCAGGTTATTGTCTTGTCTTGTCTTGTCTTGTCTTGTCTTGTCTTGTCTTGTCTTGTCTTGTCTTGTCTTGTCTTGTCTTGTCTTGTCTTGTCTTGTCTTGTCTTGTCTTGTCTTGTCTTGTCTTGTCTGTATTATTTTAAACATCTGCCGCAACCCTCACAAGACTTATGTGTCTATTTTATATTTTATTTGTGACCACAAAATGAACGCAATTTACTATCACATTGACCACTATACGCACGTATCTACCCATCTAATGTAACAAGAACCAGCCGCGAAACGAATACGTGTAAGCCCTTAATCAAGCTTGCCTTATGGCTATCAATTTTACACTAAGCCACTATTGCAGGGCATAGGAGAAGCTCCCGACCAACGCCCCAAGGCCGTGGACATGGAACGCTAACGCCGTAGAGCGCACAGTTGTCATCCAAGGTGCTCACTTGCAAGCGCGAAATGGGGTCCGCGATGATGACTTGATCGGTGGTAGGCGTGTTGTGATCGGTGGTGGCCAAAATAGAG
>Ga0316225_1002811_pt1 | contig 14010 bp, 10 predicted proteins | sample TBH18015metaG_FD_206010 | JGI IMG/M metagenome (GOLD analysis project Ga0316225, IMG submission 206010) | Freshwater microbial communities from Trout Bog Lake, Wisconsin, USA - TBH18015 | ecosystem: Environmental > Aquatic > Freshwater > Lake > Hypolimnion/Profundal zone | place: USA: Wisconsin... | reverse complement strand
CGCCCCGACGAAGAATGAAGCTTACCCTATTCCGCGCCCCGGGTCCATCATCCTTTGTTCCGGCCGCGCAGGAGGGCCAGGACGGCCTTGAAGGCGTCCGGTTCCGGGGTGGCCCGGGGCTGGATGGCCGCGGGCGGGTCGCAAGGCACGATCTCCATGGAACGGAAGTCCTGGCGCCACATCCGGGTCAGGCGCGCGCGCACCTGGGGCCAGGTGGCGGCGGCGGAGCGGCGCAGGTTGGGGATGATGTGCGGCTCCCAGCAGCCCACCACCAGGACCCCGCGGTGCAGGCGCAGCAGACAGGTGTTGTGGACCAGGGCCGGGCCCACCACCAGCAGCCAGGACGCGCGCAGGCGCGCCTCGAGCCGGGCGTGGGCATCGACGCCGCGGCCGGCGGCGTCCCGCAGGGGCACCAGGCCCGGGTCGCCGGGACGGGTCATTCCTGCAGGCCCGGCGGCGGGATCCGGGAACGGGCGCGCAGGTCGTTGAACAGCACCGGCGAGGCCAGCACCGGAATCATCCGGCCGCCGGCCTCGTCGTAGAGGGTGGTGACCAGCTGGTGCAGCTCCCCGGCCTGGCGGAACAGGACATCGTCCACTGTGCGCACCCGGCTGGCGGGGATGGCGTGGGTGTCGCAGACCCGGATGGCCTCCTCCAGGGTGGTCCCGGCGAAATGGCCGGCCAGGATCGCCACCAGCCGGTCCCGGTCCCGGACCCGGCCGCGGTTGCAGCGCCAGTCCGGCTCCTGGTCCAGGTCGATGCCGGCCCAGAGGGCCAGCACCTCGAACTGGCGGTCGCTGCCGCAGCAGATGGCCACCTCCCCGTCCCGGCAGGCGAAGGTCTGGTGGGGCACGATCTGGGAATGGGCGCTGCCCTGGCGCCGGGGCGCTTCGCCGGTCATCAGGGTCTCGGCGGCCACGTTGGCGAGCAGGGCCAGGGCCGCCTCCATGAGCGGGACCTCCACGTGCAGCGCCTCGCCGGTGCGCTCCCGGTGCAGCATGGCGGCCTGGATGCCGTTGGCCAGGTAGAGGGCGCCGACGATATCGACCACCGGGACGCCGGCCTTGGTCGGACGCCCGTCTGGCTCTCCGGTGAGCGACATGATGCCGCTTTCCGCCTGCAGGACAAAATCATAACCGGGCCGCCGGGCGGCAGGGACATCCGAGGCGAAGCCGCGCACCGAAGCCACGATCAGCTTGGGGTAGCGGTCGTGGATCTTCTCCCAGGTGAGCCCCATCTCCTCGGCCGCGAGGGGTTTGAAGTTCTCCACAAGCACGTCGGCGGAGGTCATCAGCTCATGCAGGATGGCCCGGCAGCCCTCGTCGGCCAGGTCCATGGCCAGGCTGCGCTTGCCCCGGTTGGCGCAGCGGAAGAAGGCGCTGTCTCCCTTGGGGCCGTCGAAGGGCGGGCCCCAGCCGCGGGTGGGGTCGCCGGCGGCCGGCTCGATCTTCAGGACCTCGGCGCCGAAGTCCGCCAGCAGCTGGGTTGCGAACGGCCCGGCGAGGATGCGGGAAAAATCCAGGATCTTATAGTGGGAGAGGAGATGGGACACAGGCCGGAGCTCACGGGAGTGTCTTGAGGATACGCTGGATCGAGGCCGCCCTGCGCCCTTCCGTGACGACCAGCACGGCGTGCAGCTGGGCGTCCCCTTCGGCCACGTCCCAGCGTTCCCCCTTGACCTTGAGGAACCGGCTCAGGCTCGCCTCTTTTTTCATACCGATGACCCCGTCATAGGGGCCCACCATGCCGATGTCGGTGACGTAGGCGGTGCCGCCGGGCAGGACCTTGGCGTCCAGGGTCGGCACGTGGGTGTGGGTGCCCAGCACCGCGGTGACCCGGCCGTCCAGGTAGTGGCCCATGGCCTGGGCCTCGCTGGTGGCCTCGGCATGCATGTCGATGAACACCAGATCGGCCCGCTCCCGGGCCAGGATGCCATCGACGCACCGGAAGGGGTCGTCGCAGGTCGGCATGTGCACCCGGCCCATGAGATTGATCACCAGTACCTCGAGGCCGCCCGGGGTGTGCAGCTTCACCCAGCCGTTGCCCGGGGTGCCGGGCGGATAATTGGCGGGACGCAGCAGCCGGGACTCAACCTGATAGTAGGGAACGATGTCTTTAACATCGAAGGCGTGATTTCCCGTGGTGATGACCTGAACCCCCAACTCCTCGAACCATTGCCGGGCGATCCGCTCGGAGATGCCGTGTCCGTGGGCGGCGTTCTCGCCGTTGATGATGACGAAATCAACCGCATGCTCGCGCCGGAGCCCCGGCAGGTGCGTCTCCACCAGCCTGCGGCCCGGTTCCCCCACGACATCGCCAAGAACCAGAACTCTCATGGAAAAACCTTAACAGGGCCGGGCCCGGCCCGCCCGCGCCCGGCAAGGGGATGAAAATGAAAAAAATGCATTTACCCAGGCACTCCGGCCCCGCTCACGGCACCAGATAGGGAACCTTCCCCACGGCGGTCCGTCCGTTTCGATCCTGCTAGGCTTTCCTTTTGCCGAGATGCGCATGCCCTTCCCCTTGAAAACCCTTCTCACGGTCTGCCTGGCAGGCCTCCTGTGGCCCCGGGCCGCGGCCGCGGCGGAGCCGCCGCCGGCCACCATGCCCGTCCAGGATATCAAGGTGGGCATGAAGGGCGTGGGCCGGACCGTCTTCCAGGGCGGCAAGATCGAGACCTTCAACTTCGAAGTCCTGGGCGTGGCCCGGGACATCGCCCCGGGCCGCAGTCTCATCATGTTCCGGGCCAGCGGCGGCCCGCTGGCCGAGACCGGCGTGGTGGCGGGCATGAGCGGCTCCCCCTGCTACATCGACGGCAAGCTGATCGGCGCCCTCTCCATCGGCTGGGGCTTCGAGAAGGCGCCCATCGGCGGCATCACCCCGATCGGCGAGATGCTTGAGGGACTCAAGGATCTCAACGAGGCTCCGGCCATCCGCACCCCGCTGATCCTGCCCAAGATGGAACCCCCCAAGGTGCTCAAGGCGGCGCTCACCGGGCACATGGTGCCGATGGCCGAGCTGATGGGCATGCCGGACCTGCCGGCCGGAGCCCAGATGCTGCCGTTGCCGGTGTTCGGTGCTTCCGCCGACCCCGAGCTGCAGTCCTTCTGGCAGGGCACCCCGTTCCGGCCCATGGGCGGCGGCGGCTCCGGCTCCGGCGGCGGCGAAGCCAGCCCCATGGAACCGGGCGGGATGGTCGGGGTGAACCTGGTCCAGGGCGATTTCTGCTACTACGCGTCCGGCACCATCACCTATGTCTCGGGCAAGAAGATCCTCTGCTTCGGCCACCAGTTCTACAACCTCGGCCCGGTCGACCTGCCCATGTGGTCGGAGACCGTGGCGGCCTGCATCCCCAGCTACCAGGAATCCTTCAAGCTGGCCATGCCGGTGGCCCCGGTGGGGGCCCTGCGCCTGGACCGGAGCATGGGCATCGGCGGGCTGCTGGGCGCCGAGGCCCACATGGTGCCGCTGCGCATCGGCCTGAACCTGGCGGGCAAGCGCAACCTCAACTTCAAGTTCGAGGTCATGGACCACCCGGTGGTCACGCCCAACCTGGCCGCCGCCGTCCTCGCCCAGACCATCACCACCCACGTCCGCGGCCTGGGCTTCCAGAGCCTGTCCCTGCAGGGGAACATCAAGCTGGCGGGACACCCGGCCATCGAGATCGAGAACATGGTGGCCGACCTCAACGCCAACCGGCTGGCCAGCTACCTGGGCGGGATCCTGCAGCTGCTGACCATGAACCCCTGGGAGCGCCCGGTGATCGAGGGCATCTCCCTGACCGTCAAGGCCGAGGAGCGGCTGGACCTGACCGCCATCGCCGGCGTGCGCACCCTCAAGGCCCGGGTCAAGCGCGGCGAGAACCTGCCCGTGCTGGTCACCCTGCAGAACATCCAGGGCGTGCGCGAGACCACCGTGTTCAACCTGTACGTGCCGCCTTCGGCCCGGATCGGCAAGGCCACCCTGCTGGTGGGCGATGGCTTCAGCCTGATCAACGCCGACCCGGACGAGCGCGCCATCGACATCTCCGGCCTGGCCGACCTGGTCCGCCTGCTCAACGGCGGGCTCCGCAACAACCACGCCTACGGGCTGCTGGTGCAGGCCCAGGGCGGCGCCGGCCTGCGCGGGGCGCGCATCGAGGGTGTGCCCCCCACCATCACCGCCATGCTCGGCGCCGACGGCGACTTCAACGCCAACCGCCTGCAGCGGCAAGTCATCAGCCGAGGTGTCCTGCCACTCGATTCCGAGGTTCGGGGCCTGATCAGCATGGAACTGGAAATCGAGTAGGCCGCATGCGGAGAAACATGATGAACACGTCGAATACCCTCAAGACCGCGCTGGTCGCGACCGTCCTGGCGGCGGCCGCCCTGGCCCAGCAGCCCGCGGCCAGCTTCGCCTCCTTCAACGACTGGCTCACCGCCGACGCCAAGGGCGTGCGGATCGGCGCCGACGGCCGGCTGCGGCTGGCCCCGAACCTGCGCCGGGTCGCCCAGTTCCCGGAGGGCGTGGTCTGGGCCGCCGTCTCGGACGGCGCCGCCGGCGCCTACCTGAGCGCGGGCAACGAGGGCAAGCTGTTCCACTACACCGCCGGACAGGTCAAGCCCCTGGCCCAGGTCAAGGGCGGCATCGTCTTCGCCATGGCCCGGATCGGCCAGGACCTGGTCGTCGCCCCCAGCGGCGAGGGCAAGCTCTACCGGGTCAACCCGGCGGGCGAGGTCAAGCCGTTCGCCGACATCGAGGCGCGGCTGGTCTGGGCCATCGCCGCCGACGGCAGCGACCTGGTCCTGGCCGGCGGCGGCGAGAAGGGCGCCGTGCTGGTGCTGGCCCGGGAGGGCAGCAGCCGCAAGCTGGCCGGTCTCCCCGAGGAGACCGCCTTCACCGCCATCGCCCCGGACGGCAAGGGCGGCTACTACCTGGGCACCCACGGCCGCGGCCTGGTGGTGCGCTACACCGGCGTGCGCAACGGCGACCGGCTGGAGACCCTGATGGCCACGGGGTTCGAGGAGGTCCACGCGCTGGTCGTGGACGCCGGTCAGGTCTACGCAGGCGCCACCAACGGCATCTCCAACCGGTTCGCCTCGGGCAGCCTGGAGGCCCGCGAGGGCTACCTGGCCGAAGTCGGCACCACCACCAAGTCGGCCGTGATCCGGCTGGACCGGGACCGGGTGCCCCGGACGCTCTGGCAGAGCGCCCAGAGCCAGATCTTCGCGCTGGCCACCTGGAACGGCCAGCTGCTGGTGGGCACCGGCAACCGCTCGCGGCTGTTCGCCATCCCCCTGGACGAGCCCGCCCGCGGCGAGGCCCCCTTCAGCGCCCTGCAGGACCTGGGCACCGCCCAGGCCACGGGCTTCCTGCCGGCCGGTTCCGACCTGCTGGTGGTGGCCTCCAACCCGGCCGAGCTGCACCTGATCAACCAGGTGCAGGCCACCGAGGGCAGCCTCGAGAGCAAGGTGCTCAAGGCCAGCCCCCTGGCCGACTGGGGCCGCGCCTACGTGGAGGCCGACACGCCGTCGGGAACCTCGGTGGACTTCCAGTTCCGCTCCGGCTCCACCGAGACCCCCGACAGCACCTGGAGCCCGTGGACCCCGCCCCTGCGCAGCGGCGAGCGCCCCAACATGGCCCCCGCCCGGTTCGCCCAGTTCCGCCTGAAGCTGGACAGCAGCCGCGGCGGCGCCACCCCCACCGTCGAGAGCGTCCAGGTGCACTGGGCCAACCGCAACCTGGCCCCGGTCTGGGAGCAGGTGGAGACCATGCCGCCGGGCCTGGTGATCACCCGCACCGGCCCGGCCGACGACATCGGCATCGAGCGGGTGCCCCTGGGCGTGCAGAAGCTGATCCCGTCCCTGGGCTACGCCGGCAGCGAGAAGCGCAGCTTCCGGCGCGGCTCCCAGGCCTTCGTGTTCCACGTCTCGGATCCCAACGGCGACACCCTGCAGTTCGCCATCCGCCTTCTGCCCGAATCCGGCGCCCCCATCGAGCTGGACCGGGCCTGGAACGAGAAGTTCTTCACCTTCGACACCCTGGGCGTCCCCGACGGCCGCTACCGCCTGGAGGTCACCGCCACCGACGCCCCCAGCCAGCCCTTCAACGCCGCCCTCGCCGCCACCTGGCGGACCGCGCCGTTCATCATCGACCACACCCCGCCGGCGATCTCCGAACTCTCCGCCCTGCCCGAAGGCGACGGCGTCCGCGTCAAGTTCACCGCCACCGACCAGACCTCGCTGCTCAAGGAGGCCGCCATCTCCGCCGACGGCGACGGCTGGCTGCAGGTGGTGCCGGAGACCCGCCTGTTCGACACCAGGGAGGCGACCTTCGACGTGCTGGTGCCGCGGGAACGGATCAAGGGCAGCCGCGTCCTGGTCAAGGCCGTGGACACCAACAACAACGAGCAGACCGCCAGCGTGGCGATCGGGGAAACCAGGAAGAAGAAATAGGAACAAGCCTGTCTTGGCTTTCCTCGGCGAGCCTATTCGACGAGGAAAGCATCAGAAATTGGCATCCTACGAAACGATTTCCACCAACGCAAGGACCGCTCCAGCCCCAGCCGCTGCCCGCGCTTCGGTGCCGGTGGCTTCATCCAGGTCCAGGAGGTGGTTTTCTTCCAGGAGCACTCCCGCCACCCGCGCCGGGCCGCGAACGCAGTAGACAAGCAGACGCGGCGCATCCGGAAGGGCCACAAATGCGGGTCCCAGTTCCAGCACAGTCAGTTCGTGCCGGATCTTGCCGCGGGCGGAGAGGACGTTGAAATCCTTGCAGGGGCCGGCCAGGAGGCGGCCCTGGGTGGTCCAGTCGCCGGAGAAGGACACCGGTTCCAGGGGGCGCGCCAGCACTTGGCGGCCTTGGTCGCCGTGGTCCAGTTCCATGCCGCCGCCGGATAGGAGCATCAGGGTGCGGTCGAGGCCCGGGAAGGCCGAGAAGGGGCCGGATTCGGCCACGTCGGCCATGCTCAGGCGCCAGAGGAAGCCCCCGGCCAGGGTGGCGCCGGGGGGATCGATGAGGAGTTCGGTGGTGGCGCCCTGGCCGTTCTTCCAGGGCATCACCCGGTACTGGCCGGGGTCGAGGATCCGGGTCAGCGGATCACCACGTCGTACGGCATGCGGGCGTAGATGCCCTGGGCGCTGCCGAACGATTCCAGGCCGCGGAGCACCTGCTGGACCTGGGCCTTGACCGGATCGGCCTGGCTCCGGGTGTAGTTGCGCTTGCCGCCGCTCAGCGCGCGCATGATCTTCTCGACCGCGGTGCGGGGTTCGGCGGGGCCTTCCAGCCGGTAGTCCTTCTCCACCTTGGCCAGCTTGGCCGCGTAATTCACCGCGTCCTGGAGGCCGCCCAGCTCGTCCACCAGCCCGATCTTGAGGGCGGCCGCCCCGGACCAGACGCGGCCCTGGGCGATCTCGGCGACCTTGTCCTTGGGCAGCTTGCGGCCTTCGCTGACCTTGGTCAGGAACTGGTCGTAGATCCAGTCCACCAGGGCCTGGGCCCGGGCCATCTCGGCGTCGGTCTTGGAGCGGGCGATGGTCATGGTGTTGGCCAGCTTCGAGGTCTGCACCCCGTCCCAGGTGATGCCGTGCTCGTTGGCGAGGCCCTTGACGTTGGGCATCAGGCCGAAGACGCCGATGGAGCCGGTGAGGGTGTTGGGCTCGGCGAAGATCCGGTCGGCGTAGGTGGCGATCCAGTAGCCGCCGGAGGCGGCCAGGTGGCCCATGGAGACCACCACCGGCTTGTCCTTGCGGGCCAGCACCAGCTCGCGCTGGATCAGTTCGGAGGCCGGGGCGCTGCCGCCGGGGCTGTTGATCCGCAGGACGATGGCCTTGATCCCCTTGTCCAGGCGCAGCCGACGCAGTTCCCGGCTGAGGGTGTCGCCGCCGATGCTGCCCTCGGTGCCGCCGCCATCGACGATGTTGCCTTCGGCATACACAAGGGCGATCCGGTTGCCGCCGGTGGCAGGGTCGTCGCCGGTCTTGAGGTAGGTGGCCAGATCGAGCTGGGGATAGTTGCCGTCGGCGGGCTTCTTGCCCGCGAGCGCCTTGAGTTCGTCCAGCACTTCGTCATAGGGGGCGATCTTGTCCACCAGGCCGGCCTTGAGGGCCTCGGCGGAGTTGAGGGTGCCCTGCTCGTCGGCCACGGCCTGGATGGCTTCCGGCGCGAGCTTGCGGTCCCGTGCCACGGACTGCTTCCATTCCCCCCAGAGGTCGCCCATGAGGACCTGCATCTCCTCCCGGTTGGCATCGCTCATTTGTTCCAGGATGTAGGGTTCGACGGCGCTCTTGTACTTCCCGGCCCGGGTGACCTGCACCTCGATCCCGTATTTCTTGAAGGCGTTGCCGTAGAAGGTGATCTCCGAGGCGTAGCCGGAGACGTCCATCAGCCCCAGCGGGTTGATGCAGACCTTGGACGCGCCGGCGCAGAGATACAGCTCCCGCTTGGTCCAGTACTGGTTGTAGGCGATCACCGGCTTGCCCGAATCCCGGCGGAAGCGCTGGATGGCCTCCCGCAGCTCCTTCAGGGCCGCGGGCCCCGAGCCCACCCCTTCCGGGCGGATGATCCCGGTGAGGAACAGCCCGCTGATGTTGCGGTCCTTGGCCGCCCGGTCGAGCCCCTGGATCAGGGCGTTGAGCGGCACCGACTCGGTTTCGCCGCTGCCGGCGGCCTTCTGCAGGAGCTCGGCCGGGCCGGGCTCCTGCTGGGCGTCGGTGAAGTTGGTGTTGAGGTCCAGGATCAGGACGGCCTTGGCCGGCACGGTCGGCTTGGAGGGTCCCATGGCGGCCGCGAACCCCACCAGGAGGATCAGCCCGCCGCCCACGAAGATCGAGAGGGCCAGCAGGGATGCAAAAAGCGACTTGAAAAAGTCCTTCATGGATAATCCTCCAGTCCGATGGTAACTCCCCCGGCCCCAGGTTGCGCCATGCGCAATCGCACCTCAATGACATTGAGATGAATTTCTGTCCTCTCGCCAGGGGTGGCCTGGCTTTCTCTCCCCATCCGGGGTCGGGGATTCGTCAACCCAGGGTAAATGGCTCTCGATTACATAGTCGATTTATTATTGACAAGGACTCAACCCAACCTACCATGGTGACGATCGGCCCATCTGTTAGGGGATGGACTTGCTAAACGGGCAGGGCTTGGACCTGCCAGTTGAGGGCGCTGAAGGTAGGTTCGTTATTTGAGCCACCCGGGCGCCCTTATTTTTTTCGGACGTTGCATGACGGTTAGGACAATGATGATTCGACATTTCATTTTATAAATTCGCGGCAAAGAAACCCTGAGACCACGAGGAAAGGATTGATTCAATTGCTGTGTAGACTTTTTATCGTACCCCTTTGTGCTGGCATCCTGGCCTGTGGTGGAGGAGGAAGTGGCTCCAGTCCATCCCCAACACCCACCCCAACTCCAACTCCCACACCAAAGACCTATGGGGTGTTCCGTCCTCTGGTAGCCAAACCGGCGGCCCATGTTGCTGCGGATAAGCGTTCCATCGCTTCAGCTCCTCCCCTTGCCACCACCGCTACCTCCAACATCAGTATCACGGCTAGGGCTAACCATCGTGCTTGCCAGATGCTCAACGGCAAGGTCCTTTTGGTTGGCGGGGACGAAGATCGATATAACCCATCCATGAATATCTACGATCCCGCCACCGAAACCTTCACTCGATCCCTTGCTTATCCTTCCGTTGTTCGTTATTACCAGGCTGGTAGTGGTTCCACCTATTCTTCTTTCGCCATTGTCAATCTCTCTGACGGCAAGGTTTGGATCGGTGGTGCCACGGCTCTAAATGATGATCCCAGTGGCGGCTATGAAATTTATGATCCCGTTACGGACCAGATTACTGAATACACCATTGTCAACAATCCCGATGACCCTTATTCCTTCCCTCGCATTCAGCCTGTGGATGAGGCTTACTACATCGGAAACAACCAGATTATGATGTTCTTCTCCTTTGGCTCACAGGGTATTCTAGATCTCAATACCAGTTTCATTCATATTATCGCCAATGATAAGCTTCAGGGCATTGGCAGTATGACTGGCACTTCTACCATTCAGGATATCAATGGGGATATTTGGCAGATTGGTGGTCAGACCCAGCCTGGGGGTACCCTTCCAAATGGAGGTAGTTGGGCCACTATCTTCAAGTTTACAGTTGCGACTCAAACTTGGAGTCGTATGCATGACATGAATACTCTTAGGGATGGCGCGGGTCTTGCCATACTTCCTGGCAATAAAATCGGTATTTACGGTGGTGAACAGTATGGAGTTACGGTTCCCCTGGAAAGTGTTGAGATTTACGATGAAGCTACCGATACCTGCACCGCTTCTGTGGATCTGGTTGGTCAGCGTGTTATGGCCTCTACCACCTTCCTTCAGACTGGTTATGTCCTGATCGCTGGTGGTGTCAATTCCAAGGGTAGTCCTGAAGATTCTGAACTGGCTCATAACAGTCTCCTCAACCCTGTTTTCTCTGGTTCGACCGGCACCATGACCACGACTCGCTATGGTCACACCGCCACCCCTCTTGGCAATGGTCTGGTGCTGATGGCTGGCGGCAATGGAAACTCTTCGGATGGAACCATCATGGCTAATACTTCTGCTGAACTATTTGACCCCCAGGCCAAGCTTTACATCAATTTCACCAGTGAACAGATTGCAGTTGGCGGCACGATGCAGTTCTCGGCTCTGGATGCCACAGGAGCCACTGTTACTCCCACTTGGTCAGTAGATAACCAGACCCTCGCGACCATTGATTCAACCGGGCTTCTGACGACTCTGGTGGCTGGTGAAATCAACATCACCGCTACGAGTGGGACGGATTCGGCTCTTGTTAGAATTCAGATTCTTCCTCAGTAAAATGGTCTTCCTCCAAATCGCAGATCGGAACTCGAGTTCGGTTTCGGGGTTTGGGTTGTGAAAGAAGGCCAAGTCGCGATTTTTACTCGCTCTCGCTTCCGCGGGGTGCTTGCCATTTTTTTCGGAACACCTCCTTCATGGCGTCGATCTCCACCTCCCGCTGCCCCAGCAGGCGGAGAAGGCGAGCCGTGCCCCAGGCCCAGATCCAGCCCGATGGCAACTCCCCCAGCCCCAGGTTGCCCCATCCGCAATCGTGCCTCAACGATATTGAGACCGGGTTTCTCTTGTGCGGAAAATCCGTTATAATTCACCTGACGGCCGGCTGGATTCGCCCTCCCGTTGTTTCCATATTTTACAACCAAAGAGGTTAACAGCTATGAGCAACTATCCCGAGCACATGGTCGCCCCGATTTATTTCCTAGTCTAGCATGGTCTTTTCCATTGAAAAATATAGGCTTCTTCCTGCTATACCTTTCAAAGTGCCTCTAAAGTCCTAGTGCGAGTGAAGATTAGCGATATCTACACTTGAGGTTCCAGTTGTAAGCTCCACTGTAAGTCAGGCTGTAAGCTGGTCCTGTCCAATCCTGCCTCTTTTCCCCCAGCCCACAGGTTTTAAGCCAGGGCATTTTTTGCCCAAAAAGAGCCATGAAATTTTCCCTTCCGTCTGCCCTGGCGTTCACGATGCGACAGGTGCCGGAGAGGGTAGGAGCACACGGAGAGCAACAATTGAGATAAATACGGCAGAGAATCGAAATCCAAGATTCAACTAAATTACATTTTTGGCGTAGTTAATCGCCTCCTCCATGGTCCTAAAGTATTTCCCTTGGCAAGCGAAGAGGCTTCCGCTTATAGCAACACCATATTTTGTCATTATCGCATCCTCACCCGATGAATCAATGACATTGGTCTCCAAATCCCCGTTTGATTTAATGGTTACTGCACCAATTTGATTATCATTATTTATAATTATTGACGATTCCCGTTCAAACTTAATAATATCAGAATGGCAATATCTACATATTTTAGCTTCAGTCTTAATCAACTCAGCACAAGCTGGGCATTTCCTCATTTCTGGAGTTTGAAGAATTGTTCTATCAGTTTTTGCCGCAATAGAGTCAGGACTTGTCATTAAAATAGCTGAATAAGTTTCAATATTTTCAGAATTACAGGAAGAACAATGTCTTTCAAAATCTTCTCTCTTGATTGCGAACATGATCAAAGAAAAAATCGCAACGAATCCAAATGGAATCGAGAAACAGCCAAGTTCACTCATTTGTTCAGAAGCCTTTGTTCGCGAACGCAAAACTGAGAATGAAGAATCCCCTATATATTCTGGATTATGCTTACTATATTGCGATATTCCTATCATCACGATTACTATCAATCCAAGCGCAATTGTTAATTTTTTCCACATGTCTCCCCTCGAGACAACTTTTACATTGCCGATAAACCCGCATACTTTGCATTTAACTTTATTCATGCCAATTCTCCTTTGCTAATTGATTTGTTTGAACGGAATTTCAGACTCATCAACATTACCTAAAATTCTTGCCTTTACTTTGATAATTTTTACAGTATCGGGAACGTCATGAATCCAAAAAACATCAGTCCATTCGCCAGATTCACCAGAATCCAATTTACCCGCACAACCCAAATCCCCATGATAGATATGACTACCATCAATATTATATCCATCATAATAAATACGATAAACATCATAAGATTTATCAGAAATATTTTTAACATCAAAGACAATAGCACTTGTTCTAGGTTTTCGAGCAACCTTAATTTCAACCTTTGGTATTGATGAAATTAAAATATATAAACAAACGCATACAGCCAGCCCCAATAGGGAGTAGATAACGATATTACTACTAATTTTTGGTTTGGCTAAAAAAGAAGATTTACAACCGCCACAATTTTTCGATCCAATTTCATTTTCCCAACCACATTTAGGACATTGATTCTGAGCTGGCATTTCATCCCCTTACTCTAATTCAAATCAGGCCAAACTTCACAAGATTCGACACGGAGGACGTTTGCGGCTAGCAAACTAAAGCAAGACAGTGGCTAACTTACTAAGGTGCATTCATTAAATCTCTAAGGGCTTGAATTTGGCCCTCATCTCCAAATGGGACCGGAACACCAGATTTCATGCTAAGATTCATGGCGGTCCGTCTTGTGTTTGCGACCGAACTCAAATTGTTAGAAAAAAGTCTATGTTTATTTCTGATATCAATCAATTGAGCATAGCTAATACCAATATCTTTTGCAATTCCATTTAATATCAGTTCTTCTGGGACACCCGAATCTCCACCGGTGGCGGATGGCATCCCCTTGGCCATGGATGCATTAACATTGGCTATAATTTGAGAAAAAGATTCAGCCCATTTATTGGCTTTTTCTCTCTCTATTTGATCTAAGTTATTTTTTAAATATTCTGTGGATAGTCTTAAACCTTCTTGGGAACTTGTGAGCATTTGGGTTTCAATTTCTTTTTTCTCTTCTGCCAATTTATTCCTTTTCATACCAGCCGTATTCCATCCATCGTCTCCAAACATGACTTGTTCGTCGTTATATTCCTGAAGTTTATTATAATTATTATTATTCTCTTTCCATTTTGCATCTAACTGCTTAAGCATTGTGCTAATTTGTTTAATTCCCTGGAGGTATTGATTCGCTTTGATTATTAATTCAGCTTCTTGCCTGTGCTTCCGGATTATCAATAAGAATACTCCACCCCCAGCCAATACAGCTAAAACAACAATAACTGAAATTATTTTAATAACGACCGAGGTTCCCTTCTTCGGAATGGGCCTTACCGGGACTTTCGAGGGGATCGGATCTTGTGATGCTAAGTTCGTTATGCCTCCAGAGATTAGGGGGTCCTCACTATGAACTGAAGAAAGGCCCGGCTTGATTTCCCTTCCGCAGTTCCGACAGAAGAGATCTTCAGCGTTTAAGGATTTAGAGCAGAAGGAGCACCTATAGACAGCACCTTCCAACGCGTTCGGTGGTTGTAGTTCTTCCATAACCTTTTGCCTCCTCATGGATTAACCGCACATTACAGGCCTTGCCCTTGCGTAGGGGTACAATAGGGCTTCAATGATGTATTTATTTTCACAGACATTAGCGCCATCTCGGAGAATCGTCTATATTTTTTTAACAGTC
>Ga0316225_1002806_pt1 | contig 14033 bp, 6 predicted proteins | sample TBH18015metaG_FD_206010 | JGI IMG/M metagenome (GOLD analysis project Ga0316225, IMG submission 206010) | Freshwater microbial communities from Trout Bog Lake, Wisconsin, USA - TBH18015 | ecosystem: Environmental > Aquatic > Freshwater > Lake > Hypolimnion/Profundal zone | place: USA: Wisconsin... | reverse complement strand
ACCCGCCACGGCGCCCTCAAACCCAGCGCCATCGAGAAAAATTCTTTGTCTTGCATCCCCTCCTGACTCCCATTTTCCCGCCCGAAAGACACGCCTTTTCACGAAGCGCCAAATAACTGGCTTTGCCCTTTAGTGCCGGGATTTGGAGGCTCGCTGCTTCGGTCAGGAGACGTATTTCCTTTTCGACGAGCCAGCGTGGAATGATTTGATCGCGTGTGCTCTTTGGATGACAATCGATTCGTAACTCCAGTTTCTCGGGTAAAGAGGGATGCCAAAGCCCCATCTTCCAGGCATCGAAGTAGCAGGGCATCTGGAAAGCCTCGCAGTCAGGACTCATCGCTTTTAGCTCCTCGACAAAGGCGTTCATACGCTCGTTCGTCGCGCCGTCTTCCTCAGCCTCGGAGTTCTCCCGAGATCCCTTTCGGTCCGCGGTCTTCCATGGAATTTCCGGGTCATACCCTCTTCGCTGGATTGCAGAATGAAGGGCTTTGTAAATTTGCCATGGCTCCAAATTATCCCCGCGTAGCAGTTTAATCCTGAGCAAACAGCACGTGTAAAAGGTGTTTTCGCCTTTTCGGGGAAATTCGCGCTCCAGCCTTTCGTCTGCTGGGTTCTTCAATTCCCACTTTCCGGTATGAGGGTTTTTGGCCACTGTTCGCTTTTGCAACGGCTCCTGACCTGCTTCGCGCCAGACTTTATCAAGCCAATTTTCCCGGGCTTCGTGGGCCAGTCGGGTTCGCCACATCCGCCGCCTGGATGCAGCAGCTTTCGTCGAGGCAAAATCTTCCGGTATCAACAACGATTCCTTGTGCACGAAATCGTGTGTCTTGACGCTGCGTACAGCTTCGCCTATCGAAGCCTTGCCTAAGTCAAACGACCAAACTGAGTGTTCCTTCATAAAATTGTGTGAACGATGGTCAAAAACATGGATGGTGCCGATTGAAAGTGCTGCACTTGATTGAGAGTGAAGCGTTTTCGTTGGCGTGGGTCAAGAACGCGTCAAAGGGTGTGCGCAATTCCATTCAGCGTAGATGTGTTGAACTCAATGAGTTTCATGCACTTAAAGACGAGTAAATCATTCCCAGTGTTAGGCCACCTTCCGGTGGAAGCCCGCCCAACGGGGAATCGCACTCGATCTCCGTCGGCGGGCAAACCCGGTAACGCATGGCGGCGCCCTTCCTCTCATTCCACGTCCATTCTGCTGGTCCATTTTCGCGCCCCCGCCACTCGGGGATGTCGCAAACCGCGCGCATCTCGCGCTCGCTTCCCGAGTCTCTCCCCTTCGCCGCCCCCGGCAGGAACAGCAGCGCCTCCTGAATGTCCGGCGCGAGGTTGAGCAGGTTCATGATTTGCGTGGTACGGGTCCCCTCCCAACATCGCGCCCTCAGTTGCCGAATCATGGGGTGACATCGCCCTGTCTGAGTGCGAGGTTTGGGTATCGATTGCGGAAAAACCGCCCTTTGAAACGCCGCAGCAGGTACGCAAGATCGGATTCCGATTGAAAATTGGAGATTAGATAGGATCTACCGATCGCATCAGTACTATAATCCCGCAGAACTCTTTGGAGAAACGCTGGGCTAACGCAATCGCTCTCGATGATATTCTGAAGGGCGACCGATTCCTCATCGCTCAATTCCTCGTCTTGTTTGGCGAGAGCGGCTTGAATGGCATTGAAGTTGGACATAAACTCAAGGCCCTCCTCCGGGTTGAAAAAGGCTGCAATTCCATTGGCATGATTGAGGAAACGATCGGGATACTGAAAATCCGGCCACCGGTTGCGAAGACCGAACTTCTCCATGAGACCATCAACTATTCCGTGGGGCTGCTGTTCATAGAGCAACCTGAGCCGCTTTTGTTCCGATGCAGCCGCCGCAAGGCCATCGGCAAACACGACCAAGTTGTCGCCGTAGTGGGCGACGAAATCCCTATGGTGCTGTTGCACGGAGTCACGGGCTCTCTGGAGAAGGTTCGGACAATAACAATAGGAGATTGCCGGAGTTTTTTCGATAAAATCCTTTTTCAGTGATGCGATGATCTCTGGCCCTGCGGACGACACGATCCTTTGGCCTCCAGACCAGTACCATTCGCCCCGCCAAGGCGTGAGTGCTCCAAGGATAAGTTGCCCCTGAGCGAAAGGGCAGCGTTCTATTTCCATTCGAATCCGATAGACCTGATCGTTGACAACATTGACGGCATGAATCGTCTCGGTCATCGGGCCGAGCTTCTCGTGAGAAGTAATCAGGTATCCTGCGTGGTGTGGATTATACCACGTGCGCAAGGTAGCTCGGTCAGTGTCCGGCAAATCAAGAGTTTCAGCAAGCAGATCGATGACACCGAGGCCGCTCCAACCCGTGCATTCTTCGCAGATGAAGGCGTCGAGACGGTCGATTTTCGGCATGTCATCCGGCGCCGTGTCGAGGTAACGAATGCATTCATCACGAAAAAGGTAGGAGTGAAGTCCAGTCCAGACGAGTTTCTTTTTCACATCCCAGCCGCGCCGGTTGGGAGTGTGCAGAAACCGGACGACACTCGACTCCCGTGGCAGCGCCGCAAAGGACGTGGCGAAGAAATCCGCTGCCTTGGTGGCAAGCGTCACGAGGTCGCGATGATTGGGCGCAATAACAAGGTCTGGCTTGAACTGTCGCCAGAGCACGTAAAGGAAATATTGCACCCGCCGGAAGTCGAACGATTCGTTCAGGGCTTCACCTGGTCTGAGGATCAGCGGCAACGGAACTCCGAAGCGAGCAGTCTGGTATTTTTCCAATTCCCTCCAAAATCCAATTCTCGCATGGATATCTTCGCCAAACTCGACCAGCGCAAGGGTCAGATTGTCGAGCGAAGCATTGTCGAGTTGGAAAATTGGGAGTGAGAGCCTTTCCTGGGTTTCCGCCAATGCGTCATGAAGCGGGTTGACAAGTTGGAGCAGTTGCTGGTCCAGACGAGTGGGATTTCCCGGCGGACGGTTGGCCCGGAACAGCGTTTCGAGATTTGATCTTCGGATCATATGGCGTTGCAAACTCTGTTCTCGTGCCTTTTTCGGTGCTTTGCGAGTCAGTTTGTCGGCAGGCTGAGCGTTTGCAGAATCCCTGTGCATTTACAATGATCTCCAAAAGAGCGGTCCCGCGCCACATCTCACGCTGCTCCCGCCACTCGGCCACGTCGCAAACCGCCCTCATCTCCCTCTCCGTCACCGAGTCCCGTCCAACAGCCGCCCCCGGCAGGAAAAGAAGCCGCTCTTGGATGTCCGGCGCGAGGTTGAGAAGGTTCATGATCTGAGTGATCCGCGCTCGGGTCACCCCGCCCAAGCGGGCCAGGTCGGCGTAATCGCGCACAACGCCGCGCCGGATCAGCCCGTCGAAGTGGATGGCGAGTGCCATCAGGCGCGCGATGCGCGGGATTCGGACGGGCGGCGGCGCTTTTTCTGGCGGGACGGTGCCCTCCCTCATTTGCTTTTGGCCGGCACTTCCGGTTGAAAAATGCACTTTGGTCTCGATGGTCATATAGTTATTTCCTCCAAAATCGCCTCAAACCCGCTGGGGTGGAACGTGATTGCAACGGTTTCCCGTGCCCGGTCATAAACCACCTTCTGGACAAGAAGCTGGAGCAGCCTGACTTTCTCCGGCGTGGTCAATCCGCCCACCAGTTCCGCAAATCTCCCGAGCGCGCCAGCCACCTCGGCTTCGTCAATCGCGCCGTCGCCAAGCCCGGCGAGTTCCACGGCGATTTGGCAAAGCCGGTTTTCTCCGGCGCGAATCTGGTCCTGCAAATCGGCCAGGCGGGCGGCGCGTTCCCGTCCCCGAAAATTCCAGCCACGGCCCGCGCCTGCTGCCTCAGGCTCCCATCGATTTGCCTTTGCTCGGAGTGCAGCTTCTCGGCCTGGACGGCGTGCATCGCCTTGGCTTGCCGGGCAACTTCCGCAACCAGATTGGGGTCGCGCCCGATCTGGGCGATGCGCCGCAGGATGAAATCCTCGATCTCCTGCGCCGGGACGGAACGCGTCTCGCATTCGCCCCATCCCCGTTTCATTGCCTGCTGGCAAACGTAATAGCGGTATCGGACGGAGCCGCTGCCCGTGAAGCTGTGGGTCATCGCGCACCCGCCGGTGCCGCAAACCAGCCGCCCGCGCAGGAGCGCGCCATGGGCGTTGCGCGACGAAGCGCCTCGGTCGCGTACGTTCCGCTTCAGGACCACCTGCGCTTTGGCCTAGGTGGTTTCGTCCAGAATCGCCTCGTGCTCGCCGGGGTAGATTTCCCCTGCGTATTCCACCTTCCCGATGTAGGTCTGATTGCCGAGCAATCCAAGCAGGTTGGACCCAAACGCCGCCCTGGATCTCGATCAAGGTGCGGCTTTCCATGTGCGCGTAGTCGGCGCGCCAGCGGCGGATCGGGTGAAAACGAAACTCCTCCAAGGCCGGGCCGTCCAGTGTACGCCAGAGGAGTTCGAATTTCCGTTCCAGACGGGAGGGCGTTCGGGAGCGAGCGAAACGAGATCGATAAGCTCGAATGCAATTCCTTCGACCTTGAAATGCGTATTGTCACATTAGTTCACAAGTTCGCCATCGAACTGTCATGTTCGCGATTCAGGGTGCGCGGCGATGAAACAGCCGCGCTTATTTTCGATTCTGACCGGTCCCGTGATTGTGGGGACGCTTGTTTTGCTGCCGGTTTTCAATGCTTCCGCACTGACGACGTGCATATTCGATCCTGATTCGGGAAAGATCAGCACGGACGGCGGAGTGACGTTTACTACGAGCGGCACCTACAACGGGACGACTATCATTGCTTCCGGCAGTGTCTCGGGCGGAGTGCGCCAGTTTTACGCGATGGGCGACTTGTCGGTCTTGGGAGGCGACGTTTTCACTGCCAAGAACGGGACCGCCGATGCCATCCAACTAATCGTGGGTGGGGATGCGACGGTCGCGGCGGGCGCGACCTTTAATTTTTCCGCGAGCGGCGCGACCGCGCTGGCCGGAGGCGGAAGCTGCGGTGGCGGCGGCACGGGAGGCAGCGGCGGTTCGGGGGCTGGCGGCGGCAGCACTGGTGGATCGGGAGGCAGCGGCGGTTCGAGCGCTGGCGGCGGCGGAACCGGCGGGACGGGGTATGTCAACGGAAACAACGGTTCGAGCGGTTCCGGTGGTGTCGTCGGAACCAGTGGGACCGCTGGAAGTTCGGGTGGGTCGGGCGGCATGGGAGGAACGTCCTTGGCAGGTGGCTCGGGTGTGAACGGTGGAGGAGGCGGGGCTACTATCACGGGACCGAGCGGCGGAAGCGGCGGGACCGATACAGCGGGAAACGACGGCGGTAGCGCGGGTTCCGGAGGTGGAGGGGGGGGCGGGGGATCGAGCGGCAGCTGGTATGCCTATGGCGGTAGCGGTGGTACAGGCGGCAATGGAGGCGGAACTGGAACAGTAGGCACCGGTGGCGGGAACGCTACGGGAGGTACAACTGGCATTGGCGGCAGCGCCGGCTCGAACACCGGCGGCTCATCGTTCGCGCTTGTTGGAGGGGGCGGCGGCTCCGGGGGAAGCGGCGGTTCGGGCGGCGGCCAGGGTGCCGGCGGACAGGGCGGCGGTGGCGGCGGCGGCGGTGGGCAAGGTGGCGGCGGCGGCGGCGGTGCAGGCAATTACAAGACGGGTGGGACCTATGAAACAGGCGGCACCGGCGGTGTGGGAGGCACCGGCAGTGCCGGCGGAAGCGGCGGCGCGGGTGGCTCGGGCGGCATTGGTGGTGCGGGCGGTGCGGGCGGTGCGGGTGGGGCCGGGGGCGGAGCCTTTGGCATGACGGTATTGGGGCGCCTCACTCTTTCGGGAACGATTGCCGCCACTGGCGGCAATGGGACGGGCGGAACGGCGGGGTCGAATGGAGCCGGCGGCGGGACCGGATCGAACGGTTCGGCGCCATCGGGCAACGGCTCCAACGGCGCAACAGGGACCGTTGGCGGTCCCGACCACGGCAGTTCGCCCGGCGGGGGCGGTTCCGGCGCGACGTCGAGTGTCGGCGCTGGTAGCGGCGGGTCAGGCAGCTATTACAGTAACGTGAGCGGCCATACCCCAGCGGAAGGCGGCGGCGGCGGCGGCGGCGGATTCGGGGGCACTGGCGGTCAGGGCGGCACTGGCGGCTCGGGCGCCAACGGCGGCGGCGGTGGCACCGGCGGCGGCGGCGCGGGCGGGACGATCGCGATTATCGGCACCACCGTGAGCGGCAGCGGCATCGTCAACACCTCGGGCGGCACGGGATCGACCGCCGGCGGCAATGGTCGCTTCATCATTGGCAATAACACCCAGGCAACGCCGTCCTTCTCCGGCACCGCGGGCATCGGCACGACAGTCACCACGACCGGGCCGCGGGACGTCAATCCTTTCATTTCCGGCGGCACGACCTCCACGCCTTATATTCCCGGCTTTGGCGGTAGCGTCGGCGCCGAAATTTACGGCGTCTCGACTGCCACGGCATCCTCGCTTGGCCTGAACGCGTCCACCCCGTTTGCGCCGGTGCTTCGGCTCGACGGCACGACCCCTTCGACCAACGGGTCCGTCGCATTCAACGGCTTCAGCACGCTGGTCTTGGCCAATCCAGCCGCCGCGGGCATGGACACGTTCGAGTTGGGACAGGGAACCGGAGGTTATAAGACTCAACTGCTCCAGCGCGGCTATTCGCGCAATACCGCCATCGGCGGAACGGGCGGCGCGGTGGCGCTCTCCACGCTGGCTTCCAATGGCGTTTACCTGACCACGTTCGCTTCCGGGTCCACCGGCGGCTTCAATGTCCGCTACAAGATCGCCGGCACGCGCTTCAGCATGAGCGGAATCTCACTCACGCAGGGAACCGCGCTCGACTTGGCCGGGCAGAAATTCGACAGCATCGCCGTCGCCGATGTCGATGCAACCGGTTCGTTAACTCTCTCCGGCCAGACGCTGACGACCGGATCGCTGGTCGTGGGCAACGGTTCGAACGCGGGTTCGCTTTCCGGCAACGGAACCATTACCGGGTTGCTGACGGGCAACTCCAACAGCACGATCACCGCCAGCAGCGGCACGCTGAGTCTGGGCGATCCCACGGCGGCAAACGCAGTGCAGGCAAGCGCCGGTTACGCGATCGCAGCGGGCGCGGTTCTCAATCTGCGCAGCGCCAGCGCGGCGCTTGTGCCCAACCTCACCGTCACCGGCGGGACGCTTTCAGCGGCCAACGGCGTCAAGCTCAGCGGTTCGGTGGTCGTCAATGCCGCGAGTGCTGTCTCAACCATCGCCGGCGGCGGGATCGATCTTAACGGTGGCAATTGCCCATTCAACGTCGCACGCGGCACAGCCTCTACCGATCTGCTCATTCCGGTTCCCGTCTCCAACGGCGCCTTGGTGAAGCAGGGACTCGGCACGCTCACCATTTCGAGTACTTGCTCCTACAGCGGCGGCACCACCGTTTCAGGCGGATTGCTGATCGTCAGCGGTTCGCTTTCCGGCAATACCACCGTTGCTCAAGGCGCGACCATGGACGTGACCGCGTCCGGCGCGCTTGCCCCATCCGGGACGCTCGATGTCTACGGCACGCTGCAAGCCAGCGGTTCGGTTGGCGCCCTCACAGCGCATTCCGGGGCCAATGTGAGTATCGGCGACGCCGTCACCACGGGAAAGCTCTCGGCATCGTCCTTTAATTTGCAATCCGGAGCCGCTCTCACATTGAAACTGGGCGGCACGTCCGCCGGGCTCTACGACCGCATCGCTACCGCCGGCGGCATCACCCTCGCCGGCGCCTTGCAGGGTTCCTTGATCAACGGTTACACGCCGGCGGTGCGCGGGCTCATCGGTAGCGACGGCTCCATCCTCACGCGCGGCGACACCTTCTACCTCACCGTTGGCGGACTCTCCGTTTCCGGCACATTTTCCAACGCCTTTTCAAATGTCATTGGCGCCGGCCCCGATACCGCGGTCAACATTGGCGGCGTCCAATTCGCGCTCTTCTACAACGCCAATGCGTTCACGCAATCGCTGACCGGCGGCAATGACGTCGCGCTCATGGCCCTGCCCGTTCCCGAGCCCGGCGCTCTCCTTTTCCTAATTCCCGGGGCCGCTATGCTCATCGCGCGCCGCCGCGCAAGTCGCCAAGATTCGCGCCCTTCGCGAAAATCGCTTCTTTCATGAAATCCATCGTACCTGCCATCTGTTTCTGCGCCGTGTCCGCTCTTGCCGGACCGCCCTTGCCGCAAAATGCGTCCAAGCAAGACCTAACCTCCCACGCGTGGATGCTTAACGCCATTGTCGTGCGGCCCCCGAATGCGCCAAACGCCGCATCAATCAAGAAGCACGCCGAACGGACACATCCACCCGGCGGGTTATTCTACCAATTCGCGGCGGACGGACACTACACCAGTGTTCGCGCCGCAGCGGGGCGCCAGGATGGAACATGGACGATTGTAGCGGGCAAGCTCTCGCTCACCGGCGCCGAAAAGGGCGCAAAACCGGTGATCTGCCCGTTGGAGAATCTCTCCGCCGACCGCCTCACATTCAAACTCCCAATGCCCGCCGGCGCACCGGATGTCGTTCTCGATTTCGCACCCGGCCGGATGCCTCAACAATAAATTACCAGTGTTTACCCGCTTTCTTCGCATTCTTGCCTGCCTGCCGCTGCTTTGCGCCGGCTCCCTTTTTGCAGACTCCCTCACGCTGGCAGTCAACAGCACCGGAGCCGACTACCTCTACGGCTCCAGCACTTACGGGACGACTAGCACGGTTTATCTCGGATACTACGACGACTCCGGTTCCAGCAATCACGCCTATCGCTGCTACTGCTGGTGGAATACCGGAATCCCGTCCACGGCAGCCATTGAGAATGCCACGATATCAAGCATTACGCTAACACGGAGTTGGTATCAGTCCAGCACATGGTTCAACCCTCGAGCCGCTCGAATCGGCGCCACCCGCGCGACATGGAACGGCTGGAACGCCACCAGTTGCTATAATGGTTGCAATATCGACGGCGCCTCGCCGCGCTACTGGAGCCTCCCGAGCGATCCCGGCAGTCCAAATACCGTTTCGAACATCGCCATCGCCCGTGCCGATTTCGCCGGCCTGCGCACCGGCGATTTCGGTCTCGGCTTCAACTGCGATTCGACATACGACTTCTGGGCTTACGATTGCTCCTCGCAATGTATTGTTTCCGCGGGCGGCATTCAGGCTGTCTATTGGAACACCCCGGCACTCTCAACGCCCGCCTCCGGCACGAGCATCATAACCGGCACGCCAACTTATTTCTCGTGGGGGACGGCGATGAGCAGTTATGCGAACCTTCTTTTCCGTCTCCAAATCTCGCAGGACCCTGCCTTCGGTTCGACGCTGATCAGCGCCACAGTCGCGGCGACGAATTACACATATACTCCGATCAACTCTGGCGCATACTACTGGCGCATCCGCATCGAAGACCCGCTCCAGAGCGCCAATGTCTCATCCTGGTCCGGGACCGGCACGTTTACAGTGCCTGTTCCACCGCCCGTGCCGGCTGTTCCCGCGAACATTGCCGCCGCCAACGGCCTCAGCACCGCCTCGGTTCGCGTAACGTGGGATTCGGATGCCTACGCCACCGCTTACTCAGTTTATCGGGCCTCGTCCAACTCTCCAGGTTCCTCCACGCTTCTCGCCAGCACAGCATCCACTTATTTCGACGATGCCACAGCCTCGCCCAACCTTGTTTACTGGTATTTCGTCCGCGCCGCCAACTACAGCGGCACCAGCGTGTTCAGCACCGGCGTTTCCGGCTACCGCGCCAACGGCGGCCAAGTCACGCCGGCGGTGAAGCACGCCGGCGCCACCTGGTACGACGGCGGCTCCTACGGCTCGGACGGCTCCCCGCATTTCGGCTACATCGACAATACATGGCCGACCTCCGACCAGCACTACATCGCGTGGTTCTGGTGGGATGGCAGCGAGATTCCCGCCGGCAGCGCGGTCGATACCGCCATATTCGCCTCTCTCGGGTTCAGCACCATCTACTATCCCGCCGTCGCGTGGAGCCATCCGCGCGCGGGGCGCATCCCCGCCTCCCTGGCGCAATGGAATGCGGCGGGCGACTCCAGCCACTGGGGGATGATCGACAGCGTCTATGCCGAAACACCGCTCTTGCTGGATTGCCCGCAGAGCCTTTTGCCCAATCCCTCGTACAACGTATCGAACATCCCGCTTGCGCGCTCCGACATTCCCCTGCTGCTCAACGGCGGCGGCTACGGTCTGGCGTTCGACGGCACCGACACGAGCGGCACGCCGAACGACGACACCTCGAATCTACTTGCCCAAGTGGGCACGCTGAATGCCTCCTATTACGGAACGCCCGCGTTGCTGTCGCCGGCAAGCGGCTCGGCATTCACCAGCGGCGTTACCGTGACGTTCGAATTTACCGGAGTCGCTGTTTATAACCAGTCTCTCCGGCACCGGGTCCAAATCGCCCGGGACAGCGGCTTCACAAATCTAGTCACCAATGCCCTCACCGACGCACTGCAGTTCTCGTGGACGGCGATCGACGGTGGTTCCTACTATTGGCGAGTACGCATTGAGGACAAGGATTATTCCGGCAACGCATCCGGATGGTCGCCCGTTAACACATTTACCGTCACCCAGCCGGGTTCGGCTCCGCCGGCGCCGGTGAACGTGCAAGGCTCGAACTGGCTCTATATAGACAAGGTGCTGATTGCCTGGAGCGCGCAGCCGGTCGCGAGCAGCTACCAGGTTTTCCGCTCGGGAACCAACAATCCGGCCACGGCGGTGCTGACCGGTTCCGCGCAGGGCCTGTCGTTCGCGGATACAACGGCTGTTCCCGGCGCGACTTACTATTACTGGGTAAAGGCCGTCAACAGCGCCGGCTCCAGCCCGTTTAGCGATGCGACGATCGGCATCGCCGCGGACGATCGCGCCACCACTGTTTCGCTCTCGCCGGTCGAACAGGGATCGATCGAACAAGATACCGTTTACGGTCTTTCCCTGCTTACATCCACCCGTTTCGGGCTTGACGACGGCACTGTCTGGAACTCCTACTACCGCGCTTTCATCTGGTACGATCTCTCGGCCATCCCAACCGGCGTGGCCATCGATTCCGCCGCATTCGACTCTATCGGATACGATTTCGATTCGTTTCCGTCCAGTTCGGAAAAGCAAATGAAGGCGGCGCGAATCGGCGTCGCCCGCGCTTCGTTCGACGGAGACACGCTCCAGAACCGGTTCAACGATCTGGATGTCTCGTCCATTTCCACTGACGCGGCTCTCTTCTACAATAACACGACCACGGGCGCATCGTACCGTATTTATAACTTGGCGCTGCAGCGCAGTTGGATTGCCCAGCTTCGCAACGATACCGCCTTCGGCCTCGCTTTCGGGTCCGACGAATCCGACGCCGCCAACCGCGAGGATACCAATCTCTACCAGGCTCGCGGAGGAACGCTCACGGTGCGTTACTATGCCACGCCGAGCCTGAGCGCCCCGGCCGACGGTGCGACCTTCGACGGCCAGACGCCCGTCAGCTTCGCATGGGACAGTCTGCTGGTCTTTAGCAACGGCACCTATCTGCGTTACCACCTCCAGGTCGCAACCGATTCCGGATTCGCAAACTGCGTCTATGACAACCTCATTCAGACCGCCGCGCCGGGGATTTCTTTCCAGGATAATCAAAAGTATTACTGGCGTGTCCGCATCGAGGACGCCGCCGCCGCGGGCAACTGCACCGCATGGTCGGCGGTTCGATCGTTCACCATCCCGCTTCCGGCGCCGGGCGTTCCCCAGGACGTCGTCGCATCGCACGGAACGCTGCCTAATGAAGTTCTGGTGACTTGGTCCTCCGAGTTGGCGGCCGCCTCCTACCAGGTTTGGCGCGCAACGAGCAACTCCATCGGTTCCGCTACTCTCGTTGCATCGGGAACGGCGGCGCGGTTTGACGACACCTCCGTTCAGCCGAACACCCTCTACTACTATTGGGTGCGCGCGATTAACGCTTCCGGAACGAGCGCGAACGGCTCCGACTCTGGCTGGCTCGGTCTCGCCGCGCCCGGCGCCGTCTCCGCCAGCGCGGGCACGGGTGGAACAACGATCGCGGTCACGTGGACCGCCGTTCCCAACGCCACGGGCTACGCTATCTACCGCAATAGCATCGACGACTTCGGTTCTGCGGGCGCGCCGCTGGCAACAACCGGCTCCGGTGTGCTTTCCTACACCGATGCCACCGCCGTCGATGGCCAGAACTACTATTACTGGGTCCGCGCCACCGGAACCGTCGGAAACGGCGCCGTGAGCGCCGGGGCGGGCGGTTACCGGGGCCTCGCTCCGCCGTTGCAGGTTTTTGCCGGCCAGGGAGTCGCTCTCGGCAACATCCCGCTCTCTTGGACGCTTGTGCTGAGCGCCACCGGATACGATGTTTTCCGCTCGCCGGATTCCCAATTCTCCGACGCCGGCCTGGTCGCGACGGTTTCCGGCACGGCTTGGAACGATCTTTCGGCCACCAACGGCTGTGCGTGGTTCTATTGGGTGAGCAGCCGCGGCGCCTCAAACGAGAGCAATCCCAGCGCGCCTGTCAGCGGCTGGCGGGGCATTCCGGCCCCGGCCTCCGCGGCTGCTTCGGTTGCGACAGATTCGTCGAGCATCGCGGTGACTTGGTCCGCTGTGCCGCAAGCGGCGGGTTACCGCGTGTTGCGCGCGGTAAGCGCCGATCCGACAACGGCTGCTGTAATTGCCACCGTCAACGCCGGCACGACCACCAGCTACGCCGACTCCAACGTCACGGCGGCGACAGACTATTTTTATTGGATTCAGGCGTTTGACGCTGTCGCTTCCAGCACGCCGGTCGCAACCGGCGCAGGCTCGCTGGCCCCGAGCCATCTCCTCGCCACGGACGGGCTCTATCCCGACCGCATCCTCGTAACCTGGCTGGGAGCATCGCATGCGACGGGCTACACCGTGTGGCGCTCGGGTTCGAACACACCCGCCTCGGCCACGCAAATTGGCACGACCACCAGCGGTTCCTACGCGGACACGGCTGTCGCCCCCGGGAACGTGTACTGGTACTGGGTGCGGGCCCTCCTTCCGACCGGAACGAGTGCCTTCTCGAACGGCGATCCCGGCAATGCCGGGACGATGGTGTCGGCGACGTTGCCCATCCTTTCGCAGGGAGGCGTCATGGACGGCACCACGGACATCGGCGCGCCCGATTTCGGTTTCATCGATAACACATGGCCCGTCGCCAACGACGAATATCGCGGTTACGTCTGGTGGAACTGCACCGTTCCCTCCGGCGTTGCCATCGACAAAGCGACCATAAGTTCGCTTGGCTATCAAAATGTCAACTATACCGATACCACATGGTCGTCCCCCACCGCACGCCGCATGCTGGTCAGCAAGGCCGGCTTCGACGGCGGCGGCGTCTCGGGCCGGTGGAGCGCGCTTACCTCCTCCACCGACCAGCCGACCTACTGGAACGTGCCGGTTAGTGAAGGCGCGGCATTCAGCGTTACGAACGTTCCAATTCAACCCGCGGACCTCTACTTGCTTAAGCAGGGCAATTCGTTCGGCCTCGCATTCACTTCCAACGACACGACCGGTGGTGCCGCGACAAACAACACCGAGAACCTGGCCGTCGCCGGCAGCATCGTCGTCACGTACTACCCGGCGCCCAATTTGATCGCGCCCGGCACAAACGGCATCCCCAGCGGAACGCCGGTAACATTCTTCTGGGGCGCCGCCTTCGCGAAGAATACCCACCTGCAATATCGTCTCCAGGTCGCCTCGGATGCCGGCTTCAACAACCTCGCTGTGAACACCGCGCTCAACGCAACGTCTTATCCATTTGCCATCGAGACCGGCAGCAATGCCACTTGGTTCTGGCGGGTCCGAATTGAAGACATTGCCCTCGCGCAAGCCACCGGGACTGCCCTTGCCGATCCGACGCGGGACTTCTCGGCATGGTCCGTTGTGTCGTCGTTCCAGTTCCTCGCCCCCACTTCCGCGCCGGGCGTCGTCCAAGGGTTGGGCGCCAGCAATGGTACCTTCCAGGGCGGCATTCAGATCGACT
>Ga0316225_1002804_pt1 | contig 14037 bp, 8 predicted proteins | sample TBH18015metaG_FD_206010 | JGI IMG/M metagenome (GOLD analysis project Ga0316225, IMG submission 206010) | Freshwater microbial communities from Trout Bog Lake, Wisconsin, USA - TBH18015 | ecosystem: Environmental > Aquatic > Freshwater > Lake > Hypolimnion/Profundal zone | place: USA: Wisconsin... | reverse complement strand
CCGGTGCGCTGTACTTTTGGAGGTCCGGCAGGAGGCTGGAGCCTCTGGGAATACTGCATTCCCAGGCAGGAGCCTGGGAACGAGCGCGCGTTACGAGAGGCTCTAGGCTTAACTTAATGGCAGTGCGGCTTTGGCGGCGGTTGGTTTAAGGGCTCGCTGGTGGATCGTCGTTACAATGCGGAACGCGGTGGGCTGCGTCGGCAAACCCTCCGAGCCCGCCTGTCAGCCTCAGCAGTTTCAGGCTCACAAGGGCGGCGATGCCAACTCCCGAAATGGCCTCCAATAAGAGAAGCTTTAGCACCTTCTTCTTAAATCGAATTTGATTCCTTTCAATATGATCCAGCCGGTTTTCAAGATCTTCGAGCGCAACATTCTTATAAGCGACGTTCACTGGCCCGGACAACAGCCCTGCGGTGGCGGCCATGCCCGGCTCGTTTGCGCCCGCTTCCGCGGCAATTCGCGCGAAGACATCTCTCGCGGCTTGGTACCGCGCCCGCACCGCCTCTGCATCGACCATGAAATAAGTCCTCCACACGCCACCCGGCGCCGTGTTCGCCAGCAGGTCGTCCATCCATCTCAGGTAAAACGCGGCATCGTCCACGCTGGCGCGCACGGGAGCGTCATTCACCGTAACGTAAACGGCTCCAGTCTGCACCTCGTGACCGCGACTGCCCATGCGCCGGGCCGCCAACCAGCCGCTTCGGGCGATTTCGGCTCTCACATTCAACGTCGAGCAAGAGTTTTCCGCCACTGACGCATCCTGACTGGCAATCACAGCGCCGTTACAGACGATTTCGACGGTTCCGCTCAAGGGCCGAATTGCGGTCCACTTGACGCTGACGCTCACGGTGCCGGGGCCTTTCAGCTTGATCTCGTCGCCCGGCGTGGCTCTGTTGTTGACGCTTAATGCGAGAAACTCGGCGTGTCCATTACGCGAAACGACAGTGCGTCCGGCTGCGATGCCCTCAATCCAAGCTCGATACGACAATGGGGCCCGTGTCTGCACATAGGTCAATACCGACCCGAGAACGGTGGTCGAACCACACGGGTAATCCGTTCCCCCGGCAAACCCGACCCTCAATCCGCAATTGAGCAGCCGATAATAGGCGCTCATGGCGGAATCGCCCCCCTCAACATCCTCGTCAAGAAAATCGCAGCTCCCCAGCGCCACTTCAACCGGGTACTCCACGGGCACGCAGCAGTCCAGTTCCTGCGGAAAGCCTTGCCCGAGGTATTGAAGGTGCGCAAATCCGGCAATTGCGTTCTGCTGGTGCGCCCATCGGAAGATCGGATACGAGGATTCCTCCCAGATTTGCTGCGCCTGGCGCAAACCGAGCGCGACGATATGACCGCCGAGCGCCTGGTGCGCGTAATTAGAATACGTGGCGTCCCAGTGCCATTCCGCATCCCAATGCACGATTCGGCCCGGTCTGGAAACCGAAGCGTCCCCGCCCACCTGCGGCAGATCGGTCACGGGGTCCTGAACCTCGCCATTGCCCATGTCCGCCAACAGCGAGACCACGGCGAGATTCTGCGCCGTCATGCCATCCTCGATGCTTTGCAATGGGACGGGGGAGCCCCCGCAACTTCGATGAACGTGCATATCCCCGGCATACCAACCGGGCGGCTCCGGAGCCGTCCCATATGCCCACACGGAACCAAGCAACAATGCGGCCAGCAGGGCTTCGAACATCGTTAACCGTCCGCGAGCGTCTCTTAGAGCTTGTGAAAAAAGCATTTCTCCCTCTCTGGGCAGGTTGATTCACTACCTATTCGTGAAATCGCAACCGAACGGCTATCAGGGGGGAGACAGATCGCTCCGCAACGGAAAAATAGAGATCCGTGCCGCGTCTCGGCAGCACGGACCTCTCGTTTTCCCAGGCGGCTCCCTGCGCTGGCTATTCCAAATCGGGACGATCTTTCGAACGCAGGACACTCCCCGAACCAGAGTGGCTCTCGGCATGCTCATGTTCCGGCACCTTCGCTTCACCGCTAGTGGCGATGTCTTCGGCGCCGCTTTCCTTCAGGATATTCTTTGCCCGGTCGGCTTGTTCGTTGCTCTCGACATGCACCGAGGCGAGGATATTCCCTTCTTTGATTCTCGATTCATACCGCCGCGCTTCGTATTCGGGCATCCCCATGCCAATCAAGGCGCCGGCAATGCCGCCAACGGCCGTTCCGACCGCCGCTCCGCTCAACGCGGCCATGATCGGCCCAGCGGCAATGAACGGTCCCAAGCCGGGAATCGCCAGTGAACCGATGCCTGCAAGCCAGCCCAGGATTCCTCCCGTCACCAGGCCGGCGACACCGCCAGTGGTCGCTCCCTCGGGCGCTTTCGTTTCATGCTCGTGCGCGAAACTGCGCGCCCCGGAGGTATCGGCAAATAGCATGGAAATGTCGTTGCTCGAAAACCCTTCGGCCTTGAGGCGTTCCACAACCCGTTCCGCCTGGTCCCGTGTTTTGAAGATTCCAAAAACAGATTTTTTCATATCCTTGATGTTTTATTGATTTACTTCCAGTTGATTGGTTACTTTTTCTTTTCCAGCGAACTTCTCCGCAATCGCCTCCACGGACTGCTTCTCCTGTGGAGAATTGACCGGGCCGCGCAGGGTCACCTTCCCGTTGTTGGCGATGACCTTCACGTTCTTGGCCGCGCTCGACAGCTGATTGTTGTCGACCAGAGCAGATCGGATCTGGCTGGTAAGTTCGCGGTCTTGCGGCGATCCGCCCTGGTCTTCCGCAGTCATCGACTGATCGGTGTTGCGTCCAGTATTATCAGGGCGCGTGGCTTGGTTCGACTGAGTCGGACTTTGGCTCGGGTCGGCCGCGAATGCCGATCCAGCGAGAAGGGCTGTAATAAGTATCGTTTTCATCGTATTAGAGATACGAGGCGTGAAACGACTCTGGTTGTTCCAATAAGAGGCGTTGATAGTTTCCTTGTCGCACCGATGGTATTAGAGCTTTGCTGAATGGGCTGCCTCGACGTTGACGTGCCGTTCGGCGATCAGGGTTAGCAACTTGTCGGTCTCGCCTTCCTCGTCCAGGGTCTTCTGGAGAATCTCGGCGGTGGCGGAATCGCCCAGGCGCGTCGCCAGCGTGCGCACCGTTCCGTAGCCTGCAATTTCGTAATGCTCGACCTTCTGAGCTGAAGCGATCAATCCGGCATCCTTCGAATCCGGGTCGCCTTCAGCACCGACGTAGTCGCTTCCTTCGCTAATCAGGCCGCGCATCGCCTCGCAGGTCTCGCCCGATGGCGATTCGTTGAGGGTGGTGAATATCCGCTCCAAGCGATTGACGTGATCGCCGGTCTGGCGCAGGTGCTGCTCAAACGCTTTGCGAAGATCGCTGGAGCCGGCGGCATTCGCCATCTTTGGCAAAGCGTCCACCAACTGCGTTTCCGCGCTGTAGAGGTCGCGCAATTCCTGCAAGAACACGTCCCGCAACGAATTAATCCTTAAAGAAATAAGTCTCATAGTACCTCGGTTTCGGGGATGGAGCGCGAAAAGCGCGGGTGGACTTCACCAAGAAATTGCGAGTAAACGGGGCCGGGCATGAATGGCGCTAAGTTAAGGAAAACTTTCGATGGGTATTGGAGCCACGAACAAGCGGAGCGGCGACGGATGCGGGTTCCGGGGTGCGCACGCGCCCTGGCGTGCGAGCGTCGGCGCCCCAGCCGACGCCGTTCTGGGTGCCAGGGCGCGTTCGTCCTCTCAAAGATGCCCTTGGTAAACGGGGTCACCCATTACTTCTTCACCTTTCTTGACCCGGAGCGCAGATCGCGGAGGGGAACGGCCAAAAACAAGCGTATGGATACGCAATCGGGCGGGGATTACGGAAAAGCGAGTGGCTGAAGCGAATTATCGGGAATCGGATTCGCAAGCGAACGTCGGTTGCGCTCGGAGCGATCTCCGAGCGGCAACCGTTGCGCGCGTCTCCAAGCTGTGCGCTCAAGTGGACGGCATCCAACGCAAATTCAATATGTTAAGAAGTAATGCCTGACCCCGCTGGCCCTTGACCTTGAAAGGTTTTCTTTCCGGCACGCCGCCGGAACAATCCGATTGCGCCAAGAAGCAACAGCCCCAGCGTTCCCGGTTCCGGCACCGCCTCGGGCGATGAGTCCGGCGCGGTGGGGTTCGTGGCAGGCGACGCCTGCGCCACCGCGATACCCGTATCCGTAAGCACCCCGGCGTTCGGTTTCTGGCTGGCGGTATCCACAGGCGTGTAGACGGTGCTATCGACCGTTGCAATGTTGGCTGTGGCGAGAGCGGAGGCGAACCCGGAGATCGTCAGCGAGGAGACGTTGAGCACGTTGTATGCGCTGCCGCTGTGCGCCGTCAGCGCGACGGTCGCGCCGGAGGCGACGCTCACCACGCCAATGGAACCGGACTGGTTGAGTTGCGTGCCGCCGTTGTTGGCGTTGAGTCCAGCCATAGTCAGCGAGCCGCTCAGGATCAGCGTGCCGCCTCCATTCTTGCTCAGAGTCACCCCTCCCGTTCCGCCGGCGATGTTGCCGGCGTAGGTCGAGGTGCCGCTCGCGACACTTGTTGTTAACGTGCTCGTCCCGCTTGCCAGGTTGGTAACCAAAGCGGTCGAACCCGCGCCGCTGAAGGCCGATACGCTTACGCTGTTGCCATTCAGGTCCAGAGTGCCGCCGTTAACCGTCAAGCCACCGCTGCCGAGTGCGTTGGCGTTGCCGACCTGCAGCGTCCCATTGCTCACCGTTGTCCCGCCGCTGTAGCTGTTGGACCCGGATAGGGCCAATGTGCCGGCGCCAAGTTTGGAAAGCGCTCCGGATCCGGATACAAGCCCGGACTGGGTCACCGTGCCAGTACCGGTGTCGATCCCGCTGGTGGTGGCGGCCGTCAAGGTCGTTGCATTGGAAATGGTCACCGAGGAGCCCGAAGTCACTTCCAGGGTGCCGCCCCTCAGGGTGATGAAGCCTCCGCCAAGGGCGGCGGCGTTGTTGAAGGCCAGAGTCCCGGCATTGACGGTCAAGCCACCCGAGTAACTCATGGTGGCGTACGTCGAAAAATCGAGCGTGCCATTGCCGGTTTTGAACAGGGCCAGCGTGCCTGAGCCGCCCGAACTATCCCGGAAATAGAAATTACTGGTGGAGCTATTTGTTCCCGACGCCAGGTTCACGGTCAGCACGCCCGCTCCCCCACCCTGATTCTCGATGACGCAGGGGAATGAGCCGCCGATGGAGAGCCCGGTGATCGTTTGGCTGTAGCCATTGAGGCGAAGTCGAATGTTGAAGAATGTGTTGCCATCGCCGAGAGTGAGCGAGCCATTTCCAAGGGCGCTGTTGGCGCCAAGCTCGGTGTTGTTGGCCCCGCTGAGAATGGTGCCGCCCGTATAGCTATTGCTGGCGGAAAGGGTTAGCGAGCCGGCGCCCGTTTTGGCCAAAGCACCCGAACCGCTGATGCTGCCGCTCAGGGTCTGCGCAACAGAGGAGTTGTAATTGAAGACCCCGCCATTCGCAATAGTACCCGCGTAATTGCCGCTCCCAAGAGAGCCCGCTCCGCCAATCGTCAAGGTGCCGCCGCCAATGGTTGTCGCGCCCGTGTAGGTGTTGCTTCCGGTTAGCGTTAGCATGCCCGTGCTGTTTTGCGTCAGCGAGCCGGTGCCGCCGATCGCCGCACCCAGCGTGCGGATGCCGCTGCCGACATTATACACCAACGCGCCGTTATCGATGACTGCAGCGGCATTGGTAATCGAGCCGGCATCCGTGCCGCTGCCGATCTGTAGCGTGCCCGCGCCGATCGTTATCGTTCCGCTGTAGGGGTTGTTGATGCTCAGCGTCAGCGTGCCTGAGCCCGTCTTAATCAGCGCACTGGAGCCCGAAAGGGTGCCAGTGAGCGCCAGCGCACTGCCGCCATCGGTGACTTCAATAACGCTGGCGGCGGTGGCGGTCAGAGCGATCGCATTCCCGAGCGTACCGGAGGTCGCTGTCGGCGTGTATCTCAGCGTGCCATCGCCCAGAGCGATATTTCCATAGCCAACCTGATTGGCTAGCGCGAATCCCAGGACACCGCCATTGACCGTCAATCCCCCTCCGTATTGGCCCGCGGAATTCGCCCCGGAGAGGTCGAGCAACCCGCTGCCGGTTTTGACCACGGCAAGCAGCCCGCCACCCGAATAGGCGTCTCGAAGATACCCCGTGTAGGCGGTGTTGATATTCTGGTTGACGGTGAGCGTGCTGACCGGTCCGCCGGCGGAACCGTTGGCTTCCACGATGAGAGGCCCCATGCTCCCGCTGGAGAGCGCCGAAACGGTTTGGTTGTATCCATTGAGTTCCAAACGAGCGCCGGATGAACTGTTGGCGTCGCCCATGGTCAGAGGGCCGGTCCCCAAGGCATTGTTGGAGAGGAGCACGACGCCCAGCGCACCGTAAACAGGGACAACAACGTTGGCGGATTCAATTACTGTTCCCCCGGAATAGGTGTTGGAGCCCGAGAGATAAAGGATGCCCCCGCCTCCCACTTTGAGAAGCTGCCCTGGGCCGGTGATATTTCCGCTAAGCGTCACGACGTTCGATTCCGTGTCGATCGTGCCCGTCACGCCGCTGTTGAGGGCGATCGCATTGGCTATCGTGCCGGTGACCCCCGCCTGCAAGGTCGCCCCTCCCACAATCGACGCTGTGCCGCTGCCAAACGCGCTTGCGTTTCCGAAATTCAACGTTCCCGCGGAGAGCGTCGTCCCGCCGCTATAGGTGTTGCTGCCGTTCAGCGCGAGCGTGCCGGCGCCGGATTGTATGACGCTGCCCGAACCAGAGATGGCATTGGAATAGGTGCAGGTGTCAGACCGCCTGAAGTCCACCGTGCCGTTATCGGCCATGTCCACATAAAGCGCGCCCGCGGTGCCGGCGGCACCCACTTGCAGCGTGGCGCCGCTGTCCACCGTCAGGCTGGCGAAGTTGACCCCGTTGCCGTTGGTTCCGGACGTGTTCAAGATCAGCCTGCCGGCGCCGATTTCGCAAGACACGGGATTGTTCGTGTTCGGAGCGCTTCCAGTGAAGGCAAACCCGTTGATCTCGAGAACACCGACTCCCAGTTTGTTAAACGCGAAACTCCCCGTTGACGGCCTAAGCTCCAGGGTCGAGACAGTCACATCCACCCCGTTGGCGGCCGATGGGCTGTGGGCGATGTCCATGTTATGCGTGTAGGAGCCGGCAGCCGTTAGGCGCACGGAAACGGTGCCGATGGTTAATCCGGTTCCGGTGCCGTCAAATTGCAGCGTCTGCGTGCCGCTGCTGGAGAGGCCATCGAGGATCCGCCCGTAACTGGGCATACTGAGGGAGCCGAAAACCGCGGTCTTGAGAGAGCCGGAATCCGCCCCGTTCAGAGTCACGGTGGCATAGCCGCCGTTGATGGTCGCGCCGGTGGGCGCAATCAGATAGCCGGCAATAAAAGTCGGGCCGTTCTGCGTAAGGGTGGCGCCGTTTTGGACAGTAAGAATGCAGTTGGCCGGTGCGTAAGCGTTATTGCTGTTATTGAAGTTATTGGTCAGGTTGGCGCCGGACGCGATGGTGATGCTGCTGCAGGAGAGATTCGTAGCAGTGCCGCTCACCAAGGCGAGTGTTCCCGACGCAATGGACAGCGGGCCGGCAAAGCTCAATGTGCCGTTCGTCAAGCTTAGCGTGCCGGTGCCGGATTTGGTCAGACCGCCGCTGCCGGTCATGGAATAGGCGCCCGTCTGGCTGCCGGAGAGATTGTAAACCAACATGCCGTTGTCGGTGAGGGCGCTGGTGGAAAGCGAACCGTCATGACCGCTGGAACCGTCGCCCAGTTGGAGCGTGCCGGCGTTGATGGTTGTGGGTCCGGCATAGCCTTGGCTTCCGGTCAAAATGAGCGTGCCTGTGCCGCTCTTGGTAAAGGAGGAAGTCGAACTGGTTCCCGAGATCGTGCCAGTGTAGGTCGTATTCGCGCCGTTGCCCCCGGCGCTTAACGTGACCCCACTCGTTCCGTTGAGGAGCACAATACCGCCGCTGCCGGAAAGAGCGCCGATCATTGCGCCGTTCACGCCAAACGTCAATCCGTTGGCGACAGCGACATTCACTGTGGTGTTGTAGGCGGCGTAGGTCCCGTTGAGTTGCAGCGCTCCGGCGTTAATATTGGTGGTTCCGGCAAAGTCATCGACGTTAGTCAGGACCGTCGTTCCGGTTCCGCTCTGGTTGATTACGCCTGAGACATACCCATAGATTTGCCCTGAAATTGCGTTCGTGCCTCCGCCGAGCAGGTTAATGACGTTGCCATAAGTGTAGATCGCGCTGCCAATCGTTCCGCCGTTGGGCAGATTCACGTTCAGCGTGGTGCCGGCATTCAGATTCACAGACCCTCCCGCCAGCGAACCGCCGATGCCATCGCCAAGTTGCAGCGTGCCGCTGCCGACCGTGAGTGCGCCGGTGTAGGCGCTGCTGCCAGTGAGGGTGAGCGTGGCGCCAGTCTTGGTCAGAGTGCCGGTGCCGCTGATGGCGCCGCCGTAGGTCTGGTTGCCGACAAGGGTAAATGCCAGGGCTGCATTGTCGATAATGCCGCTGGAGGAGGCGATGGAGGCGTCGGTGACGCCGTCGCCAATTTGAAGCGTGCCGGCATTCACGGTCGTGGTGCCAGTATAAGCATGGCTGCCCGTCAACGTTAGCGTGCCGCTGCCGCCCTTGATTAGCGAACCGGGCCCGCTCAGGGTGCCGGGGAACGTGTTCGATTGATTGTTGGCGCCGACTGTGAGGGCCACCGCCGCGCCCGCCGTGTTGGAGAGCGCGAGATTGCCCGAGGCCTTGATCCCGCCGAAGGTGGCGGCTGTCAGGGAGCCGAAGGAGAGCCCACCGCTACTCGACGTGTTGAAGGTGCTGCCCGCCAGCGCCTGTGTCGCGCCAAGCGCGAGGGTGCCACCGCTCACCAGCGTATCGCCGCTGAAGGTGTTGGTGCCGGAGAGGGTCAGCGTGCCGGCGCCAACTTTGGTGAGCGCTCCGGCCCCGGATATAATCCCGGAATGGGTCACTGTGCCATTGCTGGTATCGATGTTGCTGGTGGTGGCTGCCGTCAATGTCGTAGCATTAGTAATCGTCACCGAGGAGCCTGAAGTCACCGCCAGGGTTCCGCCTCCCAAGGTGAGTGAGCCCGAACCGAGGGCCGCGGCACTGTTGAAGGCAAAAGTCCCCCCGCTGACCGTCAGTCCGCCTGAGTAACTCATTGCGGTGTAGGCTGAAAAATCGAGCGTTCCCGCGCCGGTTTTGACCAATGCCAGCTTTCCAGCATTGCCGCCTCCAGTATCCCGGAAATAGAAATTGCTTGGGGTGGTAACAGTGCCGGAGGCCAGACTGAGAGTCAGCGTGCCCACCCCGGTGCTCGACGCCAGCGAACCGCCATTTTGAATGATTTTGTTACCGGCGCTGACAAATAGGAGGTTCGTGATCGTCTGGCTGTGGCTATTCAACTCAAGGCGAGCTCCGGCGCCGCCCGCATCCCCGATCGTGAGCGTGCCATTCCCAAGGGCGTTGTCCGCCCCGAGATCCAGATTGCCTCCATTACCGACAATGGTTCCGCCTGTGTAACTGTTGCTGCTGGAAAGGGTAAGAGTCTCGGACCCGCTCCCACCACCTCCGGCTCTATAGAGAGCCCCCGAACCGCTAATTGTTCCGCTGAGCGTGATGTTGGCGCTGCTGGAGAGATTGACCACGCCCGTCGCGCCCGCATTAATCGCTACGTTGTTGGCCAGCGTTCCAGACGTGCCTGGCAACTGTGATGGAGCCAGAGTCGCGCTGCCCGAAAAGGTCAGAGTGCCGCCGCCCAAGGCGTTCATGTTTCCTGCGCAACTCAAAGTACCTGCGCTGATCGTCGTGCCGCCGCTGTAGCTGTTGGAACCGCCCAGCGTCAGCGTGCCGACGCCGGCCTTGGCCACGGCGCCCGAGCCGCCGATGATTCCGCTGAATATATCCGAGTTGGCTTGCGTGTCGAAGGCGCCCGTCGCGCCCGGATTGATCGTCACGTTGTTGGCAACCGTTCCGGAAACGCCCGCCTGCAGGGTTGAGTTGTTCGAGAAAGTCAGCGTGCCGCTGCCCAGCGCGTTGACGTTACCGTAATTCAGCGTGCCTGCGCTGATCGTCGTGCCGCCGCTGTAGCTGTTGGAGCCGCTCAGCGCCAGCGTGTCGCCCCCCTGCTTTATGATCGCCACCGTCCCGGAGCCGTTCTGAATCTGGCCGGAAAAGATGCCGCTGCCGGTCCCTCCCACCCGCAAGGTTGCGGCGTTGGTGGTCCCGCTGGTGATCGTGCCTGAGCTCGTCAACAAGGAAGCGACGGTTTCACTGTTCCCGTTCAAGTCCAGCACACCGTTTACCGTGACGTTGGATGAATCGGCGATCTGGTTCGCTTGGGCAAGCCGGACCGTGCCGCTGGTGATCGTGAGGTTGCCTGCGATTGCGTTGGTACCTGCAGTCTTGTTGAGGTTGAGCATCGCGCTGGCGCTGTTGACCGTCGTCAGCCCGGTGTAAGTATTGGCCGCCGTTCCGCTCATATCCAGAACGCCGGTACCCACCACAGTGATACCGTTCCCATTGCCGCCGTCTCCGATCGGCCCTGCGAAACTGACGGCCGTGGCTGTTCCGGAAGCAGCAGACAAAGTCAGGGTGCGAGTCGCTGCCGATCCGGTCAAGGTGGTCGCCCCCGCCAAGGTTAAATAACTGGGCGAATTTAGTCCAAACTGCACGTTGCCGCCGACCTGAACTACATTGGCAAGGGTTCCACCGGTGAACCCATTGGTCGATCGAAACGTGCCGTTACCGAGGATAATTGGGCCGGTGCCGGCCGAATTGGCCGCCCCAAGCACCAGGGCGCCATTGGTCACGGTGAGCCCGCCGCTGAACGAATTCGATCCGTTAAGCACCAACTGATCGCTCCCCTGTTTTACGAGCGCCACCGTCCCGGAACCATCCATGATGTTGCCGGAAAAGGTGCCGCTGCCGGTCCCTCCGAGCGTCAGGGTCACGGCTCCGGAAGTCCCGCTGGTGATCGTGCCCGAGCTGGTAAATAAGGAAGCGACGGTTTCATTGTTGCCGTTCAAGTCCAGCACGCCGTTGACCGTCACGTTGGATGAATCTGCGATTTGATTCGCCTGGGCAAGCCGGACCGTGCCGCTGGTGATCGTAAGGTTGCCGGCGATTGCGTTGACTCCGGCGGTCTTGTTGAGTTTGAGAGTCGTGCTGGCACTGTTGACCGTCGTCAGGCCGGTATAGGTGTTGGCCGCCGTTCCGGCCAGCTCCAGAACGCCGGTGCCCACGAGGGTGACACCGTTCACACCACCGCCGTCTCCGATCGCTCCCCCAAAACTGACGGCTGTCGAGGTCCCGGAGTTGGCAGACAAAGTCAGGGTGCGGGTCGTTCCCGCTCCAGTCAAGGTGGTTGCCCCCCCCAAAGTAAGGGTGGTGGCTGACGATGATCCAAACTGCACGTTGCCAGCGATCGAAATGGCGTTATTGAGCATGCGGGGACCGGCGCTGCCCGGCCGGAAGACGCCGCTGTTGAGCGTGAGCGTGCCCGTTCCCACCGGGCCGTTCGTGATGCTTCCGGGCGACCCCGTCGAATCAATCCCGATCACGAGCTGACCGTTGGTGACCGTGACGCCACCGGAAAAGGTGTTGGCGGCGCTTAGCACAAACGACGGGGAATACGTGGTGTTGAGGTTGATGGAGCCGGTGCCGCTAATCACGCCATTGAGGGTTGTCGCACTGCCACCATTAAAGGTTCCTGTCACCTGCAGGTTGCTGTTGATCAGAATATTGTTGGAAACCCAGGCCGTCGCTCCAATGTTATCGATCACGATACTGGGAGCCGTTGCCCCGTTATTGGTGAACTGAAGCTGGTTGCCGATCAAAGAAGGACCCGCTGAGCCAGTCGTAACCTGCAGCCACAGTTTGTTAAGTTGAAACGGCGGCGCGGAAATGTCGTTATTAGGGTTGTAGCTTGAGGCGCCAGTGGAGCCGACGGTGAACAGAAGCACCGTGTCGGTTCCCGAGGCGGCAGCCGAACCATTCGACCAGTTGGCCGAGTTGCTCCAATTGTAACTGCTGCCGCTGGTAACGGATGCGCCACTCCATGTATAGGTCGTCGCTGACGCGGTTGACGCCAGCGCGAACAATACAGGGGTGGTGAGGGTGAGACGGATGTTTGGGAGTGCGATCGTTTTCATGATGGTCGGGTGATTTCTTAAGGGAGGAAGTTTCGGTTGGAATTTAACGCAAAGGTCGCATTTTGCCTCTCTTATTTCTACGGACGTTTGCGTATTTTAACTAAGAAAACGCGGCACTTGAAAGCGGCTGATGTGGCAAATGAGGACGCTCTCGGCGCCGAGTCCGTGCGCGCCTCGTCGCCGACAGCCTCCCCCCTCCCCCCTCGTTCCCAGGCTCCAGCCTGGGAACGCCCATTTCGCGAGGCTCCAGCCTGGGAACGCCCATTTCGCGAGGCTCCAGCCTGGGAACGCCCATTTCGCGAGGCTCCAGCCTCGCCCCTTCGTCCGCAGTTCCACCCCTTGGCCAATCCACGAAATTTGCCCTTCGAGCCCCGTGTCACCCGCCAGGCAGTCCACGATCTCCGCCAGTAACCGCTCCTTCGACCTGTGAAGCACCTTTCCATTACCCACGAGTTTGCAAATTGGGCGAAGGAGTCAGAACGTAGCCCCGAACGTTGTCATCCTGAGCCTGCGAAGAGCCTGTCCTGAGTCTGTCGAAGGAATCTCACGAGGCGATCCCGACGCTAGTTTCAGTCGGCGCGCAATCGGAACTGACGGCTCATCGGGCGGCGCTGTGAGCTTCGAGAACGGTGAATAGTAACATAACGCCGGTTGGCCTACCGTGAGATCCTTCGCAAGCTCAGGATGACAAACAATAGGGGCCGCACCGGTTTCCGTGCTCGGCTTCCGATTTGTGGGTATTGGAAAGGACACGTCACCGCAGTCCACGAGCCTGCTCTGCCGTTTTGGGTTCATCCATTTCGGACCGTGCCGGAGTTTTCCCCCTTCTAACCAAGTCGATCCGATTTGCATCCTTCAAACAGTCGGCGTCCGCGCCGAGTGGGATGCTCGTTCCCAGGCTCCAGCCTGGGAACGCCCATTTCGCGAGGCTCCAGCCTTGCCCCTTCGTCCGCAGTTCCATCCCCTTGGCAATCCACGAAATTTGCCCTTCGAGCCCCGTGTCGCCCGCCAGGCAGTCCACGATCTCCGCCAGTAACCGCTCCTTCGACCTGTGAAGCACCTTTCCATTACCCACGAGTCTGCAAATCGGGCGAAGGAGTGAGAACGGAGCCCCGAACATTGTCATCCTGAGCCTGCGAAGGATCTCACGAGGCGATCCCGACGCTAGTTTCAAGTCGGCGCGCAATCGGAACTGACGGCTCATCGGGCGGCGCTGTGAGCTTCGAGAACGGTAAATGGTGACATAACACTGGCTGGCCTGCTGTGAGATCCTTCGCAAGCTCAGGATGACAAATAATATGGGCCGCTCCGGTTTCCGTGCTCGGCTTCCGATTTGTGGGTATTGGAAAGGGCACTTCACCGCAGTCCACGAGCCTGCTCCGCCGTTTTGGGTTCGTCAATTTCGGACCGCACCAGAGTTCGGGCTCACTTTCATACTTCAATCCGGCCGTTCTTTCCAGAGGCGATCAGGATGTCTGGAGTCTTCATCGAGCAGGGAAGTGTCCGTTCCATACTCTTGCAATTTCGTTTTCCCTCGTTCCCAGGCTCCAGCCTGGGAACGCCCATTTCGCGAGGCTCCAGCCTCGCCCCTTCGTCCGCAGTTCCATCCCCTTGGCAATGCCCTTCGAGCCCCGTGTCGCCCGCCAGGCAGTCCACGATCTCCGCCAGTAACCGCTCCTTCGACCTGTGAAGCACCTTTCCATTACCCACGAGTTTGCAAATCGGGCGAAGGAGTGAGAACGGAGCCCCGAACGTTGTCATCCTGAGCCTGCGAAGAGCCTGTCCTGAGTCTGTCGAAGGAATCTCACGAGGCGATCCCGACGCTAGTTTCAGTCGACGCGCAATCGGAACTGA